>Ga0182735_1000877_pt1 | contig 21512 bp, 15 predicted proteins | sample eDN5th30CKraftMG_FD_128524 | JGI IMG/M metagenome (GOLD analysis project Ga0182735, IMG submission 128524) | Enriched Miracle-Growth compost microbial communities from Emeryville, California, USA - eDNA 5th pass 30_C Kraft MG (version 2) (version 2) ...
TACCTTTAATCTCAAACGCTATTTTTATCTGCGAAACCATATAGCGCATAATGTCCTCAACTGTTTCAAACAGCGTTCCATTCAACATACGGTCATCGATAATATAAGAAGGGGTTTTAAATCTTCCCATGTGTACATTATATCCGATATCCCCTTTCCCAAATAGCAACCATGCAGCATTCGTGATCCGATTCGCCCTATCAATCAATTTCAGCTTCCTTAAATTGTCCATCATATTTTCCGAGAGATGGAATCTACCCGCTCCATTTACTTTTTCTGCAAATTTTTCTACAACCCCGCCTTCCTCAACAATTGCAAACAGTTATCGTTGTTGTAGGTTATTCAGCTGTGCTTCAGACATACCATCTTTAGTTTCCAAAAAACGGCCTTTAATGGATATCTATTGGCAAAGTATAGGTAAAAACGGGGATACGAGGGAGGTTACACTTCCCATTTTCACCACATAAATAAACGAATTTACCCCGCTCATGTATAGGTCAATTCTGCTAAACTTGCAAGATATTGTTTAACCAATACATGAAACCTATCGAATAACATGACCGATTTAAGCACCCTTCTTGTTAAATTACGAAAAGACCATGGATTGTCCCAAAAGCAAGTAGCTACCCGCTTATCCGTTAGCAGGCAAACTTATGCTGCTTGGGAGAAACATTGTCCTGATATTTCATTGGCCAAGTTCTTTGCATTGCAGGAATTGTATCAGTTAGAAACCGTAACGTTCTTAAGGCTTATAGAAGAATTGATGCAACAGCAGCAAATAAAATATATTGGTTACTAAATAATTGTGGCATGTATAAGTACCCTATACCTACTTCAACCAACAAGTTGGTGTTGCAGAAGTGATTGATTGGAGGATGGACTTGTGGATAATAAGGAGCATAGTAATACCCTCGCAACCTATCAATGACATATTATATGGACTTGTGGGTTGTCATTCAGAGCGGAGCGAAGAATCTATGAAGATACCTCACGCTGTTCGGTATGATAAGTGCACATAAAAATCTTACAATACCTAAAAATGTCAAAAAATACAGCACACGGGTGTTGTTTTAATTCTTACCTTTATCCAATAATAACCAATAAATAAGTCGAAGACTCGGCTTTGTGAACGTTTTTATGGAAACCAAGTGTTTTATTTGATGAAACCATTCTTCACATTTCTATTATTCAGTATCGTTGGTGTTGCTTCTTATGCGCATGAAGGTATCGGGTTCACGCAAGATTATGGAAATGTTCGTGTTCTTTCTTATAAGGAAGTAGATGTAGAAGCATTTCGAAAAGCCTTTATTATTGGGCAATTGACGAAGAAGCTGGCCGATGAATTACAGTATACTGAACCTATTTATTTGGACTTTCACCATAACCTGTTTAACAGCGATAGCCTATCGTCCATTTATCATGTATCTGTCGAAAACTTTAAATATCATGATGAAGCAAACGGAAATCCCGAGAAACTGATTATCCGGCAATATGCAAATGACTATGACGTTTTGAGCACACTCAAACTGATTGCATATGCTATACTTAATAAAGGCACTATAAAAAAAATACAGCAAGAGAAAGAAAATCCCATAAAGTATGGTGTGCGAAAATTTCTTTCGGTGAATGATGATAAAATCGCATCTATATTACAATTGCCAATAACTGAGATAGTGGCTAAGGTGATGCAAACCCGGATAGATCGACCTGTATTCTCTGACGAAAGGAGGCCAGAAATCAGTTACTATTGGCAAAATAATCAATATCATGTATTTCGGAATATGTGGATGCATCAGGAAAAAGAGAATGTCGAATTGTTGACATTGTCCCATATGTATCAATTTGTTAACTTAGATCTTGTTTTCCTACTTTTCGATTCTTCCGCATCTTTCTATTATATCAATATCAATCGATACGAGGAGCAAGGCGGCCGTAACAAAGTGTCTGCCCGACATATCATAGAAGATGTAGGCGATGTGGATTGGGGCAAAACCATATCACGCGTATCCCATGACGATGTATCCATTTATTTTACCCAAGGCGCAATGGGATCGGGAAAAAAACGCATGCTGCTCTATTTCCAGGCAACAGATACCTTGGTGCAGGATGTATATGCAGCAACGGGAATAGTAAACAGTAACCGCGTGTTTCAACCGACGACTGATCCAGAAAAAGCATCAATGAACCAAGAAAAGTAATAAGCTATGAAGCAACCACTTTTTATGATCCTTTTTCTTGTTTTTGCACTTTGGGGTATGGTCAGAGCACACACCGGGATTGGCGTAACAAAAAACTATGGCCATATTTGTGTCCTTTCATATAAAGAGGTGGAGGTAGAAGAATTTAGAAAAGCCTTTATTATTGGCCAATTGGCAGAGAAATTGGCCGATGAAATACAATGTACAGATTCTATTTACTTAGATTTTCTGCATAATTTTTGCAAAGACGAGCGTTTACCTACTGCTTATCATGTAAGCGTAGAACAGGTTAGGGATTGGAGCAAAATGCTCAAAACGGGCGGAGAGAAAATCATTATTCGGCAATATGCTAATCAGTATGACATAGAAGCTACCCTCAAGCTCTTAGAATATGCCATGAAGAACCGGGAACAGATTAAGCAGCAGCAAACCATGAAGCGGAATCCCGAGCTTTATGGTGTGCGTAGTTTTTTATCTATCAGCGATACTGAGATCAACCAGATATTGCAGCAACCCAATAGTACCGCTCTAGAAGCCGTTCTGCAAACTCGGGTTGATCGGCCGTTGCTTGACCCGAATGAACGTCCATCCGCTGTGAGTTACTACTGGCAAAATAATACTTTTTATATTTTTCAGAAGAAACGCTTAAAGGGTAAAAAAGAACCAACCGATGCGGTTATAGCTAAGCTCCCCCATATACATACCTTTCATCCGCTCTATCCTATGACGGTCGTTTTTGACAGGGATGATTCGTTTTATTTTATCCACCCAAACCACCGCGACCCCGCTACAGGTAACTATGCCTGCTCACAGAGACAAGTCATCAAGGGAGCTACGGATGTAATTTGGTGGAAAAAGGTTTCTGCTATTTCTCATGATGATATTGCTATTCATTTTAGGGATGGTCTGGGCGGTCAAGGCACAGAAAGATTGCTATTGTATTTTTCCAATGCCGATACGCTCATACAAGATGCTTACAGTTTGGCCGATCCTTCCATTGATCCGATTGCGCGGCTACATACTTTCGAAGATATGGCACCAAAGCGTTTAATTGGAGATTTTACAACCTGGAAAAAACAATTGGATTTTCTCAAACCGGGAGGAAAGGAAAGCGCAATAGGCAGTCGGCAATTAACACTGATTTCATATACGGAATTGGGCGCAGACGACTCCCTTACTATCGATGCTTTCAAAGGAGCTGCATTAGAACAAACCGTATCCGCTATACGCAATGGCATCCCTTTTAGGCGCTCAAAAAATGAAAATAGGCATGTCCAAGAAAAACTTGACATACTTCGGAAATACCAAGGGCCCGAGAATGATTTGAGGCTAGTTAAATTAACTTGGCTGTTTGATCAGAAGCAGTTCAACACCTATGCGGTTGTATCGGCATTCCATGATAGCATTATTTATGATGATATCATTTCGTATACGTACAGCGATACGAAACGATTGAGAATGCTCCGGATTGGAAATGGACTCAGGTATTCCGAATGGTCGCCATGAACGTCTTTGCGCACCTAAGCGAAGGCTTTGTGAGATGGAGTGAAGCAATCTACTAAATCGAGGAAGCCTTGTTAGCTCTAAAAAATGTCAAAAAATCAGCACATTGGTTTAGATATTCTCTTTATTTTCACAATGGCTAGGGTATAAAACTTAAAATCATGAGTAAAGTCGATTTTTGGAGTATCTTTTCAGGAATGACACAAAGAATAATTAAATCTTACTTATGTTATCTGTTACTCTTAATAGGCATGGTAAGTTGGTGCAAAGCATATGGCCAAACGGATAATCTAGAACCCATCAGAGAAAGTTTGATAACTTTTAACGATCGAAATCAAGTAAAGATCCGGGCATATTACAATAATATTCATGAAACGTTATTAAAAGATTTAGACCGATTCCCATCAGCTAGAGTGGTTGTGCTACCATCTTTTTCTGGATGTTACGTTTTATCCATTGAAAAGGGTCAAGACAGACCATACCTACTTAAACGAAGTATTCAAATACAGGATGGCCAATCGTTAGACGGGATAAAACAAAGTAAAATAATGATAAGTGCGTTATTGCAGGAAAAAATAGTAGCTTTATTTAAAATAGCATTAGCAAATACTCAATATCCGAAAAAGCCTTACGAAGGACGGGATGGAACAACCTATTATTTTGTAGCTAATAACAGACCTTACAAAGAACGGGTTGGTACAACGTGGAGTCCGGTTAAAGGATCGCGAATGGCTGACTTGGTTGAAGTTGTAGAATTGGTAGACAAAATGGTGGAAACTAGAAATACGGTGGTGGGAAATCAGATTATTGAAAAGGTTGACCAGTTATTGGAGCGGTTTGCTAATGAGCAATAAAACACGTTGAAAAATTTACAAACAAAAATAGTATCCAATGGAATATAAAACTGTTTTATACTTTTTAGTAGCCGCACATATATACTTAATTATCCGCTATTGTGTGGGTAATATCATCGATTACGATAGGAAAACACCCGCGGAGAAATTCAAGTGGCTGCTCATTGTGGCTGGATTACCTTTTGTGGGTTATTTTTTGTATTTGAAAAGATATCGATCCAAAAGAAGTTATAAATAGTTCATTGTTAAGATCCTCCACCCCGCTAAGGTTCCGTTCTGGATGACAGCTCACAAGCCCCTATAACGTTTTATGGGTAAGTCACGAAGGATCTTGATAATTTACGCCATTCCGCCCCCTCAAATAGATGAACCTACCCCCCATGAAAATCGATAAAAGACACTAATATTGCCTTGCAATTGTTCGATCAGACAAGGGTATTGGTGCCTCGAGTAGCAATAATTTTAGTTAATAGTTGGTTTAGTTAGAAGGCCCCAGCAACGGGGCCTTCTTTATGGTATTATCCATGGCTGATTTGTTATCAGTAATGCTGGATGAGTGAAGCAGCATGGATTTCTGTGCGGCGTAAGATACTTAGAACGTAAAACTTGTTACTTATAACTTATAACGAATTGTCTTGCTACTTCTCATTCATGATCGATGACAGATTACGGGGCATGAGTCACAAAAAACAACCAAATACCACCTAAAGCCTTTAAGCAGACAGTTTCCCTGTTTTACCCCCTTTATTTTGACGAATTAGCCCCTAAATAAATACCAATTTACTCCTCACAAGCAAAATAAATACCCCCTATATTTGCCAACAGACGTAACCAAAAAACCATTTAAAAGAGAATGCTTATGATAAGAAACTTTACAAAAAGCGGGTAGCTGCGGGTAAGGATTTGCAAGGCTAACGAAGAAACGATGGGATGGACGGTACAGGAGCAGCATGAAGAATTGAACCTAATGAGATAAAATCCCCATTTGCAAAACCAATAACGAATAACAGCATCATTTGCGCTTACATGTAAATGCAGATGATGCATAAACTAACTTTTATTAAACGTTTTTTCTACATTTTACTATTCTACTCAAGAATGAAAAAATCGGTCTATTAATGGATAGGCTAAAACTAAAAGAGCGATAAAATGATCACCTTTATTATTAATCGAGAAAGGCATCTGTTAAAAGAAAACGTAGTATGCTGACAATAAACCTAATAAATACGATGAGAATAAAATTGACACGTCGTTGGTATCTACAAACGGCTGCAATAGGAACGTTTATGACTCTGGCTTTAACCGGGGCACATTTGCGGGTATATAGCAGTGCCATGTACCATACCAACAAGGGAAGACTCAAGTGGGCGAGCGATACATTGGATCGGGATAGTATCGCCGAGCAACGAAAGCTGGCGGCCGCTGCCAAAGAGATGAGACAGGGCCATCAAATTAGCCAGCAAAGTTTGCGCTCGAATGATACCATATTCGTCCAGGATTTAGAGAAGTCACCTTATATTTCTGTACAACAATATTTAAAGGGAAACGCGGCGGGCGTGTATGTACAAGAAAATAATGGGGAACCAGGAACGGTGCAGAGCATGACCATTCGAGGAATCGCTACACCAATATTCTCGAATAAGGATGTACCGGCTGTACAACCAGCCGTATACGTCAATGGTTTACCTTTAATTGCCAATCATCCGTTTACCTACGATATCAAACAGTACGATATCAACCCCTTGGGAACGGGGAACAATCTTTTTGCTGGGCTTGATATGAATAATGTGGTTTCGATTGAGGTGATTAAAAATCCAGCTCGATTAGCCCAATTGGGCCCCCTGGCCACCAACGGGGCTATCTGGATTACGACGAACGACGCTTCGAATGTAGAAAGCGATCAACGAATTTCGCTCAATGTTGCTTCAGGGATAGTCATGCCCACACAAACCATCCATCCAACCAATGCGAGCTATGAATGGGCCTTTCGTAAACAATTTTATGATGCGTACAATTTGCCTTTTGATAGTCAACAACTACCTACTTATTTTCAGGACGCATCCGATCCCCATTATTTTGGCAGCGCCAATTGGCCAGACGCCTATTATGGTATGGGGCAACAGTACAATGCCGATGCTTCTATCCGTGGAGGTGGTCATATTGCCAACTTCCTGTTCAAAGCAGGAAGTACCCGAAATGCTGGGGCAGCCGATCAGACCAGCTATATGAAGAACAACATCAGTTTTTTTGTGAACATGAGACCGTTAGAAGCCTTACAGATGAAGGCGATGATTTATGGGGCAACCGCTAGCAGAAACCGCAACAGGAATTTACGTGATCGTTATGCAGAAACAGAGTATTTTCCCGACCTCTCAGCACCGATGGCGCCAAACGGCGATGCCTATCGCAATTATTTGTCTCTTTATAACGAGACTGACGATCGGAATAATACCAATTACATCAATGGATACATCAAATTGGATTACTTGAAAAAGAAATTCAACTTTGGCGCAAACTTGCTTTTTGATTACAACATCGATATTCGCCATGTTTTCTGGCCATCTACCTTAATGGAATCGGTGAGCTTCGTGTCGGATTTTTCGGGTTATAACCGACGGGTAGTGACCGAAGGCTATGGTAGCTATGCTTTTGATCTGAATCAAGAGCACCAATTCAACTTACGTTGGGATGGGGCCTATTATGCGGATTTGCATCATTACAACTATACGAAGGCCTATGATGGAACAAGCGACAAATACAAGACAACCAAATCGGGGTCTTATAAAACTTATAATTACATCGATAAAGAGCAAGCAGCTTTATTGACCTCCTCGCTTCAAGTAGCATACCAATATCAAGATCTTTTAACGCTTACCGCACTCTTGCGGTATGATGGCTATTCAAAAGTACAGTCGGATCGGCGTTGGCTCTTTACACCCTCTTTTGCAGCAAAATGGAATGTAAAAAACCAATGGCTACGCGAATCAGAACAGGTCTCAGATTTATCGCTCGGGGTGTCGTGGGCACGCATCGGAAAAATGTTGGGGTATGATCGCTTTTCGGTAGGGCCGGCCTATACTTCGGGTAACCTTAATTGGGAGGGCCAACCGGCTATTCCATCTTATAATTTGTTCGCAACATTTACACGGCCTTATGGCACGGGCTGGTCGGCTTATGATATTGGATGGCCTTATGCCGATAAACTCAACATCGATCTAAACGGATCTTTCTTTAGCAATCGGTTGGCTATGGCGCTCAGCTTATACCAAAATGATGATCGGGATATGATCATACCGTTGGCGGTTCCACAAGAGTTTGGTTACGAATACCAGTATTTAACCGGTATGGACGTAAGCAACAGCGGGGCTGATTTAACGGTATCGGGCATCATACTCGCTCATAAGAAAGGTTTGCAATGGCATTCATCGCTAAACCTGAATTATAACCAGAATGAGCTGAAAGCTTTGCCTAATGGCCAGACCGACTTAACCTTTGGCGACCGGAAGCTGCAAGTAGGGCAATCCATCGATCAATTCTGGCTGTATGAAAACCAGGGCATAACAACCAATGGCGATGCCCAATGGGCGGATGTGAACCATGATAGCCAGATCAATGAACAGGATAAGGTGTTAAAAGGCCATACCATGCCGCGGTTTACGGGAGGCCTAAATAACCATTTTACCTATAAGAAATTTGATTTTAATTTCCAGCTATTCTTTGCCTTGGGTCACGATGCACTGAATGTGCGCGATGCACGTAGGTATGACTTTACCACCATGGATGGGCAGCAGTCATTAGATGCTTTGCGTGAAATCTATACTTGGCAAAGCACCAACCAACGGAACGATTATCCGATTTACAACCCTACAAGTGAAACACATCCTTACCGGCAAGATCAAGATCTCTTTTTGGAAGGACTTTCTTATCTCAAGTTGAGAAGTGTATCGATGGGCTATCACTGGGATATTTCCCGATTGGGGAAAAAACAAGCGAAAGAGGCGAAGGATTTATATGTGTATGGGGTAGCCAATAACCTGTGGACACTCAGTAGCTTCAGTGGGGGGGATCCGGAATTGGTTGACTTTAACGGTTATTATACCGGGTATAACCAATACCTACCTTTTTCTTTGTCCGTAGGGCTGAAATATAACTTTTAAAGAAAGAACAAGATGAAGACAATACATAATAGATGGCAACGGCTACTGGCCTATACGATGGGAGGCTTTCTTTTTTGCTCAACAGCGCTCAGTTTGCTTTCATGCAATAAAGTGCTGGACATCGATCCCTACCATGCGGCTTCTGAAGAGCAACAATGGAACAAAATTGAGGATGCTCGTTCAGCACTGATGGGTATTTATGGTTTAACCCGGGCTGCCTTGGCCGAAAATAACCGGCATTGGGTATGTGGCGATTTGCGGGAAGGCGATTTTACCGTTCGGAATCGGACTGATTTAAAGGCCGTAGTAACGAATAATCTTAAAAAATCGGACGCATTGCTTCAGAGTGTTTCGAATTGGAAAGGTTTCTATGCGGCTATTAATGCAGCTGCCATATTTATCGAAAAAGCACCGCAAATCTTAGATAAAGATCGATCGTATGCAGAATCTACATTGAAATACGATGTCGCACAAGCACGCGCTTTACGGGCATTCAATTACTTCTATATGGTACGTATTTGGGGCGATGTGCCCTTGATTACCCAGTCGTATGACAATGGCTCTTTTCGGGAATTTGGCAAGTCGCCCGCAAAAACGGTACTGAACTATGCCAAAGGTGAGCTACGTGAGGTGATTGATCAATTGCCTTATCAGTTTGGGACTACTGAAAGTCAGTATTATAGTCAGAATCCGCAATACTGGCAAGGCATGCTCTTTAATAAATTATCTGCGTATGCACTTCTGGCACATATTGCTGCTTGGGAAGGAAATTATGCCGACGTAGAGACATATACCCAATTTATATTGGATAACGCTGCCCAAATTAAAGCCACCTTTACCGACATCGAGTCGTTGACAGAACCTACGGGTTTATTTAATTCAGAGACGGGATTGGAAATTCGAGGATCTAAGATCTTTGCACTCAATTTTCCGTTCAGCACAAGAGGAGCCGAAGCGACGCAAAGCGGTCACTTAGAACAATGGACACTAGCCTATCCCTTGGTACAGAAAACGTATCCGGATATCTATGTGAGTAAAGACAGCTTATATACCATCTTTAAAGACATGGATGATTTGCGTTTTGGAATCGATACCGCTAGCCACTTATATCGCACCAACTATGTCACGAATATGAATGCGGAGATTCCGGTTTTCAAGAAAATCAATGTGATACAAAATGGCAGCAGCAAAGATGGTGACTATGCGGTGTTCGGTTCGGCTATTGTTTTCACTCGCTTGGAAGAAATCAGTTTATTGCGGGCAGAAGCCTTAGTGGCACTGAATAGAGGGGCAGAGGCGATGGATCCTTATAATGACGTGCGGCTAACGCGCGGTCTTGGTCAACAATCATACAAGAAGGATTTCGGACAAGACGATCAAAAATTACTGAATGCCATTTTTGAAGAGCGACGGAAAGAGTTAATGGGCGAAGGTTGGCGTTGGTACGATCAGATTCGTCGCCAAAAAATATTACAGGATAACCCAACCTTGTTAGCATTGATTCAAAATGGGGGTATCTATTGGCCCCTTGCGCAAGAGGTATTGAATAACAATACGCAATTGTCTCAAAACGATTATTGGAAATGAACCGAGAAATGAATATGGATAAGATATTAAAAACGATAGGAATCATCATCGCCTGTATAATGCTTTTCGTATCCTGTAAAGATTACGACAGCCCATATACCGAAGTGCAAATGGCGGGAGTAACCGAGTTTGATGGCACGATACTGGATTTTTTAGAAAAGGGAGGTAATCAGTTTGGATTGGAATTCGACTCTATGATGGTGGTTGTCAATGGCATCCCAGGGCTGAAAGATTCCTTGCAACAGGCTTCCACCGATTTAACAGTATTTGCTGTGCCAAATGGTTGTTTTCAGGAAGCCATTACCCGGCTGAATAATTACCGACATGTGAAAGGTAAAGGTGATGATATTTACCTCAAAGACCTACTCATCGAACCTTTTGTGGTGATTGAAAAGCTACCGGGTGAAACCCCTGAAGCCGATTCGATCATTATTGAGCATCCTTATGATTATCGCTTGCAATTGGACAGTTTGGTAAGCCGGTACATCTTTCGAGGTACACTCAACACCGATTCATTGCAGACCTATGTGGATGGATTGCATACACAGGATTTTCAGTTCAATTACCGCATGCATATCCAGTATGAACGTCAGAGTGCTTCCGGAGTAACCGGAATGGGCGGCCGCCGACTGGTATTGAGTGACAAGAACGGTACGCAATTGGCAACGAAATGGGATCGAAGCGAAACCCAAGCCATCGATATCAAAACAAAAAATGGGTATGTCCATATCCTGAACAATGGCCATGAGTTCGGCTTTAGTAAGTTAATTTCTGAATTTCAAAATTATGGCAATGAATACATTTATGAATAAAATATATATAGGCGCAATAGGACTTAGTATAGTCTTGGGAATGGGGGCATGTACGGATAAATTTTTACCTGAAAGCTTGGACGCCTTTGATAAAGAATCAGTTTTTACCCAGACAGTATACCAGCCGCAATTGGGAAGAACGACCCTCATGACCGGTAATTTCAATGCTGGAAACTCGACCCTCCCTTTTACTTTCGAGATTACAAATATCAGGCGTTTTGATGGTTCGCCCGCACCCGAACTGACGGAGAATTTTCCGGTAAAAGTATGGAAAACGCCGTATTTAGGTACGGAAACCTCTTTGGAGGAAATCGAAGCCAAACGGGCCATCGAATATCGACCGCTTTTTCAGGTGCGAAAGCACTCGGGCGAATTTGTCATGTGGAGCAATGCCAATTCTTCTTTTGTGCGCTGCTCACCTGATTCGAGTTATAAATTCGATGTCTTGATTAAAAACTCGGGAGGCTATGCGTATACAGCCAACATGAAGTTGATACCTGTTCGGGAAGTAGATTATGAGCCCAATAATGTCAATCCCGAAACGGGGCTGGATACAGTGGGATATGTACACCCTTTATCGGCTTTGGGAATAAAAGAGGCTTCTACAGGATTTATGATGCGTGCGGAAGATATCAACGTATTTTTTAGGCAAAATGAGGAATACGAGGGCGAAGCGAAGACCTTAACCTTCCGCTTTTTTACTTCCGATTATACACCCATTGATCCGGCGAAACTGAACCTGACCGATTGGAGTTCGTTGTTGCATGGTTTTGACATGGAGAAAACGAACGAATATGTGCGTTATAAAGTAGCCTATCCTATTCCCTTATTGGAAAGCGTTTCAAAATACACCAATAGAGATGGGGATAGAGCGCGGGTAACCTTCAAATACAATCGCATTGGCCTATCGGGCTATCGGGAGGAATCATCCATGCAATTTGATTTTTCCATTTTCAAGGAAGGAAACTGGGAGATTGTTTTTGTATTCGACGGGAAAGGCCCCTTATTTACCGATGGGGTTCGACGTGATGAATGATGAAAAGAAAAATCCATCGCCGTGAAAAAATGGAAGATATCGCTATTAAATAATAAAATATTCTGATGAAAAGATTACATATATACGTATTAACAGGATGCTTATCATTATTATGTCTGCGCTTAGCGGCGCAGGAAGTAACTTTGAGCGGACTGGTGATGAACAAAAGTGCTCAAAACGAGCTGCTACCGGGTGTAACCGTTTCGGTAACCAAGGGCCCCGATGGTAAGCAAGCACCGCGCATTTGGAAAAGAACCGATGGAAAAGGGAGGTTTAGTATCACCGTACCCATGAATGCTACCGTACAGTTTGCTTATGTAGGGTTTGAGTCGTACTCCATGAAAGCTACGGCCACGCAGACGGATCTCAAGGTTTTTCTAGTAGAGGCGTTGAATGTATTGGATGAGACCATTGTGGTGGGCTATACCAACAAGAGCATACAGAACAGTGTGATTGCCGCAACGCGGATTGATGCCAAAGACTTGGTGGCTACACCGGTAGCCAATGTGATGGATCTGATGCAAGGGCGCGTAGCGGGATTAAATGTACAGCTGAATAATGGTACCCCTGGTATGTCGGGCACCTATACCATTCGGGGTATTTCGGATATCTCTGTGAATGGGGAGGGGGATGATATGTTTCTCAGTTCTTCCAATCCCCTCTTTGTGGTCGATGGAATCCCGCAGGAAGATGTGGGTGAATTTAATGCGGCAGGCTTACTAAGTGGATCCGGAATCAGTCCCATTTCGATGATACCCGTGGAGGATATTGCCGATATCCAAGTGTTGAAAGATGCAGCCGCAACTGCCCAATACGGATCAAGGGGTGCCTATGGGGTCATCATCATCACCACCAAACGGGGGAACTCACCCAAGCCGGAAGTCAGCTACAATGGTACGGCGAAAGTGAGTACCCCACCTCGACTACGAGATGTGATGGTAGGTATGTTGGAACGCAATTCAAGGATTGACCAATTATTGGCTTATGATACCTCAGCCTTTCATGGCTATTACGATATCCATAAGAATCCCATCCTTGCTGATAGCTTAAATCCATATTTCAATAACAATACCGATTGGCAGAATGTGTTCTTTCGGACGACTTATAACCAAAACCACAACCTGACGTTCTCCGGTGGGGATCCATCTTTTAATTATAAGGTAAACGGAAACTATTACCAAGAGAACGGGATCATTGAACATACCGGTTTCGAACGCTATGGCATAGGCATGTTGATGGAGTATGCCCCCACGGAGAAATTTAAAATGACGGCTAAAGCTTCTGCTACCTTGGGCTTAAGCAACAAAGGGAGTGGGAATGCTTTGGGACAGACGGGGGTAGCCAACGGCGCCAATGCTTCATCGCTCTTACCGCCACCATCGTTGTATACCAGCACCAATGATGTGTTGAGTGCTCTTTCGGTAGATGACCAATCCACATCCATTGTCTATGATGCCAGTTTACAGACCTTTTACAAAATCAAACCCAATCTCTCTTGGACCAATGTTTTTGGTTACACTTATACAACGGACGAAGTGGAGACCATTACACCTGGAATTTTAATCAAAAATCGGGCAGAGAATGGTGCACAGGTTGAATCGAACAGTACGAACTCCACCAATGTGTATATTCGCTCTAGCGCAAGCTACGAAACTCAGGTGAGCATTTTCAGATTGGGATTGACCTTAGGAGGCGAGTTGAGTATGCATAATAAGGTAGGGAATGGCATTATCTTAAACGGTTTACCCAATGGCATCTTAGGGCCCATTGGTCAAAACCCATTATTGTCTAGTGGAAGTGCAAACTTGAGCGAAGAAAACAATACGGTATCCATCACAGTTGCACCCAGTTTTGGTATCGGAAGCTTGGATAAAAATATCGGCGATAAGTATATTTTTAGCCCATCCATTCGTCCGGAAGTCAATTCAGCTTATGGCTCCAAAATGAAATTTACCATCAACCCCGGTTTTGGGGTGAAATGGAATTTCTACATGGAACCCTTTATGCAAAACTTTGATTTTCTATCCTATGGGGGGCTCCGCACAAGCTGGGGGCGCACCACCCGCTATAAGGCCAGTATTTACGATATTTGGGGTTCTTATCTGCTCGATGCTGCCCAGAATACCTACAATGGGGAAAACTACATTCCCATTGATTTCTCCAGCATGCCCAATGCCGATCTGAAGCCGGTGACGTCCACCATGTGGAACGTGGGAATGGATCTCTTCTTCCTGAATAACCGAATTAACTTTACGGGCGATGCCTATTATAAACAGATCGATAACCAGCTCAGTTCGATTGGTTTGGCCGACCATAATCGATTTAATAACATCAAGACAACAGATGTGAGTTTGGTGAATTATGGCTTGGAGTTGGCCTTAGGCTTCCGGCCATTGAGCACACAAAGTGCTTTTAACCTGAGCTGTAACTTTACCTTAGCCATTAACAAAGACATCATTACAAGATTGCCTAATGAAGCGCGGCAGATCATTAATGGTCAGGTGGTGAATAAATTGGGATCGAACGCCTTATCTAATTTCTTATATGTATACAAGGGTGTATATGCCAACGACGAAGATGTGCCTGTTGATCCATCCACCGGTCGGCGCCTACGGATTGGCGGTAACAATTCAGAGTCAGAGCTGGCTTATTTTCGCGCAGGTGATCCCATATTCGTGGATATCAACGGCGATTACATCATCGATGAAAAGGATTTGACCATTGTAGGAAATTCACAACCCCGGATGACGGGTGGATTCAACTTCAACTTGTCGTACAAATCGTTTTCCATCAATACCAATTTTTCCTACACGCTTCGTCGGGATATCATCAATGCCGCGGTGGCACAGCGCTTTAATTATTTTAATAACCCAACGGCTACGGATGCAGCGAACTCAGGGGTATTGGTACCCATTGATGCATATAATTTCTGGACACCCCAAAACCGCTATGCCGATTATCCGAACCCATACGATTATACCCGTGCGCGGATCATGACACCTTTCCGGTCCAATCAGACCTTGTTTATGGAAGATGGTTCCTACTTTAAGATCAACGGTATTTCGGTGGCTTATGCCCTGAACAAGCGTATCCTGCAACTTCTTGGCTTGGGCAGTGCATCTATCACGGCGAGTGCCAACAACATTTACACCTTCAGTAAATATTCGGGTGTGAACCCCGAAAATGTGGATGGTTTGGGGTACGATAAATCGAGTGGTTATCCAAATAGCCGCTCCTATACTTTGGGAATGAACATAAGATTTTAACCAGCCAAATAAGAGAACAATGAAAAGAATAATGTACATAGGCTGCCTGCTACTGATCCCCTTCACGTTGTTGATGAGTAGCTGCGAGGATTTGATGAATGTGAAGAGTGATGAGAAACTATCGGGCGATGATTTTTGGAGCAACGGGAATGATGCGGATGTCAATGCATTTGTATTGAGTATATATGCCAGTTTTCGCAACGCGACCATGATCAACAGTGCGTATATAGTGAATGCGGGCGATTTACGTTGTGCCCCCGTGGTGCCTTATTTGACAGGGAATGAAGATAACTATATTACGTATCTGACGGATAATAACCTGAAGGAATTGATGGGGAGTTATAACGATTGGCGTTCGCAAAATATCATCCGCTGGAAATCGCTTTATGAGGTCATCCAATCGGCCAATATTTTATTGGAAGAAGTGGGTAATGTACCTGGGCTAACAGAAACCCAAATACAGAGCTATCGATCAGAAGCCATTTTTATGCGCAACCTGACCTATTTTTTCTTAGTGCGCGTTTTCGGCGATGTGCCCTATTTCACCAATGCTTACAATCAGGAGCCCTTGCCGCGAACCAATATGATACAGGTATTGCAAAATTGCTTGGCCGATATGCAGGCCATGTTGGATGCCGATCCGCAAGCAGCTTATCTGCCTTGGATCCAGCCGGGCGCTCGGCCAGGCATTCGGGCGAACCGGGGAGCCGCTTTGCTCTTGATGATGCACATGAATATGTGGATGGTGCGTTTTGATGCCGGAGAGAAGGACAGCTATTATCAAAAAGTAGTGAGTTTAGGGAATGAATTGGTGAATAACAATGGAGGGGCTTACTACTTGTTGAGTTTGAATCGAAATGTAGACATCTTCCGGGGTGGCACAGCCGAAACATTTTTTGAAATAGCCCAGAATGTGAATGCCAATGAAGTATTTACACCCTATGCCAATTTCTCTAATCTGGTGACGTATAAGTACCAAGGCGCATTGGTGCGCCCACGGCTGTATTATACCTATGAATTTCTGAAGAGAATATTTCCACCGGATGTGGTGGACAACCGGAGGGAAGCCTGGTTTGATGAAGATATCTATCAAGCGGATGGCACCCCTAAACAGATAACGAAATTCTGGAACCCGGATACCTATGGTACCATGGGAGCTTATACTTCGAACGCCGGTAATCAGATTGTATTGCGCTATGCAGATGCCTTGTTGCTCTATGCCGAGGCCTTGACCGAGCTGGGTGGCGATGAAACAAAAGCCCGCGAATTGGTTAATATGGTGCGTAACCGGGCGGGTGCACCGGAGGTTACCGCCTCGGGTAATGAGCTGTAAGATGCCATTTACTGGGAGCGCGTGCGCGAATTGATTGGCGAAGGGCAGTATTACTTCGATTTGGTGAGAACAGGTAAGATACACGATCGAACCTATTGCTATCATCCCATTACTCGCAGTAATTTCAATGCAGGCGCTTGGACTTGGCCTATACATGCCGATGCCTTTGTAAACAATACCAAGATGACCTACAATTTATATTGGCAATAATCATAAGAAAAGGAACCATGAATACATATAAAAAGATAATGAATGGATGCGTGGCAATACTGGCCTGTATCCTGTTTTTGAGCAGTTGCCAAGATGACAGTTACCTGCGCGATGGGGGCAAGGCCAATCCGGAATTTAATGGAACCGTATTGGATTTTCTCAAATCGCGGCCGGATTTATTCACCGAGTTAGTAGACGTCATTGAATATGCCGATATGGAAGAAGTGTTTGAGAAAGAACAGATTACATTTTTTGCCCCAACCGATTTCTCAATTGATAAAAGTATGGAGCGGCTCAATTACTACTGGTATAATTTGCAGGGGCAAGATAGTGTGACCAATATCAAGCAAGTGAAACCGGAAGTCTGGAAAGAACTGTTGTCGCTCTATATCGTGGAAGATAAATACATAGCGAAAGACATTCCCCAATTGGATACCACGGCAATGGCTGCCTATCCAGGGCAGGCGTATGTGTCATATGGCGGCAAGCCCATGAATATTGGTTTGGTGTACCACGATGCCAATGGTATCAAATATGCGGGCTATCGGCAAATTTTATATGCTTATGTGAATGATTTTGTGGAGAACGATATGACCAATGCCTATGTGGCTACTTCGGATATCCAACCGCGGAATGGTGCAGTGCATGTGATCCGTTTCATTGACCATGATTTTGGTTTCAATGATGATCTCTTTATTAGCAAGGCCATTGCGGCAGGCATAGCCGATCGACCTACGGATGAAGGAAATTGATAGTATAAACCTGAGAGCAAATGAAAATGAACATACATAACCTATTTCTTGCCATGGGCATCTTAATATGCGGGTTGGTAAGCAGTTGCAATAAAGATATACAGGGCATTGGTGAAGACCCTTATGCCGGTGGAAGAGAGGCCTTGGGAATCAAGCTGACCGATAAAACACCGCTGCCAGAAGCCGCCTACCCAGGTGAGGAAGTGACATTTGGGGCCAAAGGATTGCTGGCTTGGTGCAAACCTGAATTGAACCAATACGATTTTGACTTCTACTTGGCAGAAGAAAAAGTGGAAATTAAAACCGCTACCGATACGTCGATCACGATTATTATACCCAACAGTGTCAGTTCTGGAATAACCTACATTTTGTTGAAAGGACAGGTGTTTTACGGCCCAAGCTTCAATGTATTGGGTAATGTAAAAGTAGACAGTGAATATGGCCTGAAAGACGGTACCACCGGTCCGATATTCAATTATTTAGAGCATGCTACCGAAAAGGGAAGCTATTACCTGATTGGTGGTTTTAACATGGTAGGAGCGGCTACAAGAACACAACTTGCCTTTGTAAATAACCGGGGTGCCTTAGCTGATCAAAACTCCAGTCGATATGCCGTGAAGGAACCTTTGCCGTTTTCTTTCTTGGGCGGTGGCTGGGACAATCGGGAACAAGAGACTTTATCTTCTCTTGTTTACTTTAGTGATGGTAAAGCACTGTTGTCGGGCGCGTTCAACCATTACGAAATCAAGTCTTCTACGTATGCGGCGGTCAATAATATCACCGTATTAAAGAATGATATCGCATTGGATACGATGATGGTGCAAGTTTTGCCTTCCAGATTGTCAGCCACTACCAGTATAGCCGTTCCGCGTTTCAATGGCGGTACCTTGCAGCCCATCATTCGTTCCTTTGTAACCAGTGATGACAAAATCATTGCTGTAGGAAACATCTTGACATATGCCCGAGTGGATTACAGTGCATCAACAGCGATCGATCTGGCTTATGAATATAAAACAGTGGCGTCTGTGATCCGGATGGAACGAAACGGCGATTTGGATGAAACATACCACATGCAAAATGTAAGTGGTGCCTCCAATATTAAAGATGCTTACTTGGATGAAAACGATGGAGTGGTTATAGTAGGCGGTTTTAGCGCGTTTGATGGGAAGCCGGCTCCATCCATCGTCCGTCTAACAACCGATGGGGAGGTGGATGAAGCGTATATGGTCAATATCGGCAGTGGTGCCAACGGCGAGATTACCGCGGTTCGGTATAATAAAAACTTTCAAAAGGCCATTGTAGTGGGCAATTTTACGCAATTCAATGGACAGCCGCGTAATGGCATGGCCATATTGGATGCAACTGGTCAGTTAGATGAAACCTTTATCCCCAAGGAAATGGTGGGCGGAAACATCAATTTTGCAACAATTCTAGACAATGAGAAAGTAGTGATATCGGGTACCTTTACCAAATATGAAGGTGTGTCGAGACCAGGTTTCTTGGTATTGGATCAAGATGGGGAGGCTACGCAACGGTTCAATGTGCCGGGAGCCTTTAATGGTCAGCTGTATCAGGCTGTTGAAACGAAAACAACCACCGGCGCGAATGGTCTGTTGCTAATGGGTAATTTCTCCCGCTTCAATGGGCAGAAAATCAATAATATCGTGATGCTTGAGGTGGATTTTGATAACTAGATTTTGATAACTAATTGCAAACCTAAAAGAATACAAAATATGAGAAGAAGTATAACGACGCGTGGATTATTCGATGGGAGAATAAAAGCGGTGATGGTGGTAATGTTTGGCTTGCTATTATGCGCCTGTAACAAAGATTTGGAGCGTACCTTGAAAGCAGATTACGGCGAATCGGGTACAGACTACCAAACGGGAAAAGTGTTATTGATTGTGGTAGACGGGGCAGGAGGAAAGGCGGTGCAGAAAGCCATCAATGCCAGTCAAGCCCCGAATATCAAAGGGCTAATCAATAACGGCATGTATACTTTTGAAGGCTTGGCCGATTCGCGATCCGCTTTACCAGCAATTTCGAATGAACGCGGATGGGCTAATTTGCTAACGGGGGTAACCACCCACAGCATAGGTAATGAAGACGGAACGATTGACGACTTACAGGCACCGTCGTTTTTATCTTTGCTAAAATCAGCCAACCCTTCGTTAACTACCACCCTGTTGTCTCCCAATGCAACCTTTGTCCATGCCTTTGGTAAAGACGTAGATACGAAAGAAACCCTGACCAACGATGTGGGAGTAAAGGATGCACTGATCGATCAGCTGTCGGATGGGGACACAGAACCGTCGGATGTGATTTTAGCACATTTGGACGGTGTAAACAAAAGCGGTATGGCCGCTGGATTTTACGATGAAACTGGAGCAGTTCAGGATAACATTGTTTCGGCCATTCATACCGTGGATGCGCAGATAGGCGAAGTGATGGAAGCTTTGCGTAATCGACCTAATTTTGCAAAGGAAAATTGGCTGGTGATTGTGACATCGAATTATGGCGGTGTTTATACCGATACCAGTGAAGAAGAAGGAACCTATTATACTGATTTGGATCGGAATACCTTTACCTTGTTATATAGTCCACGATTAAAATCCAGTCTGTTTCAACCACCGGCTTCAGACGAAATCAAGTATAATTTTTATAGCCCTTGGTATTCGGGAAGTGGTGCAACGGAAAGTGCGAAGGTAAAAGATGTGACCTTGTTTAACATGGGGTCGCGGGCTACCGATACCAAGTCGTACACCATTCAGTTTATGATTTACGATACTTGGCCCAATTCAGGTGATGGGCATAGCATTATAGCTAAGCGGGATCGAATCAATAATGGGCCAGGTTGGAATATCCGGATGAATTCTTCGGGAGGAAATGTCTCTGTTTGGCATCAGGGGAACTCCGGTGGGGGTGGAGAAAACTGGTATCAGATTAGAAAGGGTAACCCATGGCGGGTATATACCTATGTCTATAAAGAGTGTGGTGCAACAGATTCGTTGATGTGCTATTTGGATGGGGTAGAATTTAGGAGAATTGCGCTGAATAACAATGAAATGACTAACAGTGCCCCCCTTACCATTGGAAAAATTGAAGGGGCAAGTACAGGTGCCAACGGCCATTTTTATGTGAATAACGTGCAGTTTTATGATGTGGCCCTTCCACCGGAGTATCTGGCAACTAATTATTGCAAAACCCGGTTGGATGAGATTCCCGATTTTGAATACCGCGATCACCTGTTAGGATACTGGCCTAATGATCGGGAAGAGGATTACGGTGAAATGATCCTTCCCGATTATTCGAAATATGGATCTGTATACGGGGGCGAAAATGCAGGGAAATCGGATATGGTATTGACCAACCCGACTTGGGAAACGGGAAGCATGTTGGACCCGAATGTGTGCCCCAGTCCGGATCCTTCTTTTTACCGTACCGTGTTCAATACGGTCGATATTTCTTATCAAATCTTTTTATGGATAGGCATTCAGATTAATCCTTCATGGAAATGGGAAGGCACAGGCTGGCCTTTGACATATAAAGCGTTGGAAAATTAAAAAAATGAGCAATAGAAAAGCAAAGAACATGAAAAGCAAGATTCTCAAAAGAGGCTTCGGCTACCTCCTCCTACTCTGTTTGTTGGTTCAGGGTTGCGATGTAGCTTATCAATATGATATCGAAAGCGGTATCGATGAATACCATGGTGATTCATCGAATGTCACGGTAGACACGGTACAGTCGATCGATGTGAGCATGTACGATCAGGCACGGGTATTTCCTGGTTTGGTCGATACCCTA
>Ga0182735_1000878_pt1 | contig 21497 bp, 21 predicted proteins | sample eDN5th30CKraftMG_FD_128524 | JGI IMG/M metagenome (GOLD analysis project Ga0182735, IMG submission 128524) | Enriched Miracle-Growth compost microbial communities from Emeryville, California, USA - eDNA 5th pass 30_C Kraft MG (version 2) (version 2) ...
AGCGGATGACGTCGGCCAGATCGGCGACGCGCACGTCAGTGCCGCGGATGGCGATCGTGAGTGCGGTCTGGTCGAGGTCGGGAAAGCCCGTCGTCCCGTTCGGGACGAACGAGATGTCGATGCGGCCGAGACGAGTGGTGAGGTTCCAGACCTGAGCTGCGGCGAGCGAGTCCGCGCTGTGGCTGAAGGGCAGTCCTTCCGGCGCGGTCTGCGCATACCCCCTCGCGTCGAGAGCCGTCAACGCCTGCGACAGGCGGACGAGGTTCGCCGCCGACTGCTCCGGCGTGACGTCCACGTCCTCCGTGGGGAACGGCGAGCCCTGAAGGATGGCGGCGAGGCCGCCGATGAGCACGAACCGGACGCCGTTCTCGCTCAGCACCCGCAGGATCTCGGGCGAGTCCTGACTAGGCGACGGCACGGCCCGCCTCTCGGAGCTCATCGAACGCGCGGACGACGTGCTCGTGATGTGTCAGGCGCTCCTCGGGCGTGAGCGCGAGCAGCGGCACCGCGAGCGACCAGTCGGAGTCGTCGCGATCCACCAGCATGAGGTCCAGATCGAGGTCCATCAGACGCAGGTAGCGGATGACGTCGTCGAAGCTCGGCGCCGTGCGCCCGGACTCCAGCCGCGCGATCGCCGACTGCGTCGTGCCGGCCAGCTCGGCGAGCTGCGCCTGGGTGAGCCCCCGTCGCTTGCGGCCCTCGCGGATCAGATCGTTCCCCATCCCCTTCATACCCCGTGAGCATAGCAGTCCTGCTATCTGACGTATAGCGAAACTGCTATGCCTGCGGGATGCCTAGGCTGGAGGCATGGCGGAAAGATCCTGGTCGCTCGGTCGCGCGCTGCGCGGCATGTTCGTGAAGCCGGTCATCGACGAGACGACGTGGGACGACCTCGAGACGGCGCTGATCACGGCCGACTTCGGGCCCGACATCACCGAGCGCGTCGTCGACGAGCTGCGCGACAAGGTCGACCGCTACCGCACCACCGATCCGCGCGACCTCCAGCGGATGCTGCGCGAGACGCTCGAGGAGCACTTCGCGAGGTTCGACACGACGCTGCGCCTCACGGAGCGCCCCGCCGTCGTGCTCGTCGTCGGCGTCAACGGCGTCGGCAAGACGACGACGATCGGCAAGTTCGCGAGGTTCCTGCAGCGCTACGGCAGGACCGTCGTCGTGGGAGCGGCCGACACGTTCCGCGCGGCCGCCGTCGACCAGCTCGCGACCTGGGCCGAGCGGGGCGGCGCGGACATCGTGCGGCCGCAGCAGGAGGGGCAGGATCCCGCCTCCGTCGCGTTCCAGACGGTCGAGCACGCGAAGCGGACGGGCACCGAGATCGTGCTGATCGACACCGCGGGCCGTCTGCACACGAAGGGCGGGCTGATGGACGAGCTCGGCAAGATCAAGCGCGTCGTCGAGAAGCAGGCCCCGATCGCCGAGGTGCTCCTCGTGCTCGACGCGACGACGGGGCAGAACGGGGTGCTCCAGGCGGAGGCGTTCCTGCAGCACGCCGGGGTCACGGGGCTCGTCATCACGAAGCTCGACGGCTCCGCGAAGGGCGGCTTCGTGCTCGCCGTGCAGGAGCGGACGGGCATCCCCGTGAAGCTCCTCGGGCAGGGCGAGGGGATCGGCGACCTGACCGGCTTCACGCCGCACGTGTTCGCGGAGGCGCTCGTCTCCTGACCGGACTTCCGCGGGAGCGGTTCGGCTGGTTTCATGGGGACATGGCGATCGAGCACGACTTCTTCGGACTCCTCGAATCGGGGCCGGACGGGTCGATCTTCTGGTCCGAGAACATCGAGTTCGGCGACCAGAGCGTGACGGTCGATCTGACGGCGCCTGATCAGGACGACGTGTCCCAGGCGGCGCTCGACATCGCGGCGTCCATGGTCTCCTCGCTGGAGGCGATCGACCTGAAGGCCCGCGGCGCCATGCTCTCAGAGCTCGACGACCGTACGAGCGAGGTGACGGAGTACCTGCTGCAGCAGCAGGAGGCGTACGGCGAGGAGCTGGAGTCGCTGCTCGCCGACATCTCCGGCGACACGCACGTCGACATCATCCGCTCCCTCCACCTCATGAGCATGACGATCCTCGCGGACGAGCTGGGCGGCGAGGATCCCTTCGCCGTCATGGAGTACGCGCTCGACCCCGACGAGTCCGACGACGTGCTGCTCGTGAACCTCACGTCGGCGGGAGACGTCCACTCCGTCACCAGCGCCGACTGACGCCGCGACCGTGCTCAGACGGCCTGGGCGAACGTGAGGCCCTCCGAGGCGATGTCCGCGGCCAGGTGCTGCAGGTCGGCGGGGATGTCGCGGCCCTTCGCGCGCATCGACTGCGCCCACAGGCGTCCGGCGCGGTACGAGGAGCGCACGAGCGGCCCGGCGAGCACGCCCAGGAACCCGATCCGCTCCGCCTCGGCCTTGAACTCGACGAACTCGTCGGGCTTCACCCAGCGCGCCACCGGGAGGTGCCGGGGGGAGGGACGGAGGTACTGCGTGATCGTGACGATGTCGGTGCCCGCGTCGTGCAGGTCGTGGAGCGCCTGCACGACCTCCTCCGGCTCCTCGCCCATGCCCAGGATGAGGTTCGACTTGGTGATGAGGCCCGCCTCGCGCGCCTGGGTGAGGACTCCGAGCGAGCGGTCGTAGCGGAACGCGGGGCGGATGCGCTTGAAGATGCGCGGGACCGTCTCCACGTTGTGCGCGAACACCTCGGGGCGCGCGTCGAAGACCTCGCCGAGGAGAGCCGGGTCGCCGTTGAAGTCCGTCGCGAGCAGCTCGACCCCCGTGCCCGGGTTGTCGGCGTGGATCCGTCGCACGGTCTCCGCGTTGAGCCACGCGCCGCCGTCCGGCAGGTCGTCGCGGGCGACGCACGTGACGGTCGCGTACCGCAGGCCCATGCGCTGCACGCTCTCCGCGACGCGCCGGGGCTCGTCGGTGTCGTAGTCCGCCGGCTTGCCGGTGTCGATCTGGCAGAAGTCGCAGCGGCGCGTGCACTGCGAGCCCCCGATGAGGAACGTCGCCTCGCGGTCCTCCCAGCACTCGTAGATGTTGGGGCAGCCGGCCTCCTGGCACACCGTGTGCAGGCCCTCGTCCTTCACGAGCGCGTGCAGCGCCGTGTACTCGGGGCCCGTCTTCGCCTTCGTGCGGATCCATTCCGGCTTGCGCTCGATCGGAGTCTGCGCGTTGCGGACCTCGAGGCGCAGCATCCGCCGGCCGTCCGGGTGGGTGGCGTCGTTCATCGGATCGCCCCCCTCGGGCGATGTGCGCGCTGTCGCGCGCTCATCGGATCGCCCCCGCGTACTCGGCCTGGAAGGCGCGGACCACGGAGTCGACGACGTCGGCCGGCGCCACGTCGCGGCCGACGATCTCGCTCACGGTCGTGACGCCGGCATCCGTGATCCCGCAGGGGATGATGCCGCCGAAGCCGGCGAGCGTGTTGTCGCAGTTGATCGCGAAGCCGTGCATCGTGACCCCCTTCTCGACCCGGACGCCGATCGCGGCGACCTTGTCCTCGGAGAGGGGCCGGCGCACCCACACGCCGCTGCGGCCCTCGACCTGGTGCCCCTCGACATCGTGCGCCGCGAGGGCCTCGATGAGGAGGCGCTCGATGCGGCGCACGTGCGCGACGACGTCGACGGGCTCCGGAAGGCGGACGATGGGGTAGCCGACGAGCTGGCCGGGACCGTGCCAGGTGATCTTGCCGCCGCGATCCACGTCGACGACGGGCGTCCCGTCCTTCGGGCGCTCCTGCGGCTCCGTGCGCTTGCCGGCGGTGTACACGGCCTCGTGCTCGAGCAGGACGAGCGTGTCCGGCCGCGTCCCCGCGAGGACGTCGGCGTGGATGCTCCGCTGGAGCGCCCATCCGTCGTGGTACGGCACGTACGCGGGCGCGAGCCCCGCGTCGAGGATCTCGATCACCGTGTTCCCTCCTATTGCTGAACCGGGTCTAACAATACGCCCGCTTCATGGGACTCGGCGCGTGCGCCGAGAAACGGCGCCTACCGCGATGTCTCGACACGGTCGCCGAGTCTCGCGGAGGTGGGTCGTACGCTGAGGGCGTGAGCATGGAGTCGCGCGCGGGACGGCCCCGGGCGTCGTCGCGCGAGACGCTCGCGGAGGCCGCGTGCGAGCTGTTCCTCGAGCGGGGGTACGAGGAGACCTCGATCGCCGACATCGCGCGGCGGGCCGGGGTCAGCCGATCGAGCTTCTTCAACTACTTCGACTCGAAGGCCGACGTGTTCTGGGGCGGCTTCGACGAGCGGATCGCCGCGTTCGCGGCGCGCGACGACGAGGATCCGGCCGTCGCCATCGCGAGCGCGTTCCGGGCGTTCGCGCCCGGCGTCCTCTCGCTCGGCCTCATGCACGCCGAGGCCATGGGGGCCGCCGCCGAGCTGGAGCGGGACGCCGCGACGCGGGTGCTCCGCATCGGACGGATCGCCGCGAGCCGGATCGGCGGGGATCCGCTCGCGGCCGAGGTGCGCGGGATCGCGCTCGGCGGCGCGGTGCTCGCCGCGGTGCGCGCGTGGTCGGCGGCGGGCCCCGGCCGAACGCCGTTCGACGACGTCCTGGGCCGCGCGCTCGCGGCCGTCCCGGGCTGACGCGTCCGCACGGCGGCGGTCCGGCCCGTCCGCGACGAGGCGGACCATGCCCGTCGATGCGTCCGCACGCGCGAGCCCGACACGCCGCGGCCGATCCCGCCGCGAGCGGCGGGCCCGGCGGTCGCCCGGGGGTCAGGCGGCGGGGACCGTCGCCTGACCCGTCTCCCGCACGGCGGTGGAGGACGCGAGCGGGAAGTGGCATGCGACCTGATGGCCGGGCGCCACGGACTGCAGCTTCGGCTCCACGACGGCGCAGACCTCCTGCGCGAACGCGCAGCGCGTGCGGAAGCGGCATCCGCTCGGCGGAGAGATGGGCGACGGCGGCTCGCCGAGGAGGCGCAGGCGCTCGCGGCCCTCCGGCTCGAAGGACGGGATCGCCGAGAGCAGCGCGGCCGTGTACGGATGCGCGGGCGCGCCGAACAGCTCGGCGGTGGACGCCTGCTCGCAGATCCTCCCGAGGTACATCGTCGCGACGCGGTCGGCGAGCTGCTGGACGACGGCGAGATCGTGCGCGATGAAGAGGTAGGTGAGCCCGTACTCGCGCTTGAGGTCCGCGAGCAGCGCGACGACCTGCGCCTGCGACGAGGCGTCCAGCGCCGTGACGGGCTCGTCGCAGATGACGAGCGACGGCCGGCCCACGAGGGCGCGGGCGATCGCGACGCGCTGCGCCTGGCCTCCGGACAGCTCGAACGGGCGCCTGCTCGCGTACCGGCCGGGGTCGAGGCCCACGCGGTCGAGCACCTCCGCGATCCGCTCCCGCCGCTGCGCACGGGGGATGCCGCCGATCGTCGTGAGCGGCTCGCCGACGCTGCGCTCGACCGACCAGGTCGGGTCGAGGGCGGACATCGGATCCTGGAACACCATCTGCACCCGCCGGCCGCGCTCGCGCGCGGCGGAGCGGCGGCGGCCGGTGACCTCGTGCCCGTCGACCACGATGCGCCCGCGCGTGGGCGGCGGCGCGCCGAGGATCGCGCGGGCCAGCGTCGTCTTGCCCGACCCGGTCTCGCCCACGATCGCGAGGGCGTGGCCGCGGTCGACCTCGAGGTCGACGTTCGCGACCGCCGAGACCTTCGCGCCGCGACCCGCGCCGCGGCGCCGGACGGCGAACTCCTGCACGACGTCCTCCATCACCAGGAGCGGCTCGTTCCCCGGCGTCTTCGTGTGAGCGGTCATTCGCGTGCTTCCTGTTCCTCGGGAGCGGATGTCGGGGTGTCCGGCGCGGCGTCCGTCGCGGCCGTCGCCGGGAGCGGGCGGCCGGGCACCGGCACGCGCGAGATGAGCTCGCGCGTGTACGGCGCCGTCGCGTGCTCCAGCAGCCGGCCGGCGGGGAGATGCTCCACGAGGCGCCCTGAGCGCAGCACGAGCACGTCGTCCGCCCGTGACGCGGCGAGGACGAGGTCGTGCGTGATGAAGAGGATGCCGATCCGCAGGCGCTCGCGCAGCTCGTCGAGCAGGTCCATGATGAGCGCCTGCGTCGTCACGTCGAGCGAGGAGGTGGGCTCGTCGCAGAACAGCACGCGGGGGCTCAGCGACAGTGCGATCGCGATGACGGCGCGCTGCTTCATGCCTCCCGACATCTGGTGCGGGTACGCGTGATAGCGCTCGCCGGGGGCCGCGATGCCGACCTGCCGCATCAGCTCGACGCTGCGCTCCCGCGCCTCGGCGCGGGACAGACGCGGACCGTCCGGTGCGAAGCGCATGGCCTCGGCGATCTGCGGGCCGACGCGCATCGTCGGGTTCAGGGCGCGCGTCGGGTTCTGGAACACGAGCGCCGCGACCCGCGACAGGTACCGGCGGCGGGCGCGGGCGGACATCCGCGTGACGTCCTCGCCGCACACCTCGATGTCGCCGCCGACGCGGAAGACCCGGTCGTCGAGCGCGCCGAGGATCGCCTTCGTCGCCATCGACTTCCCGGCGCCCGACTCGCCGACCAGGGCTGTGATCCGGCCCGGCTGCACGCGGAAGGAGAGGTCGTGGAGGATCGGCGCGTCTCTCCGGCCGACGAGCTCGACCCGGAGGTGGTCCACGTCGACGAGAGCGTTCATGACGACCTCCGCGTCTGCAGGGCATCGGACAGGAGGTTCGTGCTCGCGATCGTCGCGAAGAGGAGGAGCGCGGGCATGAGGATGAGCTGCGGCGCGACCGTGATGTAGCCCTGCGAGCTCGCGATGATGTTGCCCCAGCTGGGCGTCGGGATCGGGACGCCGAGGCCCAGGAAGCTCAGCGCGGCCTCGGCCATCATGGCGTAGCCGACCGCGATGAAGGCGTACGCGAGGACGGGACCGGAGATGTTCGGCCAGACGTGCCCGAGGAGCACCCGCCAGGCGGGCCGCCCCGAGGCGCGGGCCGCGACGACGTAGTCGAGGTTCACGATCTTGAGGGTCTGCGCGCGGGCGATGCGGCCGAAGCCCGCGATGCTGAAGAACCCGATCGCCCAGATCGTGTTGACGACGCTGGGGCCGAGGTAGGCGGCGATCGCGAGGGCCAGGATGATGTCCGGGAACGCGAAGATCACGTCCATGAAGCGCATGAGGGTCGCGCCGACGACGCGCTGCCGGTAGCCGGCGATCATGCCGATCGCGACGCCGAGGACGAGCCCGATGAGCGTCGCGCCGACGCCCACGAGGATCGAGATCTGCCCGCCGACGAGGAGCTGGGCCAGCATGTCGTTGCCGAGCGCGTTCGTGCCGAGCGGGTGTCCGGGGCTGCCGATCGGCAGCAGGTAGTCCTCCAGGTTCCCCGTGGCGGGCGACGGCAGGCCGAGGACCGCGGGGCCGAGGAAGCACGCGAGCACGATGAGCGCGAGGATCGCGGCCGGCACGACGACGGCGGGGCGGCGGAGCCCGCGACCCCGCCGGCGCAGGCCGTCGAGCGCGCTGTCGCGCCAGGAGCGCCCGGCCCACGCGCCGGCGTCGGTGCCGACCGCGCGGGTGACGGGGGAGGCGGTCGCGGGGTCCGCCGGCTCTTCGCGGAGGTCCGCTTCGTCCAGGCTCATGATGCGTCCCTTACGCGGGGGTCGAGGAGGGCGTAGGCGAGGTCGACGAGGAGGTTCGCGACCACGACGAAGATCGCCACGATGCTCACGCCCGCCATGACGGTGGGCGCGTCGTGGCGGATGACGGCGTTCGTGACGAGCGATCCCATCCCGGGGATGGAGAAGATCAGCTCGATCACGACGACGCCGCCGACGAGGCGGGCCGTGTTGACGCCGAGGATCGTCAGGAGGCCGAAGGAGGAGTTGCGCACGGCGTGCGAGAAGACGACGCGACGCATCGGGATGCCCTTCAAGCGCGCCAGGACGACGTAGTCCTCGCGGTCGAGCTGCTCGACGAGCTCCGCGCGGAAGACGCGGAGGAACAGGGGGAACGCGAACAGCCCGAGCACGATGCTGGGGAACAGGATGTGCGAGAGGTTCTCGCCCCAGCCGTCGGTGAACGGCGACGCCCAGCCGAGCGGCGACACGAGGTGCAGCTGCGTCGCGAGCAGGCCCAGAAGCAGGATGCCCATGACGAAGCCGGGGATGGACGAGCACACGAGCGCGAAGCCCGAGATGACCCGGTCGACGACGCGGCTGCGCGAGGCGACCGAGACCACCGCGAGCAGGACGCCGAGGATCAGGCCGAACAGCTGCCCCAGCACGACGAGCTCGAGCGTGGGCAGCAGCGCGCGCCCGATGAGGTCGGCGACCTCGACGTGCGGCGGCAGCAGTGACGTGCCGAGGTCGCCCGTGAGCGACTCTCCGAGCCACACGAAGTACCGGACGATCAGCGGGTCGTTCAGGTGCAGCTGCGCGCGGAGCTGGTCGGCCGCCGCCTCCGTGTAGTCCTCGCCGAGGATCGAGTGCACGATGTCCCCGGGAAGGATGTTGACCACCGCGAAGGTCAGGATGCTGCATCCGATCACGACGACGAGCATCTGCGGGACGCGGTTCAGGGCGACCCTCAGCATGGCGCGCGTCCGATCGGCGCCCGGCTCGCCCATCGCGGGGTGGCGCTCCCGTACGGGTCGCCCGGGCGCTCCCAGAAGAGCGGGGACCCCCCGACCTCGAGGGGGAACGCGAGCCGCCGGACCGGGCCGTACGGGCTCGTGAAGATCCTGCCGTGCGGATCCGGTGCGACGGGCACGGCGAGGGCGGGGCCCTCGGGCGGGGCGCCGTGCGCGAGCATGAGGCGCGCCGTCCGCGCGAGCGCGAGCCGCCACGAGGAGCCGCGTCCCTCCGTCATCCGCCGCGTGAGACCCCTGAGCGCGGCCGCGGCCATGAGGTATCCCGTCGCGAAGTCGAGCACCTGCGCCGGCAGCAGCTCGGGCCGTGCGCCGCCCGCGCGCCGCATGAGCTCCGTCGACATGCCCGCGCTCGTCTGCACGAGCGTGTCGAATCCGCGGCGCCCGGCCCAGGGGCCAGTCCAGCCGTACGCGTTGAGCGTGACCTCGACGAGCCCGGGGCGGGCGGCCCTGCGCGCGGCCTCGCCGAGGCCGAGGCCGTCGAGCGCGCCGGGGCGCAGCCCGTGCACGAGGACGTCGGCCTCCGCGAGCAGGGCGAGGAACCGGTCGCGGCCCTCGTCCGTGTCGAGCGGAAGGTGGGCGCAGCGCTTGCCGAGGGTGAGGTCGCCGCCGCTCTCGCCGTCCGGCTCCGCGTAGCCGGGCGGGTCGATCCGCAGCACCTCGGCGCCGTAGCCGGCGAGGAACCGGGTCGCCATGGGACCGGCGAGCACCCGCGTGATGTCGAGCACGCGGATGCCGCTGAGCGGACGGCCGGGGAGGGGCGTCCAGGTGTCGTCCGCGGCGTCGCCCGCGATCACGTCGACGAGCGGCTCCTCCCGCAGCGTGCGTCCGTGCGGGTGGGCGTCCCATTCGGCGAGCGAGCGGGTCGCCGCCGCGGCGCCGCCCCCTGCGACGATGGCCTGCTCGATCTCGTCGGCGTCGTGCGCGCGGAAGACGGCGGCGAACGCGTCGGGGTCGACGGGCACGCCGAGCACTCGCGCGGTCGCCTCCCGCAGACGCGGGTAGTTCGCCTGGAGGCGCACCCAGCGGCCGTCCGCCGTCGGGTAGTCCGTGCTGACGGCGTGCCACGGCGTGCCGCGCTCCCAGCCGACGGGATGCGTCGGCGTGCGCATCCACGCGGACGCCAGCTCGGCGTCGACCGTCACGGGAGGCGGTGAGGCGCCCGCGGCCTCCAGGAGCTCGGCGACCGCGGAGCCTGCGGCGGCGAACGCCGCGGCGCTCAGCGCGGAGACGCCGAAGGGGGCCGCGGGCAGGATCCGCTCGCCGCGGAGCCCCACCTCGCGTGGGCCGCCGCCGAGGGCGGCCCACGCGTCGCGGAACAGCGCCGTCGTGTAGATCTTCGTCTCGGTCGAGTGGTCCAACGGGGGCTCCTCGCGCCTCAGCAGGTCAGGAACGCGTTGTCGTACACGCCGCCCGTGTTCGTGGTCGTCGTCACGCCCTGGAGGCAGGTCGAGCTGAACACGTACGTCGGCGCGCTGATGATCGGGAACGAGACCGCGAGGTCCGCGACGGCCTTCCAGATCTCGACCCACTTCGCCTTCTGCGCCGCCGGGTCGATGAGGCCGCGCGCCTCGTCGATGAGCTGCGTGATGTGCGGATCGTCGAACCCGTGCGAGCCGAGCGCCGTGCCGCGGTCCTGGAACACGGTGCTCATCGAGGGGTTGTAGCCGCTCGTCGAGACGGCGAAGCCGGCCTGGTAGTTGCCGTTGCTGATCTGCTGCGTGTAGGCGTCGGTGACGGTGATGGCCGCGTCGATCCCGCACTCCGCCCACTGCTGCTGGAGGGCGACGACGACGGGGGAGTTGGCGTACGTGACGACGTCGAAGGAGAGCCCGCCGAGCTCCTTCACGAGCTCGGTGCCCTTCGCCACGTCGTGCTGGTAGGGGTTGAGCTCCTTCCCCTCCTCCCAGCCGTCGAGGAAGTTGCTGTCCGCGCCGGAGATCACGAAGACGGGCGACGAGTAGCCCTGGGTCACGTTCTTCGCGAGCGACTCGCGATCCGTGCAGTACGCGATCGCCTCACGCGCGCGCTCGTCGTCGAAGGGCGGCGCGAAGGTGTTGACGGGCAGGACCTGATACGTCGTCGCGGCGGTCGCGATGCCCCACAGACCCGGGTCGCCCTCCGCCTGGTCGAGGACGGCGGGCGCCGTCGTGGAGCCGGAGAAGCCCGCGGACTGGATCGCGCCGGACCGGAGCTTGACGAGCGTCGCCTGCATCTCCGTCCCCGTGTTGATCCAGGTCACGGAGTCCAGGTACACGTGCTCCGCGTCCCAGTAGGTGGGGGACTTGGCGAGCACCAGCTCCTGCCCGGGGTCGACCGAGTCGACCACGAAGGGCCCGGCCCCGACGGGCGCCTGGTTGAAGGCGTCGTCACCCATCCTCTCGAGCGCCGTCGGCGAGACGAGGTAGCCCAGCGTCGTGAAGGCGAGCGCCTCCGGCATCAGCCCGTACGGCTGCGTGAACGTGATCACGACGGTCGTGTCGTCGGGCGTCGCGACGTCCTCGACGTAGGTGAAGTACTGGGAGCTGCTGAGGCCCGGAGCGCCGTTGCGCTCGAGGTTCCACGCGACGGACTCGGCCGTGATCGGCGTGCCGTCCGAGTACTGCGCGCCCTCCCGCAGCGTGATCGTGAACCGCGTCGCGTCCTCGTCGTACTCGTAGCCGGTCGCGACGCCGGGGCGGACGTCCTGGCCGGGCTCGAGCGGGGGCAGGAACAGGCTGCCGAGGATGGGCGCCGTGAAGACGCGCGACTGGTTGGAGTATCCGAGCTGGCCCGGATCGAGGGCCGCCGAGGTGAGGCCGCCGACGACGACGTCGCCCCCCGTCGTGGGCGTGGCGGCGGCGCTGCCGCCGCCGGACGGGGAGCCGCCGCACGCGGTCAGCGCGAGCGTCGCGACGATCATCGTGGCGGCGGACGCGAGGAGGAGGCGTCGGGGAGTTCTCTGCATTCTGTTCTCCTTTGAAACATGCGAGGCGGGATCGCAGTCATACGGTGATCCGTAGGACCTAACATTAGCATGTCTGCATGCGGAGTCCACCTCGCGGCGACGGGCGTGCCAGACTGAAAGGTATGCAGACACGGATGTCTGCTCTTGCCCGATGCGGGCGGATCCCCCGCTGCCGGCATCGACACCGACCGCGAGGGACTGACACATGATCGACGGCGCGCTTCCGATGCCGCTCTACCACCAGGTCGCCGCGGTGCTGCGGCAGCGCATCCTCGACGGGGAGTACCCCTCGGGGGAGCGGCTCGCGGCGGAGGACGAGCTCGCGTCGGAGTTCTCGGTCAGCCGCGCGACCATCCGGCAGGCCGTGGGCGCCCTCGTCACGGAGGGCCTCGTCGTCCGCCGGCAGGGGAGCGGCACCTATGTGCGGGAGCGGAGCGCCCAGGTGCTGCGCCAGCGCTTCCGCGGCTCGCTCGCCGACCTCATCCGCGAGTCGCACATGGCCGCGCCCCGGGGCGCGGACGTGAGCCACGACGAGCTCGTCCCGGTCATGATCGCGGAGGCCCTCGCCCTCGAGAAGCCGGTCGCGACCGTCGTCCGGCGCACGCGCATGATGGAGGGCGAGCCGTTCGCGTACACGGTCACGTACCTCCCGCCGGACGTCGGGGCGCCCGTGACGACCGACGCGCTCGCGCACGCGGCCCTCATGGAGATCCTGATCGGCAGCGGCGTCGAGCTCGCGCAGGCGACGCAGTCCATCAGGGCGCAGCTCGCGGACGCGGAGCTCTGCACGCGGATCGACGTCGAGCTCGGGGCGCCCGTCCTGTACGTCGAGCGGATCGTGACGGACACGTCCGGCCGTGCCGTCGAGTTCGTGCGGACGTGGTACCGCGGCGACCGCTACGAGTACACGGTCACGCTCGACCTCGCCGAGACGCCGGACGACCGCTACCGCAACCTCGCCTGAGCGTCAGCGCCCCAGGAACGCCTCGACCGCGAAGCGGTGGTCGTCGGTCGTGTAGCTGATCGCCTGCGCGCCCGCGCCGAGGGACGCGACGTCCGCCAGCGTCGACTCGAACGTGCGGTTGACGATCGACTTCATGAGCGCGAGCGCCGACGCGCTGTGCGCGACGATCGGCTCCGCGAACGCACGGACCTCGTCGAGCAGCGCCCCGGACGCCGCGAGCCGGTCGGCGAGGCCGATCGCGAGGGCCTCGTCCGCGTCCACCGCGCGCCCCGTGTAGATCAGCTCCTTCGTGCGCTGGAGCCCGATCCGTCGCGGCAGGAAGTACATCCCGCCGCCGTCCGGGATCAGGCCGCGCTTCACGAACGCCGCGCCGAACCGGGCCTCGGGGGCGGCGACGATGAAGTCGCACGCGAGCGCGATGTCCATCCCGAGCCCCATCGCCGGGCCGTTGACGGCCGCGATCGTGACGGGGGCGGCGTCGTGGAGCATCGCGATCATGGCGGCGGTGCCGCGCTGGCGGCGCCATCCGTCGAACGCGACGCGGCCGATGGACGACGAGAGCCGTCTCTGCATGGCCGTGACGTCGCCGCCGGCGCAGAACGCGCTGCCCTCGCCCGTCAGCACGACGACGCGGACGGAGTCGTCGCGCGTGACGGCCTCGAGCGCACGGACGAGCTCGTGGCGCATCGCGTCGTCGATCGCGTTGCGCACCTCGGGGCGCCGGAGCGTCACGGTCGCGACGCCTCCCGCGACCTCCACGCCGACCGGCTCATCGGACGGGCTCATCGGTCGAGTCCCGCGAGGTTGATGTACTTCAGCTCGAGCCAGTCGTCGATCCCGTACCTGGACCCCTCGCGGCCCAGGCCGGACTGCTTCACGCCGCCGAACGGCGCCTGCTCGTTCGAGACGCGGCCCGTGTTCACCGCGACCATGCCCGTCTCGAGCGCCTCCGACACGCGCCAGACGCGGCCGAGGTCGTTCGTGTAGAGGTAGGCGACGAGCCCGTACTCCGTGTCGTTCGCGAGGCGGACGACCTCCTCCTCGTCGTCGAACGTCGCGATGACGGCGACCGGGCCGAAGGTCTCCTCGTGCCAGGGCAGCGCGTCGTCCGGCAGGCCGTCGACGACGGTCGGCTGGAAGAACGTGCGGCCCAGCTCGTGGCGGCGGCCTCCCGTCAGGACGGTGGCCCCGCGCTCGACGAGGTCGGCGACGTGCCGCTCGACCTTCGCGGCGCCGGCCTCGTCGATGAGCGGGCCCATGTCGACGCCGTCCTCGAAGCCGTCGCCGACCCGCACCGACGCGGCGCGGCGCGTGAGCGCCTCCACGAAGCGGTCGCGGATGCCGCGCTGCACGAAGATGCGGTTCGCGGCGGTGCAGATCTGGCCGCTGTTGCGGTACTTCGCCGACACGACCCCCTCGACGGCGCGGTCGACGTCGCCGTCGTCGAAGACGATGAAGGGGGAGTTGCCGCCGAGCTCCAGCGAGATCTTCTGCACGTTCGCGGCGCCCTGGCGCATGAGCAGGCGGCCGACCTCGGTCGAGCCCGTGAAGCTGAGCTTGCGCACGATCGGGTTCGCGGTGAGCTCGCCGCCCACGTCCGCCGGGCGATCCGTCGTCACGATGTTGACGACGCCCGCCGGCACGCCCGCCCGCTCGGCGAGGGCGACGAGCGCGAGCGCCGTGAGGGGCGTCTGCTCGGCGGGCTTCAGCACGATCGTGTTGCCCGCCGCGATCGCGGGCGCGACCTTCCGCGTGATCATCGCCGCGGGCAGGTTCCAGGGCGTGATCCCCGCCGTGACGCCGACCGGCTGCTTGAGCACGACGATCCGGGCGTCGGAGGTGTGCGAGGGGATGACGTCGCCGTACAGGCGGCGGCCCTCCTCCGCGAACCAGTCGAGGAACGAGGCGCTGTAGACGACCTCGCCGCGCGCCTCCGGCCACGGCTTGCCCTGCTCGGCCGTCAGGATCGCGGCGATGTCGTCGGCGTTCTCGCGGACGAGCGCCGCCCACGCGCGCATGAGGTCGGACCGCTGCAGCGCGGACAGCCGGCGCCATGGGCCGAACGCCTCCTGTGCGAGGCCGATCGCTCGCCGCGTCTCCTCCGCCCCGAGAGCGGGGAGCTCGGCGAGCAGCTCGCCCGTCGCGGGGTTGCGGACGGCCAGCGCGCGCTCCGTGGCGGACGCGGGGATCCATTCGCCCCCGACGTACGCGCCGTCGCGCAGCAGCCCCGGATCGCGCAGACGCTCCCGCAGATCCGTGGCGATGTCAGTTCCGGACACGTGCACCTCCGTCGATGAGTGCGGCCAGGCCCCGCGCCGCACGCACGGCATCGGTGTACCACGGCACGCGGAGCTCGTTGAGGATCTCGACGCTCGACGGCGCCGGGCTCGTATAACTGTAGATCGCGATCGGGACGGGGGATCCGGCCACGAGACGCGCGAGCGCCGCCTTGTCGCCGAGCAGGCGCCCGGCGGAGGACAGCGACGTGGAGAGGACCACGAGGTCGACCTCGCCCGACTCCGCGAGCGCCTGGAGCGGCGTCGCGAACGACCCGCCCGCGAGGAACTGCGCCGTCAGGTCGACGGGGTTCGCCGGGGATCCGTACCTCGGCATGTACTCCGCGAGGGCCGCGGACGTCCCGGGGGAGAGCGCGGGGACCGAGTACCCGGCGGCGCTGAACGTGTCGGCGAGCCAGACGCCCGCGCCGCCGGAGGTGGTCATGATGCCGACGCGGTCGCCGCCGGGGGCGCGGCGCGTCTTCGTGATCGCCTGCAGGACGTCGACGAGCTCGTCCATCGACCGCGGCTGCACGACGTCGAACTCCTCGAAGATCGCCTCGTAGTCCGACTCGGGGCCGGTGACGTGGCGCGTGTGCGCGAGGGCGCCCCGGGCGCCCGCCTCGGTCCGCCCCATCTTCGCGACCACGAGACGCGTGCCGGCGTCCCGCGCACGGGCGGCGAGGGCGGCGAAGCGGCCGAGGTCGCGCACGCCCTCCATGACCAGCACGATCGCCGTCACCTGGTCGTCCTCCACGAGTCCCTCGGCGATCTCGACGCTGTCGACGTCGAGCTCGTTGCCCGTCGTGACGATGTAGTTGAAGCCCAGGCCGACGGCCGCTCCCCACTGCGCGATCGCGAAGCCGACGCCGCCGCTCTGCGACACCACGGCGATGTCGCCGGCTTCGAGGCGGCGTCCGGAGCGGTGGATGTCGAGCACGGGGCTGAACGTGACGGGGGCGGAGTCGGGCAGGCTCGCGACGCCCTCGCAGTTGGGGCCGAGCACGCGCAGGCCCGTGCGCTCGACGATCTCGGCGACGGACGCGGTCAGCTGGTCGCCCTCGCCCATGCCCTCGCCGAAGCCGGAGCTCACGACGATCGCGGCGCCGACGCCCGCGTCGGCGCACTCCTGCAGGACCGCCGGCACCAGAGCGGCGCGCACCACGACGAGCGCGAGGTCGACCGGCGCCTCGACGTCGAGGATCGAGCGGTAGGCACGATGGCCCTGCACGGTCTCGCTGTTGGGGTTGACGGGGTAGACCTCGCCGGCGAACTCGTAGGCGTCGAGGAAGCCCAGCGGGCGCCCGCCCAGGGCCTCGGGGTTGGTCGAGGCGCCGATGATGGCGATGCTCCTCGGGTGCAGGAGGGTGTCGAGCAGCGTGCGCTCGGCGGGGGCGGCCTGGGCGAGGGATGTCTCGCTCTTCATGTCGCGTCCTTCCGGTCAGAGGTAGACGGACTCGCCGACGCCGCCCGTGAGGGCGACGACCTCGCCCGTCAGGGCGACGGAGAGGGGCGAGGCGAGGAACGTCACGAAGTCCGAGATCTCCTCCGCGCGGACGAGGCGGCCGAGCGACGTGCGCTCCGAGATGATCGCGAGGTGCTCCTCGGGGGTGCGGCCGCGGCGGGCCGCCATGCGCGCGAGCCGCGTCTCGAAGCCCTTCGTGACGGTCGTGAAGGGGTCGATCGCGTTGACCGTGATGCCGTCGCGGCCGAACTCCATGGAGAGCGCCTTCGTGAGGTTGGTCACGGCGGCGTTGCGCGCGCCCGCGGCGATGGAGCCGGCCTCGCGGGCGGTGTGGCCCGCGAAGTTGACGATGCGGCCGAAGCCGTTCTCCCGCATGTGGGGCACGACGGCGCGACACATGCGCATGATGCCGAGGAACTTGTCCTCGAAGGAGCGGAGGATGAAGTCGTCCGTGATGTGCGCGAAGTCCTCCGGGACGTTCCCGCTCACCTCGGCGGCGCTGTTGACCAGGATGTCGACCCCGCCGAGCTCGCTCACGACGCGGTCGACCATGCGCGTGACGGAGTCGACGTCCTTCAGCTCGACCTCCACCGGCAGGAGGCGGCCGGGGCCGACCTCGCCCATCGCCTCGACGGCGGACGTCGCCCGGTCGATGTCGCGGCTGCACACCGCCGTGTCGATGCCCTCCTCGGCGAACTGCCGAGCGATGACGAAGCCGATGCCCGCGCTGCCGCCCGTGACGATCGCGCGCTTGCCCTTGATCTTCAGATCCATGACCCATTCCTCTGGCCGAGTGCCGCGTGCGGGCGACCGTCGCGTCCGTGAGACGGTGGTGAATGGCTCCGCAGCGAGCTGCATGCTGTACTCGCCGAAGCATATCATTATGTTGTACGGTTGTACTGATGAATTAATGATCCGCGACCGATCACGATGAGGTGCATCACCCCATGGGACTCAGAATCATCCCCCTCCGCGCCGGGACCGTCCGGGGCGTCCCGGGCTCGTCCGTCACGTTCCTGCGCAACCAGGGCGAGACCTTCGACCTCGCGATGATGATGTTCGTCGTCGTCGGCGGCGAGCACCCCGTCATGGTCGACACCGGCACGCCGCCCGTCGAGGACGTGCGCGAGCACCACGGCTATCACCGCTTCGCCCGCACCGAGGAGGAGGAGCCGCTGCGCGTCCTCGCGGAGGCGGGGATCGATCCGCTCGACGTCGAGACCGTGATCTTCACCCACCTCCACTGGGACCACTGCAGCAACACGGAGCTCTTCCCCAACGCGCGGTTCGTCGTGCAGCAGGAGGAGCTGCGGTTCGCGATCGATCCGCTCCCGATCTTCCGCAAGGCCTACCAGCGCACGAGGACGGTCGACCCGTCCTGGCTGCCGCAGCTGCGCCGCTTCGAGACGGTGAAGGGGACGCAGCAGATCCTCCCCGGCATCAGCGTCGTGCCGCTGCCGGGTCACACGCCCGGCTCGCAGGGGATCCTCGTCGAGACCGACGCGGGTCGCTACCTCCTCGCGGGCGACTGCGTCGACCGCTACGAGAACTGGAACGGCGACGACCTGTTCGCGCACCTCGCGAGCGCGTCCTTCACGAATCTGCACGACTACATGGACAGCTTCGCGCTCATCGAGTCGCTCGGCTGCGAGGTGATCCCCTCGCACGACCCCAGGGTGCTCGAGATCGGCTCGTTCGGATGACGGACGGGGGACTCGCGTCCGCGATCCTCGCCGACGTCCTCGCGCGTGCCGGAGTCCCGCTCCGGCCGGGGGAGGAGATCGGGTTCGCGGGCGCCGATCCCGTGTTCCCGACGACGCACCGCATGGGCGAGCTGGGCGCGGCGGCGATCGCGGCGGCGGCCCTGCAGGCGGCGCGCCTGTACGAGGACCGCACCGGCCGTGCGCAGCGGGTCGACGTGGAGGTGGATGCCGCCGCCGCGGCGATGCGCTCGTGGCGCTACCTGCGGCAGGAGCCGCTCGGCCCCCGCCTCGACCGTGCGCCCGTGGGCTTCTACGAGACGCGCGACGGGCGGTGGATCCTCCTCCACATGATGCTCGAGCACCACCATGCGCGCGCCCTCGCCGTGCTCGGCTGCACAGGCGACGTCGACCCCGTCGCGGCGGCCGTGCGCGGGTGGGACGGCGCGGCGCTCGAGGAGGCGATCGTCGCGGCCGGCGGCTGCGCCGCGCTCGTGCGCTCGGCGGAGGAGTGGGCGGCGCACCCGCAGGCGCGGGCGATCGCGGGACTCCCGCTGTTCCGCCTCACGAGGACGGGCGACAGCGCGCCGGAGCCGGCGGGCGAGGGTGCGCGGCCCCTGGGCGGCATCCGCGTCGTGGACGCGACGCGCGTCCTCGCGGGCCCGACCGCGGCGCGGGCCCTCGCGGAGTTCGGCGCGGACGTGATCCGCGTCAACCCGCCGCACCTCCCGGAGCTCGGTCCGATGCCGCTCGACACGGGGCACGGCAAGCGCAGCACGGAGCTCGACCTCCGCACGTCCGAGGGCGTCGCCGCGATGCGCGCGCTCGTCGCGGGCGCCGACGTCTTCTCGCAGGGCTACCGCCCCGGGAGCCTGGAGCGCCACGGGCTCTCGGCCGCGGAGCTCACGGCCCTGCGTCCGGGGCTCGTGACCGTCTCGATCTCGGCCTGGGGGGCGAGCGGCCCGTGGGCGGACCGCCGCGGGTACGACAGCCTCGTGCAGGCGGCGAGCGGCGTCTCGGCCGAGACCGGGGGCGCGGGGGAGCGTCCGCGATCCCTCCCGGGCAACCCGCTCGACTACGTGACGGGCTATCTCGCGGCCTTCCTCGTCGAGGTCGCGCTGGGGCGACGGGCCCGCGAGGGCGGCAGCTACCACGTCGAGCTCTCGCTCGCCCAGACCGGCCGCTACCTCGACGACCTTCCGCGCGTGGACGCGGACGAGGCGGCGGCGGCCCCTCCCGAGCTGGCCCCGGAACGGCTGGATGCGCTCATGATGGAGGGGGACACCCCGGCGGGGCGGCTCCGCCACCTGCGGCCGGTCGCCCGCCTGCCGCTCACCCCCGCCGGCTGGGACCGGCCCGCCGTGCCGCGCGATCACGACGCGCCGCGCTGGTGAGGCCGCACCCCGAGTCATACGGACATATTGACATCCATATGAATTTTGCTACCGTTGACCTGTCTCCTTCACGCGAAGAAGCGATCTGTATTTGAGGACGAGGATGTTCGGAAACACTCAGGAACCGTCGGGTCCCACGGCCCCGCGGATCAGCATTTCGGGTCTGGGCAAGATCTACGGCGCCCGCGGCAAGCAGGTCGAGGCGCTCCGCGAGGTCGACCTCGACATCGCGGACAACGAGTTCGTCTGCCTGGTCGGTCCTTCGGGCTGCGGCAAGTCGACGCTCCTGCGCATCATCGCCGACCTCCAGCGCCCGAGCTCGGGCGAGGTCGCGGTCCTCACCGAGTCCTCCGCCCGCCGCCCCGCCGCGGTCGTCTTCCAGGACTACAGCATCTACCCGTGGAAGACCGTCGCGCAGAACGTCGCGTTCGGACTGCTGTCGACGGACGTCCCCAAGCGCGAGGTCAAGGATCGCGTCGCGCTGTGGCTCGACAAGCTCGGCCTCGCGGCGTTCGCCGACAGCTACCCGGCGGCGCTCTCCGGCGGCATGCGCCAGCGCGTCGCGATCGCGCGCGCCATGGTCGTCGAGTCGGAGATCCTCCTCATGGACGAGCCGTTCGCGGCCCTCGACGCGCAGCTGCGCCGCATCCTCCAGGAGGAGCTCCTGAGCCTCTGGCAGGACATGCGCCGCACCGTCCTGTTCATCACCCACAACCTCGACGAGGCGATCCTGCTCGGCGACCGCGTCGTCGTGATGTCGGGTCGCCCCGGCCACATCATCGCCGACTACACGGTGCCCTTCGGGCGTCCGCGCAGCGCCGACATCCGGGGCAGCGCGGAGTTCGCGTCGCTGGAGGAGGAGCTCTGGCTCCGCCTGCGCGGCGAGGTCTTCCCCGGCGACGCCGCGGAGAGCAAGGAGAAGGCGGCATGACGACGACGATGGAGCCGCGCCGCGCGGCGACCGGCACGCCGGCGCCGGCCGCGGGCACGCAGCGCACCTGGCGGATCGCGCCGACCAAGGCGGAGATCGATCCGATCGGCCACGCGCGCCGCCTGCGGACCCAGAAGATCCTGCTGGGCGTCTCGCTGCCGGTCGTGCTGATCGTGCTGTGGCAGATCGCGGCGCAGCTGCAGTGGATCGACCGGCGCTTCTTCCCCGGCCCGATCGAGATCGCGCAGGCCGCGGTCGACATGGTCGCGTCCGGTCAGTGGTTCGGCGACGTCCTCGCGACGCTGCGCACCATCCTCATCGCGACGGCGGCCGGATTCGTCGTCGGCAGCCTGCTCGGCATCGTCATGGGCTCGCTGTCGAAGCTGCGGTACGTGGCGGAGCCGACGCTGAGCGCGTTCTACACGATCCCGAAGATCGCCCTCCTGCCGCTCATGCTCCTGATCTTCGGCATCGGCGACATGCCGGGCTACCTGCTGGTCGCCCTCGGCGTCTTCTTCATCGCGTGGATCTCGGCACTGGAGGCGGTGCTGGCCGTGCCCGTGGGGTACCGCGAGGCGGCGGAGGCGTTCGGCGTCTCGCGTCTGCGCCGGTTCGGCCACGTCACGATCCCCGCCGTCCTGCCCGCGATCATCGTCGCGCTGCGCATCTCGATCGGCCAGGCCGTCCTCATCGTGATCATGGTCGAGTACCTCATGGGCAAGGAGGGCATCGGCTACCGGATCTGGCACGCCTGGTCGCTCTTCGACGCCGACACGATGTACGTCGGCATCGTGACGGTCGCGCTCCTCGGCTACGTCCTCCAGCTGCTCGTCAAGGTCGTCGGCGCCAAGCTCGTGCCCTGGTCCGGAGGGACGTCCGCGGCAGAGAAGTAGCCTCCGGCCGACCCGTACAGACGTGCCGCCCCCGCGCGGCCGGTCCCCTGCAATCGGCGCAAGCCCGCACAGCGCCCCGCTGCGATGCCGCGGCGAGCGATGCCCGAGCACGCCCGGAAACAAGAAAGTGAGACATCGATGTCCATCAAGAAGATCGGACGCGGGCGGCGCATCGTCGCCGCGGCGTCCGCGGCCGTGGCGCTCGTGGCGCTCGCGGGCTGCGCGTCGGGCTCGGGAGGCGCGCCCGACGCCTCGGGAGGCGCGTCGCGTCCCCTGACGGTCGGGTACTCCGCCGTCGCGCCGTTCGTCCTCCCCGCCCTCATGG
>Ga0182735_1000879_pt1 | contig 21483 bp, 21 predicted proteins | sample eDN5th30CKraftMG_FD_128524 | JGI IMG/M metagenome (GOLD analysis project Ga0182735, IMG submission 128524) | Enriched Miracle-Growth compost microbial communities from Emeryville, California, USA - eDNA 5th pass 30_C Kraft MG (version 2) (version 2) ...
CCATCGCCTGGTCCTGCAGGTCGCACTCGCCGCCCTGGTCGCAGATCGGGCAATCGAGCGGATGGTTGATCAGCAGGAATTCCATCACGCCTTCGCGGGCCTTCTTGACCATCGGCGTGTTCGTGAAGACCTCCGGTGCCTCGCCATTGGGGCCGGGGCGCAGGTCGCGCACGCCCATGGCGCACGAAGCCTGCGGCTTGGGCGGGCCGCCCTTCACCTCGACCAGGCACATGCGGCAGTTGCCGGCGATCGACAGCCGCTCGTGGAAGCAGAAACGCGGCACTTCCGCACCCGCCTCTTCCGCCGCCTGAAGCAGCGTGTAGTGGTCGGGTACCTCGATCTCTTTCCCGTCGACCTTGAGTTTAGCCATATCGCCTCAAACCCCTGCGGACAGCCCGCAATCCTTTTTCTCCCGCGCCGGCAATGGCCGTGCGCGCGGGCCTGTTCAGTGTTTTGCCCCGGCTTTCGCCAAAGCTGCCGCCTGCCCCGTCCAGTCGTCGCGGACGACCCGCCCTTCCAGGCCGAGTTCGTCCTCGATCCGGGCGATGTCCTTGCCGGTCCACGCCGCAATCTGCGCGTAGGAGCGAACGCCGAGCCCGTTCAAAACCTGTTCCAGCTTCGGCCCGATACCGTCGATCGCCTTCAGGTCGTCCACGGCCTCCGCCTTGGCCGCGGGAGCCGCTGCAACGCTGGCTGCCGGTCGCTTCACCGGCGCGGCCTGCGTCGCCACGACCCTCAGCTTCGCCGGCGACTGCCTGCGCGACGAGACGGCGGCCCCGGCGTCGGCCTTTCCGTCCATGTCCGACTTCGCTTCCGCGAGCAAGCGCTGCGCGGCGTTTCCGGCCCCCACCAGCGCGCCCATCCAGATGCCGAAGGCATGGCTTGCCAGCCCGAAGCCGAAGGCGGACCACGCGGCGGCCCCGGCAACAGGATGCGCGAACAGGTTGACGGCGCCCGCCAAGTCTGTCGGCTGCGTATCCTTCACGTCCCTGCCCATCGTTACTCCGCCGCCGCCAGCACCGGCTCGACCCGGTGCGCGTTGCGTGTGAACTCGTCGATGCGCCGCTCGATTTCCGGGCGGAAATTGCGGATCAAGCCCTGCACCGGCCAGGCCGCCGCGTCGCCCAGCGCGCAGATGGTGTGGCCTTCGATCTGCTTGGTGACGTCGAGGAGCATGTCGATCTCGCGCTTTTGCGCCTCGCCGCGCACCAGCCGCTCCATCACCCGCCACATCCAGCCCGTACCCTCGCGGCACGGCGTGCACTGGCCGCAGCTCTCGTGCTTGAAGAAGTAGGAAAGCCGCGCGATGGCCTTCACGATGTCGGTGGACTTGTCCATGACGATGACGGCCGCCGTACCGAAGGACGACTTCTTCTCGCGCAGGCCGTCGAAATCCATCGGGCAGTCGATGATGTCCTCGGCCTTGACTACTGGGCACGACGCCCCGCCGGGGATGACGGCCAGCAGATTGTCCCAGCCGCCGCGAATGCCGCCGCCGTGCTTTTCCACCAGTTCACGGAAGGTGATGCCCATGGTCTCCTCGACCGTGCAGGGCGTGTTCACATGGCCGACCAGCATGAACAGCTTGGTCCCGACGTTGTTCGGGCGGCCGAAGGACGAGAACCACGCCGCGCCGCGCCGCAGGATCGTCGGCGCCACCGCGATCGACTCGACGTTGTTGACGGTGGTCGGGCAGCCGTAGAGGCCGACATTGGCCGGGAACGGCGGCTTCAAGCGCGGCTGGCCCTTCTTGCCTTCCAGGCTTTCCAGCAGCGCCGTTTCCTCGCCGCAGATATAGGCGCCGGCGCCGTGGTGAACGTAAATCTCGAAATCGTAGCCGTTCTTGTTGTTCTTGCCGATCAGCCCGGCGTCATAGGCCTCGTCGATCGCCCGCTGCAGCGCCTCGCGCTCGCGGATGAACTCGCCGCGCACATAGATGTAGGCCGCGACCGCACCCATGGCGAAGCCGGCGAGCAGGCAGCCCTCAACCAGCGTATGCGGATCGTGGCGCAGGATGTCGCGGTCCTTGCAGGTGCCGGGCTCCGACTCGTCGGCGTTGACGACGAGGTAGCTCGGGCGCCCGTCCGACTGCTTGGGCATGAACGACCACTTCAGGCCGGTCGGGAAGCCGGCGCCGCCACGACCGCGCAGGCCGGACGCCTTCATCTCGTTGACGATCCACTCGCGGCCCTTGGCGATGATGCCGGCGGTGCCGTCCCAGCAGCCGCGCGCCATCGCGCCCCGCAGCGAACGGTCGAAGCGGCCGTAGATATTGGTGAAGATACGGTCCTTGTCCTGAAGCATTTCTCGTCCCTCAGACCGGTTTCTTGCCGAAGACGCGGATATATTCGGCCACGCCGCCCTTGGCGAGCGCCTTGGCCTGCTTCACCCAGTCCTCACGCTCGATGCGGCCATGGAAATTCAGGTAGGCATCGACCCAGGCGCGCTCGGCCTTCTTCCACGACGCCACCTGCGCGAAGGTGAAGATGCCAAGGTCGTGCAGGATCCCTTCGTTCTTCGGGCCGACGCCGGAAATCAGCTTGAGGTCGTCGACGGCCGCAGGCCTGGCGATGCCGGCCGGGCGGTTCTTGTCCTCGAGCGAAGGCCGCGCGGCCGCCTTTTCGGCCTTGGCTTCAACCTTGACCGGCGAAGGCGACTTCACGGCCTTGCTGGTTTCCACGGCATCCGTCACAGCGCGGGCGGCGTTGGAGGGCGGCACTTCGGCGGCGGCTTTCGCGGCCTTGGCGGCGGCTTTCGCTTCCTTGTCGCGCGTGGTCTTCAGAACCGCCTTTTCGTCCGCCAGGGAAGAGAAGCCGGTGATCGGCGCCGAGAAGAAACGGTCGACCTGCGGGCCGGTCGGCACCGAGTCGCCCCTGCCGGCCTCGAATTCGTCGATGATCTCGGCCAGGCGCTCAGGCGTCAGGTCCTCGTAGGTGTCCTTGAAGATCATCACCATCGGCGCGTTCACGCAGGCGCCCTGGCACTCCACCTCTTCCCACGACAAGGTGCCGGCTTCGTTGAGTTCGAGCTGGTCGTGGTGGATCCTGGAGCGGCAAACATCCATGAGTTCGCCAGCGCCGCGCAGCATGCAGGGCGTGGTTCCGCAAACCTGCACATGGGCCCGCGTTCCGACCGGCTTGAGCTGGAACTGCGTATAGAAGGTCGCGACTTCCAGCCCCCTTATGTATGGCATGTCGAGCATGTCGCAGATCGACTCGATCGAGGCCTTGGTCACCCAGCCTTCCTGTTCCTGCGCCAGCATCAGAAGCGGGATGATCGCCGACTGCTGCCGGCCTTTCGGGTATTTGGCGATCCATTTTTTCGCAGCCGCGGCATTCGCCTTGCTGAAGGCGAAGCTTGCGGGCTGGACTTGCGGTTCTGCGAGACGGCGAACGGACATTTAGCGGTCGACCTCACCAAACACGATATCGAGAGAGCCGAGGATGGCGGTGACGTCGGCCAACAAGTGGCCACGGCAGAGGAAATCCATGGCTTGCAGGTGCGCGAAACCCGGCGCGCGCAACTTGGCCCGGTAGGGCTTGTTGGTGCCGTCCGCCACGAGATAGACGCCGAACTCCCCTTTCGGCGCCTCGACAGCCGCGTAGACTTCGCCCGCCGGGACCTTGTAGCCCTCGGTGTAGAGCTTGAAGTGATGGATCAGCGCTTCCATGGAGCGCTTCATCTCGCCGCGCTTGGGCGGCACGATCTTGCCGTCGAGGTTGGACACCGGCCCGGTCGATTCCTTGCCGAGCAGGCGATCCACGCACTGGCGCATGATCTTCGCCGACTGGCGCATCTCTTCCATGCGGATCAGGTAGCGGTCGTAGCAGTCGCCGTTCTTGCCGACCGGGATGTCGAACTCCATCTCGTCGTAGCATTCATAGGGCTGCGACTTGCGAAGGTCCCAGGCCGCGCCCGAGCCGCGCACCATGACGCCCGAAAAGCCCCAGGCCCACGCATCGGCCAGCGAGATGACGCCGACATCGGCGTTGCGCTGCTTGAAGATGCGGTTCGGCGTCAGCAGGACGTCGAGGTCGTCAACCGACTTCAGGAACGGGTCGATCCACTTGCCGATGTCCTCGATCAGCTTCTGCGGCAGGTCCTGGTGCACGCCGCCCGGCCGGAAATAGGCCGCGTGCATGCGCGAGCCGGAAGCGCGCTCGTAGAACACCATCAGCTTCTCGCGCTCGACGAAGCCCCACAGCGGCGGCGTCAGCGCGCCGACGTCCATGGCCTGCGTCGTCACGTTGAGAAGATGCGACATGATGCGGCCGATCTCGGAATAAAGCACCCGGATCAGCTGGCCGCGCTTCGGCACCTCGATGCCGAGCAGGCGCTCGACGGCAAGCGCGAAGGCGTGCTCCTGGTTCATCGGCGCGCAGTAGTCGAGCCGGTCGAGGTAGGGCACGGCCTGCAGATAGGTCTTGTGCTCCATCAGCTTTTCGGTGCCGCGATGCAGGAGCCCGATATGCGGATCGACGCGGTCCACGACCTCGCCGTCGAGTTCCAGCACGAGACGCAGGACGCCGTGCGCCGCCGGATGCTGCGGCCCGAAGTTGATGTTGAAGTTGCGGACGGACGTCTCGGCCATGATGCGCCTCAGTTCGCCTTCGCCTTTTCGTCGCCCGGCAGCACGTAGTCCGTGCCCTCCCACGGGGACAGAAAGTCGAAATTGCGGAATTCCTGTTTCAATTCGACCGGCTCGTAGACCACGCGCTTGGCCTCGTCGTCGTAGCGAACCTCGACGAATCCGGTCAGCGGAAAGTCCTTGCGCAGCGGATGCCCCTCGAACCCGTAGTCGGTCAGGATGCGGCGCAGGTCCGGATGGCCGGAGAACAGCACGCCGTAGAGGTCGTAAGTTTCGCGCTCGTACCAGTCCGCGCCCGGATAGACGCCGGTGAGCGAAGGCACCAGCGTATCCTCGTCGGCCTCGACCTTGACGCGCACGCGCAGGTTCTGCTGCGGCGACAGGAAATGGTAGACGACGTCGAAACGCTTCGCGCGGGCCGGATAGTCGGCGCCGCAGATATCGATGATGGAGACGAACCGGCACTTCGGGTCGTCGCGCAGGAAGGTCGCCACGCCGACGATGTCGGCGGCTTCCACCGTCAGCGACAGCTCGCCATAGGCCACGACGCTTTCCACGACTTTGCCGGCGAGCTTGGCCGTGACATGGGCGGCAAGTTCGTTCAACGCTTCGCTCATGAAATCACCGTTCAATCGTGCCGGTGCGGCGGATTTTCTTCTGCAGGAGAAGAAGGCCGTAAAGCAGCGCCTCGGCGCTGGGCGGACAGCCCGGCACATAGATGTCGACGGGCACTACGCGGTCGCAGCCGCGCACGACCGAATAGGAATAGTGGTAGTAGCCGCCGCCGTTGGCGCACGAGCCCATGGAGATGACGTAGCGCGGCTCCGGCATCTGGTCGTAGACCTTGCGCAGCGCCGGCGCCATCTTGTTGGTCAGCGTGCCGGCGACGATCATCACGTCGGACTGGCGCGGAGAAGCGCGCGGCGCGATGCCGAAGCGCTCGCTGTCGTAGCGCGGCATGGCGGTGTGGATCATCTCGACGGCGCAACAGGCCAAGCCGAACGTCATGTACATCAGCGAGCCGGTACGCGCCCAGGTGATCAGCGCCTCGGTCGAGGTGACGAGAAAACCCTTGTCGGAAAGCTGGTCGTTGATGCCGACGAAGAACGGATCATCGGAGCCGATCGGCTTGCCGGTGTTCGGGTCGAGAATGCCTTTCGGGCGCGGCGCGACCAGCGTGCCGGAATTGTCGTTCAATCCCATTCCAGCGCTCCCTTCTTCCACTCGTAGATGAAGCCGATGGTCAGCACGCCCAGGAATACCATCATCGACCAGAAGCCCAGCATGCCGATCTCGCTGAAGGAGACGGACCACGGAAACAGGAACGCCACTTCGAGGTCGAAGATGATGAACAGGATCGACACCAGGTAGAAGCGGACATCGAACTTCATGCGCGCATCGTCGAAGGAGTTGAACCCGCACTCATAAGCCGACAGCTTTTCGGGATCGGGGCTGCGATAGGCGATCAGGAACGGCGCGACCATCAGCGCCAGGCCAACGACCAGCGCAACGCCGATAAAAATCACAATGGGCAGATACGAACTGATGAGTGCGCTCATGCTCCGGTTTCCCGATAATGGCCAATACGCCTGATCTATAGCACCGGCCCGAGTTACGGAAGCGTCACCGTGACGCCGAACTCGTTCAGGCCCCATGCTGCAATGCGGCGAGGGTTAGCGCAGCACTCCCGGCGAAGCAAGTCAAACCTTGCCCAAAAGCAGGATGTCGCAAGGCATACCCAGCCAAAACCATTCGGCCAGGACGCGTTTTATTTCCTTCTCTTTTTACTCCACTTTTCTCTCCTGACATATCTGCCGGCCACGCCTGTTACGATGGGTGGAATCATCGACGCGTCGAAAGCCGGAACAGGCGAATGAAGCAGAAAATATCGCTCGGCGTTGCCCGCCGCATCGCCCTTGCCGCACAAGGCTTTGCCGACCCGAGGCCCTCCGGCGTCGCTGACCGGCGTCACCTGTCGCGGGTGCTGTCGCGGACCGGCCTGTTCCAGATCGATTCCGTCAGCGCGGTGGTGCGGGCGCATTACATGCCGCTCTATTCGCGCCTCGGCCCCTACCCGCGCACGCTGGTCGACAACGCAGCCGTCTCACGAAATCGTGCGCTGTTCGAGTACTGGGCGCATGAGGCTTCCTACCTGCCGATCGAAACCTGGCCGCTGCTGCGCTGGCGCATGGAGCGGGCGGAAGGCGGCGAGGAAATGTATTCCGGCCTCGCCGCATGGGGCCGGGCCCACCCCGGGGCGATCGAAGGCATCTACAAGCGCGTCGCCGAGGAAGGGCCGATTGCCGCCTCCTCGATCGAAGGCCACAAGGGAACCGGCGGCTGGTGGGGTTGGAGCGAGGCCAAGAACGCGTTCGAATGGCTGTTCTGGGCCGGCCGCATCACCACCGCCTACCGCAAGGGGTTCGAGCGTTTCTACGATCTTCCCGAGCGGGTATTGCCGCCGGCGATCCTGGCCAGGCCGACGCCGTCGGTGGAGGACGCGCAGCGGGAACTGCTGCGGATTTCGGCGCGCGCCCATGGCGTCGCCAGCGCCAACTGCCTGCGTGACTATTTCCGCCTGTCTCCGGCCGACATGAAGGGCCGGCTGGAGGAACTGGTAGAGGAAGGAACGCTCCTGCCCGTGCAGGTCGAAGGCTGGAGCAAGCCGGCCTATCTCCACAAGGACGCGAAGACACCGCGCCGGATCGCGGCGCGCGCCCTGCTCGCCCCTTTCGACCCGCTGGTGTTCGAGCGCAAGCGCGCCGAAAGCCTGTTCGATTTCCACTACCGCATCGAAATCTATACGCCGGCGCACAAGCGCCAGTATGGGTACTATGTCCTGCCCTTCCTGCTCGGCGAACGCATCGTCGCCCGCGTCGATCTCAGGGCGGACCGGCCGGCGGGCGTGCTTCGCTTGCATGCCGCCTATGCCGAGCCGCATGCGCCGGCCGACACGGCCGCCCATCTGCTCGACGAGTTGATCCAGATGCAGCATTGGCTGGAACTGGAGCGACTCGCCATCACGCCGGCCGGCGACCTCGGCCCTGCGCTGGCAGATATGGCGCTGTCGCATCCGCGCGTTGACAGCCTCGACGCCTGACGCCTACATCGACCCGCCATCCCACAACCGGCAGCGATCGGACGATCGGACAAACAGATGCAGCCTTGGAGCCTTCGCCAGGCACTGGACGACCTCGCGCTCAGCCTCGTGTTCTTCACACGCCTGCCGTTGCCGACCTTCGACTTCCATGGCCGTACGCTGGCGCAGGCGATCTGGGCCGCGCCCCTTGCCGGCCTCGCCGTCGCAATCATCGGCGGCATTGTCTACGCCGTTGCCAGCGGCCTGGGGCTCGCCACAGGGCCATCGGCGGCACTGGCGCTCGCCGCGACGATGGTCGCTACCGGCTGCCTGCACGAAGACGGCCTGTCGGATGTCGCCGACGGCTTCGGCGGCGGCCATACGCGCGAGAAGAAGCTCGAAATCATGCGCGACAGCCGCATCGGCAGCTACGGTGCTGCGGCGCTCGGCCTGTCGATCCTGCTGCGCTGGAGCGCGCTTTCCGAACTCGGCCATCCGGCACACGTTCTCCTGGCGCTCGTGGCCGCGCATATGGCCTCGCGCGGCATGGCCGGTGCGTTCATGCATCTTTCTCCGTCCGCCCGCGCCGATGGGCTGGCCGTGGGCGCAGGAACGGTCTCCTCCGAAACGGCGACGGTCGGTGTCGCCATCGGTGCGGCAGCGCTTCTCCTGCTCGGCCTATCGGGGGCGGTTGCCGCCGCCATCGTGCTGGCAGCCCTGTTCCTCGCCTTCCGCGCCCTGTGCCTTCGCCAGGTCGGCGGCCATACCGGCGATACGGTCGGCGCGCTGCAGCAGTTCGGCGAGATCCTGGTGCTGCTCGCCGCCTCGATATTCCTTTCCTGATGCACTTTCGGAGATTTTCAGTCGATGACCTTCCACTCGCTCGATGAACTGCGCGCCGCCTGCCGCGAGCTGCCGGCCGGCGACGACGCCGCGGCCGCCGCCGTTGCCAGCCGGCAGGACACGCTGACCAAGCCGCAAGGCAGCCTCGGCCGGCTGGAGGAAATCGCCGCCTGGCTGGCGCGCTGGCAGGGCCGCGCCATGCCGAAGCTCGACCGGGTCAAGGTGTTCGTCTTTGCCGGCAACCACGGCGTCACCGCGCAGGGCGTCTCCGCCTTTCCGTCGGAAGTGACGGTGCAGATGGTGGCGAATTTTTCCAGCGGCGGCGCCGCCATCAACCAGTTGGCGCGCATCGCCGGGGCGGACCTCGCCGTGATCCCGCTCGACCTCGACCATCCGACCGGCGATTTCACGCAGGCGCCGGCGATGGACACGCAGGCCTTCCTCGCCGCCGTCTCGGCCGGCTACGAGGCGATCAGCGGCGACCTCGACCTGATCTGCCTCGGCGAAATGGGCATCGGCAACACCACGCCCGCCGCCGCCATTTCGGCGGCGCTGTTTGGCGGCGACGTGCGCCAATGGACCGGGCGCGGCACCGGCGTCGACGATGCCGGCCTCAACCGCAAGGTCGCGGCCATCGAGGCCGGATTGAAGCGCCACGCGACCGCCCTCGCCGATCCGCTGGCCGTTGCCGCGGCCCTTGGCGGGCGCGAACTCGCGGCCATCCTCGGCGCGACGCTGGCCGCCCGCCATCGCAATATCCCGGTGCTGCTCGACGGCTTCGTCTGCTCGGCAGCCGTCGCCCCGCTCGGGCGCCTGCATCCGACCGGCCTCTCCCATGCGATCGCCGCCCACGTCTCGGCGGAAGCCGGGCACCGGCATCTGCTGGAAGCGCTGTCGCTGCCGCCGCTGCTCGATCTTGGCATGCGACTGGGGGAAGCTTCCGGCGCCTGCCTTGCCGTCAATCTCGTGCGCTCGGCGCTGGAGTGCCACCAGCGCATGGCAAGCTTCGCCGAGGCCGGCGTATCGGAAAAATAGCGCCGGTCAGGCAAGGGTTTCGGTAAAGAAGCCGATAAGCCGCTTCCAGTGGCGCTCGGCCCCGGCCGCGTCGTAAGCGCCGTGGTCGGGCACGCACCATCCGTGCGCCATGCCGACATAATTCTCGATGATGTGGTCGACCTTCGCCTCGCGCAGCGCTTCGGCAAGCCGGGCCGACTGTTCCGGCGGAAAGCTTTTATCGACGCCGGCGGAACCGACGTAAACTCGCGCCTTGATACGCCCGGCGTGATGGTAGGGGCTGTCGGCGGCGTCGCTGGCAAGGTTGCCGCCATGGAAACTGGCGGCAGCCTTGATGCGGTCGGGAAAGGCAGCGGCGGCGTTGAGCGCCCTCGCCCCGCCCATGCAGTAGCCTACGGTTCCGATCGGGCCGGTGACGCCTTCCCGCCCGAGCGCATCCAGAAAAGCGCCGGTATCGGCCATCGTCATCGCCTGCGTCGTCGCCGCCAGCAGCCCGCGCAGTTGCCTTGCCGTCGTCTCGACGGAAAACGCGGTCTTGGCATCAAACGGCCCGTAGGGCGCGCGGCGGTAGAACAGGTCCGGCACCAGCACGGCGTAACCTTCGCCCGCCAGACGCTGTGCCATGCCGTCAAGCGCGGGCCGTGGCCCGAACGCATCCATATAGAGAATGACGCCGGCGCCCCCGGTCGGTCCGAACAGGCTGGCCCCGGCCACGCCGGCGCTCGTCCTTGTCTCGATTTCCCGTTTCGTCATGGCGCTCTCCGCTCTTGAAGCCGACACTACGGCCTAGCGCGAAAAGGCCGCCATGTGAAAGGCCTGCGCGTCAGCCGGATAACGATAGGTCGCGCCATGGGGGCAGGCATTGCGGTCGAGGCAGCCGGTCGTGCGGCAGGCTGCACCGTCCGGCCCGCGCACATGCGAGAGGCAGGCCTGATAGGCGAAGCTATTGCCGCTATAGGCTTCGACCGGGCAGGATTTGAGGCACGGCTTTTCCGCGCAACTGTCGCAAAGGTGAACCACCTCGGGCGGTTGCGGAAATGAAAGCTCGCGGTCGAACAACAGCACCCCCCGATAGGCGTGCCAGAGTCCGTAAAGCGGATGCATGAGGATGCCGAGCGGCGATGGCTTCAGGCCTTCGGCCCGCATCGCCCAGCGCTGGATGGGAAGAAACGGCCTGTCGTTGGGACCGGCCGCGCGGGCGCCGAAGTGGGCCGCCACGGCACCGATCACGTCGCGCGACCAGCTATCGAGCGGGTCGGCGAGACCGGCGGGTTGCCCGCCGCGCCAGTCGAGAAAATGGCGCCATGCGGAGGCGCCCGCCTGCCCCACCAGCACCACTGCCCTGGCCGGCGCCCCGGAGGGTCCCGGCGGCGGGCTTTCCTGCGCGCCGAAATTGAAGCCGCCGCGCAGGATCAGGCCATTCTCGGCAAGGGCAGCCGCCATGTCGGCAAGGAGGTCTTTCCCGGCGATCATGGCGGCGGAACCGACATCACTTCCTGTCCGGATCGGAGAAGGCGCTCCGCCAGACTTCCTTGTGAATGATGTTGGCCACTTTAGCCCGGCCTGTGTCGGGCTCCTTTCAACTGAAGGCGTCGGGCATCGACTCCTTCTTTTTGGCGACGAAGTCCTTCAGGCCATCGTCGATGCCTGGGTCGAGATACGGCGCTTCGTAGCTTTCCAGCCAGTGGCGGGCGAGCGCGTTGGCGCGCTGCGGCGCGGTCTTCTCGCCCTCGGCCAGCCACTGCTCGAACGAGTTGTTGTCGGCAATGGAGGAGCGGTAGAACGCCGTCTGGAAATTCGCCTGCGTGTGGTCGCAGCCGAGATAGTGGCTGCCCGGCCCGACCTGGCGGATGGCATCCATCGCCTGGCCGTTTTCCGACAGGTCGACGCCCTCGGCGAACTTTTGGCTCATGCCGAGTTGGTCGATGTCCATCATGAACTTGTCGTAGCTCGACGCCAGGCCGCCTTCCAGCCAGCCGGCCGCATGCAGCACGAAGTTGGTGCCGGCCAGGAGGGTCGAGTTCAGCGTATTGGCGCTTTCATAGGCCGCCTGCGCGTCTTCCACCTTGGAGGCGCACAGCGAACCGCCGGTACGGAACGGCAGGCCGAGACGGCGGGCCAGTTGCGCGGCGCCATAGGACACCAGCGACGGCTCCGGCGTGCCGAAAGTCGGCGCACCCGACTGCATCGAGATCGACGAGGCGAAGGTGCCGAACAGCACCGGCGCGCCCGGATTGATGAGCTGCGTGAACGAAGCGCCGGCCAGCACCTCGGCCAGAACCTGCGTCAGCGTGCCGGCCACCGTCACCGGGCTCATGGCGCCGGCGAGGATGAACGGCGTGACGATGCAGGCCTGGTTGTGGCGCGCATAGACCTTCAGCGCGCCCAGCATGGTTTCGTCGAACACCATCGGCGAGTTGGCATTGATGAGCGAGGTGAGCACCGTGTTCTTCTCGACGAAATCGTCGCCGAACACGATCTTGGCCATGGCGATCGTGTCTTCCGCCCGCTCCGGCGCGGTCACCGAGCCCATGAACGGCTTGTCGGAATATTTGATGTGGCTGTAGATCATGTCGAGGTGGCGCTTGTTCACCGGCACGTCGACCGGCTCGCACACCGTGCCGCCCGAATGGTGGATCGACGGCGCCATGTAGGCGAGCTTCACGAAATTGCGGAAGTCCTCGATCGTGGCGTAGCGGCGGTTGCCGTCGAGATCGCGCACGAAGGGCGGGCCATAGACCGGCGCGAACACGGTGGCGTTGCCGCCGATCTGCACCGAACGCTCGCGGTTGCGGGCGTGCTGGGTGTAGACGGACGGCGCCGTCTTCAGGAGCGAACGGCACAGGCCCTTCGGGAAGTGGACGCGCTCGCCCTTGACGTCGGCGCCGGCCTCCTTCCACAGCTTCAGAGCTTCCTCGTCGTCGCGGAAGATGATGCCGGTTTCCTCGAGCACGATGTCCGTGTTCTTCTCGATCAGCGCCAGGCCTTCCTCGTCCAGCACCTCATAGACCTTGATGTTGCGCTTGATATAGGTGAGCTGGATGCCCGGCCCGCCGCCGGAGCGCGCCGCGCGACGCGCCGCCGCCCCGCCGCTCGCGCCACGCCCGCGCCTGCCGCTCGGCGCTTCCTGATCAACTGCCGCCTGTTCGCTCATGATCGCTTTTCTTCCTTGAAAACGGTTCCGGCCGCTCATGCTGCGGCTTCTTGCCGGATCGTAGTCATACACCCTAATCGAAACGGCCAGCCAGCGCCAACACCTGTCGCAAAATCGACAAGGAACCCCCTGGATTTGCGGTCGCTTTCTTTTTGCAGTAAGTCGCAAATCAGCTATGGAAACGTGGGTATGACGGGATACGTATTGGCCAACGTTTTCAGCCCTGCGGACGTCCGCTTGGCAATATGGAGTTGAAGCGACATGGCCGACGACGAGATCATTCTCTCCGAGCTTTCCGACGACGAGCTCGTGCAGCAGATGCACGACGACCTTTACGACGGGTTGAAGGAAGAGATCGAGGAAGGCACCAACATCCTGCTCGAGCGCGGCTGGGTCCCCTACAAGGTGCTGACCGAGGCGCTGGTCGAGGGCATGCGCATCGTCGGCGAGGATTTCCGCGACGGCATCCTGTTCGTTCCGGAAGTGCTGCTGTCGGCCAACGCGATGAAGGCCGGCATGGCGATCCTGCGTCCGCTTCTGGCCGCCACCGGCGCGCCCAAGCAGGGCAAGATGGTGATCGGCACCGTCAAGGGCGACATCCACGACATCGGCAAGAACCTGGTCGGCATGATGATGGAAGGCGCCGGCTTCGACATCATCGACCTCGGCATCAACAATTCGGTCGAAAAGTACCTCGAGGCGATCGAGGAGCATCAGCCCGACATTCTCGGCATGTCGGCGCTTCTGACCACGACCATGCCCTACATGAAGGTCGTCATCGACACGATGAAGGAAAAGGGCATTCGCGACGACTACGTGGTGATGGTCGGCGGCGCGCCGCTCAACGAGGAGTTCGGCAAGGCGGTCGGCGCCGATGCCTATTGCCGCGACGCGGCGGTGGCCGTCGAGACCGCCAAGGACTTCATGAAGCGCAAGCACAACGCCCGCGCCAACGCCTGACCGGCGCCGGCGACGCGAACAGGAAACCGCCACTCAAGGTGGCGGTTTCAAAGCCCCGATACGGTGGGCCTGCTGCTTACTGATTGACCGTATCTTCCACCGCGTGAGCGGTGCTTTTGATATCCTTGCCCGCCCCGCGTATCGTGTTGGCGCAGGCGACGAGCGCCAGGGCGCAGGCCAGAACGGCAATTGGTGCGAAACGTGATGGCTTCATGATCGGGGCTCCCTCGGGCGTGATCTGCACCGTTGTAACGAAAACCGGTTCGACTGGTTCCATGGCTGCCCAGCAAAACGTCAAGTCGGATAAGAAAGACAAGCTTCTGGTCATCGCCTGCGGCATGCTCGCGCGCGAAATCCTGGCGGTCAAGGAGCAACTCAAGCTCGATCACCTGGAACTGACCTGCCTGCCGGCGGAGTTTCACTTCTATCCCGACCGCATCGCGCCGGCCATGGACAAGGCCATCACCGAGGCCAGGGCGGAAGGCTACGAGCACATCTTCATCGGCTATGCCGACTGCGGCACCGGCGGCCATCTCGACAAGGTATGCGAGAAGCATGGCGTAGAGCGCATGGACGGGCCGCATTGCTTCGCGTTCTACCAGCGCATGGAAGAATACCGGAAGATCGCCGACGACGACATGATGTCGTTCTACATGACGGACTTCCTGTGCCGGCAGTTCGACGCCTTCTTCATGAAGCCGCTCGGCCTCGACAAGCACCCGGAACTGATCGCCGACTATTTCGGCAATTACGACAAGCTGATCTACCTGGCGCAGACCGACGACCCGGAACTGGACAAGGTGGCCGTGGCGGCGGCAAAAATGCTGGGCCTTGCCTATGAGCGCCGCCCCACCGGCTACGGCGACCTGCCGATGGGCCTCGCCCATGCGGCCAGCGTCGCGGGCATCTCCAAGTAACCCTGCCCAAGTAGAGGCTGGCCTTTCCCGCCGGGCCGGATATGGTCGCGAACTGGTGTCGCAATCCGACGTTCAGGGGTCAGCCGGATGAGTTTTCGCCCGATAATCCTCGCAAGCATCCTTGCGGTTCTCACCTCGGCAGCGCTCGCTGACGGGGTGGTGCAAAAACTGATCACGCCGGCCGACCAGGCGCGCCTCGACCAGTATGACCAGACGCGGAAAACCGCCCTGGAGGACCCGCGGCAGCGGCGATCCTGCCGACCTGAAACAGCTCGACGCGTTGCTCGCGCAGCCGCTGGTCGCCTTCTCCGACAAGGACCTCACCGGCAACTGGCGCTGCCGCACCGTCAAGGCCGGCGGCGATTTCGGCGCGCTCGTCCTCTACGGCTGGTTCACCTGCAAGGTGACCGACGACGGTTCCGGCTGGGTGCTGGAGAAGACCGGCGGATCGCAGCGCACCAAGGGCCGCCTTTACGACGACGGCGAAAAGCGGGCCATCTATCTCGGCTCCTACTTCGTCAAGGGCGACCCGGTCGAACCCTATGGCAGCGGGCCGGAAACCGACCAGGTCGGCTACGCTTTCCGCACCGGCAGCGACGCGTGGCGCATCGAGTTTCCGGCGCCGTATCGTGAATCGCGCCTCGACATTCTCGAACTCAAGCGCTGACCCTCGGCGACCCCGCGCGAAACCCGGTCGGCGCGCTGGTTGAACAATCTTTCTTTCTGCGACATCCGTCGCTTTTGAAAGCGCGCGCGTCGTCCCATAACAAGCAGGCCAGCACGGCTTGCGGCAATGCTCGAAACATCAGGAGTGAGAAACCCATGGCCGATCTGATCGTCGTCTACTGGCGCGATATTCCCGCGCAGGTCATCGTCAAGAAAGGGCGTCAGAACGCCAAGCGCGAATTGCCGATGCGCTTCATCCAGGCGATTGACGCCTGCGCGATGAAGGTCGGGGCCAAGAGCGCCAGCAACTACCTCGACGACTGGCGCAAGGCCGACCCGATTCCGGTAAGCGACGATATCGACGCCGAGGCGGACAAGGCCGTGAGCGAACTCGACACGCGCTTCGACAAAGCGAAGCTGATCGCCCTCGTCAATTCAAGCGGCAGAGAAAATGGCTGACAACGGGCTCCAGACCACGACGGCCGCAGGGCCGGCCGGCACCGAGGCGGTGACCCCGCCAGCGGCATCCGGCGGCGTGACGCAGGCAACGGTCGTCAAGAAGACCGCGCCGAAAAGCGACTACAAGCCCGCCGACGTGTCGCCGCAGCGGCGCGTCCAGCGCAGCTATACGGTGCGCCTGTGGTCGGTGCGCCATTCGCGCCTGCTCGAATGGTTCTACGCCAAATTCGCCGACGCCTTCCTGATGCTGCATCCGTTGTGGAAGGGCATCGGCTACGGCCGGGTCGAAGCGCCGGTGAAGTTCATCGAAAAGCGCGTCAAGGGCTTCATGTTCGACTGCCGCATGTGCGGCCAGTGCGTGCTGTCCTCGACCGGCATGTCGTGTCCGATGAACTGCCCCAAGCAGTTGCGCAACGGCCCGTGCGGCGGCGTGCGCGCCAACGGCCATTGCGAGGTCGAGCCGGACATGCCCTGCGTCTGGGTCAAGGCGTGGGAAGGCTCGCGCAACATGGTGCATGGCGACAAGATCCTCGACGTGCAGAAGCCGGTCGACCAGTCGCTGCGCGAAACCTCCGCATGGCTGCGCGTGACCGCGCAGGCGGCCGCGGCGCGCGAGGCGGCCAAGGCCGAAGCAACGAACAAAGGGGCAGCGGCATGATCGCCCGGCAACGCGACGAGAACCCGGCCGGCGTCCACCTGCCGCTCGACCCCCTGCCTGGCCATACCTCGCGCGGGCGGCTGGAGCGCGTGCTGCGGCGCGGCGAGTTCGCGGTCACCACGGAACTCAACCCGCCCGACAGCGCCGACCCGGAAGAGGTCTACAACCGGGCCAAGATCTTCGACGGCTGGGTGGACGGCATCAACGCGGTCGACGCATCGGGCGCCAACTGCCACATGTCCTCGGTCGGCATCTGCGCGCTGCTGACGCGCATGGGCTATGCGCCGATCATGCAGATCGCCTGCCGCGACAAGAACCGCATCGCCATCCAGGGCGACGTGCTCGGCGGCGCGGCGATGGGCGTCGCCAACATCATGTGCCTGACCGGCGACGGCGTGCAGGCGGGCGACCAGCCGGGCGCCAAGCCCGTGTTCGACCTCGACTGCATGTCGCTGCTCGAAACCGTGCGCATCATGCGCGACAACGGCAAGTTCCTGTCGGGCCGCAAGCTGACCACGCCGCCGCAGCTTTTCCTCGGCGCCGCGATCAACCCGTTCGCACCGCCCTACGACTTCCGCCCCCACCGGCTCGGCAAGAAGATCGCGGCCGGCGCGCAGTTCGTGCAGAGCCAATACTGCTTCGACGTGCCGATGTTCCGCACCTATATGCAGAGGGTGCGCGACCTCGGCTACGCCGACAAGGTCTTCATCCTGTGCGGCGTCGGCCCCCTCGCCTCGGCCAAGACGGCGAAATGGATCCGCTCCAATGTGCCGGGCATCCACATTCCCGATTCCGTCATCAAGCGGCTGGAAGGCGCGCAGGACCAGAAGAAGGAAGGCAAGCAGCTCTGCATCGACATCATCAACGAGGTGAAGGAAATTCCGGGCGTGGCGGGCATCCATGTGATGGCCTATCGCCAGGAAGAATATGTCGCGGAAATCGTTGATGAATCTGGCGTCCTGAAGGGTCGCCGGCCGTGGAAGCGCGAGGCGCGCAGCGACGACCGCCTCGTCGCCGACCGGCTCGGGCAGATACTGCAGGACGACATTACCGAAACCCAGGTGGATATGGTCAAGACGGCGTACTGACCGGCGGACCGGCCTTCGCTTGATTCAACACAGATAACGATATAAAGAAATCTTTATATCACGACCGGAGAGATTTCATGACCCACACCATCGTCGCCTCGGCGACCCGCGAGATCATCATCGGCTTCGATCAGCCGTTTTGCGTGATCGGCGAGCGCATCAACCCCACCGGCCGCAAGAAGCTCGCCGCCGAGATGATGGAAGGCAATTTCGAAACGGTGAAGAAGGACGCGCTCGAACAGGCCGCCTGCGGCGCCACCATGCTCGACGTCAACGCGGGGGTGACCTCGGTCAACCCCAACGAGACGGAGCCCGGCCTGCTGGTGCAGACGCTGCAGATCGTGCAGGACCTGGTCGACCTGCCGCTGTCGATCGACAGCTCGGTATCGGGCGCGATCGAGGCCGCCCTCCAGGTCGCCAAGGGCCGGCCGCTGGTCAATTCGGTCACCGGCGAGGAAGAGAAGCTCGAAAAGATCCTGCCGCTGGTGAAGAAATACAACGTGCCGGTCGTCGCCATCTCCAATGACGAGACCGGCATCTCGATGGACCCGGACGTGCGCTTCGCCGTCGCCAAGAAGATCGTCGAACGCGCCGCCGACTACGGAATTCCGGCCCATGACGTGGTGGTCGACCCGCTGGTGATGCCGATCGGCGCGCTGGGCGACGCCGGCCGCCAGGTGTTCGCGCTGCTGCGGCGCCTGCGCGAGGAGCTCAAGGTGAACACCACTTGCGGCCTGTCCAACATTTCCTTCGGCCTGCCGCATCGCCACGGCATCAACGCCGCCTTCATCCCCATGGTGATCGGCGCTGGCATGACCTCGGCGATCATGAACCCGGTGCGTCCGCAGGAGATGGAAGCGGTGCGCGGCGCCAACGTGCTGGCCGGCACCGACAAGGACTGCACCACCTGGATCAAGACCTACAAGGACTATAAGCCCGGCGTGCAGGCGGGCCCCGTTCCGGCTCCGGCAGCCGGCGAAGGTGCTGCCGCCGCCGGCGGTCGCCGCCGTGGCGGCCGCGAAGCGCGGATGGCCCGCGGCTGACAAAGTGCAGTGCCCTCTCCCGGCATAAACCGGGAGAGGTAACGGTTTGGATTGGCCGCCCTCCAGACGGCCGGAAAGTGGAATGCCATGGACACTCAGCCGAAGCCTGTCGACCCGCTGGTGCTGTTCATGCCCTCGGGCAAACGCGGCCGGTTCCCCGTCGGCACGCCGATCCTCGACGCCGCGCGCCAGCTCGGCGTCTATGTCGAAAGCGTCTGCGGCGGGCGCGCCACCTGCGGCCGCTGCCAGGTAGAGGTGCAGGAAGGCAATTTCGCCAAGCACCAGATCGTTTCGTCGCTCGAAAACATTTCGCCCAAGGGGCCGAAGGAAGAGCGCTACGAGCACATTCGCGGCCTTCCCGACGGGCGCCGGCTGTCGTGCTCGGCGACGATCCAGGGCGACCTCGTCGTCGACGTGCCGCAGGATACCGTCATCAACGCCCAGGTGGTGCGCAAGGCGGCCGTGGACCGCCATATCGACCGCCTCCCCGCCGTCCAGCTCTGCTATGTCGAAGTGGACGAGCCGGACATGCACAAGCCGCTCGGCGACCTCGACCGGCTCAGGCACGTGCTGGAAAAGGACTGGGGCTGGAAGGATCTTCTGATCGCGCCCTACCTTCTGCCGCAGGTGCAGGGCATCCTGCGCAAGGAGAACTGGGGCGTCACCGTCGCCATCCACCGCGACATGGATACTTCGCGACCCTTCATCATCGCCATGTGGGCGGGCCTGAAGAACGAGGCCTACGGCATCGCCTGCGACATCGGCTCCACCACCATCGCCATGCATCTGGTGTCGCTGTTGTCCGGGCGCATCGTCGCCTCCTCGGGCGCGCCGAACCCGCAGATTCGCTTCGGCGAGGACCTGATGAGCCGGGTTTCCTACGTGATGATGAACCCCGACGGGCGCGAGGCCATGACCAAGGCCGTGCGCGAGGCCGTCAACGGACTGATCGGCAAGGTCTGCGAGGAAGGCGGCGTCGACCGGCGTGACATCTTGGATTCGGTGTTCGTCGCCAACCCGATCATGCATCACCTGTTCCTCGGTATCGACCCGACGGAGCTCGGCCAGGCGCCCTTTGCGCTGGCGGTGTCGAGTTCCATGCAGTTCTGGGCGCATGAGATCGACATCGACGTCAATCCGGGCGCGCGCCTCTACACGCTGCCCTGCATCGCCGGCCATGTCGGCGCCGACGCGGCGGGCGCCGCCCTGTCGGAAGGCCCCTACCGGCAGGACAAGATGATGCTCCTGGTCGACGTCGGCACCAATGCGGAAATCATCCTCGGCAACCGTGCCCGTGTCGTCGCGGCCTCCTCGCCGACCGGCCCCGCCTTCGAGGGCGCCGAGATTTCCGGCGGCCAGCGCGCGGCGCCCGGGGCCATCGAGCGCGTGCGCATCGATCCCGAGACGCTGGAGCCGAAATACCACGTCATCGGCGTCGAAAAATGGTCCGACGAACCCGGCTTCGAGGAAGCGGCCGGACAGGTGGGCGTCACCGGCATCTGCGGCTCGGCCATCATCGAGGTGGTCGCCGAGATGTATCTTTCCGGCATCATTTCGGAGGATGGCGTCATCGACGGTTCGCTGGCGGCGCGCTCGCCGCGCATCTTCCAGCACGGCCGCACCTTCTCCTACCTGCTGCGCGACGGCGAGCCGCGGCTGGTCATCACCCAGCGCGACGTGCGCGCGATCCAGCTGGCCAAGGCGGCGCTTTATGCCGGCGTCAAGCTCTTGATGGAAAAGCAGGGCGTCGACCATGTCGACATGATCCGCTTCGCCGGCGCGTTCGGCTCCTTCATCGATCCGAAATACGCCATGGTACTGGGCCTGATCCCCGATTGCGACCTGGCCAACGTCAAGGCGGTCGGCAACGCCTCGGGCACCGGCGCGCTGATGGCACTGCTCAACCGCGACCATCGCCGCGAGATCGAGGACGAGGTCCATCGGATCGAGAAGATCGAGACGGCGCTGGAGCCGCACTTCCAGCAGATCTTCATCGACGCCATGGCGCTGCCCAACAAGGTCGATGCCTTCCCGCACCTGTCGAAAGCCGTCAAGCTGCCGCCACGGCAGGTGGATTCGCCCGAAAGCGTCGCTGCTGTTGCCGCGACCGGCGATGCCGCCCCGCGCCGCCGTTCGCGCGAGGAACGGGCGGCCCGGCGCAACCGGGATTAACAGGCCCGCCGCTGCTGCCTTGCGGGAGCGCTCAGGACAGGAACCTGCCGCGCTCCCGGAACACCTCGAAGGTCGCGCGAATATGGTCGGCGACGGCCTTGACCGGCGCGCTGGCGTCCGGCGACACCACCATCGCCAGATTGTAGTTGCCGATCGCCGGCAGCCCGTCCTTCGGCCCAAGTTCGACCATGTCGTCACCGAGGAAGGACTTCGGCAACGGCGCCACGGCGAGGTCGGCCATGATGGCGGCGCGCTGGGCGGCCGTGTGCGAACTCATATAGGCGACCCGGTAGTCGCGGCCGTCACGCCCCAGCGCTTCCAGCGCACCGGCGCGCCAGGCGCACCCCTCCTCCCAGATCGACACCGGCAGCGGCTCGCGCATATGCGCGCAGCCGCCCTTGGCGCCGGCCCAGACGATCGGCTCGGTCAGAAGCACCTCGGCACCGACCGCGCTGGCCTTGTAGGAATTGGTCAACAGGGTGATGTCGAGCATCCGGTCGTCCATGCGCCGGCGCAGGTTGACGCTCTGATCGATGACGACATCGACCGCGATGGAAGGATGCGACTGCGCAAAGCGCTTCAGCACGTGCGGCAGCACCCGCTCGCCGTAATCGTCCGGCGACCCCAGGCGCACCACCCCGACGATGTCGGGAATGATGAACTTGGCGACAGCCTCGCGGTTGATCGCCAGCAACCGGCGCGCATAGCCCAACAGCATCTCGCCGTCGGTGGTCAGCGCCACCGAGCGGGCATCGCGCGAAAACACCGAGCGGCCGAGGATGTCCTCGAGCTTCTTGATCTGCATCGAAACCGCCGAGGGCGTGCGGTAGACGGCGTTGGCG
>Ga0182735_1000883_pt1 | contig 21446 bp, 25 predicted proteins | sample eDN5th30CKraftMG_FD_128524 | JGI IMG/M metagenome (GOLD analysis project Ga0182735, IMG submission 128524) | Enriched Miracle-Growth compost microbial communities from Emeryville, California, USA - eDNA 5th pass 30_C Kraft MG (version 2) (version 2) ...
CTTTGGCCGCTGGCGGCCATCGCCCTGGCGACGCTGACGATGGCCGCCATATTCGTCCGGGGACGCCTGCAATGACCAGAACCGACCACCTAGAAACAGCTGCGACGGCTGCCGGGCGCCCGCGACGGCGCCTGCGCGCCGCGCTCTCCATGCTTGGCGCCGCCTTGCTCGGCGCATGCGCTGCTGTCGGCCCTGATTACAGCGCGCCGCCGCCGGTTTCCATGGGCGCCGGCTGGAGCCAGCCGGCGGCCGCGGCTTCCGGGCCGGCCGACCTGGCGCACTGGTGGCGAACCCTGGGCGATCCGGTGCTGGAACGCCTGGTCGACGCCGCGTTGGCGCAAAACCTCGACCTGCGTCAGGCCGCGGCGCGCATCGACGAGGCGCGTGCGCTGCGCGACCAGGCCGCAGGCGGCCGGGCTCCCGCCGTGGCGGCCGGCGCCAGCGTCAATCGGCGCCGGCAAAGCGAGAACGGCCCCCTGCCGGTCGGCAAGGTTCCCGGCCTGGAGGCCACGCAAACCATCTACGACGCCGGCTTCGACGCGGTCTGGGAAATCGATGTGTTCGGGGCGAGCCGGCGCGCGCTGGAAAGCGCCGGCGCGAGGCTCGAGGCGGCCGAAGCCGAGGCCCAAGGAGTGCGCATGCGCATCGTCGCCGAAGTGGCCCGCGCCTGGTTCACCGCCGCCGGAGCCGCGGACGAGCTGCGCGCGCAGCAGGCGATACTGGAGACGCTGCGGCAGACGCTGGGGCTCGTGCAGCAACGCCAGGCGGCCGGCGATGCCACCGTGGCGGATGTGGATGCGGCATACGCCCAATGGGCCGACGCCGACGCCGCATTACCGGGTATCCAGGCGCGCCGGCGCGCCGCCGTGCTTGGCCTGGGCGTGCTGTTGGGCGCGCCGCCGGAGCGCGAGCTGGCGCTGCTGGATGCCGCGGCTGCGCCGCCCAGCCTGCTGCCGCTGCCGGTGGGCGAGCGCGCCGACGTGCTGCGCCGCCGGCCGGATGTCCTGGCCGCCGAACGGCGCCTGGCCGCCAGCACGGCTGATATCGGCGTCGCCACGGCGGAGCTGTTCCCCAAGCTGTCCATCGGCGCCGGCGGCGGATTCCAGGCGCTCGCCACCGGCAATTGGTTCGATTCATCCAGCACGCGTTTCTCCATCCTGCCCTTGATCTCCTGGCGCATATTCGACGGCGGCCGCGTGCGCGCCGAGATCCGCGCCCGCAAGGCGGCCGAACGGCAAACCGCGCTGGCCTATGAGAAGACCGTATTGACCGCGCTGGGCGAGGCCGAGCAGGCGCTGGGCGACTATCACGCCAGCCTGGATACGCTGGAACGCCGTCGGGTGGCCTTGGACGCTACGCGCCGCAGCCACGACCATGCCAGGGCGCGCTATGCGGCCGGCGACATCGCGCTGATCGAACTGCTGGCGGCGGAGCGCCTGCTGCGGGTAGCGGAGACCGCGGCCGTGCGCGCCCGCACCGACGCCGCCATCCAGTTGGCGGCGCTGTACAAAGCGCTGGGGGGCGGCTGGGACACGCCCGCCACGGCGCCGGCCGTCGCCGCCGCCGGTAGCGGCGCCCTACCTCATTCCCATGCGACAAGGAGAAAACCATGAAGCTCCATCCCTGCCTGGCCGTCCTGTGCCTGGCCCTGGCCGCCGCCCCCGCCATGGCGGACGACGATTGCGACGTGCCCATACGATACTGGCAGCCGCGCGACGCCGTACTGCAGCATGCGGCAAGCCAGGGCTGGCAGGTACAGCGCCTGAAGATAGACGATGGCTGCTATGAGATCCGCGGCCGCGACGCCCAGGGACGCGCCTTCAAGGCCAAGCTCGATCCTCAGACGCTGCGCGTGGTGAAGATGAAGCTGCGTGACGGCGATGGCAAGCATGGGCGCGACCGTGAACGCCGCCACGAATCCGAAGACCCTCAGGCCCGGGATGCGCCCGCGCCCGCTACCGCTCTTCCCGTGCCGCCCCCGGGCGCCACGCCGCTCGACCAGACTCAATAACACCCTTCGCATCGGAGATCCATCATGCTCACCAAACCCCTGCTCACCACCGTGGCCGCCGCCTGTGCGCTGGCCCTGCCCGCACTGGCGCACAGCCGCCAGGTCACGCTCTCGGCCACGCTCAAGAACTACGGCGGCGACGGCGCCTACCTGGCCGTATACCTCACCGACGCCAAGGGCGCATACGCCGGCACGCTATGGGTGGCCGGCGGCAAGGCCAAGTACTACAAGCACCTGACGGACTGGAATCGCCTGTCCGCCGGCGACGGCAAGCGCCTGCAGGGCGTGACCGGCGCCAGCGTAGGCCAGGGCCGCAAGCTCGAGGTGACGGCCGATCTGGCCGACGCGCTGATCGACGCCGGCTACGAAATCCGCATCGACGCCGCCGCGGAAGACATGCGCGACAGTCCATCGGAAATCCGCGTCCCCCTGTCTTCGACTCAGGCGGGCAAGCCTCAGGCCGGCAAGCAGTACATTCAGTCATTCACTTATCAGTTGCAATAAGCGAAGGGGGCCCACATGGTTTGGCGGTCTATCCATCGCTGGCTAGGCCTGGTGGCGGGCGCAGTCGCGCTGGTGCTGGGCATCACGGGCACGCTGCTGGCGCTCGATCCGCTGCGCAATGCCATTCAGGCGGCGCCCGCCGCGCAGGACATGCCGGTCGCCGCCCTGGTGCAGCGCATACAGGCCAGCGTGCCCGGAGCGGAGGAAATCCGCCGACAGCCCTCCGGCATCATCGTGGTCTACGCCTTCGACGACGGCCAGGCCCAGGCGCTGCGCGTGGACCCGGCCGATGGGCGCGTGCTGGGCGACTATCAGCCTTCGCTGCTGCCGCGCTGGGTGAAGAACCTGCACCGCGCGCTGTTGATGGGCGATGAGGGGCGCATGGCCGCGGCTCTGGTGGCGCTGTCCATGCTGGCGCTGTCGATCTCCGGACTGGTGCTGCTGCTGCGCCGCATGGGAGGCTGGCGGCGCCTGGCCGGCCCGGTGCGCGGCGCCCCGGCGCAACGCCTGCATGTGCTGGCCGGACGGGTGATAGTGGCGATCCTGAGCCTGTCGGCGATCACCGCGCTGTACATGAGCGCAAGCACCTTCGGCCTGGTGCGGCTGGACGCGGCGACAGAGCCCGACGTGGCCTCTCTTCCCAACGGGCAACCGCCGCTGCCCGCTGCGCAACTGCCGCTGCTGCAGAGCCTGCGCGTGGACGACCTGCGCAAACTGAACCTGCCTTCGGCCGATGATCCTCAGGACATCTGGGACATCGTCACCACCCAGGGCGAGGGCTGGGTGGACCGCTACAGCGGCCAGGTCCTGGCCTGGCAGGATGCGACCGCCGCGCAGCGCCTGCACGAGTTGGCCCGACTGCTGCATACCGGCGACGGAGCCTGGGTCTGGGCCGTGGCGCTGGGCGCCATGGGCGCCAGCATTCCGCTGTTCTGGATCACGGGCCTGCTGCTGTGGCGGCAAGCGCGCCGCAGTCGCCCCGCCATCGAAAACAACAGCCCGCCGGCGCAAGCCGACAGCCTGATTTTCGTGGCCAGTGAAAGCGGCGGCACCTGGGGTTTCGCCCAAGCCCTGCACGCTGCGCTGGCGGCCGCGGGCCATCGCGTACACACCACAGGGCTGGAACGCTGGCGCGTCCCGCCGGCCGTGCGTCATGTCTATGTGCTGGCCGCCACCTATGGCGAAGGGCAGCCGCCCGCCCATGCGGCGCGCGCGCTGGATGCCATCATGCGCCAGCCCGTCACCGACGCCCAGGTGGCGGTGCTGGGCTTTGGAGACCGACAGTTCCCGGCCTTCTGCGCCTTTGCCGAAGCGCTGGAGCGGGTCTTGCGCGATCGGGGCTGGCGGACGCTGCTGCCGCTGGAGCGCATCCACCAGCAGTCCGCACAGGAATTCGTCCGCTGGGGCCAGGCTTTGGCGCAAGCCCTGGGCGAGCCTTTGCAGCTCGTCTACCAGCCGCGCCTGCCGCGCACCGCGACGCTCACGCTGGCGGCGCGGCAGGACTTCGCGGGCGGCGCGGGCGAACCCGCGGTCATCCTGCGTTTCGCCTTGCCCAGCCGCGGCCTGCGCCGCTACGCCGCCGGCGACCTGCTGGGTATCGTGCCGCCGGGAGAGCAGGCCGTGCCGCGCTACTACTCGCTGGCTTCGAGCTCGCGCGACGGCTTCGTGGAGATCTGCGTACGCCGTATGCCCGGCGGCTTGTGCTCCAACTACCTGCACGGCCTGCGGCCGGGCGATAGCGTGCAGGCCTTTATCCGATCCAACCCGGGTTTTGCGCTGTCCGGCTCGCGGCGGCCGGTGCTGCTGATAGGCGCCGGCACCGGCGTGGCGCCGCTGGCAGGCTTCATACGGGACAATTCGCGGCACAGGCCCATGCACTTGTATTATGGCGCGCGCGATCCGGCGCGGGATTTCTACTTCGGCCGGGAACTGCATGCCTGGCAGGCCGAGGGCCGCCTGGCGGGCCTGCACACTACATTCTCGCGCGCTCCAAACGGCGGCGGCTATGTGCAGGAAGCGCTGCGCCGCGATGCCGCGCAGGTGCGCGACCTGCTGGCCCGGGGCGCCATCGTGCGCGTGTGCGGCAGCCGTCCCATGGCGCGCGGCGTGGCGCAGGTCCTCGACGACATTCTGGGCAGCCTCGGGCAAAGCGTGGCTCAGCTCAAGCAGCGTGAACGCTATGCAGAAGACCTGTTCTAATCATCGGCGCCTGACGCTGCATGGCCCCGCCATGGGGACGCGCTGGTCCGTGACCTGCGACGCCGCCCCGGGCCTGGACGCGCAGGCGCTGCACCGGACCTTGGCCGCCTCCGTGCAGCAGGTGGATGCGCAGATGTCGCCCTGGCTGCCCGGCAGCGACCTCAATCGCCTCAACCATGCGCCGCCCGGCGCATGGTTGGCGCTGCCTGCGGAGATCCTCGAGGTGCTGGCCTGCGCGCTGGACATCAGCCGTCTGAGCCGGGGCGCCTTCGATCCGGCCGTCGGCGCTCTGGTCGATGCCTGGGGCTTCGGTCCCGCAAGGGATGCGCCCGATGCGGCGGCGATCCGCGCCGCGGCGAGCGCCGCGCACCCTCCTGCGCATAAAATGCTGGAGCTGGACATGGCCGCGGGCCGCGCCCGCAAGCATGCGCCGCTGCAACTGGACTTGTGCGGCATCGCCAAGGGCTACGCCGTGGATCGCATGGCTGCCGCCCTGCAGCGGCATGGCGTGCGGCATGCCCTGGCGGCGCTGGACGGCGAGTTGCGCGCCGTGGGCGGCCAGCCTTGGGCGGTAGCTGTGGAAAGCCCCGAGGCCGGACGGCGCGCCGTACACAGCGTGATCGAAATGCGGGACTTGTCCGTAGCCACTTCGGGCGACTATCGGCGCTATCTGGAAATCGGCGGCGCACGCGTGGCGCACACCATGGACGCGGGCCGCGCCGCGCCGCTGCGCAACGACGTGGCCTCGGTCACCGTGTTGGCGCGCACATGCATGCACGCCGATGCCTGGGCCACCGCGCTGTTGGTGGCCGGCCCGGATACAGGGCTGGCGTTGGCGCAGCGCATGGGACTGGAGGCGCTGTGGCTGCTGCGCCGCGAAGGCGCGCTGGCGGCGATGGGGCTGGGGCGGTTCGGCATTGATGAAACCACAGGCGGCGCGCCATGGCCGGGGGCTCGCGCGCCCGTGTCCGGGCATGGCGCAGCGACGCGCCGGCCAGATTACCCGGCGGATACGCTATGAGCACCACACCAAGTTACCAGGAGCGCTTGCGCGCCATCATCGAATCGCCCACGTACCGCCTCGCATACGAGGACATGGACCTGCTCAGCGAGGACGATTTGCGTCCGCTGCGCCTTCAGCTCGAATTGCTCAAGCCAGAACGCATCTTGCGCCAGCAAGACGTACATTCGACCGTGGTGGTGTTCGGCAGCGCGCGCGTACTGGACGCCGCCACCGCGCGCAAGCGGCTTGCCGCGCTGGAACAGCGTAAGGCCGACGCCTCGCCGGACCCAGCGCTCGAACGCGAACTATCCCTGGCCCGCCGCCGCGTGGAACAGGTGCGCTATTATGAAGAAGCGCAGCGCTTCTCGCAATTGATCTCGATGCGCTTCCAGCAGGAACAGCGGCGCGATTTCGTCGTCATCACGGGCGGCGGGCCGGGCATCATGGAGGCCGCCAACCGCGGCGCCTTCGATGCCGGCGCGCGCTCGATCGGGCTCAACATCACCCTGCCGCACGAGCAGGCCCCCAATTCTTACATCAGCCCCGAACTGGCGTTCCGCTTCCATTACTTCGCGCTGCGCAAAATGCATTTTTTGATACACGCGCGCGGGCTGGTCTCTTTCCCGGGCGGCTACGGCACGCTGGACGAACTGTTCGAGGTCCTGACCCTGATCCAGACCGGCAAGATACCGCGGATCCCCGTGGTGCTCGTGGGGCGCGCCTTCTGGCGCCGCCTCATCGACTTCGATTACCTGATCGACGAAGGCTATATCGGGCCGGAGGACGCCGACCTGTTCGAATACGCCGACGACGCCGAGGAAATCATCGCCACCCTGGAACGCTTTTACGCCACCCGCGTGACGAAGAAGGATGCGCCAAGATGATGCGGATTCGCGGCGCGGCAGGGTTCAACGGCTCAGCAACCGCGCCCCCTGAATCTTCGCCGCGCCTTTGTCAAATGTCCAGAAAGGCTGAGCGCCGGCCTGGACCGCAAGCGCGATATGCAGGCAATCCGCGAAGTCCGCGGCTCCCTTCCGGAAGAGCTGAAGGGCGACCTCAAGGGCCCGCTCTGATTCGAAACTGAGCTCCGCGGCCGAAAGCAGATTCGACAGTACGTGCAGCACATCATCTTTTCCATAATGGAAGCTGGAGCGCAGGACCCACTCGAGTTCAAGCACTACAGTGACGGGGACGAAGAGCGGCAAATTTTCAGCCACAGATCGGCTGATGACGCGCTTGGCGGCTGCGAGCTGAGCATTGTCGTCCCGCACCAGATAGCGGACCAGAACATTCGTATCGAGGGCTGGCATATCCAGGCTTCAGCGCCAGGGATCCATATCTTCCACACGGACATGCTTGCCCTTGGGCGCCTCGAGCAGGCCCGCCATGTCGAGAATGGACTTGCTCTTCGCGCGCACGATGATGGTCCCGTCGGGCATGACCGACCAGACGAGCCGGGTGCCTGGCTTGGCCTGCACCTGCGCCCGGATATCGGCCGGAATGGTCGTCTGGCCTTTGGCGGTGATAGTGGATTCGGTCATAGAGGCTCCTTACATTTATGCCTATTGTAAGGCAATCGATAAACAGCCGGAAGAGCAGGCGCAGCGAACATATGACGCCGGACGCGCCGCCGCAAGTCCGGCGGCGCCGGCCCGTCACATCTCGATAATGACGCCGGCCGCGATGATGGCCAGTACGAGGCCCGCGATGACGGCGTAGGTGTAGTCCCGTTCGCGCAGGAAGATGGCCAGCATCAGGATCACCCGCGCAACCGGCAGGAGAATGAACACGGCTACGCCGGCTTTTATCGCGCCGTACCCGCTCAGCGGCAGCGCGGGCGCAGCCAGCGACGGCTCGATGGCCGCCAGGAGCATGCCCGCGGCGATCAGGACCGAGGCAAACCACGTTCCGTACCAGAGCAGCCCGGCAATGATGCGCTCCCGCCGCTCGAGATAGCCCGTGTCCGGCTTCATGCGGCGCCTCCTGAAACATCGACGCCCAGGGCGCTCAGGAACATCTGGATCGCCAACAGCACGAGAATGGCCACGAAGAAGATGCGCAGCTTGTCGGCCGGAAGCCCCATCAGCATGCGCGCGCCGGCGAGCGCGCCGACGACCGAGCCGACGGCAATGGGGCCGGCGATGCCGATGTCGATATCGCCCCGCACGAAATAGGCGCCCGCGCTGGCGGCCGCCGTCACGCCGATCATGAAATTCGACGTGGCGGAGGAAACCTTGATGGGAAGCCGCAAGGCGGTATCCATCGCGGGGATCTTCAGCACGCCGGAACCGATACCCAGCAATGCGGAGATCAGCCCCGCCGCGTACATCAACACCATGCCGAGCGGAACGCGGCTGACCTGGTAAGCTATTTCCCGCCCCGACGCGTGATCGGGAAAACTGGAATGCAAGCGCAGCACCGTAGCCCATTGCTTCATGTCAGGGGCGCTCGCGTCGACCGCCTCGCGCCGCCGCGCCAGCATTTGTTTGGCCGAAACCGCCAGGATGACCGCGAACAGGCCATACAGCACCGGCGTCGAGACGATGCCGATGAGAAACACGCCGGTCAATGCGCCAAGCGTGGTGGCCGTCTCGAGGACGATGGCAAGGCGAATGTTGGTCAGGCGGCTTTTCAGGAACGGGGCCGCGCTGCCGCAGGAGCAGGCGATTACCGACACGATGCTCGCGCCGATCGCAACATGGATATCCAGGCCGAAAAGCAGCGTGAGGATCGGCACGATGAAGATGCCGCTGGCCATGCCGAGCACACCGCCGAGTGCGCTGGCGCCGAAAGCGGCCACGAATAGCCATAAGGTATCCATTGCTTCGCCTTTGCGTTACGGACGGGCTCGCGGACGCCGGGCCAGGCGGGTGACGAAGCTGATCAGGTCGCCGCGATAATGAAGCTTTTCGTAATCGATGGGCCGGCGCCCTTCGGTGTAGGACGTACGCTCGATCAGGAAGACCGCGCTGCCCGGGGCCATGCCCAGGGCCTGCGCCACATCCGGCGCGGCGGTAACCGCTTCCAGCCGATATTCCGCCTCGGTCAGCGGCAAGTCGTATTTGTCTTCGAGCAGCGAAAAGATGGGCTCGGCGTTCAAGTCGTGCGCGACGACCTTTTCGCCGATCTCGCGCGGCAGATAGGTTTCATCGAAGGACACAGCGACGCCGTCGGCCAGCCGGGCTCGTTGAATCCGCATCACCAAGCTGCCGGGCGGCATTGCCAATTGCCGGGCGACATCCGCATTGGCGGGCACCACCTGCTTATCCAGCAGCCGCGCGCTCGGCTTGCGGCCGAGCGCCTGCATATCCTCGACGAAGCCGGTCAGCTCGGTCAATTCCTGGATGATCTTGCGCTGCGCGACGAAAGTACCTTTGCCCCGGCGAATTTCGACCTCTCCGCGCGCCACGAGGTTTTCTATCGCCTTGCGTACCGTCGTGCGGCTGACGCCGAAGCGCTCCATCAAGCCATCTTCGGGCGGGAGCTGACTGCCCGGCGGCAGCGCCCCTGAGGATATGTCCGCCGCCAGCGCGGCCTCGACCTGCGCATATAGCGGGCTATGATCGCGTTCGATATTCATCTCGATATAGTGACATCATGACGTCACCATGTCAATCATAATTTCTCCTGAGATTTTTGAAGGTCTGCGATCCTCGGCGTCGACTGTCCATTTCTGGATTGGCAGAGCTCCGTAACGGCCCAACGCGTGATTGTGCGGTATAGTGTACGTTATATCGTACAATTGACAGTCAAGGAGGCAGCCATGGCCATTTCGTCCAGTGATGTGATTCCACTGTCCCAAGCCAGGGCTCATCTGTCCGAGCTGGCCGAGCAGGTGAAAGCCGGGGCCGAGAAAATCATCACAAAAAACGGTGAAAGCTACGTCGCCATCATCGACGCCCAACGTTTGGATTACTACCACCAGCTGGAGCGCGAGCATATCCACTTATTGTTGATTGAAGACGCCAGCAAGGGCCTGACCGATGTATCTGCCGGCAAGATAAAAAACGCTCGCAGCGCCCTCTCCGCCATCAAGCGCCGCCGCGGCACCAAAGCTAGCGGTTGATGGGCTGATTCGCACCGTGACAGCGCGTCATACAGCCAAGCTCACCGCCAACTTCGAACACAACTTGGCGGAAATCGAAGCCTTCCTTCTTGAAGCCGATATCCCGCAAGCCTTCGATGTGCTGCTGAATGAATTGACGGATACCGTCATCCCCGATCTGGAGCGCTTTCCCGGCATCGGCCGCTTGTTCTTCGAACGGCCTACCCGTTCTATCGAAGCAGGCAACGGCATTGCCCGCCTGGCTAAACAACTCGATGTCATTGCCGCGGACGGAGAGCTGGGCGAATACGTGACGGCGCACTATCTGCTGCTGTATGCGCAAATCGAAGGCACGATTTATCTGCTTTCGATTCGCCATCAAAGGCAGCTGTCGTTCAAAGGGGGATCAAGCCCAGCAGCTTGAACCAGCCATAGTCCAGCGGCACCAGCACTAGAAAGGTGATGGCAGCCAGCGCCAGGCAGAGCCGGATGCCATCCCTGGCCGGCACTCGGGCCATGCCCATCGCGACGACAATGGGCGATGCCTGATAAGGCAGCAATGGCGTGGCATAGCCAATGACTTGCACCATGAGTACCGTCAGCAGGGGCAGGCCGGAGGCCTGGGCCAATGGCTGCGCGAGCGGCGTGAACAGGGCCGGCACGCCGTTGGCGGTGACGGTGAAGTTCAATGCGCTAGTCAGCGCCACCAACGCCCCGAAACTGCCCCCCGGGCTGGCCGGGTCGATCGGAAGCCTGTGCAGCAGCCACGTGCCCATGATCGCCCCCAAGCCCGAATGGTTCACAAGCGCAGCCAGCCCCAGGATGCCAGCAACGTAGATGCAGGTACGGAAGTTGACGCCGGCGGCAAATTCCTCGCCGTTCAAAAAACCGATGCGAGGCAGCAGACAGATACAAGCAGAGGCCAGGCCCACCCAGGCAGGCGAGATGCCATGCAAGGAATCGGTCATCCACAGCGCCAAGGTTGCAAGCAGCAACACGCCCAGGCGTTTTTCCGCCGCACTCAGGGGGCTAACCGGCTCTTCCGTCGCATTGGCCTGCAGTGTCGCGGGGAACAGCAGGCACAGGCAAACCACCAAGGCCAATCCTTTGAGGAGGCCGAGGATGGGCGCATGCAGCAATAGATACGGCAGGTAGGAAAAATGGATGCCGAATGCGCTTTCCGCAGCGCCCGCCATGACCAGGTTGGGCACATTGGAGGGCAGAATGCTGGCCGACAATTGGAACGTACCGAAGCCGACCGCCAGGGCCAGCCCGATTCGGCCGCGGCTGCCTTCGGCCAGCCCGGCGCGATCGGCCAATGCCATGATGATAGGCATCAGCAAGGCGATGCGCCCCATGTTGGACGGCATGACGAAAGCCAGGCCGTAGGTAAGCAACACCACGCCGCCGACCATGCGGGGCCAGGACCCCATGAGACGGTTCGCCATACGGCGGGCGAGCCGATCGGCCAGGCCGACCTTGCGAATCGCAGCGCCAAGTACGAAGCCGCTAAGCACCAGCCAGAACGCCGCCGACGAAAAACCCGAGAACAACACATCGGGCGGTGCAAGATGCAATACGGCGGCGGCTGTGAAAAACAGCAAGGCGACGAGATATTCCGGCAGCCGGGCCGTCGCCCAAAGAGCAATCGTCACGGCGACAACTCCCCCGCTCATCCACGCGCCCGCTGTCATCTCGTCTCCTGGCCGATATGTATCCACGAAGGATAATTCATAAGAAGAACATCCAGCAAAATCCTTGATCCGGTATGTCTGGTATGGATTTCTTTAATCTTCCAATTCCAAAGCGCGCCGGCGCGGTATCCGCCGCTGCTCCTTTGCAATATTGACGTGCATGGCAACCTGGGCCACCTCCAGCACATGCCCAGCAACAGCATATCCGCCCTTCGCCTGCAATCAGGCCGGCACATCCGCCAAGTGCCAGATGGAAGCACTGCCCTCATGCACCGGCGCCGGAAAGCCGCCCGGATGGGCCAGCATCAGCTTGCGCAAGTATGCAGCATTGCGAAGATGCCGAATGCCTGTAGCGATCGATAAATCACATGCGAGCTGCACCCTATTCTTATGAACCATCGAAGTACAATTCCTGACGCTTGGACCGAATCGCCCCATGCCAGCTTCCCGCATCAGCGCCGAAATTGAGAGGAACGACAGTGAAATTAACTTATCAGTGGCTCCACGACACGGTACGTGCGCGCTTCGATTCGGACGAAGCCATGGAGGCCTTTCTGCCCCACGCGCTTGCGACCGATGAATTGAAGAGCAAAAGCGATGACCGCTACCTGTCTGCGATGACGCAGCGGGTATTCCAGGCGGGCATGCAGCATTCAGTGGTCGACGCCAAATGGCCTGCCTTCGAGGAAGCATTTTCGGGTTTTACGCCAGAGGCCATGGCCGTGCTCGGCGAAGCAGACATTGAGCGCCACATGCGAAACGAGCAAATCATCCGCGACCGCGCCAAATTGCAGACCATTCCCAAAAATGCCCGGTTCATCCTGGATGTCCGCCAGGAACAGGGCGGCAGCTTCGGTGCATTCATCGCCGATTGGCCGGTCGCCGACATCATTGGCTTGTGGCGCCTGCTCGCCAAGCGTGGCGCCCGCCTGGGCGGACGCTCGGCGGCCGGATTCCTGCGCCTGGTCGGCAAGGACACCTTCTTGCTGACCAGCGATGTCGTCGCGCGCCTGGTGGCGGCAGGCATCATCGCCCGCGAGCCTGCGAGCCAGCGCGATCTGCAGGCGGCGCAGGATGCTTTCAATGCCTTGCGGCAGGACTCCGGCAGGCAGCTATGTCAGTTATCGGCCATGCTCGCATTGAGCATCCATCCGGCTTTCTGAAGGAGACGGATCGCATTTGGCTCATGGGAGCTTCCGATGCATCCGCCCCGCCACGTCGCCAACTCATCGTCGGCAAGTTCATCATGGCAGGATGTTCTTGACCAAGCTGCCATTCTTCATGATCACGACGAAGTTTTTCTCTGGATTGGCGATCAGGTCGATGTCGGCGATCGGATCCCCTTCCACGAGCAGCAAGTCGGCGAGCGCCCCTTCTTCGACGACGCCAAGCTTGCCGGGGTAGGGATTGCGCGGACCCGACAGCGCGAGCAGCTCTGCATTGGTGCTGGTGGCCATCCGCAGCACTTCGGACGGCGCATACCAGCGCGTCATCGTCGCCAGCATCGCTCCTTGATGGACAGGCATGCCAGGGTCGAAGAGAATGTCGGTGCCCCAAGCGACCTTGAGTCCGTATTTCTTTGCGAGCCGGTAAGCGTTGTCGGTTCCGGCGTATACCTCGAGTTGCTTGGCGCGCGACTCGCCGGTCTTCGGATTGGAAAACTCGTTGTCGATAAAGGCCTGGGCACTCAGCCAGACCCCCCGCTCGGCCATGAGCCGGGCGGTCGGCTCGTCCATCAATTGGCCATGTTCGATGACCTTGACACCAGCGCGGACGGCCGCCTGGATGGCACGCGGCGTGTATGCGTGAACCGCGACATAGGTGCCCCAGTTTTCGGCTGCCTCGACGGCGGCGCGGAACTCCCCTTCGGAGTACTGGGCGACATCGATCGGATCGTAATGCGACGACACGCCGCCGCCCGCTGCCAGCTTGATTTGGGTCGCGCCAAGCATCAGTTGCTCACGGACGCGCTTCCGGACCTCGTCCTCGCCATCGGCGATCACGCCGCCATTGATCGCTTCGCCGCGACTGAGCGGAGCGTCCCGCCCGGCGGGAACCTCGTACGGCATGCGGAAATCGCCATGCCCTCCCGTCTGCGAGATCATCGCTCCGGAAGGCCAGATACGCGGCCCTTCCACCAGGCCTTCGTCAATGGCCCGCTTGAGCCCGAAGGCGGGGCCGCTGAGGTCGCGGACACTGGTGAAGCCTCGCATAAGCGTGTTGCGGGCTTCCTTACCGGCCACCAGGTTGATGTAGCCTATGTCGCTGGTCAACAGCACCGGCAACGGAACAGCCGCCATCATGGCATGCCAGTGCGCATCGATGAGGCCAGGCATCAACGTCCGCCCGTCGCCCTGGATGATGCGCGTATCGGCCCGGCGGTCGACGGGAATCGGATTGGCGGCGATCTGTTCGATCACCCTGCCCCGCACCAATACATTCGATGGAGCGGAGAGTGTATCGCTCTTGCCATCGAAGATTCGTACATTCTCGAACAGCACGGCAGTCGGCTGCAAGTCTTGCGCATATAGAACGGTTGGCGCAAGACAGCCGATTGCGAGAAATAACCTCAGTTGCATTCCCAACATGAACCGCATTGCGCCCCCCTGATTTCCGGTTGAGTTTATGCCTGACATCAATGAGGTCCGGCCGGTCTCATGATGTGTATTTATTTCCGCGCGGGTTGAGATACCCTTGCCAGTAACAGCACGCCGTCCAACCGCCCGCCAGCTTCCGCCCGCGTGATGCCGCCAATACCGTAGCAACCAGGCGCCGTGGTATCTTGCCGACCGTTGATCGAGTAATTGTAATAAATTCCAATAGCAGTAACTCGACGCCTCGCCCTCGGCCATGCCAAACCCCGGAAGTCCCAAATCATCGTGGACCAGATGTGGATGACCTACGCCACAAAGCGACGATGCGGCCGTTCCGATGCTGCCGATGGGCTTAATAAATCAGCCACAAGAGGGGCAACAATCAGCGCTACCATGCTCCGCGCTGCTCCGGCACCCATCTGGCCAGCGGCATCGCCAGCACTCGGAGCACCGCCAGAAATACAAAAATCCCTGCAAGTGTCCGACTCGTATCGCTACTGCCCGACAAAATGGCTGTGGCAATGGAGATGGTGGCGATCGAGCCGATCTGCAGTGACAGGGTGCGCAGCGCCGCCAGCATGGAAGAGGACTCGGGTGCAAGCTGCAACCCCGCATTGCGGGTCGCTGGGTTGATGATGCCATTGCCCGCCCCCACAAAAACTGCGGCCAAAGCCAGCCAAACGTATGGTGAAATGCTCAAGACGGGCGGCAATGCGAGCAGCACCAAGCCAATCACTGTAATGGCGCTTCCCAAATACAGCGGCAGGCGGTAGCCGCTGCGGCGCAGCATTGCCACGGCAAGTAAAGAACAAATCAGCGTGGCAAGACCCTGCGCCGTAAGCAGCGTGCCCGATTGCAACACGCTCATGCCATAGCGGCTGGTGGCATACAACGGAACCAACGCCAATCCGCCGATGACGACCCCGCTATAGCTCATATTCACAAGATTCACCGCTCCGAAATAGCGACCGTAGATCAGCTGTGGCGCGATAAAAGGCGTCTCGACACGTCGAATGTGACGAAAGAAGGCTGCGACCATGACTGCCGCAAAAAACATCAAGGCCAGAGCCAACCATAAGTCTTCGGACAGACGCCCCTCGCTCAGCGTGCTGACTGCCAGCATGCCGGCGAACAGGCCACAGCCCAATAGCGCCAGCCCGGCGAAGTCCATGCTGTTCGTGCGATGGCCGGTACGCACCGCATCGTGCGGGACAAAGCGCAAGGCGAATATGATAATGAGCAGGCCTATCGGCACATTGACATAGAATATGCCGCGCCAAGACCAATAATCGATAAAATAGCCGCCGAAAACCGGACCGATCATCGCTCCAATCGGAAAAACGCTGCCGAAAAGGCTGACATAGCGATCACGCGCCGCACCGAAATGCTCCACGATAATGCCCGTGGCGGTCGGCGTGAAACCGGCGCCGCCTGCAGCCTGAATGGCCCTGAGCAGAATCAGCGTATAAATATTGTCGGCCAGCGCACAGCCAAGCGAGGCCATGGAAAAGATGATGACAGAGGCTAGAAACACTTGGCGGCGTCCGAAACGTTCAGCCAATTTGCCGCTCACAGGCAGCATCAGCACGAAGCCAAAGGAATATGCTGTCAACGTCCAGCCTGCTAGATTGATCGACGTGTGCAGGCCTTGCTGAATAGCGCCCAGCGCCGTGGCGACAATAGTCGAATCGATCGACATCATGAGTAGCGCCGCACCCACAATAAGAAAAACAGTATTTCGCCGAACAGGCATTGCGATAATGGAAGACATGAGAACGGCCGCAAAAAGTAGTGTCGATTTTACGTAAATGGACAAGCGGATTTGGCTGTATGAATCTCTGCATCTTGTCACCATGCATGCCATTTTATCCACGTCGAGCGTGCCAAGCGCTGCGAACTTCACGCGTGCGCAAGCCCTGGCCTGCGTCGCCAAGTCATACGCCTTCGACATCTTTGCAAGGCCATGGCCAACTTGATTTCATGCGGCGACCACTGGTTGGGACCGTTGCCCACCACCAGATAGACCGACATCACGTCGTACAGCGGAGTCAACTGGAAACGCCCGCGCGGTAGGAGCTGAATGCTGAAATTCTTGGCATGGCCATCGGGCGCGCGCAGCAACCAGAACAGCACCTGCGCCGCCATCAACGTCTTCATGTCGGCCTCGGCGTTCACCAATTGCCGCAGCGTGCCAAACAATGCCTTGAGCCCTGGACCGCCATCGTTCTCGTACTTGCGCAATGGCGAGCAGCCCTCGATCTGGCAAAAGTCTTCCTGTGGCAGACGCATGAGCCACTGCCCATTGGGCGCGACGCGCCGGTCGAAACGCTCTACCACCAGCACGCGCTGCCAGCCAGGACGGCGGCGAACGCGGTTTTAGCCGCTAAAAAACGGACGGGTTTCATGGCCGAGTACCTCTCGATGTGATGAGTTAGCTATTACGGCTAATCTGCCCCACGTATTCCTGTGGGGTTGGGCCATCACGTGGCGGTTCGCCAAAATCTGCCAAGGGTACCCGCCCTTGCGACACCGCCACGCCGGGCTTACGTTTTTATTGAGATCGGTGTGTGTCGTGCAAACCTGCACGATGACCGCTTTACTCTTGATCTTCCCAAGGGTTGATTACTTTCACGCCGGCCGCTTCATAGGGCGATGTGTCACGCGATGCCACGATGAAGCCACGCGAGGCCGCCACGGCCGCGATGTAGCCGTCAGGCGTCGGAAAGCCACGCCCACCATTCTTGGCCGTCACAGCCAGGTCGGCGTAGTGGCGCGCTGCGTCCGTATCGAACGGTAGAATCCGATCTTTGAACAGCTCCAGCAGTTCATTCAGGGCGCGATCCAGCATGTTCTTACGCTTGCCTGCCGACAGCGCTCGGATGCCAAACAGCAACTCGGCCAGCGTGACGCTCGACAAATACAGCGTTTCCGCCACTTGGTCGTTCAGCCACGCCCTTACGGTCGCGTCTGGCTCCGGCTTCATCGCCTCAGAAACGACATTGGTATCCAGAACAATCATTTAATCAAAGCTCAAGGGTTTGGCTGGCGTCTTGTCGCGCACACTCTCGAAGACGGCGAAGTCTTCGTCAGTCAAGCCGACCTTGCGACCGATGGCGGCTAGGGCATCCCCTATGCGTACACGCTTCTCTGGCTTGACCGCAGCCGCGAGAATCTCCCGCACCTCTGCTTCCGTGCTGCGACCATGCTCCGCCGCCCGCACACGCAAAGCACGATGCACGTCATCCGGCACATTTCTTACAGTCAGGATTGCCATAATTCAAATACTCCAACTTGCTGTCCATGACAGCAATTATAGGACCATGCAGTCACCCATACAAGCCGCAACCGCTACCACCTTTTGGCCCTAGCGCTCCGCCTTGTTGGCGCCTGCTTACTCAGGCGATCCCACCTCGCGCTGCACCGCTCGGACGACACGGCCCTCGGTCGCACCACGGCTTTCATGACGCGCCCCATTTCATCCTGGGTAGCCTCGATCCGGGCCAGCAGCGCCAAGATAGTTGCCGCATCAAACTTGGCCGTTCGCACGTCATCGGTCAGCGCCCGCAAGTCCTCATGGATTATCTCCACCAGTTTTTGATTGCTGAATTTCGGCTTCAGCTCGCGCTCATGGACCGAACGGCGCATATCACGGGTGGAGTCATCTGGTAGCCGCGCAGCCACTTCTCCGCCCAAGCAATGAGTTATTGATTTTCAATACCATGAACATACAAGAAAATGCAGCATGGTATCGGCATCAATCATGGCATCGTTAGCCGATAAACCAGCTTTATGCCATGCTCAAACGGTGCTTGGCGCTTCCTTCTGTTGCCAGACCATGCCAGACATAAACACAAAAAAGCCCGCAATGACGCGGGCTTAGCGGCTTTTCATGCCTTCAGGCGCCTGGCCGTGCCAGACGCGGGATCACTCCCACTCAGTTATCAATAGGAAGAAAAAGCCGTTTTAAATCAGAGAATTGAAACAGACAGATCCACCAATGCCACGAAAAATACCATGGCGAGCCAACCGTCCCGCTCATCAGTGGCGCAAACGCGCAGCGGTGTAGATTTGTCTTCTTCAGACGTCATTGAGTCAAAAGAACTTGCTCCACGCAGCAGGGCAACAGCGATCCGGCCTCATCATCTCCTATCTCTCTTTCGTTTATTTCGAATACACTGGACTCTGAGATTGCTTCACAGCCCAGGAGCTAGCCATGATCACCACCGCCCCAACCAAGATGACGCTGCCCGCCGAACGGGAGGTTCAGGCAGCCGTGCAAGGCCAACGCGCCTTAGCGGCCTACTTGGCAACGCGCTTCGAAACACAACACATCCAGATCTTCGATGACCGGAACCAAGCTCATCAGGTGGAGTTGCCCACCTCCGCGCTGCGTTTGCTCGTCGATATCCTGGCTGAGTTAGCCGACGGCAATGCCGTGAAAGTCGTGCCCGTCCATGCGGAGTTGACGACACAGGAGGCCGCAGACATGCTCAACGTCTCCCGCCCTCATCTGGTCAAGCTACTAGAGGATGGTGTGCTGCCGTTCCATCGAACGGGGAAGCATCGCCGAGTGCGGTTCGCGGACCTGATGCAGTACAAGGATGCACGCGATCGTGCTAGCGAAGAAGCCATGGCCGAACTCGCCCGCCAAGCTCAGGAATCCGGCATGGGGTACGAATGAGGCACTCCCCCTTCACTGCCATTTTCGATGCCTGCGTTCTCTATCCCGCGCCGCTGCGCGACTTTCTGATGTGGCTAGGGCTGTCAGGACGGTTCCGTGCCCGCTGGAGTCGCGACATTCATGAGGAATGGAAACGCAATCTACTACTCAACAGGCCCGATCTGACACGTGCGCACGTGGATCGCACTTCAGACCTGATGGATTGCGCTATCTCCGATGGGTTGGTGGATGGGTATGAAGAGCTCGTTGCGGGACTGACGCTACCCGATCCCGACGACCGCCATGTGCTGGCTGCGGCCATCCGCTGCGGTGCCAGTGTGATCGTGACCTTCAATCAACGGGATTTTCCTGCGGACGTGCTCGCTTCCTACGGAATAGAGTCTCAACATCCCGACGAATTTGTGGACAACCTCTTCGATCTTGATGCAGCAGCGGTGGTAGCCGCAGCGCAACGCCAGCGAGCACAACTCAAGAATCCACCTATCAATGTTGACCGCTACCTGGAGATTTTGTTTAGACAGGGATTGGTTCAGACAACCAAAGCCTTGGCAACTTATCGTGCCATTCTATAAATGGGACGATCGTTCAGAAATACAGTGATGCCCAAGGAGTTACGCTAACAATGAGTCAGACTAGTTTCAACATCCCACCTCTGGCGAAGAGGTCAAAATTGATATTTTGGCTCATAAGGCCTTATTTATCTTGGGGAGAAACGGCACAGGAAAATCGGCGCTTGTTCATTATATTCATGGCCAATGTCGCAATCTGTCCGTTGGCAGCGTAATCTATCTTCCTGGCTCTCGGCCAAGCTATTTCGAGGGCGACAGCCTCAACATGACGGCGAACTCTCGCTCTCAGTTCGAGACAAATAGCCCAAGCTGGGATTCTTCACCGGACATACGTATAAGGCCAATTTCCGGCACGTCACGAAATGAACGCGCAATCTATGCTTTACAAGCAGCGGAAGTGCAATATCGAGTTCAGGCTGCCAACGAGATTGAGGTGGAAGGCGCAGTATCCTCAGCGATAGTACGCCTTCAATCAAAGTCGTCTCCCCTCGACCGAGTAAACCGACTCCTTCAGCAGGCGAACCTCCCAGTTCGAACCATCATCGACTCTGGCGAGCTGAAGGCAGCAAGGGACGGGAATATCTACAGCATCTCCCAGATGTCAGACGGGGAAAGAACCGCATTGATACTGATCGCAGACGCAATCGCCGCAAAACCTGCCTCAGTATTCCTTATTGATGAACCGGAGCTCCACCTGCATCGTGCCATTATCGTCCCCCTTCTTTCTGCCCTATTAGCAGAACGATCCGATTGCACGATGGTCATCAGCACTCATGAGCTTGCCCTGGCAAATAGTCATCCTAAGAGCCCCATAATCCTAGTACGTAGCTGCACTTGGAATGGTCGAATCCCTTCGGCATGGACAATCGACGTCCTTCGAAGCTCTGAGAGCATTCCCGATGATCTGCGTATTGATCTTCTCGGCTCCCGTCAAACTATTTTGTTCATTGAAGGAACATCCTCCAGCCGAGATCAACCCTTGTATGCGACCTTATTTCCTAAGGTCTCGCTGAGGCACCGATCTTCCTGCATGGATGTGAGGCGTGCAGTTGTTGGTCTTCGCCAAGTTGAGGCATTTCATCACGCGCGGGCCTTCGGTTTAGTCGACAACGATAGTATGGACGACGCATATAAGAACAAGCTGTTGGCCGAGGGTGTCTATGCCTTGTCTGTTTTTGCGGTGGAGAGCCTTTATTATTCCCAGAAGTGATGGCAGCAGTCGCGGCTCGCCAAGGCGAAACCTTCAAGGTCACCCCTGACACGCTCATTACCACCGCAAAGGAAAAAGCGCTCTCGACTCTACGCCAAAATGGCAAAGTCGAGCATCTAGCGGCACGCGTCGCTGAACGCCATATGCGTGACAAGCTGCTTGAAGCGATACCAAGTCGAATGGAGATGGTGGGAACTGATTTTTAAAAACCATGAAAAATACCATGCTCCATTTTATTCTGAAAAACACGCTCTTTTCGCTCTCGCTGATGTCGAGCCAGGGCCTCACTCACGGTTCTCCTTTTCACAGTCCATACAGCTCTCGGGCCTTGGCTGTGGAGATGAACCTAGGCAACACGGCATTTGGGCCATCATTGTCTAACAAAGCTGACTGTTCTGGATAGTCACTGGAGCACTATTCCAATAAAGCGTCAGGCAGGAAAGATGATCCAGTCATGCACGGTCTCTGCATGCGCTAATGCGGAGCCGTGTCTTTGCGCACTCCTGCCAGCAAGAAGAACACCAGAACGGCCAGACCAGCAATCAATGCGGCAGTTGTCAGGAGCAGCACTGAATGTGTGGTCGAAAAAGCCGCCTTGCCCGCAGCGACCAATGCGACAGCCTGATCGTCGGCAAGCTGCCGCGCCGCCAGATACGTATCGCCCATCGAGACGGCAGCTCGATCTGCGATATCAGGGGACAACCCAACAGGTACGGTGAGGTTACGCCCGAAAATAACCGACATGAACATACCGAAGAGGGTGATCCCGAGACCTGTGCCCAGTTCATACCCTGTCGCTTCCAGCGAGCCTGCGGCACCGCCCTCGCTTGCGTCGACCGAGCCCATAATGGCGATGGATGACGCGGTCAGGCCAATGCTGAGCGCCAAACCCAGCAATGCCAGCAGCACCGGCACGATCAGATCCGGGGCATGGAA
>Ga0182735_1000884_pt1 | contig 21421 bp, 18 predicted proteins | sample eDN5th30CKraftMG_FD_128524 | JGI IMG/M metagenome (GOLD analysis project Ga0182735, IMG submission 128524) | Enriched Miracle-Growth compost microbial communities from Emeryville, California, USA - eDNA 5th pass 30_C Kraft MG (version 2) (version 2) ...
CGCCCAGCGCTAGCCCGCCCGCCCAGCGCCAGCCCGCCCGGTCGGACGTCAGCCCGCGTCGACGAGCGTCGCGAACGACCGCACCGCGAACCCTGCGAAGCAGAGCCCCGCGAGCAGCCCTACGGCCGCGCTCGGCAGGATCGTGGTCTGTCGCGCCCACACGACGGCGGCCCCAGCGGCGGCTACCAGCAGCCCCGCGAGCACCCACAGCCCACGGTCGCCGAAGAAGGTGCCCAGCGGGACGAAGTGGACGCCGACGACGGCGCACACCCAGACGCTCGTCCACCCGCTGTGCCCGGTCAGCGCGAGGGCCACGGCTCCCGCTGCCGCGAGCAGCACCTCGACGGCGACGACGAGCCCGAAGGTCTTGCCCTCGTGCGGACCGATGAGCACGGTCGGCTCGCCCCACCGCCGCCACAGCAAGACGCCCGCGACGATCGCCGCGAGGGTGCACAGGCCAGAGACGAGGCCGAGCAGCACGGGCCAGCCGCGCGGCGGTCCCTCCTGCGCCCAGCCGAACCACGCCATCGCGGCGACCGAGAAGATCGCGGCCATGGCGACGACGTCACGGGGCTCCGCGGAGCTCAGCGGCATGGCTGCCTCCTCAGACCAGCGAACCGATGCCCACCACGGCGACGCCGACGGCCAGCACCAGCGAGACGGTCACGAGGACGACGTGCACGGTGAGGAACGTCGTGGCCCTGCCGTCGGCGTCGCGGGCCCGCGGGTCGTTGCGGACCCGCTTGAGGAACTGCGGCCACACCACGAGGCTCCAGGCAGCGGCGACGATCAGGAACACGGACCAGAACACGGGAAGAGTCACGCGTCCGAGTATGCCGGATCGGTCGGGACGACGGCCGGTCCGACCGTCAGCGCGCGGCGGGGGCCTCCAGGCGGATGCGCCACGGTCCGCCCGTCGCGAGCGGCGTCGTGCCGTCGTCGAGGTGTGCGCCGATGCTGGCATAGACGTCGTAGTCGCCGCTCGCCAGCGTGGCCGCGCCCTCGCAGGGCTCCGGTGCGACCGGTGCGAGGGACGAGCCAGCACCCGGATCGAGGTCCAGGAGCGCCACGGGCGAGGAGACGGAGCGCGGCACCGCGACCACGATGCCGTCGTGCACGATCGTGAACGACGTGGCGGTCGACATGCTCCCCGCGACGTGCACCGCGCCGTCGTTGCGGACCTCGAGCGGGAGCAGGCTCCCGCTCAGGTCGGTGCTGAACGCGACTGTGCCGTGCGGGAGGGCACGGCCGTCGCTGTCCCGGTACGCGTCGCTCACCAACGTGAGGGGGCCGGTCGGCAGCGGGGCGTCGAACGCGGCACCGCACCGCGGGAGCGCGTCCGGCGTGCTCGGCGAGGCATCGGCCTCGGAGCCGTCGTCGGTGCCGATGCGGACGGCCCACGGCCCACCGACCGCCTGGGCGCTGGCACCGTTCTCGCTGGGGTTGAGCAGAGCGTAGAGCTCGTAGTCTCCCGCGGGCAGGTCGGCCGTGTCCGGGTCGTCCGGTTCGTCGCCGTCCGCAGCGCACGGCGACGGGACCATCCCCGAGGCAGGTTGCGACTGTCCCGGTGCGAGGGAGTAGGGGGCCTGGAGAGAAGCGGGGTAGACGGCAGTGCGGCCGACCACGACCCCGTCACGCACCAGCACCGTCTCCGAGAACCCGTTGCCCCCACCCAGGTCATGGATCGTCGTGGTGCCCACGTTCGTCACCTCGATCGAGTCCAGGGCCCGCACGGTGAGCGCGCGGGCGTCCGCGTAGGTGTGTCGCGTCGTGCCGGTGCCACTCGGAGCGGACCCGTCGTCGAGGACGTCGCTGGTGAGCGTGACGCCATCGAGGCTCTGCGGGAGCGTGAACTGCCCTCCGCACTGTGCTCCGCCCGAGGCCTTGCCCTCGCTGGTGGGCGCCGGAGCAGCAGCGGGCGTCTCGTCGGCCGGACGTGGCAGGTGCGCCACGCCGACCCCACCGACGACGCCGAGCAACGCGACGCAGGCGGCGGCCAGCCCGACCCGAGCGGTCGTCTGGCGCCGCCGCACGATGCGCGCGGCGCGGGCGACCTGGGTGGCGAGCTCGTCGTCGGGCAGCGAGCCAGGTCGGCGCCCGGCTTCGTCCGCGATCTCGTGGAGCGCCCGGTCGAAGGCGACCTGACCGTCGACGCCGTTCGCAGTCCCCGCAAGCCCGGGTCGTCCGGCGGCGTCGCGCCATGTCTTGTCGTCGTGCGCCATCATGCACCTCGCAGTGTGGTCCCGACCTCGGCGTGCCCAGCCGCGTCCGTCGTGGGTAGGTCGTCTGTCGTCCGGTCGTCGAGCACCTCGGGACCGAGCGGGGGCGTGTCCGCCAGCCGGGCCGCGAGCCGCTGTGCGGCGTCCGAGAGGTGACGCTTCACGGTGCCCGTGCTCAACGAGAGCGCGTCCGCGATCTGCGGCACCGTGAGGTCGTCGTAGAACCGCAGCACGACGCACGTGCGCTGTCGCGGCGAGAGCGTCGCGAGCGCACGTTGCACGTCCACGCGCACCGGCACGTGGTCCGTGGTCGTCTCGGACGACGGCGTCTGAGCCTCGCCGAAGACGTAGAGGTGACGCAACGTGACCCAGCGGCGTCGACGACGGAAGCCGTCGACATAGGTGTTGCGCATCGTCGTGCGCACGTAGGCCTCGATCGACGCCACCGTCGGCCTCGACCGGTCGCGGGCCAGCGCGGAGACCAGCGCGTCCTGGAACAGGTCCTCCGCCTCGCCGAGCGACCCGCACAGCAGGTAGGCGTAGCCCGTCAGCACCGCACGGCGGGTGCGGATCAGCTCCTCGAGGGCGTGCGTCGCCTGGTCCATGGCGCACCTCCTCGTCGTCGAGCACGGTGGGTCGTGGACGACCCTGTCATGAGGATGACGAACGACCCATCGAGAACGTTGGGGGCGTCAGTACAGGGATCGTCGTCTCCGTCTGGGGCGTCGTCGCTGCTCACGTCGTCGCCATCCGTGTCATGGTCATCCATGTCAGCCCCCATCGCGCGGCCCTCCCCATCGATGGCCGGTCCTGCGACCGTAACCATGCGTGGCGTCGCCAGGGCTGCACCCGGGGACATCGAGTCCATGTTGTGACCTGTCCGCGCGGCGGCCCAGGTGGCCGCAGGCACCTGGACGGGTCGGGGCGTCCTAGAATGGGCTGCTGGCGGGCTGACGTCCGCGAACCCCACCCGGACGACGGAAGGCCAACATGCCCACCATCGACAGCGGGCCCCTCTCACCGCTGGACGAGCAAGGCGTCGACGCCGCGGTCGAGGCTGCCCTGGAGACCATCGCCGCCGCCACCGACCTCGACGGGCTCAAGGTCGTACGGACCGCGGTGACCGGTGACCGCAGCGTGCTCGCGCTCGCGAACCGCGAGATCGGTGCGCTGCCCGGTCCCGACAAGGCGCGTGCCGGCAAGATCCTCGGCCCGGCGCGCGGCCGGGTCAACCAGGCGCTGGCACAGCGGCAGGCGGAGCTCGAGGCGGAGCGCGACGCGCGGGTGCTGGTCGAGGAGTCGGTCGACGTCACGCTGCCGACCGACCGCGTCCCGCGCGGCGCCCGTCATCCCCTCGAGACGATCCAGGAGCGGGTGGCCGACTTCTTCGTCGGTATGGGCTGGGAGATCGCCGAGGGCCCCGAGCTCGAGGCGGAGTGGTTCAACTTCGACGCGCTGAACTTCGGCCCCGACCACCCGGCGCGCCAGATGCAGGACACCTTCTACGTCGAGGCGCCCGACGGTTCCGCGACGGAGTCGAACCTCGTGCTGCGCACCCACACCTCGCCGGTGCAGGCGCGCACGCTGCTCACCCGCGAGCTGCCGATCTACATCGCGTGCCCCGGCAAGGTGTTCCGCACCGACGAGCTCGACGCCACGCACACGCCCGTGTTCCACCAGGTCGAGGGCCTCGCCGTCGACAAGGGGCTGACCATGGCGCACCTGCGCGGCGTGCTCGACCGCTTCTCGCAGGCGTTGTTCGGCGCCGAGGCGCGCACCCGCCTGCGCCCGTCGTACTTCCCGTTCACCGAGCCCAGCGCCGAGCTCGACCTGTGGTTCCCGCAGAAGAAGGGCGGCGCGGGCTGGATCGAGTGGGGCGGCTGCGGCATGGTCAACCCGAACGTCCTGCGCTCGGCCGGGATCGACCCCGAGGTCTACTCCGGCTTCGCCTTCGGCATGGGCATCGAGCGGTCGCTCATGCTGCGCCACGGGATCGCGGACATGCACGACATGGTGGAGGGCGACGTCCGCTTCTCCACCCAGTTCGGGATGGAGATCTGATGCCGTACGTCGTCAAGGACTGGCTCGCCGAGCACGTCGAGGTCCCCGCGGACCTGACCGCCGCGGACCTCGCCGCCGCGCTCGTGAAGGTCGGGCTCGAGGAGGAGGGCATCCACGGCTCCGGCGTCACCGGTCCGCTCGTGGTCGGCGAGGTCGTCTCCCGCGTGCCCGAGGAGCAGAAGAACGGCAAGACCATCAACTGGTGCCAGGTCGACGTCGGCGCGCACAACGTGCTCGACGAGGCCGGGAACCCGACGGTGCCCCGCGGCATCGTCTGCGGCGCGCAGAACTTCGTCGAGGGCGACCGGGTCGTCGTGGCGCTGCCCGGGGCCGAGCTGCCGGGCGGCTTCCAGATCGCCTCGCGCAAGACCTATGGGCACGTCTCTGACGGCATGATCTGCTCGGCGCGCGAGCTCGGGCTGGGCGAGGACCACTCCGGCATCATCGTGCTCGCGGACTACCTCGCGCAGCAGGGCCTCCTCGGTGCTGACGGTGCTCCGGCGCCCGGCACGGACGCGCTCGCGCTGCTGGGCCTGGACGACGAGGTCCTCGAGATCAACGTCACCCCGGACCGCGGCTACTGCTTCTCGGTGCGCGGCGTGGCACGGGAGTACTCGCACTCGACCGGCGCCGCCTTCATCGACCGCGGGCTGGCCGAGAACCTCGCCGCGCCGCTGCCGGCACCGACCGTGGACGGCTTCGCCGTCGAGGTCGACGACGCCGCGCCGATCCACGGCGTCGTCGGCGCGGACCGCTTCGTCACGCGTGTCGTGCGGGGCGTCGACCCGTCGGCCCCGACGCCGTCCTGGATGGCGGACCGGCTGGAGAAGTCGGGCATGCGCTCGATCTCGCTCGCCGTGGACGTCACCAACTACGTGATGCTCGAGCTCGGTCAGCCGCTGCACGCCTACGACCTGGACAAGGTCGCGGCACCGATCGTCGTACGTCGCGCGGCGCCGGGGGAGCGGCTCACGACGCTCGACGAGGTCGACCGCACGCTCGATCCCGGCGACCTGCTCATCACCGACAGCCCCGCGGGTGCGCGTGGCTCGCGCGTGCTCGGCATCGCCGGTGTGATGGGCGGCGCCTCGAGCGAGGTCACCGAGGACACCCGCGACGTGCTGATCGAGGCGGCGCACTTCGACGCGGTGTCGATCGCCCGCAGCGCGCGGCGGCACAAGCTGCCCTCCGAGGCGGCGAAGCGCTTCGAGCGCGGCGTCGACCCGCTGCTCGCACCGGTCGCCGCCCAGCGCGTCGTCGACCTGCTCGTCGAGCACGGTGGCGGGACGGCGGACGGTGCGGTCAGCGACCTGGACGCGGTCGTGGCGCCCGCTCCGATCGCGCTGGCCGTGGGCGAGGCCGAGCGCCTCGTCGGCGTCGCGTACCCGCGCGAGCAGGTGGTCGGCGTGCTCGCGCAGGTGGGCTGCGTGGTCACGAGCGGCTCGCCCGACGACGGCGCGGCGGAGGTGCTCTCCGTCGTCGCGCCCTCGTGGCGCCCCGACCTGACGGGGGCCGCGGAGCTGGTCGAGGAGATCGCCCGCATCGTCGGCTACGACCAGATCGTCCCGGTGCTCCCGCCGGCCCCTCCCGGCCGCGGCCTCACCACCGCGCAGCGGCACCGCCGCTCGGTCGCCCGCACGCTCGCCGAGCACGGGCTCGTGGAGACGCTCAGCTACCCGTTCGTGGGCACCGCCGAGCTCGACGAGCTCGGCATCCCCGCCGACGACCTACGCCGCCGCGCCGTCCGGCTGCGCAACCCGCTGTCCGAGGCGCAGCCGTTCCTGCGCACGAGCCTGCTGGTCACGCTGCTCGCGACCGCGCGCCGCAACGTGGCACGCGGCAACCAGGACGTGGCGGTGTTCGAGCTGGGTCTCGTGACGCTCCCGGTCGACGGCGCCCCGGTGGCGCCCGCGCTGCCCGGCGGCGTGCGCCCCAGCGACGGCCAGCTGGCCGCCCTGCACGCTGCCGTCCCGCCGCAGCCGCGACAGGTGGCCGGTGTGCTCACGGGGCAGCGCGAGCTCTCCGGCTGGTGGGGCGCAGGCCGGCAGGCCGACTGGACCGACGCGCTCGACCTGGCGCAGACCGTCGCGGCATCGGTGGGCGTCGAGCTCACCGTCGACCCGGAGCGCGACCTCGCGCCGTGGCACCCCGGCCGCACCGCGCGGCTGAGCGTCGCCGGGACGACAGTCGGGCATGCGGGCGAGCTGCACCCCAAGGTGCTCGAGCAGATCAACCTGCCGGTCCGCTCGGTGGCCTTCGAGCTCGATCTGGACGTGCTCGTCGCGGCCGCCGGCGACGAGCCGGTCGCCGCCGTACCGGTGTCGACGTTCCCGGTCGGCAAGGAAGACATCGCCCTGGTGGTCGACGAGTCCGTCGCGGTCGAGGACGTGCTCGCGGCGATCCGTCGCGGCGCGGGAGACCTGCTCGAGTCGGTGCGGCTGTTCGACGTGTTCCGTGGGGAGCAGCTCGGCGGGGGGAAGAAGTCGCTGGCCTTCTCGTTGCGGCTGCGCGCCGCCGACCGCACGCTCACGGCCGAGGACGCCGCCGGGGTGCGCAAGGCCGTCGTCGCCAAGGCCGCCAAGGCCGTGGGAGCGACCCTGCGGGCCTGAGAGCCGGACCGCCGGTCGAGCACGGCGTCTCGATCGCACGCCCCGCCCTGTTCGGCCAGCCCTGCTCGACCAGCGCTGCTGCTGGTCGAGCAGGGCCGTCAGGCCCGTGTCGAGACCTTTCCGGGTCACGCCGCTCGACCGCGCTACGGCACCAGCAGCACCTTCCCCGTCGTCCGGCGCTCCGCGAGAGCCCGCTGGGCCTCGCCCGCCTCGGCCAGCGGGAAGGTCTGCCCCACCCGCACGTCGAGCGTCCCCGCCTCGATCCACCCGTACAGCTCGCCCGCCCGCGCGAGCAGCTCGGCGCGCGTGCGGACGTAGTCGCCCAGCGTCGGCCGGGTCACGTACAGGGACCCGCCGGAGTTGAGCCGTTGCAGGTCGAACGGCGGCACCTGGCCGGACGCCCCGCCGAAGAGCACCAGCACCCCCCGCACGCCGAGCGAGGCCAGCGACGCGTCGAAGGTCGTGCGTCCCACGCCGTCGAACACCGCGCGGACGCCGTCGCCCCCGGTCAGCCGACGGACCTTCGCCGAGAGCCCCGTCGTCAGGTCGGGGAACCGGGTGTAGTCGATCGTGACGTCGGCGCCCGCCGCCCGCGAGAGCTCGGCCTTCTCCTTGCTCGACACGGTCGTGATCACCCGTGCGCCCCGCATCGCCGCGATCTGCGTCAGCAGCAGCCCGACGCCGCCGGCCCCCGCGTGCACCAGCACGTCGTCCCCGCCCCTGACCGGGTACGTCGCGGTCGCGAGGTAGTGCGCGGTCAGCCCCTGCATCGCCGCAGCGGCGGCGATGTCGAGCGGGACGCCCTCCGGCACGGGGATCGCACGGTCGGCCGCGACGACGACGAGCTCGGCGTACGAGCCGGGCGCGTCCGTCCACGCGACGCGGTCGCCCACCGCGACGTCGTCCACGTCGGGACCGACCTCCACGACCGTCCCCGAGCCCTCCGTCCCGGGAACCTGCGGGAACGAAGCCGGGTAGATCCCCGAGCGGCGGTAGACGTCGATGAAGTTCACGCCCACGGCGGCGGTGCGCACGAGCACCTCGCCCGGTCCGGGACGCGGGTCAGGCAGCTCGTCGATCTCCAGCACGTCCGGTCCACCCGCATGAGCGGCGATGATGGCTCGCATCCAGCCAGCCTGACACGTTTTTCGACGTGCGGTGCGTCTTTCGCGCACCGCACGTCGAAAAACTCGGTACAGTGGCTCCGATACGCCGGGGAGCTCGGAGCAGACCGAGCTGAGAGGGTGGCTGGGCACGACAGTGCCGGTGCCGCCGACCCGCGAACCTGAACTGGGTAATGCCAGCGGAGGGATGCGTCGCGGTGCTCATGAGCACCGCTCGACCGACCGTCGACGGCTCCCCACGTGCGCGAGCCGTCGGCCCGTGAGCGTGGCGGCCGCCGGCCGACGTCGGGCGTGGTCCGGCTCGTCGGACCTCGCCTCGTGCTCCTGCGCCGGTGTGCCCCCGAACCGCTGGAGGACCACATGCTCGCAGAGATCCAGGTGTCGCCCCGCCCGGGCGGCAACGCCGAGAACCCCTACGCCCACGTCGAGGCCGCGATCGCCGTCATCGAGGGCTCCGGGCTCACCTACGAGGTCGGGGCCATGGGCACGACCGTCGAGGGCACCCCCGACGCCGTGTGGGCGCTGCTGCGCGCCGTGCACGAGGCCACGCTGCGGGCCGGCGCCACCGGCGTGACGAGCCACATCAAGGTCGGGCAGGGGGCAGACGACGCCGGACCGTCGATCATCGACCTCGTCGGGAAGTTCCGGGCGTGACCTGGCGCGCGCTGCGTCGCGTCGTCGCGCCGCTCGTGCTGTGCGCGGCGCTCGTCGTCGTGTGGCAGCTCGTGGTGCGTGCCAAGGACGTGCCGGTCTTCGTCCTGCCCGCGCCCACCGACGTGTGGGCGGCGGCCGTGCGCACCGCTCCGCTGCTGGGCGAGCACGTCGCCACGACGCTCACCGAGGCGGGCCTCGGCCTCGCGCTCGGCGTCACCGTCGGGGGCCTGCTCGCCGTCCTGATCGCGGCGGTCCCGCCCGTGGGCGACGCGCTCTACCCGCTCGTCACGTTCAGCCAGACGGTGCCGATCATCGTGCTCGCACCCCTGCTCATCCTGTGGGCGGGCTTCGGCCTGGCGCCCAAGGTGATCCTCGTGGCGCTCACCGTGTTCTTCCCGGTGCTGGTCTCGGCGGTCAGCGCGATGCGGTCGGTCGAGGCCGACCTCACGGACCTGGTGGCCGGGCTCGGGGGCGGTAGGCGCCACCAGCTGTGGTTCGTGCGGCTGCCCGCGGCGCTCCCCGGCGCGCTGTCGGGGCTGCGGCTGTCGGCCACCTACGTGATCGGCGCCGCCGTCGTCTCGGAGTACCTCGCGGGACAGAGCGGGCTGGGCGTCTTCATCCAACGGTCCCGCAAGGCGTACGCCGTGGACCAGATCTTCGTGGCGATCGTCGTGGTCGCCGCGCTCACCGCGGTGCTGTTCGTCGTCGTCGACGCGCTGTGCCGTCTCGCCACCCCCTGGCAGCGCGAGCGCCCCTGAGCGCGCTCGCCACCCTCTCGACCGAAAGGCAAGGCTCACCCATGCTCCTCATCGCACGACGGCACCCGCGTGCCGTCCCCCTCACCGCTGCCGCTGTCGCGACCGCGCTGCTGCTCTCCGCGTGCTCGTCGTCCGCCCCGGCGGCCGGGCGCGGCTCCGGGGCCGCGACGCCGCGCACGGTCTCCGTCGTCCTCGACTGGACCCCCAACACCAACCACTCGGGCCTCTACGTCGCGCAGGCGAAGGGCTACTTCAGGGACCACGGTCTCGATGTGACGATCGTGGAACCGGGGGAGACCTCCGGCCTCGACCTGGTGGCGGCCGGAAAGGCGGACTTCGCCTACTCGGTCGCGGAGAGCCTGGTGCCGGCGCGCCAGGCGGGGGTCGACGTCGTCTCGGTGGCGACGGTGGTCCAGCACAACACCTCGAGCCTGATCTCCCTGACCAGCGCGGGCATCACCCGCCCGCGCGATCTCGAGGGGCACTCGTACGGCACCTACGGCTCCGACATGGAGAAGGCTCTGATCCGCCGGCTCGTGTCCTGCGACGGAGGCGACCCGGACAAGGTCACCTTCGCGCCGCTCGGCTCCGACGACTTCCGGATCGGCCTGACCCAGCACCAGTTCGACACCGCCTGGGTGTTCGACGCGTGGGACACGATCCGGCTGCGCGACGTCGACCACCTCGACGTCTCCACCATCGCCTTCGCCGACCACACCGACTGCATCCCGGACTGGTACACGCCGCTCGTCGCGACGTCCGCCTCGACGATCTCGAAGGACCCGCAGCTGGTGCGCGACTTCCTCGCCGCGCTCGGCGAGGGGTACCGGACGGCGATCGACGACCCGCAGACCGCCGTCGCCGCGCTGCTCGCCGCGGCCCCGGAGCTCGACCACGACCTCGTCGAGCGCAGCGCCGACTACCTGGCCACCCGGTATACGGACGATCCCGCCCGCTGGGGCCGGCAGGACGCGGCCGTCTGGGACGCCTTCGTCGGGTTCCTCGAGGACAACGCCCTGATCGAGCCCGGCTTCGACACCGGTGCTGCGTGGACCGATGACTACCTTCCTGAGTGATCCGGGCGGCAGCGATCCGCGCAGCGGCGAGCCGGGCAGCACCTGGTCCGGGGTGCCTGACGACGTCGCCGGTCGCGTGCTCGGGGTCGAGCACCTGACCGTGACCTTCCGCGCCGGGCGGGGCGGGCGGCGTCCGGTGACGGCGCTGGACGACGTCGATCTGTCGCTGGCGACCGGCGAGCTGCTGGCGATCGTCGGGCCGTCGGGCTGCGGGAAGTCCACGCTGCTGCGGGCGCTGGCGGGGCTGCTCCCGCCGACCGCGACCGTGGCGCGCGCGAGCACCGTCGCGGTCCCGCGCGACGCCGGCGGCCGCGCCGACGTCGCCTGGATGCCGCAGGCCGACGGTCTCCTGCCGTGGCGCCGGGCCACGGCGAACGCCGTCCTGGGGGCGCGCGTGGCAGGCGTGCCGCGCCGCGAGGCGGTCCGGCGAGCCGACGACCTCTTCGGCAGGTTCGGCCTCGCCGGGTTCGAGCGTTCCTGGCCGCACGAGCTGTCCGGTGGCATGCGCCAGCGTCTCGCGCTGCTGCGCACCGTGCTCGCGGGCCGCAGCGTGCTGCTGCTCGACGAGCCCTTCGGCGCCCTCGACGCGATCACGCGCCGGTCGATGAACGAGTGGCTCGCGGACCTGAGACGTTCGGCGCACGACGCCCTGCCCAGCACCGCCGTCCTCGTGACCCACGACGTCGACGAGGCGATCACCCTCGCCGACCGCGTCGTCGTCATGAGCCCCCGACCCGGGCGCATCGTCGACGAGATCACGGTGGCGACGGAGCCCGCCCTCAGGGAGCGCGTCCTGACCGCTCTGTCGGTCGGGCGGTGAAGGTGTCGAGACCGTCCTGCGCGGCGGCGTCGCACTCTCGGGCCCCCCACCCTGGTGACCTGCTCCGACGTGCGGCAGACTCACAGGGGAGGGTCAGGTCGGCCCGCACCACCTCAGGTCGTAGCGTGCGCCGCGCAGGGGCGCGCACGCGGGAACGGAGCTCTCGATGGCGCAGCCGCAGGTCGACCTCGTCCACGACGTGCAGGAGCCGTGGTTCGCCCGCGAGCCCGACGCCGTCCTGACCGCGCTCGGCAGCGACGCGGAGCGGGGGCTCGGTGCCGCCGAGGCCGCCCGTCGGCTCGCCGAGGTCGGCCCGAACGCGATCGCCGCCGAGCCCTCGCCGTCGGTGTGGCAGCTCGCGCTCAAGCAGCTGGCCGACCCGATGAACGTGATGCTGGTGGCCGTCGCGGTGATCAGCTTCTTCATCTCCCAGGGCACCGTGGGCGTGATGGTCGCCCTGCTCGTCGTCGTCAACGTCGTCCTCGGTGCGCAGCAGGAGCTGCGTGCGCAGCGCTCCGTGGACGCGCTCGCGGACCTGCAGGTCCCGCGCGCTCGCGTGACCCGGGACGGCACGCTCCTCGAGGTCTCCGCCACCGATCTGGTCCCCGGCGACCTGCTGGGGCTCGAGCCGGGCGACGTCGTCCCGGCTGACGGACGGATCCTGCGCGCGGCCTCGCTCGAGACCCAGGAGTCTGCGCTCACCGGCGAGAGCGCCCCCGTCGAGAAGGGCGCGGGGACGCTCGCGGACCCCGCCACGAGCCTGGGCGACCGCACGAACATGGTGTTCCAGAACACGGAGGTGACGCGCGGCACGGCGACCGTCGTGGTCACCGGTACCGGTATGTCGACGCAGATGGGGCAGATCGCCTCGATGCTCTCCGCCGTGGTGCCGGGCAAGTCCCCGTTGCAGAAGGAGCTCGGCGGGCTGACGCGGGTGCTGGGGGTCGTCGCGTGGGGCGCGGTGGCGATCATCGTCGTCATCGGTCTGCTGCGGGGTGAGAGCACCTCTGCGGTGCTGCTCCTCGGCATCTCGATGGCGATCTCCGCCATCCCGACTGGTCTGCCCACCTTCGTGCAGTCGATGCTCGCGCGCGGCTCCAACGAGCTCGCCGCCCACCGTGCCATCGTCAAGAACCTCGCCGACGTCGAGACGCTGGGCGCGACCAGCGCCATCAACTCCGACAAGACCGGCACGCTCACGCTCAACGCGATGACCGTCTCCTCGCTGTACTTCCGTGACGAGTGGTTCTCGGTGAGCGGCGGCGGCTACGAGAAGAGGGGCGACGTCCGCGGCGTCGCGGGTGCGCCGGTGCCCGACTTCACCGCGCTCGCCTACGGCCTGTGCCTGTGCAGCGACGCCACGGTGTCGGACGACGGCGCCGTCGTGGGCGACCCGACCGAGGCGGCGCTCGTCGTCCTGGCCGCGAAGCTCGGCGTCGACGCAGAGCTGACGCGTCGCGACTACCCGCGGGTGGCCGAGGTGCCCTTCGACTCGGCGTACAAGTTCATGGCGACCTTCCACCACGTGCCGCTGCGCGGCGCGGACCGGCTCACGGGCGTCGTCAAGGGCGGTCCCGACGTGATCCTCGCGCGCTGCGACCGCGCGGTGACCCCGACCGGCGAGGTCGTCCCGATCGAGCAGGCGCGCGAGCGCATCGAGGCGGCGAACCGCGAGCTGTCCAGCAAGGGGCTGCGCGTGCTCGCCTTCGGCGTCGCGGACGTCGACGGCCGCGAGCAGGAGGTCGTCGCGGACCCGATGGGCGCCGTCCAGAGCCTCGTGTTCGTCGGGCTCGTCGGCATCATCGACCCGCTGCGGCCCTCGTCGAAGGACGCCGTGCGCACCGCCCAGGAGGCGGGCATCGAGGTGCGGATGATCACCGGAGACCACGCCATCACCGCCGGCGCGATCGGTGCGCAGCTCGGCCTGGGTGCGGGAGCGATCAGCGGCGCCGAGCTGCAGGCGATGAGCGACGACGAGGTTCGGGCGGCCCTGCCCGACCTGCACGTCTTCGGGCGCGTGACCCCGCAGGACAAGCTGCGCCTGGCCCGGCTCATGCAGGCCGGCGGGGCGGTGGTCGCGATGACCGGGGACGCCGTCAACGACGCGGCCGCGCTCAAGCAGGCCGACGTCGGCGTCGCGATGGGCTCGGGCAGCGAGGTGACCAAGCAGGCCGGGAACATGATCCTCACCGACGACAACTTCGGCACCCTGGTCACCGCCATCCGGATCGGGCGGGCTATCTACGAGAAGATCGTCGGCTACGTGCGCTTCCAGATGTCGCTGCTGTTCTCCCTGGTGCTGCTGTTCCTCGTCGCGAGCGTCTTCCACATCAACCAGGGCGTGCCGCTGACGCCGCTCATGGTGCTGTTCCTGAACTTCTTCGTGACGATCTTCCCGGTCGTCGTGATCATGCTCGACCCGGCACCCGACGACATCATGCGCCGCCCGCCCCGCGACCCCGCGGTGACGATCGCGCGCCCGGCGGCCGTCGCCCAGTGGTTGTCCTACGGTGCGCTGATGTTCCTCACCACCCTCGTGCCGCTGCTCGTGGTGCCGGGGGACCGCGGACCGGACGTCCCGAACGTCCCGGTGACCATGGCCTTCGTGGTCTCCGCCTTCGGGTCGCTGCTCGGCGGGCTGGCGATCCGACGTGACCCCGAGTCGGGTCTGGCGAGGCCGATCCTCACCGCCGTGCGCTGGCTCGCGGTCCCCGCCGCGCTCACAGTGGTCTGCGTCGAGATCGGTTTCATGCAGCAGTGGCTCGGCACGGTCGACCTGAACGGCAAGCAGTGGCTCGCCTGCCTCGGGCTGGCGGCGGCGGTCCCGGCCGTCGTCGAGCTGGAGAAGCGGGTGCGGCGCTCGCGCCGGTCCTCGGCCACCTAGCCCGCTCACTATGCACCCGGGTGTATGGTTATTCACATGACTTTCACCGTCGCTGTCGCAGGGGCCAGCGGGTATGCCGGGGGAGAGGCGCTGCGCCTCCTCCTGGCGCACCCGGACGCCGAGATCGGTGCGCTCACCGCGCACAGCAACGCGGGCGCTCGCCTGGGCGAGGTCCAGCCCCACCTCCGCGCGCTCGCGGACCGGGTCCTGCTCGACACCACGGCCGAGAACCTCGCGGGCCACGACGTCGTCGTCCTCGCGCTCCCGCACGGAGCCAGCGGCGCGATCTCGGCGCAGCTGCCCGAGAGCACGATCGTCCTCGACCTCGGGGCCGACCACCGGCTCGTCTCCGCGCGGGACTGGGCCGACTACTACGGCAGCGAGTTCGCGGGCACCTGGCCCTACGGGCTGCCCGAGCTCGTCACGGGCCCGACGACACGCCAGCGCGACGCGCTGCAGGGTGCCACCCGGATCGCGGTCCCAGGCTGCAACGTCACCGCGGTCACCCTGGGCCTGCAGCCCGGCGTCGCCGCGGGGATCCTCGACACGACCGACCTCGTCGCCGTGCTCGCGGTCGGATACTCCGGCGCGGGCAAGTCGCTCAAGCCGAACCTGCTCGCCTCCGAGGCGCTCGGCTCGGCGGCCCCGTACGCGGTGGGCGGCACGCACCGGCACATCCCCGAGATCGCCCAGAACCTGCGTGCGGCCGGGGCGATCGACGTCGCGGTGTCGTTCACGCCCGTGCTCGTCCCGATGTCTCGGGGGATCCTCGCGACCGCCACCGCGCGGCTCGCGCCGGGGCTGGACGACATCAGCGACACCGAGCTGCACGCGCTGTGGTCGGCGACCTACGCGGACGAGCCCTTCGTCGAGGTGCTCCCGCGGGGCGTGTGGCCCACCACGGCCCAGACCCTCGGCGCGAACACCGCGCTGGTCCAGGTCGCCTACGACCGCAAGGCGAAGCGGGTGGTCACGGTCACCGCGATCGACAACCTCGTCAAGGGCACCGCCGGCGGCGCCCTGCAGTCCCTCAACATCGCCCTCGGCCTCCCGGAGACCGCGGGCCTGACCACGCAAGGAGTGGCACCGTGAGCATCTCGACGCAGGCTGGTGCGCAGGGGCAGGGTGTCACCGCGCCCCAGGGGTTCACGGCGGCCGGCGTCGCCGCCGGGATCAAGGCGTCCGGCAAGCCCGACGTCGCCGTCGTCGTCAACACCGGGCCGCTGAAGACGGCGGCCGCCGTCTTCACCTCCAACCGGGTCTTCGCGGCACCTGTCGCCTGGTCCCGCCAGGCGGTGTCCGACGGCGTCGCCGAGGCCGTCGTCTACAACTCCGGTGGTGCGAACGCGTGCACCGGGCCCGAAGGGTTCCAGGACACCCACCGCACTGCCGAGCACCTCGCCGCGACGCTCGGTGTCGCGGCGGGCGACGTGCTCGTCGGGTCGACCGGCCTGATCGGTGAGCGGCTGCCGATGGACGCGCTGCTCGCGGGCGCGGACGCCGCGGTCGCCGCGTTGTCGACCGGAGGCGGCGCGGACGCGGCCACGGCGATCATGACCACCGACACCGTCTCCAAGACCACCGTGCAGCAGCGCGGCACCGGAGCCGCGACCTGGACCGTGGGCGGCATGGCCAAGGGCGCGGGCATGCTCGCCCCGGGGCTGGCGACCATGCTCGGCGTCGTCACCACGGACGCCGTCGTCGACGCCGCCACCGCGGACGCCGCGCTGCGTGCCGCGACCCGGGTCACCTTCGACCGGGTCGACTCCGACGGATGCATGTCCACGAACGACACCGTGATCCTGCTCGCCTCGGGAGCGTCCGGGGTCGAGGTGAGCGAGGCCGAGCTCACCGAGGCCCTCACCGCCGCCTGCGGCGACCTCGCGCGTCAGCTCGTCGCCGACGCGGAGGGAGCGAGCCACGACATCCGGGTGACCGTCCGGAACGCGACCACCGAGGACGCCGCCGTCGCCGTCGCGCGTGCCGTCACCCGCTCCAACCTGTTCAAGGCCGCCGTCTTCGGCAACGACCCCAACTGGGGCCGGGTGCTCTCCGCGGTCGGCACGGTCCCCGAGCACGTCGCACCCTTCGACGCGCTCGCCCTCGACGTCTCGATCAACGGTGTCCAGGTCTGCCGTGCCGGCGGTGTGGGGGAGGACCGCTCCCTGGTCGACCTCGCCTCGCAACGCGAGGTCTTCGTCGACGTCGACCTGCACGCGGGCGACGCCGAGGCGAGCATCTGGACCAACGACCTCACGCACGACTACGTCCACGAGAACAGCGCGTACTCCTCATGATGGATCCCGCACCCCTCACCCCCGCCCACCTCACCCCCGTCCACCCGCCGGTGCTCGCCGGTGACGACGTCGACCTCACCCCGGGGCAGAAGACCGACGTCCTCATGGAGGCGCTGCCGTGGCTCCAGGAGTTCGCGGGCGCGCTCGTCGTCGTCAAGTACGGCGGCAACGCCATGATCGACGACGACCTCAAGGCCGCCTTCGCCCAGGACATGGTGTTCCTGCGGCGCGTCGGCCTGCACCCCGTCGTCGTGCACGGCGGAGGGCCGCAGATCTCCGAGATGCTCGACCGGCTGGGGATCGACTCCGAGTTCCGCGGCGGGCTGCGCGTGACCACGCCCGAGGCGATGGACGTGGTCCGGATGGTGCTCACGGGCAAGGTCTCGCGCGAGCTCGTCGGCCTGATCAACGCGCACGGGCCCTACGCGGTCGGTCTGTCGGGAGAGGACGGCGGTCTGTTCCAGGCGCGTCGCCGCACCGCGACCATCGACGGCGAGCCGGTCGACGTCGGCCTCGTGGGCGACGTGGTCGAGGTGCACCCGCGTGCCGTCCAGGACCTGCTCGACGCCGGGCGCATCCCCGTGGTCTCCACGGTCGCCCCGGACATCGAGGACCCGACCCAGGTGCTCAACATCAACGCGGACACCGCGGCGGGCGCGCTCGCCGTGGCCCTCGGCGCCCGCAAGCTCGTCGTGCTCACCGACGTCGAGGGCCTGTACGCCGCCTGGCCCGACCGCTCGTCGCTGCTCAGCTCGATCACCGAGTCCGCGCTCGCCGAGATGATGCCGCGGCTGCAGTCCGGCATGGTCCCCAAGATGGAGGCGTGCCTGCGCGCCGTGCGCGGCGGCGTCGAGGAGGCGCACGTGATCGACGGGCGTCAGCCGCACTCGGTGCTCGCCGAGATCTTCACCGCCAAGGGCGTGGGCACGATGGTCGTGCCCGACGCGCCCTCTGGCACCGACCAGCCCCACTGCGCCTCGAACCCAGGAGGGACAGCATGAGCGACGAGCTCGCCGCCCGGTCAGACGTCGTGGCGGACGTCCTGTCGGCCGACACCCACGAGGTCGCCGACTGGCGGTCGCGCTACGACCACGCCCTGCTCGGGGTGTTCGGCACCCCCAAGACCGTGCTCGTGAGGGGCGAGGGCCCGTACGTCTGGGACGCCGACGGCAGGCGCTACCTCGACCTGCTCGCCGGCATCGCCGTCAACGCCCTCGGTCACGCCCACCCGACCCTCACCGGCGCGGTGAGCGCACAGCTCGCGACCCTCGGGCACGTGTCGAACTTCTTCGCGAGCCCCACGCAGGTGGCGCTCGCCGAGAAGCTGCTCGAGATCGCGGACGCCCCCGAGGGCTCGCGCGTGTTCTTCACCAACTCCGGTACCGAGGCCAACGAGGCGGCCTTCAAGATCGCGCGCCGGAACCGGGGCGAGGACGGCCGCCGCACGCGGGTCGTCGCGCTCGAGGGGTCGTTCCACGGGCGCACGATGGGCGCGCTCGCTCTCACCTCGAAGGCTGCCTACCGCGAGCCCTTCGAACCGCTGCCCGGCGGCGTCGAGTTCGTCCCGGCGGGAGACCTCGAGGCGCTCGAGGCGGTCTTCGAGACCGGCGGCGACACGGTGGCCGCGGTGTTCCTCGAGCTGATCCAGGGCGAGGGCGGCGTGCTGCCGCTGCCCGACGGGTACCTGGCTCGCGCTCGCGAGCTGACCGCCGAGCACGGTGCGCTGCTCGTCGTCGACGAGGTCCAGACCGGCGTCGGGCGCACCGGCCACTGGCTCGCCCACCACAACCCGCGCCTCGGCTCCGGCGTGGTGCCCGACGTCGTCACGCTCGCCAAGGGGCTGGGCGGCGGCATCCCCGTCGGCGCGGTCGTCACCTACGGGGAGCGGGTGTCCCACCTGCTCGCCCCGGGCCAGCACGGCACCACCTTCGGGGGGAACCCCGTCGCGGCAGCGGCGGCGCTTGCCACGATCGGCGTCATCGAGCGCGACCAGCTGCTCGCCAACGCCTCCGTCGTGGGCGAGTACGTGCGTACGCACGTGGCGGCGCTGGCCTCGCAGGGGCCGCTCGTGACAGGGGTCCGGGGCCTGGGCCTCCTCGTCGGCATCCAGCTGTCCGACGACGTCGCCGCGCAGGTGACCGATCTCGCGCAGCGCGACGGCTTCATCGTCAACGCCGTCGCGCCGTCCGTCGTGCGCCTCGCTCCGCCGCTGACCATCACCCGCGAGCAGGTGCAGACGTTCATCGACTGGCTGGGCGCCCTCAACGCGGACCCCGCTGCCCGGGGGATCCACCTGGTGCCCTCCGCCCCGACCACCACCACCGACACCGCCGAGGAGTCCTGATGACCCGCCACTTCCTGCGCGACGACGACCTGTCGCCCGCCGAGCAGCGCGAGGTCCTCGAGCTGACCGCGGCGTTCCGCGAGGACCGCCACGCGCGCACCCCCCTCGCCGGGCCCCGGTCCGTCGCGGTGATCTTCGACAAGCCCACGCTGCGCACCCAGGTGTCCTTCACCACCGGCATCGCCGAGATGGGCGGCTACCCGCTCCTGGTCGACGGCAACCTCGCCCAGATCGGCACCCGCGAGTCGGTCGCCGACGTCGCCCGGGTGCTCGGTCGGCAGGTGAGCGCGATCGTGTGGCGCACCTACGGCCAGGACCGCATCGAGGAGATGGCCGCGCGCTCGGGGGTCCCCGTGGTCAACGCGCTCACGGACGACTTCCACCCGTGCCAGATCCTCGCCGACCTCGCGACCGTCGCCCTGCACCGCGGCGGCGTCGAGCGCCTCGCCGGGCAGACCTTCGCCTACGTGGGCGACGGCTCCAACAACATGGCGCACTCCTACCTGCTCGGCGGTGCGACCGCGGGCCTGCACGTGCGTGTGGGCACGCCCGCCGCCTACCCCCCGGCACCCGAGATCCTCGCGAGGGCTGAGGAGATCGCGGCGGCGACGGGCGGCTCGGTGACGGTGACCGACGACCCGGTGACCGCCGTGGCAGGCGCCGACGTCGTGGCCACCGACACCTGGGTCTCGATGGGGCAGGAGTCCGAGGCCGCCGAGCGCGAGCAGCCCTTCGTGCCCTTCCAGGTGAACGACGCGCTCCTCGCCCACGCGGCCACGGACGCGATCGTGCTGCACTGCCTGCCCGCCTACCGCGGCAAGGAGATCACCGACGACGTGCTCGAGGGCCCGCGCTCCGTGGTCTGGGACGAGGCCGAGCACCGGCTGCACGCGCAGAAGGCGCTCCTCGCCTGGCTGCTGGAGCACCAGTGAGCGCTGCCTCTCCGGCGCCGTCGAACGGCACCGTGCCCGCCACGAAGGCCGCTCGCCACGCGCGCATCCGCGCGGTGCTGGAACGCGAGGAGATCCACTCGCAGTCCGAGCTGGCGGCGGCGCTCGCGGCCGACGGGCTGTCGGTCGCGCAGGCGACGTTGTCCCGGGACCTGGTCGAGCTGCGCGCCGAGCGCGTGCGGGCGGGCGACGGTCAGCTCGTCTACGTGGTGACCCACGGTGCCGAGCGCACCCTCTACCCGGCGGACACGGAGCAGCTCACCGCACGCCTGGCGCGGCTGTGCGTCGAGACCCTCGTCTCGGCCGAGGCCTCCGGGAACCTCGTCGTGCTGCGCACCCCGCCGGGCGCGGCGCAGTACCTCGCCTCGGCGGTGGACCATTCCGTCGTGCCCGGGATCATCGGGACGATCGCGGGTGACGACACGGTCCTCGTCGTCACCCGCGAGGCCGACGGCGGCACCGACGTCGCGGCCCACTTCCTGTCCCTGGCGAGCGCCCCCGACTGACGGCGTGCGCCCGGTGCCGCGGGCGGTGTCGCCCGGACCGTCCGCGACCTGGAACACTGGTACCAGACCTGGGTCGTACGCGGTGCCCCCGCGGGTGCCGCACCACCTCACCACTGTCTCATCACCGTGAACGACACCTGAAAGAGAGAAACAGGACATGACTGATCGCGTCGTGCTCGCCTACTCCGGAGGCCTGGACACGTCCGTCGCCATTGGTTGGATCGCCGAGGCCACCGGTGCCGAGGTCGTGGCGGTCGCCGTCGACGTCGGCCAGGGGGGCGAGGACCTCGAGGTCATCCGCCAGCGCGCCCTCGACTGCGGCGCGGTGGAGGCCTACGTGGCTGACGCGCGCGACGAGTTCGCCGCCGAGTACTGCATGCCCGCGCTGCGCGCGAACGGCATGTACCTCGACCGGTACCCGCTCGTCTCCGCGATCTCCCGCCCGGTCATCGTCAAGCACCTCGTGCGCGCCGCACGCGAGTTCGGTGCGAGCACCGTGGCGCACGGCTGCACGGGCAAGGGGAACGACCAGGTCCGCTTCGAGGTCGCGACCACCTCGCTGGCTCCCGAGCTCAAGACGATCGCGCCCGTGCGCGACCTCGCGCTGACCCGCGAGAAGGCGATCGCCTACGCCGAGAAGCACAGCCTGCCGATCGTCACGACGAAGCACAACCCGTTCTCGATCGACCAGAACGTGTGGGGCCGGGCGGTGGAGACGGGCTTCCTCGAGGACATCTGGAACGCTCCCACCAAGGACGTCTACAACTACACCGACGACCCGGCCTACCCGCCGGTCGCCGACGAGGTCGTCATCACCTTCGAGCAGGGGGTCCCGGTCGCGCTCGACGGTGTGGCCGTCACCCCGCTGCAGGCCATCCAGGAGATGAACCGCCGCGCGGGTGCCCAGGGCGTGGGCCGCATCGACATCGTCGAGGACCGCCTCGTGGGCATCAAGTCCCGCGAGATCTACGAGGCTCCGGGCGCGATCGCGCTCATCGCCGCCCACCAGGAGCTCGAGAACGTCACGCTCGAGCGCGAGCAGGCCCGCTTCAAGCGGCAGATCGAGCAGCGCTGGAGCGAGCTCGTGTACGACGGCATGTGGTTCAGCCCGCTGAAGAA
>Ga0182735_1000885_pt1 | contig 21392 bp, 23 predicted proteins | sample eDN5th30CKraftMG_FD_128524 | JGI IMG/M metagenome (GOLD analysis project Ga0182735, IMG submission 128524) | Enriched Miracle-Growth compost microbial communities from Emeryville, California, USA - eDNA 5th pass 30_C Kraft MG (version 2) (version 2) ...
GCGCACCCCGAAGGCCGGGGAAACCCTGTCGATCGGCTATAATTTCATCTTTTTACGAAGCCGAAGATCGACAATGGAAGCGGAACGTCTCAACGCGATCGAAAGCCTTCTGGCCGACCTGCGCCGCCGCGCGGGCGAGCTACGGGGGTATCTTTGACTACGACGCCAAGTCCGCGCGTCTAGCCGAAGTCAATAAGGAACTCGAAGACCCGAACGTCTGGAACGACTCGAAGAACGCCCAGGCGCTCGGTCGCGAAAAGAAGCTGCTCGACGGCGTGGTCTCCGCACTCACCGCCCTCGACAACGACCTGCGCGACGCGGACGAACTGTTCGGCATGGCGCGCGAGGAAAACGACGAGGACACGCTCGTCGCATCCGAATCCGATGCGGATGCGCTGCGCCTGCGCGTCGAAGACATGGAATTCCGCCGGATGTTCTCGAACCCGGCCGACCCGAACAACTGCTTCATCGACATCCAGGCGGGCGCGGGCGGCACCGAAGCGTGCGACTGGGCGTCCATGCTGCTGCGCCAGTACCTGCGCTACTGCGAACGCAAGGGCTTCAAGACCGAAGTGCTCGAAGAGTCCGAAGGCGACGTCGCGGGCATCAAGAGCGCGACGATCAAGGTCGAGGGCGAATACGCATACGGCTATCTGCGCACCGAAACCGGCATTCACCGCCTCGTGCGCAAGTCGCCGTTCGACTCGTCGGGTGGGCGTCACACGTCGTTTTCGTCGGTGTTCGTGTATCCGGAAATCGACGATTCGATCGAGATCGAGATCAATCCCGCCGATATCCGCACGGACACGTATCGCGCATCCGGCGCGGGCGGCCAGCACATCAACAAGACCGACTCCGCCGTGCGACTCACGCACGCGCCGACGGGCATCGTCGTGCAGTGCCAGAACGACCGCTCGCAGCACCGCAATCGCGCGGAAGCCATGCAAATGCTCAAGGCGCGTCTCTACGAATTCGAGATGCGCAAGCGTCAGGCCGAGCAAGACAAGCTCGAATCGAGCAAGACCGACGTGGGCTGGGGCCATCAGATCCGCTCCTACGTGCTCGACCAGAGCCGCGTGAAGGACTTGCGCACCAACGTGGAAATGAGCAACACGCGCGCCGTGCTCGACGGCGACCTCGACGACTTCATCAGCGCGAGTCTGAAACAGGGCGTTTAATTCGCCGACGCGGGTATCGACTTCGATATCCGCGTTTTCAATTCAGCCCGCCTCGCATCAAAAAGCCACAATCATCATGACCGAACCGATTCAACCGGGCGCCGCTCCCGAACTGGAAGAGAACCAGATCATCGCCGAGCGACGCGACAAGCTGCGCGCGATGCGCGAGCAAGGCATCGCCTATCCGAACGACTTCCGCCCGACGCATCAGGCCGCCGCGCTGCAGAGCGACTACGCCGAAACGGATAAAGACGCGCTCGAAGCGAATCCCCTGCCCGTCGCGATCGCCGGCCGGATGATGTTGAAGCGCGTGATGGGCAAGGCGAGCTTCGCGACGGTTCAGGATGGCAGCGGCCAGATCCAGTTCTTCGTGACGCCCGCGGACGTCGGCGCCGAAACCTACGACGCATTCAAGAAGTGGGATCTGGGCGATATCGTCGCCGCCAAGGGCGTGTTGTTCCGCACGAACAAGGGCGAGCTGTCGGTGCGCTGCACGGAGTTGCGTCTGCTCTCGAAGGCGCTGCGTCCGCTGCCGGACAAGTTCCACGGCCTCGCCGATCAGGAAACGCGCTATCGCCAGCGCTATGTCGATCTGATCGTCACGCCGGAATCGCGCAAGACCTTCATGGCGCGCACGAAAGCCGTCACGTCGATCCGCAATTTCATGGCGCAGGCGAGCTTCATGGAAGTCGAAACGCCGATGCTCCACCCCATCCCCGGCGGCGCGGCGGCCAAGCCGTTCACCACGCATCACAACGCGCTCGACATGCAAATGTTCCTGCGCATCGCGCCCGAGCTGTATCTGAAGCGGCTGATCGTCGGCGGTTTCGAGCGCGTGTTCGAGATCAACCGTAACTTCCGGAACGAAGGCGTGTCGCCGCGTCACAATCCGGAGTTCACGATGATGGAGTTCTACGCCGCGTACACCGATTACCGCTGGCTGATGGACTTCACCGAGCAACTGATCCGCCAGGCCGCGATCGATGCGCTCGGCACCGCCACCATCACGTATCAGGGGCGCGAGCTTGATTTGAGCAAGCCGTTCCATCGTCTGACGATCAATCAGGCGATTCAGAAGTACGCGCCGCAATACACCGACGCGCAGTTGTCCGATGCCGCGTTCCTGCGCACGGAACTGAAGAAGTTCGGTGTGGATACGACGCAGCCCGCGTTCCTCAACGCCGGTCTCGGTTCGCTGCATCTCGCGCTGTTCGAAGAGACGGCGGAATCGCAATTGTGGGAGCCGACGTACATTGTCGATTATCCGATCGAAGTGTCGCCGCTCGCGCGTGCGTCGGATTCGGTGCCGGGCATCACCGAGCGTTTCGAGCTCTTTATCACGGGCCGCGAAATCGCCAACGGCTTCTCGGAGCTGAACGATCCGGAAGATCAGGCCGCGCGCTTCCAGAAGCAGGTCGACCAGAAGGACGCCGGCGACGAAGAAGCGATGTACTTCGACGCCGATTACATCCGCGCGCTCGAATACGGCATGCCGCCGACGGGCGGTTGCGGCATCGGCATCGACCGTCTGGTGATGCTGCTGACCGACAGCCCGAGTATTCGCGACGTGATTCTGTTCCCGCATCTGCGTCGCGAGGACTGAGCTTTCGCCTCGGTTTTCAGCGAAAAAAGCGCGCCTTTCGAGGCGCGTTTTTTTTCGGCGGAACGATCGTTGTTGTAACCGCTGGTAAAAATTTCAAGCCGTATTCGGCCCGGAAGGGCGCAGAGCCGCGAGCCATCGCGATTGGCATTGCTCCTGCTTTCCTCGAAAGAGACAAGCTCCGCGAATTTGTTACACGCCGAAAAAGCGGAAAGTCGGCGCGTCCCCGAGAATGGGCGTGATTGCCGACATCGGTAGCGGCAGTTCGCCTCGAAACGGAGGTTCGATAATGGATAACGGAACCAGCAAACTCAGCACGTCACCCTCTTCCGGCAGCGCTCAGCCGCCGCAGCGGCGTCTGCATCCGCTCATCGCCACGGCGGCGGGCGCGGTCATCGTCGCGAGCCTCGTGGCTACCGCCGCGATGACGGGACTGTTCCCGAGAGCATCGAGCAATTCCTCGCAGAGCCCGCAGACACAGACGGCGGCGGTCGCGCAGCAGCCAGTAGTCGATTCCGCCGCGCCGAGCCCGGCGCAGCAGCAAGCCGCCGCTCAACAGCAGGCGGCGCAGCAACAAGCCGCCCAGCAACAGCAAGCGGCACAGCAGCAGGCGCAACCGGCCCCGGCGCAGCCACGACCCGCGCAGCCATCGTATGCGCAGCAACCGCCGCAGCATCCGGCGTATTGCTCGACGTGCGGCACCGTCGAGTCGATTTCAGCCGTCAAGCATGAAGGCCACGGCACCGGCATCGGCGCGGTCGGCGGCGCGGTGGCGGGCGGCGTCGTTGGCAATCAGTTCGGCCGTGGCGGCGGGCGCACGGCGATGACGCTGCTCGGCGCGCTCGGCGGCGGTCTGGCCGGCAATTCGGTCGAAAAGCATATCCGCAGCGAAACCGATTACTCGGTGCACGTGCGGATGGAAAACGGCAAGACTCGGACCTTCACGTACAAGAATCCGCCGCCGTTCCAGCAAGGCGAGCGCGTGCATATTCAGAACGGCACGCTGGTCGCGGGTTGATCGGCGCGCAAAAAGCAAAAAGGCGGCGAACCTCATCGGTCGCCGCCTTTTTTGTTTGAAAGCGTCGAGGCCTAGTGTTCCCGCTGCGAACTGCGCGCGGGATTCGGCCGTCCGCGCATCGCAAGATAGCCCCACCAGATATAGCCCGAGAAGCCGTACAGCACGAACAGGCAGAACAGCATGACCGGCGGATCCGACGACACCAGTACGAACGCCACCACGATCAGCAACACGCCCGCGAACGGCACGCGATAGCGCACGTCGAGCGCCTTGCCGCTGTAGAACGGCGCGTTCGATACCATCGTCACGCCGGCGTAGATGGTCAGCGCAAACGCGACCCACGGCAGCCACACGAGCTTGAGCGGCACGCGATTGTCGGTCGCGAGCCAGACGAAACCGGCGATCAGCGCAGCCGCGGCCGGTGACGGCAAGCCCTGGAAGTACCGCTTGTCGACCACGCCGACGTTCGTATTGAAGCGCGCGAGCCGCAGCGCCGCGCCCGAGCAGTAGACGAACGCGGCGAGCCAGCCCCAGCGCCCGAGATCCTTCAACACCCATTCGTACATGACGAGCGCCGGCGCGACGCCGAACGACACCATGTCCGAAAGGCTGTCGAACTGCTCGCCGAACGCGCTCTGCGTGTGCGTCATGCGCGCGACGCGTCCGTCCATGCCATCGAGCACCATCGCGACGAAAATGGCGATGGCCGCGATCTCGAAACGCACGTTCATCGCCTGAACGACGGCGAAGAAGCCGCAAAAAAGCGCGGCCGTGGTGAACGCGTTGGGCAGCAGGTAAATGCCGCGTTTTCTGAGGAACTGCTGCCGCTTCGCGCGCCGCGTCTCCACGGCGCCGACGTCCTGCGCGGCCTTGTTGCGGCGGAACGCGCGCGGAGGCGTCGCGTTCGCGCGATTACGGCGCGGTTTGAATGCCGCCATCGAATCCTCCGCGTTATTCCGCGAATTCGGCGAGGATCGTCGACGAAGCCGAAACCTTCTCGCCGATCGACACGCGCGGCCGGCTGCCAACCGGCAGATACACGTCGACACGCGAGCCGAAGCGAATGAAGCCGTAGCGCTGGCCGCGCGTGAGCGGCTCGCCCACATGCACGTAGCAGAGAATGCGTCGCGCGATGAGGCCCGCGATCTGCACCGACGTCACGGTATGCCCGCCCGCCGTCTGCAGCACGACCGCGTTGCGCTCGTTCTCGGTCGACGCTTTATCGACGGCCGCGTTCAAATACGCGCCCGGAAAGTACTGCACCTTCGTGATGGCGCCGTCCACCGGCGAGCGCTGCGAGTGTACGTTGAACACGTTCATGAACACGCTGATCTTGAGCGCTTCGCGGCCCACGTACGGATCGTGCGCGGTTTCGACCGCGACGATGCGGCCATCCGCCGGACACAGCACCGCGTTGGGCTGGGTCGGAATCGGGCGGGCCGGATCGCGGAAGAACTGGACGACGAAAATCACGATCAGCCAGAAGATCCAGGCGAAGCCAAAGCCGCCGATCGCCTGAACGAGGATGGCGACGACAGCCGCGATGGCGATGAACGGCCAGCCTTCGCGGGCAATGATCGGATGAGGATAGTTCATGAACGAGTTCTGTGTTTTATAAAAACCGTAGGATAGCAAAAGCCGCCCGGCGCACAGGGCATCCGGGCGGCTTTCGATGCAGCAAAAAGCGTGACTAGCGAAAGATTTAGTTCTTCGACTGGTCGACGAGCTTGTTCTTCGCGATCCACGGCATCATCGCGCGCAGCTTCTCGCCGACTTGCTCGATCTGATGCTCCGAAGTCAGACGGCGGCGCGATTGCAGCGTCGGCGCACCCGCGCGGTTCTCGATGATGAAGCTCTTCGCGTATTCGCCCGTCTGGATGTCCTTCAGCACGGCCTTCATCGCCTTCTTCGTCTCTTCCGTGACGATGCGCGGACCCGTCACGTATTCGCCATATTCGGCGTTGTTCGAGATCGAGTAGTTCATGTTGGCGATGCCGCCTTCGTAGATCAGGTCGACGATCAGCTTCAGTTCGTGCAGGCACTCGAAGTACGCCATTTCCGGCGCGTAGCCCGCTTCCACCAGCGTTTCGAAGCCGGCCTTGATCAGGTCGACGGTGCCGCCGCACAGCACGGCCTGCTCGCCGAACAGGTCCGTTTCGGTTTCTTCACGGAAGTTCGTTTCGATGATGCCCGCGCGGCCGCCGCCGTTCGCCACCGCATACGACAGCGCCACGTCGCGCGCGGAGCCGGACTTGTCCTGCGCCACGGCGACCAGGTGCGGCACGCCGCCGCCTTGTGTGTACGTGTTGCGCACGGTGTGGCCCGGCGCCTTCGGCGCGATCATGATGACGTCCAGATCGGCGCGCGGGATCACCTGACCGTAGTGCACGTTGAAGCCGTGCGCAAACGCGAGCGCCGCGCCCTGCTTGGCGTTGTCATGCACTTCGTTCTTGTAGACCTCAGCGATCTGCTCGTCCGGCAGCAGCATCATGACCACGTCCGCGCCCTTCACGGCTTCGGCCACTTCCTTCACCTTGAGGCCCGCGTTCTCGGCCTTGCTCCACGATGCGCCGCCCTTACGCAGGCCGACCGTCACGTTCACGCCGCTTTCCTTCAGGTTGAGCGCGTGTGCATGGCCTTGCGAGCCATAACCGATGATGGTGACTTGCTTGCCCTTGATGAGGGAGAGGTCGGCGTCCTTGTCGTAGAAAACTTTCATGGTGGTTCCTTGATCGTGCGTTGAATTTGGTTGCGCTACTTTGCTTCGTTTTGACTGGAAAGGCGTCAGACCTTGAGAATCCGCTCGCCCCGGCCGATGCCTGAGCTGCCCGTGCGAACCGTTTCGAGGATCGCCGTGGCGTCGAGCGCCTGGATGAACGCGTCGAGCTTGTCGGACGCGCCCGTCAGTTCCATCGTGTAGGTCTTCTCGGTCACGTCGATGATGCGGCCGCGGAAGATATCCGCCATGCGCTTCATTTCTTCGCGTTCCTTGCCGACCGCCCTTACCTTGATGAGCATCAGCTCGCGCTCGATGTGGGCGCCCTCTGTCAGGTCGACCACTTTCACCACCTCGATCAGGCGGTTCAGGTGCTTCGTGATCTGTTCGATCACGTCGTCCGAGCCAATGGAGACGATGGTCAGCCGCGACAGCGAACTGTCTTCGGTCGGCGCCACCGTCAGCGTTTCGATGTTATAGCCGCGTGCCGAAAAGAGCCCGACGACGCGCGATAACGCGCCCGGTTCGTTCTCCAGCAAAACGGAGATGATGTGTTTCATTGTCTTTTCCCGAATGTGTCCAGAAGAGGCGTTCGTCCGAAAAACCCGCGCGCGTCACATGTCCTTTGTGAAGACAGGCGCGCGCGGGCCTCGCGAGTCGAAGCCGCGTTATAGATCCTCAGACCCGAGCAGCATTTCCGTGATGCCTTTGCCTGCCTGCACCATCGGGAATACGTTTTCGGTGGGATCGGTCTGGAAGTCGAGAAATACGGTGCGATCCTTCAGGCGCAGCGCTTCCTTCAGCGCCGGCTCGACGTCCGCCGTCTTTTCGACGCGAATGCCGACGTGACCGTACGCCTCAGCGAGCTTCACGAAGTCGGGCAGCGCGTCCATGTACGAACTGGAATAGCGCTTCTTGTATTCGATCTGCTGCCACTGGCGCACCATGCCGAGATAGCGGTTGTTCAGCGAGATGATCTTGACGGGCGTGTTGTACTGCTTGCACGTCGAGAGCTCCTGAATGCACATCTGGATCGAGCCTTCGCCCGTGATGCAGACCACTTCGTCGTCCGGATAGGCCATCTTCACGCCCATCGCCGCCGGCAGGCCGAAGCCCATCGTGCCGAGACCGCCCGAGTTGATCCAGCGGCGCGGCTTGTTGAACGGATAGAACTGCGCCGCCCACATCTGATGCTGGCCGACATCGGAACACACGAACGCGTTGCCGTCGGTCAGTTCCCAGAGCTTTTCGACGACGTACTGCGGCTTGATGATCTCGCTCTTGCGGTCGTAGGACAGGCAATCCTTCGAGCGCCAGCCTTCGATCTCGTCCCACCACTTCGCGAGCGCCTGCGTGTCCGGGCCGTGCTCGGCGTGCTGAAGCTGCTCGATGAGCTCCTTGAGCACTTCCTTCACGTCGCCGACGATGGGGATATCCACCTTCACGCGCTTGGAAATGGACGACGGGTCGACGTCGATATGGATGATCTTGCGCGGCGACGACGCGAAGTGCTTCGGATCGCCGATCACGCGGTCGTCGAAGCGCGCGCCGATGGCGATCAGCACGTCGCAGTTCTGCATCACCATGTTGGCTTCGTACGTGCCGTGCATGCCGAGCATGCCGAGGAACTTCTTGTCCGATGCGCGATAGCCGCCGAGGCCCATCAGCGTGTTGGTGACGGGATAGCCGAGCAGATCGGCGAACTGGTTCAGCTCGCGCGATGCATCGGCGAGGATGATGCCGCCGCCGGTATAGATGTACGGGCGCTTCGCCGACAGCAGAAGCTGCACCGCCTTGCGGATCTGGCCCGAATGGCCCTTCGTGACCGGATTGTACGAACGCAGCGACACGCTCTTGACCGGCTCGTACTTGCACGGCGCCTTCGACACGTCCTTCGGAATGTCGATCAGCACCGGGCCGGGACGGCCGGTACGCGCGATGTAGAACGCTTTCTTGACGGTCTCGGCCAAGTCGCGCACGTCCTTCACGAGGAAGTTGTGCTTCACGCATGGACGCGTGATGCCGACGGTGTCGCACTCCTGGAATGCGTCGAGACCGATGGCCGCGGTCGGAACCTGCCCGCTGATGACGACGAGCGGAATCGAATCCATGTAGGCCGTGGCGATGCCGGTGACGGCATTGGTGACGCCCGGGCCCGAGGTCACGAGACACACGCCGACGTTGCCGGTCGAGCGCGAATACGCGTCGGCGGCGTGCACGGCGGCCTGCTCGTGGCGCACGAGAATGTGCTGAATCTGGTCTTGCTTGTACAGCTCGTCGTAGATGTAGAGTACCGAGCCGCCGGGATAGCCCCAAATGAACTCGACGTTCTCATCGGCCAATGCGCGCATGAGCACGGTGGCGCCGATGGAGTCAGCTTCGTGAGGAGGAGTCGTATCCGACGTGGAGAATTCCGCGCTGGGCATGTTCATTCATCACCTTTCGAATTTTCGGCAAAAAATTGATCGGGTGCTCTCTGCCGGGCTTGTGGCTCGGGTTCAAGCGGCGCGTCTAGGTTTGACTGGCGTGCTTCTTGGGCTCGCCTCAAAGCAGACATTTCACTGATGATGCGAGTCAGAAAATGTAACAGCGGCGCGCGCGGGCGGTCAAGCAAAAAGTTACCGAACGCGGCATGCGCGCTGATTTTGCGCCGTTGCGGCGCGAAAGTTCCTTTACGGGGAGAGGCTGTCCGGGGCGCATTCGACCGGTCGAGTGCAGGCGGCAAATGGCAACAAAAGCTCTCATCCGCTCCGGATGCGGCGAAACTTTGCTAGGATTCGCAGGTTTTCCTAGAACTCCACGATCCTCATCGACGCAACTTCGGACGCAGCTTCGTTGCGCCGGGTCCCCAACGGATGGCATCAGACAAGGAACTCGCCGACTTCCTGGCGGGCGTCGAAAGACGCGCGTTCAAGCAAACCGTGTACACCGTTCGCGACGACGACGCGGCGCTCGACATCGTGCAGGACGCGATGATCAAGCTGGCGGAAAAATACGGCGACCGGCCTGCATCCGAGCTTCCCCTTTTATTCCAGCGTATCCTTCAGAACGCGACGCATGATTATTTTCGTCGCCAGAAGGTGCGCAACACCTGGGTCAGCCTGTTTTCGTCCTTCGGCAACGCGGACGACGACGAATTCGACCCGCTCGAAACCCTCGAATCCGAGGACGGCGCGGCCAGCAGCGAGAGCAGCGAAAACCGTCTGGAGCGCGAGCAGGTATTGAATCTGATCGACGCCGAAATCCAGAAACTGCCCGCGCGTCAACGAGAAGCTTTTCTCATGCGTTACTGGGAGGATATGGATGTCGCCGAGACGGCCGCCGCGATGGGATGCTCCGAGGGTAGCGTGAAGACGCACTGTTCACGCGCTACGCATGCACTCGCGCAAGCCCTGAAAGCCAAAGGGATCACGCTATGAGTTCCACTCTTGAAACGAAGGAAAACGAGTTCGCGCTGAAAGTCGTGCGCGCACTCGATGAAAGCACGTCGAACATTCCGGCTGCCGCCGTCGACCGGCTGCGCGATGCGCGCCGCGCCGCGATCGCGCGCAAGAAGCCGGAGAAGGTGGCCGTCGCGATGACCGCGCCCGCCTTCGCTCCGGCGTTCGCCGGAGGCACGCTCGACGCGGGCGGCGCCGATAACGGCCGCGGCGCAAAAGGGCTGCTCGCGCGGCTCGGCGGCCTCGGACTCGCGTGGCCGCTCGCGGCGCTCGTCATCGGGATTGCGGGCATCGCGTATTGGGAAGATCAGCAGCGCAAGGCGGAACTGGCCGACATCGACGCGGCCATGATGAGCGACAGCCTGCCCATCGACGCCTATCTGGATCACGGTTTCAACGCGTATCTGACGCGCAATCATTAAGCACTGAAAACAGCGGGGGAATTTCCGGGTGAGTTACAAGCGCGGTCTCGCGATTGTCTTTAGTTGCGCGATTGCGGGTCTGGTTGCGTTCGCCGCGACTTATCCGCGCTTTTATTCCACCGCCGCAGCGCCGTCGTCCGCCGCCGCGCCGAGCGGCAGTTCCGGCACGCCCGCCGATTCGAACGCATCGCCGCTCGCGGCGCTGTCGTCCGACAGCCCGATCTCCTGGAGTCATCTCACCGAAGCGCAGCACGTTGCGCTCGCGCCCTTCGCCACGCAGTGGGACTCGTTCTCCGACGAGCGCAAGAAAAAGTGGCTCAGGATCGCGTCGCGGTTCCATCGGATGTCGCCCGACGCGCAGAAGCATCTGCATCAGCGCATGGAAGAATGGGTGCGGCTCACGCCCGACCAGCGCAAGGTCGCGCGCGAGAACTATCAGGTTTCGAAGTCGGTGCCGCTCGAAAAGCGCGAGAAGGCGTGGGACGCGTATCAGAAGCTCTCCGAAGAACAGAAGAAAAAGCTGGCCGCGAGCGAGCACACGCGCCGTCCGACAATCGTTTCCGCGCCGCCCACCGGCAAGACGGAAGTGAAGGACATCAACCGGCTCGTCGCGGCGCGCGAGCAGGGACACGTCGGCGGCCACGCGGACGGCAGTTCGGCGGCGGCGGCCGCGCCGGCAGTGCCCGTTTCCGGCGCGCCGGCGCAACCCGCCATTCCGAACGCGGCGAGCATCGTGCCGGCCACGCCGATTCCGGTATCGCCGCAGCAGGCGCCTTCGATGTACAACGGCTCGTGAGCGCGCAGCCGGCAGTGGCCACCGTCGATCCGATGCGCGCGCCCACACTGCGCCGCCGGCTCGCGACGATGCTCTACGAAGGCGTCATTCTCTTCGGCGTCGTGTTCCTCGCCGGTTATCTCTTCAGCACGCTCACGCAGCAACGCAACGGCCTCACGCATCACAACTGGCTGATGTCGTGGATCGGCATCGTCCTCGCGGCTTACTTCGTGTATTTCTGGACGCACGGCGGCCAGACCCTGCCGATGAAAACCTGGCGCCTCAAACTCGTCGATGCGCGCGGGCAACCCGTCAAACCCGCCCGCGCGCTCGCGCGCTACGCGCTCGCGTGGCTGTGGTTCCTGCCGCCGCTCGCGCTGCATCCGCTCTTCTCGCTCGCCGTGCCGCAGACGCTCGCCGTCTTCGCCGCGTGGGTCGCGCTGTGGGCCGCCGCCGTGTGGCTCGATCCGGCGCGTCAATTTCTCCATGACCGCCTCGCCGGCACGCGCATCGTTCCCGCGCAATCCGTTGTCAAGTAATAAGAACTTCTCGTGACTGTCACGGCTCGGTCACGGCCGGAAGGCGTAATGCGCATACCGAAACCCGATGCGCGAGCCAATGGCCTTCAACTCGTCCGCCCGACCGGCAATCGACCCGCCCTCTCCCTTCAGCTTCAGCAATAGCGAACTGCGCACCGGTCCCTTCGCGCTGCGATCGGAGTCCACGGAATCGTTCGGGTCCGAATCCGCGTCGCCGGGCCAGCACGACGGCATCGCCGATTCTGGCGGAGAGCCGCATCGATACCGCACGATCTGGCTGTCCGATATCCACCTCGGCTCGGGCGGCTGCCAGGCGCCGTATCTGCTCGATTTCCTGCGGCACCACGAGTCGGAGTATCTTTATCTCGTCGGCGACATCATCGACGGATGGCAGCTTCGCAAAGGCTGGTTCTGGCCGCAGGCGCACAACGACGTCGTGCAGAAAATCCTGCGCAAGGCGCGAAAGGGCACGCAGGTCGTGTACATCCCCGGCAATCACGACGAAGCGGCGCGCCAGTTCTGCGATCTCGCGTTCGGCGACATCCACGTTCGCGGCGAAGCCTTTCACACGACGCTCGCGGGCAAGCGTCTATGGATCGTGCACGGCGATCTCTTCGATGGCGTGATCCAGCACGCCAAATGGCTCGCCTATCTCGGCGACACCGCCTACACGATGATCCTGCTGCTCAACCGCTGGTTCAATCGCGTGCGCACGAAGCTCGGCTTCAACTACTGGTCGCTGTCGCAATACCTGAAGCATCAGGTCAAGAACGCGGTGAACTTCATCTCGCAGTTCGAGCGCGTGATGACCGACGAAGCGCGCCGCCGCGGCTGCGACGGCGTCGTGTGCGGGCACATCCACAAGGCCGAAATCCGCGACATCGACGGCATTCTCTACTGCAACGACGGCGACTGGGTCGAGAGTCTCTCGGCGCTCGTCGAAACCTACGACGGCGAACTGAAAATCGTCTACTGGACGGTGATGCGCTCGCCGGAAGCGCGGCCGGCGAAAGCACGCGCGACCGTCTGACCACGAACGAACCAACGGGGCCAAAGCCGATGAAGATCATGATCGTTACCGACGCATGGGAACCGCAGGTCAACGGCGTCGTGCGCACGCTCACGCAGACGACGAAGGAACTCACCGCGCTCGGACATCGCGTGGAATTGCTCACGCCGCTCGAGTTCAGAACGATTCCCTGCCCGACCTATCCGGAGATTCGCCTGTCGCTGATGCCGGGACAGCGCGTCGCGAGCCGCATCGACGCGTTCGGGCCGGACGCGCTGCACATCGCCACCGAAGGTCCGCTCGGACTCGCGGCGCGCGCGTATGCGCTGCGTCACAAGCTGCCGTTCACGACCGCGTACCACACGCGCTTTCCGGAGTATGTGAAGGCGCGCTTCGGCATCCCGCTCGCGCTGACGTATCGCTTCCTCCACTGGTTCCACAAGGGCTCGCAGGCGGTGATGGCGCCGACGCCCGTCGTCAAAAGCGATCTCGAAAAATACGGCTTCACCAATGTCGTGCTGTGGACGCGCGGCGTCGATCTCGACATCTTTCATCCGATGGAGTCGAAGGTGCTCAACACGGCGCGGCCGATCTTTCTGTACGTCGGGCGCGTGGCCGTGGAAAAGAACGTCGAGGCGTTTCTCAAGCTCGATCTGCCCGGCTCGAAGTGGGTCGCGGGCGAAGGTCCGGCGCTCGCGGAGCTGAAGTCGCGCTATACGAACGTCAACTATCTGGGCGTGCTGTCGCAGCCCGAGCTCGCGAAGGTCTACGCGGCGGCGGATGTCTTCGTGTTCCCCAGCAAGACCGATACTTTCGGCCTCGTTCTGCTCGAAGCGATGGCCTGCGGCACGCCGGTCGCGGCCTATCCGGTGACGGGCCCGATCGACGTGCTCGGCGAAAACGGCCCCGGTGCGCTCGACGACGACCTTCACGAAGCCTGCCTGCAGGCGCTGAAAATCGAACGCGCCGATGCCCGCGCGTGGGCCGAACGCTTCTCGTGGCGCGCGGCCTCGGAGCAGTTCGCATCGCATCTGCGCCAGTTCGGGCCGCGCGCCGCGAGCTCGGACCGGGCAGCGGCATGACGCGACACGCCGTGGCGCAGGAACGGGCCGAAGCGAACGCGCGAGGCGCATCGTCCGCGACGGCCCGCGCGCGCGATCCCTTCGACGATGACCCCGAAGACATCGACGAAACGTCCGCGCAGCCGCCCGAGCCGCTCGGCCCCGACGACCAGCCCTTTAATCCGTACAAGGGCAACCGCGGCTTCACGCGCGCGTGGCACGCGATGAAAAATTCGCTGTACGGTTTTCGCGTCGCGATTCGCGAGGAAAGCGCGTTTCGTCAGGAACTGACGCTCGCCGCGATCCTCCTGCCGTGCAGCCTTTTCGTGCCGGTCGCGCCCGTCGAGCGCGCGGCGCTGATCGCGTCCGTGCTGCTGGTGCTGATCGTCGAGTTGCTGAATTCGAGCGTCGAGGCGGCCATCGACCGGATATCGCTCGAACGTCACGAGTTGTCAAAGCGCGCGAAGGATTTCGGCAGCGCCGCGGTGATGGTCGCGCTCGGCGTCTGCGTCATTACCTGGGGTCTGATTCTTTGGCCGTTTGCATCCGCTTGGCTCGCGCGTATCTTATAAAAGAGAATTCGTGCGCTCAAAGCTCGCGTCCGTGCCGCAGAACGACCGGTTTATAATCGTCCGATATTCTCAAAAATAGCAACGGAAGCGGCCGCGCGAACGCTCATCCCGAGCCCTCGCGGCCCGATCCCAAGGTCGGACGACATGGAAGCCAAACCACCCCGCCGCACCCGCGAACGGATACTCGAGCTGTCGCTGAAGTTGTTCAACGATATCGGCGAGCCGAACGTCACCACGACGACCATCGCCGAGGAGATGGAAATCAGTCCGGGCAACCTGTACTACCATTTCCGCAACAAAGACGACATCATCAACAGCATCTTCGCGCAGTTCGAGCAGCAGATTCAGAAGCGTCTGCGCTTTCCGGACGATCATCGCCCGACGATCGACGAGATGTGGTCGTATCTGCAATACATGGCGGATTTCTTGTGGACTTACCGCTTCCTGTATCGCGACCTGAACGATCTGCTCGCGCGCAACCGCACGCTCGAAACGCACTTCAAGCAGATCATCACGCACAAGGTGCACTTCGCGAGCCAGTTGTGCGAGGCGCTCGTGGCCGATCAGGAAATGGTCGCGACGCCCGAGGAGATCAAGGTGATCGCGACGAACATCGGCGTAATCGCGACGTACTGGCTGTCGTATCAGTACGTGATGAATCCGCGCAAGTACAACGATCAGGAAGCGATCCGCACGGAACTGCATCAGGCGAGCCTGCATATCATCTCGATCATGGCGCCGTATCTGCGCGGACGCTCGCGTCAGCTCTTCGACGATCTCGTTTCCGGTAAGCTGCCAAAGCGCGAGTATGCGGATTTCCTGCCGCCGCGCGAAGACGCGTCCAACGCATCGAACGCGTCGAAGACCGAAATACCGAAGGATTCCAGATAAATGAAGGCAGTTTGTGTTTATTGCGGCTCCGCGACCGGCGCCCGCCCCGTCTATGCCGAAGCGGCCAAGGCATTCGGCCGCGCGCTCGTTGAAAACGATCTCTCGCTCGTCTACGGCGGCGGCCGCGTCGGGCTGATGGGACTCATCGCCGATGAAGTGCTCGCCGCGGGCGGACGCGCCGTCGGCGTGATTCCCGAGTTGCTGCTCGCAAAGGAAGTGGGCCACACGGATCTCACCGAATTGCACGTCGTGCCCGACATGCACGAGCGCAAGAAGAAGATGGCCGATCTGTCGGACGCGTTCGTCGCGATGCCGGGCGGCGTCGGCACGTTCGAGGAGTTTTTCGAGGTCTACACGTGGGCGCAGCTCGGCTATCACCAGAAGCCGGTCGGCTTGCTCGACGTGAACGGCTACTACGATCCGCTCATGGCGATGCTGCGTCATACGGTCGACGAAGGCTTCATGCGCGAGGCGTATCTGGATTTCATTCAGGTCGCAGCCGAACCCGGCGAGATGATCGCAAAGCTGAAGACCTACACGCCGCCCGCGATCGACAAGTGGTCCGAAAAACGTAACGCCGTCTGAGGAGCGGAACCGATGTCGAAAGTGATCCTGATTACGGGGGCAAGCCGCGGCATCGGCCGCTCGGCTGCGGTGCTCGCGGGCGCGCGCGGCTGGTCGGTCGGCGTCAACTACGCGTCGAACGCCGCGGCCGCCGATGACACCGTCGCGGCCGTCGTTGCGGCGGGCGGCAAGGCCATCGCGATTCCCGGCGACGTCAGCGACGAAGCCGCAATCATCGCGATGTTCGACGCGACCGAGAAAGCCTTGGGCAAGATCGATGGCGTCGTGAACAACGCGGGCATCGTCGCGCCCGGTTCGATGCTCGCGGACATGGATATCGCGCGCATGAAGCGCATCTTCGACATCAACGTGCTCGGTGCGTATCTCTGCGCGCGCGAGGCGGCGCGGCGCATGTCGACTTCGCGCGGCGGCAAGGGCGGATCGCTCGTGAATGTATCGTCGGCGGCGGCGCGGCTCGGCGGGCCGAACGAGTACGTCGATTACGCGGGATCCAAAGGTGCGATCGACACGCTCACGATCGGGCTGTCGAAGGAACTCGGGCGCGAAGGCGTGCGCGTGAACGCGATTCGCCCCGGGCTCATCGATACCGACATCCACGCGAGCGGCGGCAAGCCGGATCGCGCGCACGTACTTGGCGTGCAGACGCCGATCGGACGCGCGGGCACCGCCGATGAAGTCGGCGAATCGATCGTATGGCTGTTGTCGGATGCGTCGTCGTATGTGACGGGCGCGATTCTGGACGTGTCGGGCGGGCGTTGATCAAGCAGGCTCGGGCATGAACTCGAGCCGATAACCGCGCTCCTCGAGCATCTTGACCACAGGCGGCTCCAGCGGATGTTCGTCGATGTGGCGCCGCGTCGCGCCATAACGCACGACCGGCGGATCGATGCTGGCAAGACGCCGCCATGAACCGTGCATGCCAAATACAGCGTGAAGGTTCACGCCGATGTGACTGAGCGCGGCATGTTCGAAACCGAAACGCGCCGCGACTTCGAGCGGAGCGAACCGCAGACCCACGGCTTCCAGCTCGGGACGCAACATGCAGGTGAGTTGCACGTCTTCATGCGTGGCGTCGTTGAACCAGCTCATGGCGATCGGCTCGGAATCGCTGACGTCGGGCGGCGGGACCACCATCCGGATGTGCGGATGATCGACCAGCGCACGAAGCATGCGACGGCTACGGAGACTGAAGCCTCCGTTGAGCACCGGAATCACGACGGAGTCCGGGTTCTCGAGATCGCCGTACCAAGAAAAATCCTTCTTCCAGTAAATGCCTTCGGGTCTGTCGACGCGCGCGAGGTGTCCGGGCGCGCCGATATAGTCGTATTCGAGGAATTCATCGGTCCAGTTCGAGGCGTCGAGCAGCCAGCCGTCTTCCTGGACGATGAGCACGTACTCCGTTTCGACCATGCGCCACAACGCGAACATCATGAAAAGGCTGTATTCCTTGAAGCTCAGCGGCGCGATGGCACGGTGACGAATGTCCGGCGGAAGATTGCCGGGTGCGGACGGGCTTAGAAACAAGGCGGAAGCGCCGGGCATTTGCCGGCGGGAGAATTCGAGCGCCAGCGCCGCGCCGTGGGCGTCGTTCAGTCCGGTCACGGAGACCAGAGTGATGTTGCTGAAATCGGGCATGAAACACGTCGGATGATAAGGATGCCGAGCGATTCTAAATCACTGGCATTCGACGCCATCTCAAAAGGCTGGGTCATTCATCGACGCGCATTTGGCGGCGAGAATATGGTTTTGACGGGGAAAGTGCGCGATCATTTTCGATGAAGCGAGCAAATCGATCGGGTGGCTGATGTCGCATATGTCGTTATCGACACCGAACTCAGGCGCGCGGCAACTGTTCAGATCGTTGAAGGCCCGCGGCAGGCGAGCCTTCCATTCATACTCGACGACGTCTCGAGCGCGTAACAGCGGGATCTGCCCTGTCAGCTTCGTTTGATCGCCAGGATGCTCTCAACGGCCTTCCGGGCATTGATGAGACCCGCGCCACAACCCTCCGGACACTGTGCGGCCATCGATGTCGCCGTTGAAGTCAGGGCGGACTTTAACTCGTCGACGGTCGCCCCGGGGTTCGCCTCGAACATGAGTGCAATCACTCCTGCTACGTGCGGAGTTGACTGCGATGTGCCACTCAATATCGAAAACATGGAGTTGGATGCGGGAACGGTCTTACCTGTATCGACGGTCGAGATGATCGATCCGCCGGGGGCCATCACAGTGACCGGCGGCCCGTAATTCGAGAATACAGCACGATTGCCACCGGAATCCGTTGCACCAACAGTGACGATCCCGTTGCAGTTCCCAGGCTGCTGCGTCGAAACTTCCCCCTTGCCGTTAGGCCCGTTTCCGGAAGCAGTCACTCATTATTCGGATACCTTATTTAATTCGTATCCTTAATTTAACCGACCGTAAAACTGAACATTGCACCCAGATACTATGCGACCATGCCACCCTCCTTCGTCGATGATGAGTTCCCGAAAACCTCCCTAGCGTCATCGTCTGGGGGCGATGTCTTCCAGTGCGTCGCCCTATGCCTGCTCACTCCGCAGCGAACGTTACGCGATACCCGCGCGCCTCCAACATACGCACGACATCCATTTCCCGGAATGCCCGCTGTGCCAAACTGCGTTTGACTTTGTACTCCACGCTCGGTGGATCGATGCTGACCAGACGGCGCCAGGAAGCGTGATGGCCGAAAAGGTCCATGAAATCGGCATCGCCATAGATAGGACCGGAATCTTCGACTGCGAAGCGCTTGCACAAATCGAGCGGAGCGTACTTGATCCCGACCGCCTCGAGTTGCGGACGCAAAGTGGCAGTCAGTTGCACGTCTTCATTGGGTGCGCGATTACTCCAGCGCATGCGAAATTCGCTGTTATCGAGTAATTCCGGCCGCGGAATCTCAACCTTGATTTCCGGATGATCCATCAATGCGCGCAACATGCGCCTGCTGCGCAGGCTGAAGCCTCCATTCAAAACAGGCCGCACGACATGGCCCGGACGATCTATCCGATCGCGCCATTTGAAGTGTGAAATCCATTCGGTACCGGCGGCCGATTCGACGCACGCCTGATGAACGGGTGCCCCTATGTAGTCGTAGTCGAAGAATTCGTCACGCCAGTTATTGCCGTCCAGAACCCAGCCATCATCCTGCAAGACGAGCGCGAAATCGGTGTCGATCAGCTTCCAAAGCGCAAACATCACGAACCAGCTGTATTCGTGGTAGTTCATGGGAGCGATCTTGCGGTGCGCGATTCCTTCAGGCAGCCCGCGCGGCGAATTCGGGCTGCAAAGTAATGCGCGCGCGCCTGGCATTTGTCTGCGACTCAATTCCAGCGCTGGAACGGCGCACGTGGCGTCCTGCAAACCTGTTACGGAAACCAAAGTAATTCGATTAAAGTTCGCGCGCGTCATGCTCTTGCGATGGTCCGATATATGAATAGTGCCTTGATACAGCGGTATTCATATTAGGGGCGCATCGCTCATGCATCAATAGAACTAATCGGAAAACGGATCGTCAACGACCAATGTCAATCCGTTCGATCGACGATGTGACGCGGGCTTCCTCACGTAAAAGGGATGCGGCACACGCTTCGTCCGTGGCTCAAAACCCGCCATGCGCCGCCAGCCACGCCTCCTCATCGGCGCGCATTTCGCGTCCGAGAATCCGATTGCGATGCGGAAAGCGTCCGAAGCGCTCGACCACTTCCGCGTGCTCCAGCGCCGATTCATGGAAGCTCGAAACGCCGGTCTCTTCTTTCAGCTTTGCGAATAAGCGCAGCGCCTCGCGCTGGCTCCCCATCGATTCATCGTGCTCGAACGGCATGTACGCGAACGCGCGATGGTACGCACTCGGCAAGCGCAGATCGTCGCCGCGCTCGACCAGCGTCTTCGCCAGCGCGAGCGCACGCGCATCGCCCGCAAACGCGCGCGGCGTGTTCCGATGACAGTTGCGCGAAAACTGATCGATGAGCACGATCAGCGCAAGCGTGCCGAGCGGCGTGCTTTCCCACTCGCGCAAGCCGCCCGCGTGCGCCTCGTCGAGCAGCGCGCCGAAACGTTCGGTGAGCAGCGAATCGAAGGCGCGCTTCTTCTTCCACCACAGCTTGCGATCCTGACCGAATTCCGCTGAACCGGGCGCGCCGAACCAGAGATCGAGCACGGCCTGAGCGCGCGGATCCATGTTCAGACGAGTTCCAGCACCAGTCGCCGCGTGCGCGCGCTCTTTTTCTCCAGCTTCGCGATGCGCAACTCGCCGATCTCCTCCGTGTTGCGCACATGCGTGCCGCCGCACGGCTGCAGATCGACATTCTCGATGCGCAAGAGACGCACGCGGCCGAGGCCCGTCGGCGGCTTCACGCTCATCGTGCGGACGAGCTCGGGACGCGCGGCCATTTCATCATCGGTGATCCATTCGGTCTGCACGCCGTGCGCGCCGCCGATCAGCGCGTTGAGCTTCGCTTCGACGGCTTCGCGCTCGATCGGCTCGACCGTCGCGAGATCGAGCCGCGCGTATTCCGTCGTGATGCTGCAGCCGTCGACGGGATACGGCAGCACCGCGCAGATCAGATGGCTCGCCGTATGCAGCCGCATGCGCCGGTAACGCTGCGCCCAGTCGATCTCCGCGCTCACCTTGTCGCCGGTTTTCAGCTTCGCAAGCGCATCCTCCTGACCGGGCGCGGGAACGTGAACCGCGTCATCCGGCGTTGCGCCTTCGAACTTCGCCTTGCGCGTATCGGCGATCGCGATGACCGTGCCGTCCGCGAGCGTCAGCGTGCCGGCATCGCCCGCCTGGCCGCCGCCGAGCGGATAGAACACGGTTTGATCGAGGTGGATGCCCTGCTCGTCGATGGCGGTGACGGTCGCGTCGCAACGCGTTTGATAAGCGTCCTCGCGAAAGAGTGCGCGTGTGCTCATGGTCGTGCTTCCTTGCGATGAGGCGAAAAAGCCGATGATGCATCAGCCGCGCCCCGCCTGAACCGGTACAAAAGAAAGCGAATCAACCGGGACGGTTGCGCATCCAGTCTGCGGTATCGAAGAACGAAGTGAGCAGCCGCTCGCGCAAGGATGCGTCGATGCCGATGTCTTCCATCGCCCACGCCATGCAGCGCAGCCATTGGTCGCGCTCGCTCGACGCAATTGCGAACGGCAGATGCCGCGCCCGCAAACGCGGGTGACCGAAGCGGCTGATGTAGTGATCCGGCCCGCCCATCCAGCCGCACAGGAACCAGAACGTCTTGTCGCGCGAATTGTCGAGCGTCGGCGGATGCAGCGCGCGGATGCCCGCGAACTCCGGCTCGAGGTCCATCAGATCATAGAAACGGTCGACGAGCGCGCGCACGCGCTCTTCGCCGCCGACCAGCTCGAAAGCGGTCGGCTTTTGCACATCGTCTTCGGGATTGACGTCGGTCATTGCTCTGATTCGAAAAACTACGCGTCGCGCAGCGATTGCAGCGCGGGGCGCGCCAATACGCGCCGCAGGCTCAGCCAGCCGCCGAGCCCCGCGCACGCGACGCCCGCGACGATGCCCACCGGCACGAGCCACGGATTGAAATCGATATGAAACTCGAACAC
>Ga0182735_1000887_pt1 | contig 21368 bp, 19 predicted proteins | sample eDN5th30CKraftMG_FD_128524 | JGI IMG/M metagenome (GOLD analysis project Ga0182735, IMG submission 128524) | Enriched Miracle-Growth compost microbial communities from Emeryville, California, USA - eDNA 5th pass 30_C Kraft MG (version 2) (version 2) ...
CGTCATCACGCGCGTGAACGAGCTCTGGCAGCGGCTGGGCCTGTCATCCCGCGAATAAGCAGTCAAAACCGGTCGTCAGACGTTACGACATCACCTCGTAGGATGATCGCATCACCTCGTTATGGATGTATCCGCGCTCCACATAGGCCAGCGTCATCTCGGCCAGCGCGGGCGCCAGCAGGAAGCCATGGCGATAGAGCCCGTTCACCGATATCTTTTTCCGGCTGACAACGATGCGCGGCAGATGATCCGGCAACGCGGGCCGAAGCCCCGCGCCAACTTCAAGAATGTATGCATCCCCGAAGGCCGGATGAACCGCATAGGCCGCGGTCAGCAGTTCCACGGCCGAGCGGACGCTGACGGCGGTGTCTTCGCTTTCGATGCTGGTGGCGCCGATCATGAAACAATCGTTCTCGCGCGGAATGACGTAGATCGGCCAGCGCGGATGCAGCAGCCGCACCGGGCGCGACAGCTGGAGGCCCTGCACCTCGACGACGACCATCTCGCCCTTGACGCCGCGCAGATCCGAGAACTTGTCCCGCGCGGCAAGGCCGCGGCAATCGATCACGATGCCGTCGGTTTCCAGCGCAAGGCTGTCGAGATCGCAATCCGACTGAAACTTGAGAATACCGCCGGCGGCGACGAACCTTGCATGCAGTTGCGGCAACACCGCGCGCGGCTCGACATGTCCTTCATCCGCGAAAAACAGGCCGGTATGAAATCTCCCCGACAGTGCCGGTTCAAGCTCAGTGACCCCATCGGCATCGAGGCGATGGTGGCCGCTCGTCAGCCTCGCAAAACGCTCGAAGTCGGGGCGATCGCGCGGCTGCGCCACGACAAGCGAGCCGTTGAACGACGTATCGGGGAGATGCTGGCGCCATAGCTCGAGCGAACGGCTCCCGAGATGCGTAATCAGCGGCTCGGACGCCTCGCCTTCGCACCATGGCGCCAGCATACCCCCCGCCCAGTGGCTGGTTGCATACGTCATCGCGACGTCATCACGGTCGAGCAGCGTAACGTCATAGCCGGCGCATGCGAACAGCAGCGCCTGCCAGCTTCCGGCGACACCGGCGCCGATCACGGTGACGCAAGACGTTCCCTGCGGAGAAGGCGGTTTTCTCCCCGTCATCGTCGGCCGCGGCCGGGCGCGCCTATGGGCGCAGCAAGCGTGTTCATCAGCCTGTCCTTCCCCGGTTCACGGCATGACAACATCGCCATACGATCATCCGGCGCCGCATTCTAGATGGCATCGGCGCGCGATTCCTTGTGCCTGCGCAAATTTGGATTGACGCGAATGCTGTATAAGAGACGATGCCATTTCCGTACGAGGCGGCGGCAAGCGCGGGAACACCGGCGGAAGCCAGGAGATCATCGATGACGGTCAACCCGCGCGAAGGGGACCCGGCCTTAAGCCTCGAGGATTTGTCTCCGGCCTATTTCGGGCTGGTGATGGCCACCGGCATCGTGTCGCTGGCGGCCTTCATGATGGAATATCCGACCATCTCCGCCGCGCTGTTCTATCTGAACGTTGTGCAGTACGCGGTCCTGTGCGTGCTCTACGGCTTGCGGGCCTGGCGTTACCCACGCCGCTTCTTCAGCGATATGGTCACCCATCTGCGTGGGCCCGGCTATTTCACGACCGTCGCCGGCACCGGCATTCTCGCCAGCCAGTTCATGGTGCTTCGCGAGAACATCGCAGCCGGTCTGGCCCTGTGGATGTTCGCCATCCTGCTCTGGGTCGGCTTGACCTACACCATCTTCACGGCCTTCACCGTGAAGCGCGACAAGCCGACGCTTGACAAGGGCATCAATGGCGGCTGGCTGCTCGCGGTCGTCGCGACACAGGCCCTGTCGGTCTCCAGCGCGCTGCTGGCCGCGCGCATGGGCCAGCCCTACCGGCTCGAACTCAATCTGATGGCGCTGTCGATGTGGCTATGGGGCGGCATGCTCTACATCTGGATGATGTCGCTGATCTTCTATCGCTATGCGTTCTTTCAATTCTCGCCCGGCGATCTCGCTCCGCCATACTGGATCAACATGGGAGCCATGGCGATTTCGACGCTGGCGGGCTCCATGCTCATCCAGAACGCGCCGCATGCGCCTTATCTGATGTCGCTGCTGCCGTTTCTGAAGGGCTTTACCGTATTCTACTGGGCCACCGGCACCTGGTGGATCCCAATGCTGCTGCTGCTCGGCATCTGGCGCTACGGCTATGAAAGATTCCCGTTCGAATACGATCCGCTGTATTGGGGCGCGGTGTTTCCGCTCGGCATGTATGCGGCCTGCACCTGGCAGATGGATCGCGCCATGGAGTTCGGCTTCCTGGCCGGGCTTCCGCGCATCTTCTTCTATGTCGCGCTGACGGCATGGACGATCACCTTCGTCGGCATGTTACGGATGCTGGCTCGCGGATTACGGCAGCAGCGCACACACAACGCTTGACGCGATCACCAGTTGAGCTGCCGCGTCAGCCGGTGCAGCAGAACATCGAATCGGCGCGACGCGGCAGGATCACTGATACGCAGCATTACGCAGGCCTGTCCGGCGAGACGGCAAGCCTGCTCGACCTCTCCGGCCGCGGCAAGCGCTGTGAGGCTTGCCAACAGCACCTCGGGCAGGCGCACCGGCTTTGCCATGGCCTCGTCTCCGTCATTGCCGGGAGGGCGGGCGGCAACCTTGTTCACCATCCGCCTCCGCCGCTGATTCCCAGATGCGCTTTCGCCTCGGGTGTCATCATGTCCGGCGACCAGCGCGGCTCGTAGGTGAGCCTGACATCGACGAACTCCACCCCCTCGACCGAACTCGCCGCCTCGCCCGCGCCCGACTTCAGATAATTCGTCGCCGGACATCCGGGCGTGGTCGTCGTCATCGTCACCACGGTCACGCCGCCATCGTCGACCGTGACATCGTAAATAAGGCCGAGATCGACGATGTTGTAGCCAAGCTCCGGATCGATCACCCGCCGCAATGCTTCGCGGATGGTGCCGGTGATGGCCGTCTCATCCTCTCCACCCGATGCGACGGAGCCGCTGGCCGCGCCGGGCGGCGCGCGCAACACCGGCGCGCCCGACATATAGTGCTCCATGATGGCGCCGAGAATCGCCGGCTTGAGATGCTGCCAGTCCGAATCCGATCGTGTCACGATGATCGAATCCTTGTTGAGCAATACGCCGGCGACGCCGGGGATGGCGAAAAGCTGCTGAGCGAGCGGCGACTGGGCCGCCTGCTCCCTGGACTTGAGATTGAGCGTTCCCTCCGGCAGCACCTCGCGGCCCGGGAGAAATCTCAGGCGCTGCGGATCCGGCGTCTCTTCCGTCTGAATGAACATCACACACCTCCTGCGCGAAACTTCGCGGCTACGGCCGACGCAACCGCCGGGCAACGCGCGTTCAGGCGGCCGCCATGTCGGCCGCTCCGATTCGCACCAGAATCTTGTAGGTCTTGCCGTCGCTCTCGAAACCGCCGCGCCACAAATGGCCGCGTTTTGCGAGTTCAGGCAACAGAAAGATCGGCTCGCGACACAACAGGGCGGACAGCACCTCGCCCTTCTTCAGGGCTTCCGTGGCGGCCAGAATGCGCACCATCGGCTCCGGCGGATCGAGATCGCGATTGTCGAGATGCGTCACGGGTTCGGGCCACTCCGAAGTGTCCTGCGGAGCCGCGGGGACCGGCTGCTCCTGCGCCGGTGTCTTCTCCGCCGGGCGGAAGAAAACCTCCCAATCCCCGCCGCCGATCTCGCGCGCCTCATGGCTGAATCCCTTCGAGCCGAGAACGCTGAACAGCGGCGTGGGCTTGAAGGTGGCGAGCAGCTTCAGCCCCTGCCCCGGCTGCAGGCTCGTGATCGCGGCCATGATTTCTCCGAACGGCTCTCCGCCATTGCGGAGGATCGGGCGGACGTCCAGTTCAACGAATGTTGTCATCGGATGATCTCCTCTTGTGATCAGGTGTGGCACGACAGCAGAAGGTGCGGGAGCCGTGCGCCTTGCGGCAGACGTCCTTCCGCGTTCACATCCGCAAGACGGCGCGTGCGCACGAGCTGCACGGCAATGCCTGCGGTCGCGACAAGCAGCACGGCGGCGGCAAACCGGAAGACCGTCGGCGCATCCGCGAGAAGCGCCAAAACGCCGACCCCGACCGCGGCGAAATAGAGCGCGAACCATTTGGCCGCGCGCCCTTCCACCACGAGGTCCTGAACGCGCGGCGTCGGCGCCTTGCCGAGCACCGGCCCGTAACACTCAAGCCAGGTGAGGAACGCCACGATCTTGTAGAGTTGGGAAAGGCCAAGCCCGGTGAGCCAGCCGAAGGCGACCAGAAAAACCACGGCGCCGACATGATCACCCAGGCGCCCCAGCGCCAGCAGGCCTGCGATCAGCGCGACCGACAGAGCGAAACAACCGAGCGCGGCGGCGGCCGTCCGACTGTTGAGTTCGATCTTGCGGCGCTTGCGCGCGCGATAAAGATACACGACGTCCGTGCCGTAAAACGCGAATGCCGGAAGCGCCAGGGCCAACGCAGCCAGCAGGGCCAGCGACAGATCGCCTTCAAGCAGGATCGCGGCAATGCCGCCGACGATCACCATCGCAAGCGCCGCAGAGCCGAGCGCCAGCGCGCCTTTCACGCTCGCCCGCTCCAGTTCCGGCGCCAGCATGAACATCGCAAGCAACCGATAGCTCACACCCACAGCCGTGAAGGTGAGCCAGCCTCCGAGGCCCGCGATCACATGAATCGGAAGCCCCGCCCCGGTCAACGCCACGAGCGGCCCGGACTCCACCGTTCCTCCCAGCACGAGAGAGAAAATCACTCCCAGCGCCACGGTCGACACGACGCTGGCGAGGCCCGCCGCGACGAACCACGCCGGCAACGGCACGGTCTTCGCCGCGATCATGGTGCGCACGAGATTCCACAGCACCAGCGCGAAGCCAAAGCTCAACAGGATGGCGGCGGCGGCGAAGAACGGAGCCCCGAGGTCGATCCGACCGCCGAGTTGCAGGAATGCCAGAACCAATGCGGCAAGACCCGCAATCAGCGCAACCAGCGCCGGCACCGCGAGCGCATCGCTATGCAGCTTTTGCGCCACCAGAACCGGCAGAAACTGCAGAAGCGCGCCGCACATCAACAGGCTGAGCCAGCCGATCGCAGCGACGTGAACGAGGATCAGCGTATCGGGCGATGCGATCGCCACCGCGGGAAACCCGAAGCCCATGGCCATCATCGTTTCCGCCGCAAGCAACGCCACAAGCGCCGCGGCAAAATAGGACATCGTCCATCGCGACAGCGAAACGCCGATCATGCCAACCTCCTTATCGGGCCCGCGCCGGCGCATGACGTTCCGGCGCGAGCCCTGCGGAAAAGGTCAGGCAGCTTCTGCCAGCTTGCCGATCTCGACCTGCCAGACATCCGGCCCGCGCTCGACATAGGTCCAGGAGAACTGGCGCGGATACTCAGCCTCGAGCTGATAGTAGAGCGGCTTCGGATCGTGATCGTTGACGAGGATGAAACTTCCTCCGGGCGCCAGCTGATTGACGAGTTCGAAAATTTTCGCGTGACGCTGCGCCGGGACCAGGCTGCGCACATCGATCTTGTCGACGGTCTGTTCCTTGGTGGCATCGCTCATGTTCAGGCTCCTTCCATGGGATTGATATCAGCAGCCGGCGCTTGCAACGCGCCGTGTCCGCGAACGCGGAACGTGGTTTCCCGAAGACCACTGCGTACGCCGGTTTCTGCGGCCTGCCGTCTTCAGATGGAGCGGAGCATTATCCTTAAAACATGTATTGTCAATATATGTTTTAAGGCGGATGCGGAGACCGATAATTTCAGGCTCTTGACAATCTGATCGTAGAAACTCCGGATTTCCCGGGCGCCTTCATTCGGGAAATTGGCGCTTCTGTCTTTATTTCTGGATCGCGATTTCCCTCAGGCTCTTGTCGACGATGTCGATATGCACGGGATTGATAGCAAACCACATGATTTCCGTCGCGCGCGCCGTCTCTCTCTGTCGGTGAGTGTCTCGCGCGTCAGCCGGGTCATATACAGCCTGACCGACGCTCGAGACGATCGCTCCGCCGCCTTTCGAGCGGCAGGACCAAAAGAATTATCGGATGAAGTAATTGCGTTCTCCAAGAGTTGTGAACGCTCATTTTACTGGCCGCCGATCCATTCAAACAGACGGGCCGCGATCACATTGCCCATCGTTGCGGCGATAGTTCCTATCGCACTAAGAAGGCTAATGCCGGCAAGCGCTAAGGCCGCACCGGGCCGGTGAAGACGTTATGATGCGAATGTTGTGCGCTCAATGCGATCGACCGGGATGTCCGAGCACATCCGCGCCTGCGGAAGGCGCATCGGGTTACACTCGCCGCCGCTAATCCGCCTCTACGAGTTCATAGATGCCATTCACGCCTTTCTTGAAGCGGTTCTGGCAAGCCCGGATGACGGACGGGACTTCCGATGCAGGCACCGGTTTGCTGAAAAGATAGCCTTGCGCCTCGTTGCAGCCTTCGCTCGCGAGTTGATTGAGTTGCGCGATGGTCTGCACGCCTTCCGCCGTGGTCCGCATGCCGAGGCTTTTTCCGAGGCTAACAATTCCCCTGATAATGACCTTCGATCCGTTGGCATCGGTCAGATCCCGGACGAATGACTGATCGATCTTCAGTTTGTCGAAGGGGAAGCTGCGCAGATAGCTCAGTGACGAATACCCCGTTCCGAAATCATCCAGCGCAATGCGTAGCCCGAGCGCGCGAAGCTTGTGGAGCGTTTCTGTCGTCTCTCCATTGTTAGTGAGAAGGACAGACTCGGTAATTTCGAGTTCCAGTCGTTGCGGGGAAAGTTTTGAGCTGGTCAAGGCGCGCGAGAACGACTCTATCAGCCGCGGACTGCGAAACTGAACCGAAGACACATTCACCGCAACTTTCAAGTCGTCCGGCCACAAGGCCGCCTCGCGACATGCCTGCTGAACCACCCATTCGCCCAGTGGAATGATAAGGCCGATTTCCTCGGCCACGGGAATAAACTGCACCGGCGATACCAGACCCCGTGTCGGATGCCGCCAACGCAAGAGCGCTTCAAAGCCGCATATCTTGTCGAGGGCGATATCATAGAGAGGTTGGTAGAAAAGCTCGAATTCCTGCCTACCGAGAGCTTCGCGGAGATCGAGTTCCAATGCCCGCCGCTTTTGCAGGCTTTCGTCCATCTCGGTCTCGAAGAAGCGCCAGATGCCGCGGCCTTCAGACTTGGCGCGATACAGGGCGACGTCTGCGTTCTTCAGAAGCTTCTCGCCGCTCGTGCCGTCACCTGGAGAGAGGGAGATGCCGACGCTGCACCCGATGACGACCCGCTGACCATCGAACTCATATGGATTTGCGATACACTCGACAACGCGTCGCGCCAGCCGTTCGGCATCTTCGGGCCTTTGCGTATCCGCCTGAATGATCGCAAATTCGTCGCCACCAAGACGAGCCACAGTATCAATCTCACGCACGCAAGCGCCCAGCCTGTCGGCAACGGCACAAAGCAATTCGTCTCCGACTGCGTGGCCAAGTGTGTCGTTGACCTGCTTGAAATTATCCAGATCAAGGCAAAGGATTGCAAAGCTCGATCCACGTCCGACCTGGGCAATTGCATGCTCGATTCGTTCCGCCAGCAAAACCCGATTGGGAAGCTGGGTCAGCGCATCGTGACAAGCCATAAAGGTGATCTTGGATTCGGCCTGATGCTGCTCCGTGACATCCTCGCAAGTCGTCAACCATCCTCCATCGGAGGTCGTCCTGTGCCTGATGCAAATCACACGATCGTCGCTGAGCTGCTGACAGTAGCTGTCGACCTTTTCGCGAGACAGGAAACGCTGCTGCTCGGCCAACAGATCGTCGACATTCTGGCCCGCATGATTTCCAGCCATGACGCTCAGCATCAAGACGGATTCGAAGCTCATGCCGGCATGAACGGATCCTACCGGAATATTGAATATCTCGCAGAACCGGCGATTGACGACCTGAAGGCGTCCATCCTTGTCATACAGACACAAGCCCTGCGACATGTTCTCAAGCGCGGCATCAAGCCTTCTGTTCGTCTCGTGCAGTTGCTCTTCCTGCGTCTTCAGAGCGGTGATGTCGCTGAACACGACAATCACACCGCGTTCCTGGGTAACGCTGCGACTGACTCGCAGCCAGCGCCCATTCGGAAGGCGGGCTTCGCTGGCCGAATCCTGCTGCGCAAGAGGCGCGAAATCGATCGGCGAGTTTGCGATCCATTGCCCCTCGGACGGGATGCATCGGAGCAAATCGGGAGCCTCAGCGAGGAATTCGCTGGCGCGTGAGTTGGCCAACGCAACCTGACCATCGGCCTGAAGCAGAACGACGCCTTCCTGAGACGTTTCGAGCGCATCGGTCAGACGCGCTTGCGCGGAACGCCGCTGGGCGATCTCCCGCTCCATCATATCCTTGATGTTGTTACGCATCACGCCCATGGCCGTGATCAGCGTACCGAGCTCGTCCACTCCTCCCGCGGGAATATCGACGTCCAGCTTGCCTTGGGCGATGCAGCGCGCCGCTTTCGACGCAACAGCGACCTGTCCGATGATCCGGCGGCTTAACAGCCAGGACAAGAATCCGGATAAAACCAGCGCCGCAGCCAGTGCGATCAGATTGAAATTGATATCGCGGTTGATCGCGGAAAGCGCGTGCTGCCGAAACAGGAAGCCATCGCCCGCAGTATAATTAACAAGCAATTCGACCTGTTGATCGACCGTCCTGGCATAATTATCAAGATCCGAGACATGATCGTTTTGAGCATGCTTCGCTGGCGTTCCACCTGTCCTATCCTCGTCTTCCTCGCTGACAATTTTGTGGTGCAGCGCGGTCCAGGCATCGGCCGCCGCCTGCACTTTCCGCGCAGCCGTCATGGCGAGCAGGGATTGAGAGCGCTCAGCAGCGATGTTGAGATCTTCATGAAGCGTCTTGACGAGGCCATCGATCTCCCTGCCCAGGGCAGCTCGCGACACCGGATCCTTATTCACCAGCCGGCGAGCTGACGCCGCACGCATATTGGAGAAGTCCGCCGCCGCTGCGCGCGCATAATTAATCGACATCAGCGATTCGTCGAAGGTCTTGGCGACCAGATCGGCTGCGTGCCGAATACCCGATGTCGCGTAGAACCCGAGCGCCGCTGTGATGGCACTCATCAACAAGCAACAGATCAGAATTTGCGCCCGAATGGTTCCCTTGACTGGCATGGCGGCCAAAAGACGACGAGGCATCGCAAAAAGTGATTCAGCATCAGCCCGGTGACCTGGTGAAACCCTCATATGGAACTTTGCTCTCTTCATTGGCTGAAGAAGACGTTCTTGTCTCGCGCCACTTTATCGACAGGGCCTATTCTGAGGGACTATCCACTAGCCATATAACATTTACAGCCCGTATCGGATGGGATCGAGTAAAAGACGTCGCGAGTCATGGTAACCAGTTGGTACATCTCATCGTTCGGAGTTTGTTGATGAGCGGAACTGCAGGAGAGAAGAGGATGCTTGGGCACCGCCGGTCTTTCGCCATCACGCGGCATCTCGGCTTCCAGGTTTTTTCCGCAAGCTTTATGGGGCTGCTCACCGGAGCAGCCCTCGCGGCAGGACCTTTTCAGATTTCGCAAAAAAACCGGCAGTTCCAGCCGGGCCAAATCACCATCAATCGCGGCGAGGCCTTACGCTTCATTAACGATGATGGAGATCTGCTCCATCACGCCTATCTCAAATCGCCTGAATTTCAGTTCGATTCCGGAGATCAGAAGCCGGGCAGCAAATTCGAGGTGACATTTCCAGTCGCAGGAAATTTTACGGTGCTTTGCGCCATCCATCCCAAGATGAGGCTGATGGTGACCGTCAAATAAACCGACTTCCGAATTTGATGCACGCTCGATATTACAAAATCGTCGTATCGAACAGGTAGGCGTGCCCGACATAATACGCGAACAATGTCACAACCAGTGCCGCACAAAAGCCCGCCGGCGCAAGCACGGGAATACGGCGATCGTTTTCGGCGACACGCCGGTTGTCGGCAATGATGGTGAACAGCACCGCGATGATGCCCGAGTGCCCGATCGTGTCGATCTTGCCGAACTCGAAACAGGCCGCAATGAACATGCCCGCCAGAATGGCTGCCGCGCAACGTCGGACGAGCGGCGTCCATAGCAACGCAAAGGCGAGCGTGAATTCAACGACGCCGGCCGCGCGCATGTAGAAATCCGGATCAAACCCGAACGTGATGTTCGGATGCGTCACGAAGATCGGGAAGCTCCATTGCGGATAAGCCCATTTTTCGACCGAAGCCCACATCAGCGTGATGGCGGTCGCATAGCGCATGATATCGATGGCCTCGATGCCGAAGAACGTCCTCTGAAGTCCGACCAGGGCAAGGTAAGCGGCGATGCCCAGGAAAATCGGATAATCGGCCAAATGGAAAACGCCGTAGTCGTGGACGGCGATGCCGAAAAGAACGACGATACCCAACGCCGAAATCGGCAAAGTGCGCCGCGACAGCAGGCAAGCCGCGATCACCAGCTGAATCGGGCCGATCACGGCCGACGTCGATTTCAGTTCCGGCGTCAGAATGATGCCGCCGAGCGCCCACAGCGACACAAAAAAGAAAAAGACGATAGCCCGGACCATCACTTCCATGTTGGCTCGGATTCCGCCGGTCACCCGGTCCATCGATCGGAGGATGGCATCTCCGACAGACGTTCTTTCGATCAGACAGCCAGCGAACAGCCACACGATGGCGACAAAGACCAGAATCTCGAAATCCTGGCACAGCACGTTCGCAAGCCCCTCGGGCTGTCCGGCAACATTGTAGGCACAGAACCACTTAACGTGCGCGCTCGCACTTTCCGCGCCGAGAGCGCTGAACAGCGCGACACATCCAAAACGAAAGATCATCGAGGATGAGCGACGGAGCGCAGAGCCAAATCGCCTGCAAGAGGTCATCATCACCAGCCCGGTTGTTTTTATTGGTTATCTAAAGAGCTTGTTTACTATACTTAATTTCTGGAATCGCGCGAGTGCGTGCCGGCAACGCCTTGTTTTTTGGTTAACGAAGATTAACAAGCGAATGCGCAAGCGCGCTCAACGACTTGCGACAAATATTTCAAGCCTTTCAAATTCGACGCATTCAAATCATCGAACTTAAGCTTATCAGACCGATTTTGATGACCGATCAGATTTCAGGAGCGCAGGATGATTGTCCTGATGAGTATCGTGAGCGTTCTGGGTGGCTCAGCATTAGCGATTGTAGCCGACAGAAACATCTCGCATCGTGAGATATTGGAGACCTGCGCCGGAACCTTGCTGTTCGCGGGCCTTGGCCTGCTGGGATTGGCCCTGCAGCATTTCAGCTGAATAGCGGGCCGAGCGCCCGTCCCTCAACTCGCCGGATTTAATTTAAAGGTTGTTTGGCGAGGTCGGGCGATGGCGCCTCGATCGACGGCGCCGACAGCGTCTTGAGAAAAGCGATCAGCTCCGCCTTTTCCCCTGCCGTCAGCGAAAGCGGCCGGATCGAGGGCGAGCGGCTCGGCCGATCGATGCCGCCTCGATTATACAGCTCTATGACATCCTCCAGCGTCGCAACCGAGCCGTCATGCATATACGGTCCGCGGTTCGCAACATCGCGCAATGTCGGCGTCTTGAAGGCGTATTGCAGCTTCTCCGAAGTCGGGAACAAATGGCCCCGCCCGATATCGCCGCCGGTCGCGGAACCGATATCTTGAAATGACCCGTCGGTGAACGAGGGGCCGCTGTGACAGCTTGAACAATGCGCCTTGCCGTTGAACAGGGCAAAACCCCGCTTAGCTTCCGGGGAAATTGCGTTGTCGTCCCCCATGACCCAACGATCGAACGGAGCTTCGCCCGCGACAATGGTGCGCTCGTAGGTCGCCAGCGCCAGTTCGATCCGCCGCCGCGTGACATGCTTGCTGCCAAACGCCTTGGCAAAAGCCGCCGTATACCGGGGCGAGGCGCTCAACCGTCGCACCAGCTCGCGCTCGGTGATGTTCATGTTCTGCGGGCTTGTGAGCGGCCCGAAGGCTACCGATTCAAGATCGATAAATTTGCCGTCCCATCCCAGGACATCGACGAAGGCGATGTCGATCAAGGTCGGCGTGCGGATATCCATGCCCGCGGGATCTTCACCGACTGCATGCGATCTTCCGTCGCTCCACGAATTTGCCGGCATATGACATGACGAACAGGAATGCTTGCGTGACCCCGACAGCAACGGATCGAAGAACAGCATTTTGCCTAAATCGGCTTTCGCTTTCGTATAGGGATTGTCGTCCGGGAACGGAATAATGACGGGCCGACGGTATTGCGTCCGGATAGGATCAACATCATGCGTCCCTTCGGCTGCCATATAGCCGAATGGCAGAGCGAAAAGCAGCACTACTGCGAAGACAAGTCCAGCCCGTCGGCTCATTGTGTCTCACCAAACCGTACATTGGCTTAGATTTGCTTGAGCGACACTTAAAGTTTGGTAGCGTTCGGCCAAAAAAATGGCGCCAGCCAAGTGCGCGGACATTGCGGCGATCCCAGACGACGCTTCCCTTGATGAGCAAATATCCGCGATTGAATTGCGGTTGCGCCGATCCAGCGCGCCTCCGAACGGCTTTGCATGATCGCACCCACGACAGCGATCGGCGCGGCCATGAAGGAGAGAGGATCGGCGTGGCTTGATGGTAGGTGCGCTCAATGATCTGACGTTGCCTTTCGATGATCTGACCTATGGAGCGGTGGCGTAAACGCCGCATTCCTGCTCATGGCGCGGTGCGGCGGCACAGCCGCCCCAAAGAGTGCAACCAACTTCAGGGGCGACGACGGCAAAAGCAATTCATAATCCTGAACGTGCCATCAAGATGACCGGCTCTGGACCGCGCGAGAACTAGCCGCTGATGTCAGCTCACTTCGACCTGCCAACTGGTGTCGGACGGGCCAATTGGCGCTCGATGTCATCCACCCGCCGTCCTAGCTCGCGAAGCCGATCTGGATCGTTCATCTCCCTATTTCCCTTAACTCGGTTGGTCGCGCGTCCGAGTGCGGGGAAACGCGCAAGACGGGGTGGCATGAGAAGCACGGCACGCGCAGCGAAACTGTTGCCATTTGATCTTGCGCGCGCGGCCATTCGATTTTGCGCGCTACAATTTCCTAAGCCGTGATATTTCTCGTGCTTACAAGGTGATGACGCGGGTCGCGAGACCATGCTAAGTCATTGAAATCAATGGTGCCCCAGAAGAGGATTACGCTTAGCCAACTTGTGCGTGTCGAATTTACAGGACTTTTTTTTGCTCAAGTTCAGAAATGTTTGCCACCGCTGTTACGCATCGAACAGGCTTATTGCCATCCGATCTTAACAAGCAAAAGCACCACAACCTTTGGTGCAAAGCGAGAGCCATATCCAGCGATGAGCCTATAGATACTCCAATCGTGAACAACGCACCAAACAAAATCACACCGGGGTCACGCTCGCGAGATACCACGCGCGGCAACAGCTTTCAGCCTCCCCCTCTGATTGTCAGCGAACTTCTCATCGTCGATTATGTAGGTGTATTTCAGAGCCGTATGCTCAAAAACTCTTCCAATGGCATTTGGCCAGATTGGCTTAAATCGAGGCCTACCCATTCACCCCCAGGTCAATAGACCCAATGCGACACCAAAACTAGTATTCCCTCCAAATGGAGGTTGCCATGAAGTTTGCTATCGTCGCCGTCAGCGCGCTCCTCGCTCTGGGCTTAGCTTCCGACCCAGCAACCGCTCAATCGAAATCTGACCGGTGCGCCGCATACGCGCGTGACGCGGCACATTCCACTCCCACCACCACAGGCGGAGCCCGAGGAGCGGCAAGAGGTGCCGTGGCTGGCGCGGTGCTTGGTGGTCATGCAGCGACTGGCGCTGCTGTGGGTGCAGTTGTGGGATCGTCGCGACGTGCGGCACAACGCAGTCGGTCCTATCAAAGCTACTATAACGAATGCATGCGGAAGTAGCGATATAGAACATGACGGCGTATCTGCAATGGATCGTTTGGATCGTGATAGGTCTAATTGGTGGCAGCATTGCCACGCGCCTGACAACCTGGACAAACGAAGGTTATGGTGTTTGGCGCAATCTGGCTATCGGGCTTGCCGGCGCCGTGATCGGCGGTTTCCTCTTTCGTTTGTTTGGCTGGCTGCCTTCCCTGGATCAGGTCTCCATTTCCTTACGGGACATCGTATCGTCTGTTGTCGGATCCCTCGTTATGCTGACTATTCTCTGGGGCATTGCCAAGACGAAGTAAAATTAGACAAATTGTACCGAGGAGTGGTCTATCGGGCGGCTATGCCCAGCCGTCCGATTTTTTTGTACTAAACTGGCCGAACCTGCATAATTGCCACTTCGTCCAAACCAAGTGGATTCAAACGCCGCTCACCGAAATAGCTACTTCGATGCCTGTCTATTGACCTCTGGGTTAACTCGATTGTTGAGCCTGATGACAGTAGATTCATGCCCTACTGTCTCCCCCCGACGACGTTTCACTTTCCTGCTTTACAGCTTCGTCGTTTTCCTACAGCGGACACAAGCTGCTGCTTCTGCCTGCGGTGCCCTCGCCTACGGAAGAGCCGCCTTGTGATACTCAACTGAAGGAAGCTGCATGTTGGACATCTTTGCCTGGATTGTTCTGATTGTGCTGATCATCTGTGTTGTGACGGTCATTCTGTTCCTTGCAGCACTCCCGGGGCGCATCGCACGTGAGCGTGGACACCCATGGCCAGATGCCGTGGCAGTCGCCGGTTGGGTATCGGTACTCTTCGGTTTCACCTTATGGCCGTTCGCATTGGTCTGGGCTTACTTGGATGCGCCGACGCGTCCGGAAAATGAGGCGTCGCGATGATCATCTTTTTTACCTGCGTCTATGTGGCGCTGCTGTTCACCGCGGAAAAATTGAAAATCATCCGCTTCAACCTGTTCTGGAAAATCTCGCCGTTGATCGTCTACTTGCTGCTGAATATCGGCCTATTCATCCCGATGGGCTGGGCCGCTCCAGCGGGCAACGCAATCCTGGGCCGATATTCCGTTCAGATCGCGCCGAATGTCGCGGGTGAAGTGATCGATATTCCGGTTCAAGCAAATGCGCCGATCAAGAAGGGCGATATCCTGTTCCGGATCGACCCGACGCCTTACGAAGCACAAGTGCATGCTCTCGAAGCGCAATTGAGATTTCAGGAACTACGTCTTTCGCAGGCGACCCAGTTGCAGGAACGCGGAACCGGGCGAGCCGTGGATGTCGACGAACGCCGGGCCGAGGTCGATCGGTTACACGCGCAACTCGACAGCGCGAAGTGGAATCTGGATTCCACCATCGTTCGTGCGCCAGCCGACGGAATCGTCACCAATCTTGCCCTCCGCCCAGGGCATCGGGTCGCGCCGACACCATCGGCTCCCGTCATGGCGTTCATCGATACATCCGACACCCTAGCATTCGTCGCGATCCCGCAGAACAATTCTCGCTACATCAAATCGGGCCAGCGCGTCGAATTTGCATTCAAGGCCCTCCCTGGGCGCATCGTGTCGGGGCATGTCGAAGCTGTTCTTCCAGCGATCGCGACAGGCCAAAGCGCACCGTCAGGCGCCGCGATCATATCGTCCGCGATTGAATCGAAACCAATCGCGGTTCGCGTTACGCTCGACGACAAGGCGTTGGCAAGCAGTCTTATCAGTGGAAGTACGGCGGACGCTGCGATCTTCACGGATCGACTGCGCGTGACTCACATCATTCGCAAGATTATTCTGCGGCAGTTGGCAATCTTGAATTACATCAACCTGGTTTAACGCGGGCTCCAACTGCGAAGAACCGAAGGATGCCTTTTAGCCACAGCCGCGATATTTGAACGCCATGACACTGCCCCGCCATCCTGCGCCGATAAAACACGGGGATGCCCCCCGTGAAGGCTCAGCGGCGTGGGATCGATGCGGCAGGCGCCGATGAGGCAACGCTCAACGGAATCCCAATAGTGAAAAATCCCGCTACGCCATTCTCGAGACGATTCCTGACGTTAAACTCCTGAAATACCTTGATACTTGTCGTAACAGGCAATTCCCCAGCTTTGAACGTATATCCTGCATAGCCGCCAATCGCTGCCGCTCGACTCTTGAAGGGACCGAGCACAGCTCCGGGGCCGCTGTCCGCTGAAAGTTGGTCCAAATAATACCCCACAACACCAAAGGCGAAGTTGTTCGGCATGTGCCAAATCACACCACCTTCATAGTGGAATTGAGTGCCTGTCCGGTATTGGGTGGCGTCGTTGATCTGGTTGAAAATGACTCCGAAAGAATTGGAAATTTCGAGGCCGGTTTTTGAATCGAGCCAAGTAAAACTGGCATTGAAATCTTCCGCCCAGTGATTGAACGAAAGATTTGCCAACGCTCCATTCCGATAATCGCCTATCGGCGCATTAACCAGCATACCGACGTTCCAGTGAAAATCGCCGGCGTGCCATCCGATCGATGAGCCGAAAACCGGATCGCCAATCGTGAAAATGGAGTCATGAACATTCTGACCGATGACTCCTCCTTTAGGACCCGTCAAGACTGCGCCGACATCTACGCTCGGACCACCTGTTGGAAAAATTCCCATAAAGACGACATTCCCGCCCAGCACTTGAAGGGGCGTCGACCAGATCAGAGTGGGCATTTCCACCCACGTCTTGACACGCAGCCCGGCCGTTATTTTGCCGTTTAGCGGCAAATCCCGTGAAGCGCTCAAGCTTCCCTCATTGTAATAAACGTCATTTTGAAGATAGATGCCTGGCGGCGGCAGTATGCCACTCGAAACACTTTTGGATCCCAAAAGATAAAAACTCACACCGTTCTCGGCAGCGTGTGCGGGAACTCCGGTCAGCGCAGCGATAGAGACGGCAGCCGAAAGAAGCGATCCCGCTCGACATCGGACCGAAAGTTTCGTTGCTTTGCGTGCTTCTGCTGCTATCATTATTTGTCATCCTGATGGGTAGATAACTTTCCAGTCGATCTTCGTATCTTTTACTTAAGCTTCGTCGAGACCCTTACCGGGCCTGACAACATGAGACTTGCACTCACAGGTCCACTCGTGTTTGAACGGCACGCGAGTTCCTTCTGAGCAGGTCCGATACCCACCATCGCCGCACCTGTCGGAAAACGACCGGTCGCCGAACCTTCCGCGTTCAATCACCGCGTTGATTGAGAATCTGCTCCATGATTTCGCCTACACTCAGCGAGCCGCCTATCTGCGCCGGAGGATATTCCTTCAAGGTACGAAGATGTTCGGCCAGCACATCGCCGCCCAGATGATAGAGACCTTGTTTGCGCATCTGGAGATTTTGGCGCATTCCTTGAGCCGATTCGTAGGATTCGAACGGATCCTGACGAATGTTGAACATTGTCGGTATCTCTAGTTTAACGGTGGGACAGAAGTAGCATTCGCGCGTATAGAAATGCCATTTCCACTGATTGACGCGCAGCGCCTGCAAGCGTGACTCGGCGTAGTAGAAAATAGCGTTTCTACTGGAGTCAGCCGATTTGCCAGTCCAATAATCAAGGTTGTTTACACCATCGATGTAGTTGCGCTTGAGAGTGTCCGTTCCGAATTTGTCGCCACGCGCGGCGCGTTCGCGGACATCCGTGACGCCTGCTGCCGCTGCGAGGGTCGTGAAGACATCCTCCTGGCTTTGGATGCCGTTGAGCTCTTCTCCTGCGGGGATATGGCCCGGCCAGCGCACCAGCATCGGCACGCGCATACCCGCCTCCCATGTCGTCATCTTCTCGCCACGGTAAGGCGTCGTGCCTCCGTCGGGGAAGGTATTATGCTCAGGACCGTTGTCGGTCGAATAGATGACGATCGTATTATTAGCAATGCCAAGATCATCCAGCTTTTTAAGAACGACGCCAACATCATGATCGTGCTGGAGCATGCCGGCGCAAGAAACGTCATCGCCGCTCGTATATTTTCGGCACTGATCCAGATATTCCTGGGGCGGGTGGATGAACACGTGCTGTCGGCTGGTCGCGATCCAGGTGAAAAACGGCCTCTTCTCGGCCACCGCCTTATCCATAAACTTGAACGACGCATCGATGAATTCGTCGTCGGCGTACACCATACGCGCGCGGGTGAGGGTTCCCGTGTCCTCACAGCGTTGTTTGCCCCATTTGCCGAAACGCGGGTCCTCGCCCGGTTGGTCCGTTGACGTAGCATAACAGTGCAACACCCCACGGGCCGCGTGCGCTTTCTTGAACGCGTTATCAGTTGGATAGTCAGAATCTTCTGGCTCTTCCTCCGTATTAAGGTGGTAAAGATTGCCTAAAAATTCGTCGAACCCGTGTACCGTTGGCAGATGCTCATTGCGATCGCCGAGGTGGTTCTTGCCAAATTGGCCGGTGATGTAGCCCTGCTGTTTGAGCACCTCCGCCAGTGTAACAGTTTCAAACTTCAAGCCCTGCGGTGAGCCGACGCTGCCAACGGTGGTCAGACCGGACCGGATCGGCAACTGACCGGTAATGAAGGCGGCGCGCCCTGCCGTGCAACTCGGTTGAGCGTAATGATCAGTAAAAATCGCACCCTCCTTACCGATCCGATCGATGTTCGGCGTGCGATATCCCATCGTCCCCCGGCTATAGGTGCTCAGGTTCCAGAAACCGATATCGTCGCCCCAGATGACGACGATATTCGGCCGCTGCGGCTGCTGTGCTTGTGCGGCTACAGGCGAAAGCGCAACGCTAGCTAAGAGAGCGATTTCAAACGGGCGCAATAATTTACGGTACTTTTTGTTACCTGCAGTATTCTGCATGTCGGCTTCGCAATGCAAATTATACTCCCTACTGTTTGCGATTATGCGGTTGGTCAGTTTGCCGTCGGCTGCCATGACAATTTCCTCCGTACGTTCGCTCGCCCACGTGATTGGGACGAGCCGGTAGTTACGGATAAACAACCTTCCAGTCGTCTTTCATACTCGCAACTGTCCAGCCCTTCGCTTGAGCATCGGTGAGGCCTTTATCCAACCGGCCGACGTGGGATTTACGGTCATAGGCCCATTCACGTTCGGCATCATCATGATGGACATAGAGGCAGAAGCGAGAGCTGGCGCCGGCCGCCGTCCACTGCAACATCTGCAGATCGCCATCGGAATTGCCGAGGGCGGCGATAGGTCGCCGCCCTATATGCCGTTGGATGCTGATAGGCTTACCGCCCTTGTCGTCATTGTGAACGAGTTGAGCCAGCTTGATGAGAACCGGCACACCATTGCGGATCTCGTATTTCAGGCCGCCCGTGCTGCCGATCACCTGCTCCGGCGGAATGCCATAAACCCGTTCCGTCCATGGCCGCATGAACTCGATGCCACCGCCGGAAACAATAAAGGTCTTGAAGGCGTTCGCACGCAGATAGTCGAGCAATTCGAGCATCGGCTGGTAAACCATCTGGCTGAACAGACGGCCCGTCTTCGGATGCTTGGCGGTATTGATCCAATCCAGGACCTGAGCCTTGAATTCGTCCGTCGTCATACCTGCATGAGCAACAGTTAGCACATCCGCGAGGCTTTCCTCTGTGGCGTGGGCCGCAGCCCTTTGCATGTCGCCCGCGATCAGCGCGGCGAACAAATCACGCTTCTTCCATTCCGGATGTTGCGGGGCCAGCGCCTGCACACGATGCATGATGAAGAATGCCTGGAAATAAGTTGGCTGCTCAGACCAGAGCGTGCCGTCGTTATCGAAAACGGCAATCCGTTCAGCAGGCGGCACAAAGCGATCCCCCTCGGTCGTCACATGACCAACAAAGTCGAGGATCGAGCGTTTCGATGGACCATCATTCCACGAGGGAAGCGGGCCGGTTTGCGCATAGCCGCTGCCTGGCTCAGTCGATCCGAATGCCGCCGTGGTTGCGACAAGAGCTCCCGCTCGCAACAGATTGCGCCGACTCATACCCTTAGACGATGTCTCGATATTCTTCATCTATGTCCCGCTACGATAGTCATTACTCGTACTTGACGGGCCAGGTCCCGGGGATACGAACGCCGGACAGGACACTCATACCGGCATCGCAAATCTGGCGTTTTTCCTCCGCGCTGCCGGTATCAAGCGGTTCCAAGCGCTTGGCCAGAACGCGGTCGTGGTACACCTTGATCGACCAATCCCGCGGTATCTCGGACAACGTCAGCAGCCGGCCGCGCTCGATATTTTCCCGCTTCTCGATAGCGAAGCGGAAGTACAGCGGGGCCGCTCTGGTCATGTAGCCGGGTTGTAGGGCCTCACACTTCTCGATGACTACAGGTAGAGTAACCGTGTTGACATAGGCGGCGTGGTCTTGAAACGCCTGTTCGGCCGGCGTCAGTTCGACCGCGAGGGCAGATTCGGCGAATGCAGCAGATGCGAACGCCAACAGCAGGTGGATGGTTGTTCTCACGATTTTGTTTCCTCTTGATGCCATTGTCCGAACGCCGGGAAGTTGAGGGGAGGAGAGACTCCACGCCCTTCGGGGCCCCGGCCGCGGTGTCCGCGCTTGCAAGCCTCACTCCATCATGTTGCCCGCGCTCAGCGATCCGCCCTTCTGGGCCGGCGGATAGTCCTTGAGACTCTTCAGGTGCGCCATCATCACGTTCTGGATCTCCTGCAGGACAAACTGTTTCTTCTGGATCATCGTCGGCAACGGACCAGGTGCTTGGTCGTAGGACTCGAACGGATCCTGGCGCAGATTGAAGAGCAGCGGCAATTCCAGTTTCTTCGTGCTGCCGTAGTAGCTTTCACGGATGTAGAAGTGCGCCTTCCACTGATTCAGGCGAATCGCCTGAAGCTGACTCTCGGAGTAGTAGAAGAAAGTATTGCGAGCGGAGTGGTCCGACTTGCCCGTCCAGTAATCGAGGTTATTGAGGCCGTCGATGTAGTTGCGCTTATCGGTGTCCGTTCCAAACTTGTCGCCGCGCGCCGCACGCTCGCGCACGTCCGGCATACCCGCTGCCGCGGCGAGCGTGGTAAAGACATCCTCGTGGCACTGGATGCCGTTGAGCTCTTCTCCTGCCGGGATATGGCCCAGCCAGCGCACCAGCATCGGCACGCGCAAGCCACCCTCCCACGTCGTCAGCTTTTCGCCACGGTAAGGCGTGGTCCCACCATCTGGCCAGGTCGAGTGCTCGGGCCCGTTATCCGTGCTATAGATAACAATGGTGTTCTTGGCGATTCCCATGTCGTCCAGTTTCTTGAGCAGTAGCCCCACGTCGTGGTCATGCTGAAGCATACCGGCGCAGTGCACGTCGTCGCCACTGGTGTACTGCTTGCACTGGTCTAGGTACTCCTTCGGCGGATGAATGAACACGTGCTGTCGGCTGGTCGCGATCCAGGTGAA
>Ga0182735_1000891_pt1 | contig 21305 bp, 10 predicted proteins | sample eDN5th30CKraftMG_FD_128524 | JGI IMG/M metagenome (GOLD analysis project Ga0182735, IMG submission 128524) | Enriched Miracle-Growth compost microbial communities from Emeryville, California, USA - eDNA 5th pass 30_C Kraft MG (version 2) (version 2) ...
ACACCAAACTGGGCATTCCCGAACGGCGCTATGTGACCAATGAAAGCAAGGCCAGGGAGTTGGGTGATAGGTTGGACCGCATCACCGACTCTCATGCCCGCATGAGCCTGCGTTTGCAGGCTGTCTTCGGCTTGCGGCGGGAAGAGTCCATCAAGTTCCAACCCTGTTATGCCGACCGTGGCGACCATATCGCCATCAAAGGATTGATCGCCTGGTGGGCCTGGGATCTTTGACTCCATCGTACAAGACTTACATCCAGCAGCGGCATGTTTACGACGGGCAGTGCAAGGCGGCAGGGCTGAGCAACATGCACGGGCTGCGGCATCGGTATGCGCAGATGCGGTATGAGATATTGACGGGCTGGAGGCCGCCGGCGGCGGGCGGCCTCAGTACGGTGCAATTGGATTCGTCTCAACGCCTGCTGGATCAGCAAGCCCGACAACAGATCAGCCGTGAACTGGGACATGAGCGTGCGAAAGTAACGGCGATTTATCTGGGAATGTGAGATTCCCATCGGGCAATCTCTTGCAACACAAGCTGCTCCCAGCAATTTGACGGATCAATCCTATGAATCACCCCTGGCGAGCACAAACAGATGCCGCTTTGCGCGTGTTGCAGCGACGTGCAATAGGCAACGTTCGGAAATCTCCGTGTCATCTGTGACACCGACATCTTCGTCATGGCTGAACTGCTCAGCATACTGCCTAGCGCCGCGATAGCCAGCCAGGATAACGATGTCGAACTCCAGTCCCTTGACGCGATGCATGGTTGCCAGTCGGATACCCGTTTCCGCAGGATCATCCGTCGTGCCGTGATCCAGCCTGAGACAAGCTACACCGCGTTGCCGCAAGGCCAGTGCCAGTGCATCCAGATCTTCATTGGTGCGGGCCGTGACGCAGATGCGCCGGGCCTCGACATCATCGGCTTTGCCATGTTCAACTACGGACAGGATGTGCTCCACGTCCTGCTGCAAGGACGCCGATGCTAGGACTTCCGGCAAGTCGCCGTGGGTCAATGAGCGATAGCCGCGCAAGCTGTCGATGTTTCCATCCAGGTCGTCGATCTCGATACCTTCCAACTGCGCGCAGGCCCAACGTCGAATCTCATCGGTCGTCCGGTAATTGACCTTGAGGGTACGGCTACGACCTCTTACCTCGATCCCCACCTGTCCCAGCGTCACCTTGTGACGATAGATACGCTGGTGGGCGTCGCCGACGATGAACAAATCGTTCTCGGCCGTGGGCACGGCCGCGCGAATCAAGGTGTAGGCAGCGACGCTGATGTCCTGCGCCTCGTCCACTACCATGGCCCGAATGCCCAGTTGCGGCTTCTCCTGCACGATCAGTTGGCAGGCTTCCCGGAAGGCTTCTTCCGGCTCGCGAAGGTTGGCCGCATGCAGTTGCGCCCGGTATTCGGAAAACACCGGCCACAAGGCCTTGCGCTGCAAACGGCCCAATTGCCCGCCACGCCCGACTCGACGGGCGCGCATGTAATCCTCTGCTGTTTCGCAACCTTGGGGCAGGATCACGCGTTCGTACTCCGCCCTAAGGAAAGCGGCGCTGTATGGAGAACCTGCGGGCAGCGCAGACAAGGCAGCTTGCCAGAAACCACGGCGTTGTTTTTCATCGTAGAGCAATGTGTAGGCGCAATTGAAGCGGCGCAGCAGCCCCAGAGCCCACTGGTCCAGGTTGACCACCTGGATCTTGGCCAATTCCTGCGGCGAGCACAGCAGAGACAGGTTGTGACGGATATCTTCGGCCAGCGTGCGGGTGAAGGTGGTGAAGATGATCGGGCGTCCCGGAAGGTCTGCATATTGCTTGGCCAACCACCTTGCCCGGTGCATGGCCACCACCGTCTTGCCGGTGCCTGCGCCGCCGTTCACTTTGACTGGCCCGCTCTTGTTGCCTTCCACCAGTTTGCGTTGGCTCGGATGCAGGAACACACGCCAGCGCTCCAAGGGGGCGGCCAGCAGAGCCTCCAGATCACTGTCGTCAGTGAGCACCACGAAGTGGCGACGCGTGCTGTCGCGCGTCAAAGCCGCACCAAAATCTTGGGGGTCGACCGTTTCGGCGGGGGCCCGTTCGGCCAATATCTTGTCCAGCGGCTCACCGGAGGCAAACAGATACAGGGCCTCGAAGGCTTCATCCGGCAACTGCGCTTCGAGGGCTTCCAGATCGGCTTCCGATACAGCCGCTCGCACGGCTGCCAGGCGTTCTTCCGGCACACCTAGCTTGCGAATCTCCCGGTCACGCAAGTCCGCAAACAAACCCGCGCTTTGGGAGGCTTCGGTCTGGGCTACTTCATCGTCGGTCAGGGATTGAGCTTCCTGCACAGCATAGACTTGCAGGCTGCCCACGTCAGGGTGAATTGCGACGCGGTGGCGCCTGGCCCACTGATATGCATCGCCGTGACGATCCACCCACAACAAGCAATACACATCACCTGTTTCCGGTTTGAGGATGATGCCGCGCAGATTGTCGTTGATACGCACCGAGCGCATGTTGGTATCGGCGGCATCATTGATGCGCTCGTAATTGATACCGCTGGCCAGCGGGTTCTGGCGGAACTTGGCGACGAAGGTCAGAACCGCCTGTTGGTTCTGGCGCGGAATCCTGGCGAACGATTTCAGAAAGTCGTCCGACATGGCGATCTTGGGTGAAAGTGCCATTTCAATGTTCCTTCAAACTATCCAGAAGCGCCTGAGTTGGCGCGTCCTCGGTTGCGATATGGATCGTCCAGCCTTCTGCCTCGAAACGGGACGCATCGGCCTGATAATCGGTCAGCAGTACGGCGATCTTCCGGCTGACCCAGGCCAGCTCCGCCTCCGCCAGCACTCGACCATGACCGTCGATCAATTCGAAGCCGACCTCCGGCAGGGGTGTTCCTGCATGCGCCAGCGCAAGTAACCATGCCTGCACATCCGGGCTGGCCAACTCCAGTGCCGTTTGCCAGTGACTATCGAACGCCTGCTCTGCTTGGCGCAGTGCAGGGCTGGCCTGGAAGCTAGACAGACCAGCCATCTCGTCATGGCCTGCCCAAAGATGGCGCAAGGGCAACAGCAGGTTCAGGCACTGCCAGAGATGGCGCCAGCGTCGTTGCAGATCGACCTCCGGTATCTCGTCTGGTTGCCACTGCACCAGCATGACAGGCTCTGCAGATACAGCGGCCTGGCCGGTCATCCACTGCTGCAGCTGTTCCGATGACAGGCCGGCCAGCCATTGCACGGCAGCACTCCAGTTGCGATGGCCCCAGCGGTGCGTGCGGGTGTCCGGCAACAAGCCATAGTCGTTGAGCCGGCGGCGGAAGGCTCCTTGCATGAGGTCTTGCAAGGCGGCGTCATCACCAGGAGGCACTGACATGGCCGCACCCAGTACGCCGGCGAGGCGGCGCAAGGCGTCATGACGTCCCCCTACCAGCCGACGATGCAGTTGCAGGAAAGGCGACAAGCGGTGGAAGGCGGCCAACGAGGCAACCCCTTGAGCTTCGCATAGACGCGTGACCACCTGATCGGCAGGCCCGAGCAGCAATTCATCCCAGGCTGTGGAGTCCGGGGCCGATCCGGCACGTAGCGCCGCATCAATGTCATCCCAGGTCAGCGTCCACGCAGCGAACCGCCCGCTCTTGGCTACCGCCATACGCTTGGCCAAGTCTTCGGCCACGATGTGCTTGTGGTACTGCCAGCCATCCGTGAATACCGCGACCGGCAAATCGTCCACGCCGTCGTCGGGCCAGAAGACGAAGTCCGGTTTGCATGGCACGACGACACCGTCGCGTTCGCCCAGGGTTACCTGCAGCTCCAGACGCCAACGGCGACTTCCTGCCTGGACCAGATATCCATGCTTGCCGCCGACGAGTTTGTCCTTGAGCGTGAAAGTAACGCCATGATGCTCACGCCGCAGTGCCTCAAGAAATCGTTTCTCCAGTGTGCTTTCCAGCAGGCTGTTGTCCGTTTGCTGGGAAAGGTTGCTGACGGGCTTCAGCCCTGTGCGATGCTCCAGGATCTGTGCCAACAGCTTCTGCGCCACCGTGCGCGAGATGGCTTGGCGTTCATGACTGTTGCGATAGCGGTACATGCACCGATAGCAGCCGTCGGCGGTGTCGTCTTGGTTGCAAGTGCAGGTGTTCAATGCGGTTGCCGCCAGACTGAATACTTCGAGCAGCGGGGCTGGGTCGCGCATCAGTTCCTTCAAATATCCGGTGCCGCCCGGCACGCTGTCGTAGATCACTAGATAGGTCCTCGCCGACTCCGAGTCGGCTGCCATTCGCACATCGGTGGCGATGCGCAGGTGCGCCACCGCACCCTTGAAGCGTTTACTCAGCCCCAGTTCCAACGCGGAGATGAAGCTCAGCAAGGCCTCCTTGGATTCGGCAAATCCGACCTCGGGCAGGAACAGACGGATGCCTTCGCTGGCGAACTCCCGGTACAGGAAAATGCATTGTTGGGCGCTGGCCTCGGGTGTTTTGCGGCGTGAGCACCAGGGGGCATGGTTGCGATACAGCTCTTCGGCTTTGCGGCGACGCTGTAGCGTGCCGCACTCAGGGCAAATGGCGAAACCCGGCCGGTTGAGTTCTTCGCCCGCGATGGTCATCGGCGTGGCATCCACCGTCTGCTCGCCGAAGTTCACCTCGCGGAATGTCACCCGATCGAGAAATTCGAACCCGAACGGGAAGCTTGGGTTGTCGATGACGAACGCCTGGCGCACCGCTTCCGGCGGGCTGTCCACCAGCGCCTGGCGCACGTAGAAACCGCGCGTGCGCTCATCGGAGTCGTCTGCGATCCGGCTTTCGCGATCCAGCGTGCGCGCGAACACGGTGGTCAGGCGCAGCATTTCATGGACCCGCCCGGTATCGCGCCACTGGCCGTCGCCGCAGCGCGGGCATTGGTGGTGCCGGTCACCTGCCGACAAAGGCTCGGCGTAGGAGCACTGGCGGCACAGTCGCCAGGCCTCTGGTTTGACCCGTGAAACATCCACCTGGTTGATGACCACCCGGCGGCCTTCGGCATAGAAGGTGTTGTTGGGCGCCAACTCGGTGATGGCGGTTGCGCCGGGGCGCTCGTATTCAAAGGTCAGTGGCTCGGCAGGGGCTCCTTCCCGGCGGGTGTCGCGCACGATGATCGAGCGCAGCAGCACGCCTTGTTCGGGGAAGGCATAGTTGGGCAGCAGGCCTTCGTCGGTGAAGACGTTCAGGGTGGCCTTTCCCTCGATGCCACCGATCAGGCGCGCCAACGCCGCACGTTCCTGGCGCAGGGTTTTCAGTTCTTCTTCCTGTTCCTCGCCGCGCACCGGAAGCTGCTCCAGCTTCTCCACTTCCTTGACGGTCTTCTCGCGCAAACGCTTTATCTGCGCCACGTCACGGGCGATACCCTGCAGCTTGCTGATGATCTTGAAGGTCAGGGAGCTTTCCTCGTCCTGCCGACCATTGACGAAACGAGCCAGCCACTGTCGGGTGGCTTCGGTCAGGATCTGCCCGCCGCCTTGCTGGAACAGCGCCAGGAAGCGATCCAGCAAGCTAGCCCGGTGTGCCTCCACATACTCGAGCCAGGGGAAGGGAAAACGCGTCGTCGCACCGTTGTCCACCGCGCTGAGCACCATGCGGATCTCCTGCGGAATCGACGCGCTACGACCCCGTTCGCGCACCCAGCAATCCAGCGTGAACGCCGTCAACTGGCGCTCCAGCACCGCCGAGGCATTGAGGAACACACCCGGTGCCGGCACGCTGCCGGCGATCATTTCCTTGGGATCGGCCCAGAAATACAGGTCGTGCGGTTTGCTGGCCGCCATGGTCAGCAACAAGGCATTGCCTGTGCTGCGTCCCGCCCGTCCCGCGCGCTGGATGTAGTTGGCCTGCTGTGGCGGCACGGAACATTGCAGCACTGCCGATAGGTCGCCGATGTCGATCCCCATCTCCAGCGTCGGCGTGGCCGAGAGCACATTGATGCTGCCAGGAGCCTGGCTATCGGACTTGAAGCTATGCTCCACCCGCTCGCGCGTGCCGCGTGGCAGCAGGCCGGTGTGTTCGTGAGCGACCACGCGCTGGATGTCCGCACGCAGATACAGGCTGCGGTAATAGTCGGTATCGCCTTCCGCCAGCGTTTCCAGATGCCCTCGGCAACCGGGGTGCCGGCAAGGCTGCCCGGCAAGCGAAACTTCAGTCCCGGTGCGCCACTCGCTGCGGCAGGTGTCGCAACGCCAAGCGCGACTGCCCAAGGAAACCAGAAAAGCGCCAGGCTCCAGCCCCCACACGCGAATCTCCGGCTTGCCATCTGCCTGTTCAGCGCCGAGCAAACCCACCCCGGCCAGCGCCTCGAATGCCAGCTGATACAGCGCCGGCAGCAAACTGTCAGCGCCCAGAGCCAACGCATGTAGCGGCTTCAGTGTCTTGAAGGCCCAGGCTCGATACCACTTCGCATCGCTGCCCATGATCCCCACACAACGCTGGTAATCGACCAGGCTTACGAAGCGTGGTGGACGCGGGCCAGATAGCATTTGGAACTGCACCGGATTGCGCTTGTAGACCCACGGCCGATTGCCGACCTGTGCATAGAAATGCAGTCCAGCGTCGCGCCAGGCCCCCAGCCGCTGCATGGATTGCACGATACCTTGCAGGAATACCGCCAGAGCATCCGCCGGCACATCAGACAGCGGCTCCAGCGTGGCCTGCAGGCGTGGCAGCATCCACTGTACGGCCGATGTCAGTACCTGCGGTGGTGGCTCCACGCTGGCGGTTCCGGTGACGATCAGGCTGCGACCGATATGGGCGTCCTGGCCGAACTCGGCATTCAGTACCCACGGCAGGATGCGACGCAAATCCTGCGGCAACTCGCTATTGGCTGGCAGCGTACCTTCGCTCATCAGCGTTTCAAAATCCCGCAGCCAATGCAGTTGCGGCGGCAGGAAGTTGGCCAGGTAATGGCCCTGCCCCATTGCGGGCAGCCAGTGGTCCTCGAAGGCCTGCGGCAGTTGCGCCAGCGTCAGCGGTTTCCCGGCCTGCTGCGCCGCGGCGATGACCTGGGCCACCGCTGGACGTAAGTTCAAGCGCCAGGTCCGGGCCGCCAGGAACCCGGCACGGTGCGCCGCATCCTGCACCGAATCGGAAAACGCGATCAGCTTCTTGTCCGGGTTGAAACGTGAACCGAACAGTTGCGCCAGCATCACCGCCGCCAGGCTGGCCGCCTGCGAACCGACGATGGACAGCGTCTTGTGCCCGCCGCAGTATGGGCAGTCATGATGGGAGCGGGTATAGCGGGCGCCGTTGCGCGTGCCTTCGCGCAGGTTGGCAGTCACATCGACGTCCACCAACGCGACCGGGTCCTCGGCGCAGTCGCAGTGCGTCTGCCCCAGCGCATGCAGCGTACCGCAGCGCGGGCAGACCTTCTTGTGCTCGAATACCTTCGGGTCCGCGCTTTCGCCATGGGGGAACAGAAAGCGGGTGCTGACGTCCTCGGCGAAGAAGGCGCTGTAGAACTGCTGGATGTCCTGGTTGAACTGGTTCGGACTGGTTCTGGGCAAGGTCGCGCCCCAGCCGGTGGCGTGGCAGTCACGGCAGTGGATCACCGGCAACCAGACCTGTGTCTGCTCGGCCTTGTCCAGATCGTCGTGATGGGTCAGTCGGGGCGGGTTGTCCAGCGAAGCCACCATGCGACGCAACTCGCGCAGCCAGAGCTCCACCTTGACTTGCAGGAAGAAGGTCACATCCTGTTCGCCGCGCACCGCGTCGAGCGACACACCGAGAGGCTGGCGGGCATGCGCTACCAGCGCCAGCAGGCTACTCAGCCACAGCAGCGGATAGCGCGCGTCGGTATGAGAAGGCAGGCGGCGCGCCAGTACCGCCAGCAGATCGTCCAGCGCCACGGCGCGTGGCCCCAGGCGCTCCATATCGCGCAATAGGTTCTGGAAGGCGAAGTGGCTTTTCAGTATTTCTCCCAACCGACAGCGCCAGCCCGCATCGCTCACTTGTTCGACGCTGCATGGGGTGACGAACCATAGCGGCACCTGGGCCGCCAGCCAGGACGGCAAGTCGTCATGGCCTGCCGGATCCAACACCGACAAGGCGTCCGGCAGCGGAGATTGGGTGAACTCCACCACGGCATCCGCCAGATAGTCCGCCACCGGCTCGCGGTCTTCGGCGATCACGGCTTGGTCATCCAGCGTCTCGCCGAAGATCTGGCCGGCAAACGCCAGCAAATCCTGTTCGCCATCGCTGCCCAGCGTGGCCGAGGTGCCCACGCACACCAGTTGCTCCGGCGGCGTCTCCAGTCGGCCCTTGAGGCGGCGAATCAGGCAGGCCAGATCCGTACCCTGGGCACCATCGAAGGTGTGCAACTCATCGACCACCAGATAACGTAGCGTATCCGGTTGCTGCCGCGCCCACAGCGACGCGTCAGCGGCACGGATCAGCAGGAAATCCAGCATCTTGTAGTTGGTCAGCAGGATATCTGGCGGGTTTTCGCGCAGGGCGTTGCGGTCGGTGATGATCGAGAAGCCGCCATCGGCCAGTTGCTGCACACGGGAGGATTCCTCGGCCGGGGCCTCGCCCACGTACAGGCCCGCGCGAATACCGGCCAGGGCCGGTGTGCGTAGGATCTCCTTGGCCAGGCGGCTGGCCTGGTCCGAGGCCAGTGCGTTCATCGGGTACAGGATGATGGCCTTAATGCCCGGTCTGCCCAGTTCCCGTTGTTCGCGGCAATGCTCCAGGATTGGATAGAGGAAGCACTCGGTCTTGCCTGAGCCGGTGCCGGTGGCCACCAGAGTCGATCGGGCCTGCTCGCCGGTCAGGCGGGCGAACGCCCGGCCCTGGTGAGCATGGGGGACGAAGCCCGGCGGTAGCCAGCCGAACGCGGGCTGGTTCCTATCGGCCTGCTTGCGGAACGGCAGCGGCAAAGTCAGGTACGGTCCCTTGAACACCTGGTCGCGGTCGGCCAGGAAGCGCTGGATCAGACCATCGAAGCCCGGCGTGGTCGCCGGGAAGGCCGCGCGCAGGAAGTCGGCGACGCCTTGGCTGATTTGCTGGGAAACGATTAGGGGTTGCATATTAAAGATCCCCCGCTTTGGGCGTCACATAAGCCTGATGCGGGTGTTTGGCGCTTTCCGGGTAACGGAAGCGCAGCTCGCCGTCGCGCACCATCGGAATCAGATGCTTGTTACGCAGATATTGCCGACTCTTGCCCAGAAAGGTTGCAAGCTGATCCACCGTCAGCGGCTTCCAGTTGCACAGACGGGAAATCGCGTCGCGCAGGGCGGCCTCCGTTGTGCGTCCTTTCAGGGTTGCAAGAAAGGTTGCAAGCTCGGGCGGCAAGGTTGCAAGCTCAAGGTTGCAAGCTTCATCGGTTTGGGTGGCATGCTCGGCTGAGCGACCGTGTTGGGTATCGGCATAGGGCGGAACATCCAGCGGCAGTTCTGTCTGATCCGAAAGGATGCTTGCCTGACGCTCGGAAGCCACCAGGGTGTAGTAAGTGCGACTGCCGGCACCTTGCTTCTCCAGCAGTCCCCGGTCGCGCAGCCGGCGCAGGACCAGGCTGGCCGCCAGCGTATCCAGTCCGCAAAAGTCCCGGCAGGCCGTGTTGTCCACCGCGCCCGTGGCGCGAACGTAGATCAATACCTTGGCTTCGTCGGCGCTGACTGCCGGGCCGGCGAAACCGCGCAGCCAGGCATGGTCGTCCTCGGTCAGCAGGTTGTGCAGGAACAGGCTGAGCCGGAACTCGTTGGCCTGCCGGTCGGAGTGAAATTCCGGCAAGGGCAAGCCTGCCTCGGCGGCCAGGCGGCGCATGGCGCGGATGCCGGTGCCCTTGGCTTCGGCCAGGTGCAGGTCGTGCAGCACGGCAGAAATGGCCGGGTTGCGCAGGCGCGAGCCCGGCGTACCTAACTGCGCGGGCTCCTTGAGCGAATAGCCGACATTGCGGATTTCGATGCGGTTGCTGTAGCGGATGATCTGGGTCGGGCTGTGCACGGTGTAGCTGCGGTGCATGGCGGCATTGGCCAGCGCCTCGCGGATCACCTTGCGCGGCAGGATCGGCTCCTGCACGCTGTGCAATTGCCCTTCGGGCAGACGAAAGCCCTTGGGCAACTCGTCGATAATGCTGGCCTCGGCCTGTGGCAGCGCCAGCAGCAGCGGCTTGCGGATATCGATGGACTGGAAGCGGTTTTCCGGGTCTTCCACCCATTCGTTGCCGGGCACGCGGATGTAGTCGATGCGCACCATGGGCAACAGCCGGCGCAGCGCCAGTGGCTTACCGAACAGCACGATGCCGGCAAGCGTTGGTTGCAATCGACCATCCACGCGGCGTAACGCGCCCAGGGCTTCGAGCAGGTCCTCGTCGCCATAATCCAGCTCCTCAGCCTGGGGGTTGATGCGGGCACGTTCGCGCCGATAGGCGGCTACCACTGTCTGGTCAAAGTCGTCCAACCGGGCATCGGGCAGGATGCTGGAATCTGGCCCGTGCAGCGGCTGGCTTTCGCCGCGCAGCACCCAAAGGTCTTCATCCACGCAATGCTGGTCGCTGGAGCCGATGCGGCGGTAGGCTCCGCGCGGCAAACCGGTAGCCTTGAGATAGACCGGCTTCTGCGTGACATCGGCCTCGGGCACGTACACCACCAGCACCGTCTTGCCATCCACGGTCTCGGTCTGCATCTCCGGCCGCAAGGCGACATTGAGCATGGACGCGCACTGGCTGGCCAGGTCGCGCTGCACCTTGTCGGGGTCGGGCAGGCCGGCGGCCCGGTACACCGTATCGCCCTTCTCGTTGACGGACCAGTCCGCACCCAGCAGCAGGTAGCCGCCTTCCAGCCCAGGCTCGTTGGCGAAGGCAATAACCGTCTGCATCACGGATTTACCCAGTTCGCTGGCGCGTTTAGCCTCAATGCGGATGGACTCATCGACCGAGTTGAGTTCTTCGAAGAGGTCGGTGGCGTTACGCATGGATTTATCCTTACTCCCCAACGAAAGCGTATTGCGGCCTGAAATGTGTTTCTTTATGAGGCATCCGCATGTATCTCAGGATATTTATCAAGTAATGTACCAATATCCAACTGCTCTGGATCCAGCCCTTTTATCTGGTAGACCAATAGTATGATCAGAGTAACAGTATGCTCACGTTGAGTTCCCAGCAGTGTTTTTCTGCTCAGAATTCTGATGATCTTCTTGGTCTCTCGATTTAGAAAACCATTACGCATAAAGCTGCTCTTGCTACGCTTAAAATTAAGTCGATAGATGGACTCTACCATCAGCACTTCCAAGCGCGCGATCAATCCCTTTACTTCATTATCTAAACTAATGCCTTGGAGCAGAATGACTTTGTCAGAAAGTGCTCTCCACTCATCATCAGAAAGATAAATTCCGTCTGGTAATGGAATGCGCTGCATAGTAAGCAGGCCGGCATTGATCCATGAGAAATACCCTTGCATCAGTTCGAGGTGAAATCGAACCTCTTTGCTAAGCCATAGTTTATTGCGGCTGATCTGTTGTTCGAATAATCGAAAAAATTCCTGAAAAGCATCATGGCTTTCAAATATCTTTGCGTACTGAAAATGTGGTCCATGAGGCGTTTCCAGCCCGCTCTTACTCAGCAACTGATAAAGCGGCTCGCTATCTTCTCGACGCATTTCCAGGGAAAAAGAGGCATCTTCAAGAAAATCCAGAATTGTTTGCTCGCTATTGATGCGTTTTTCCAGAATGACACCAGCGACACGGGTAATCTCATCCTTCTTCTTAAGGTAAAACGTAGTGACGAAAGCGATGATCAATCCTGCGATCAATGTCGAGCCGAGGCTGAAAAGCCCTTGCCACACAAACTCTGGGTAGCCAAGAAAGAGTTGCCTCATCTCCATTTCACGTTACCGCCTTTTGGGTGGAGTGAGCTTGCTCAAAGAATGCCCAGGCTACTCGGTAATCCGCTTCGCGATCCGCCAGAGTGAAGGGGGCGACGTAGCGGATGGTGCGGTCGATGGGGCCGCCGGGCTGGGTGGTGTCGGTGATGGGGCGTTCGATCACCGTGCCGTTGGGAACTTGGGGGTGCAGGGTGCCGTCAGGCATGAGTTTGGGTTGGATGTCTTCCCAGCCGAGGCGGCGCGGCTTGCGGATGCCGTCGGGGGTGAGGACGGTGCATTCGGCATCCTTGCGATTGGCTTTGCGGGGCAGGCCGACGCCGACCAGGCCCTTGCTGGCGGTGAAGACGATGCGGCCGTTGGCGTCGTACCAAGTGTCGCGCTCGTACTGGCGCATGACGGGGAACTGCACGCGGTAGATGGTGAGCAGCTCGTCCAGCGTCAGGCCCAGGGCCTGGGCGGCGAGGACGTCGATTTCCACCAGCGCCTGGCGGCGGGCGTAATCGCTGCGCAGGGCGTTGTGGCGTTGCCAGTCGGGGGTGAGCTTGGCGAAGAATTGCTGCGGCAGGCGCGGGTCGGCGCTGGCCCAGCGGTCTTGCTGGAAGGCGGGTTGCCAGCAGGCTTGCCAGAGGCCGGCGTAGTGGGTGGTGAGGCAGTTCAGTGCAAGCGCTCGCAGATGCAGAGGCACACGCTGCAGGCTGTTACCAGCCAACAGGGGCAGCTTGCTGAGATAGGCATGGTTGGCATGCCCCGCCCCGGTTGACTTGATGAAAAAGTCTAGTGGCACACTCAGCGACATCGCATGAAAGTCCAGAAGAGTTGTCAGCGACTTGAAGGCCGTTGAGATGCAGGTGTGCACATGGCCAACGCCCTTGGAAATCAGCGTAGGGATGAGCGTTCTTTCCATTGAAACGCTGGCCATCTCACGGTTCATATGGCGGTAATACGCCGTCACCGGCTTCGCCTCGGTTTCTCCTTCCTCCACCCAACTGACGCGCGGCACGCGGCGGGCGTATTCGGCGGGGCTGCACGCGGGGCGGTAGTTGCTGCGCGGCAGGTAGTGGTCGGGCAGGTGTTCGAGGTCGAGGGTGTCGTAATGCCCCTTTTCGGTGCAGATGGCACGTGGAGTTTTGCTGAGCGGGTTGCCGACGTAGAAGTGCGGGCCGGAGAGCACGAAGTCTTCGGGCCGGCTGACGAAGCCGGTTTCGCGGCGGATGGTGCCATCCGTCTGCGCAATGGATTCGTTCCAATGCTGCGTGCAGTAGATGTCGTCCCCTAGATCGCCCAGACGACGTGGCGCGTGAGCGAACTTCTCCAGCACCGAAACCAGCTCTCGACTGTGCACGGCGGGCAGACGCGCCTGTAAGCTGGGCGTGCCGGGAGAGTCGTAGAGCTTGGCGAACGTGCCGAGTATGCCTTCATTCACTTCCACCTCACGATTGCGGTGTCCGCTGAAGTCCCATCCCCCTCCATCGTGTTTGATACCGGGTGTCGGCCCGGCGCCGCTGTGCTCCAGGCTGGCCTTGATGGTCGACGGGTGAAACAGATTCGCCATCGTCCGGAACCGTGGCGTTGCCTGCTTCGGCCCGTAGATATTGATGCTGTATTTCACACGATGGCCAATCTCGAACAGCATCAACTGGTTCTGGAACTGGAAGTGGCTGCGCAACCGCGCATACATCGCCGCCCGTAACTCCCCACCCTTTGGATCGTCATACGGCCCCTCCGGATGCAGTAGCGCCTGCACATCACTGCCCACGCGCCATACCAGCGGCAGGAAGCATTTGTACAGATTGGCCTTCTGCCCTGCGAGCAGCGGGTAGTTCTGCGCCGCGTTGAGAAACTCGCCCATGCCCTCGGTGGCCACGCATTCGGCCAGGTATTCGGCGCGGGCCTGCGGCATGGCGGCAAACACGGCCTCACGCTGGTCGGCGGTCTGCTTGGCGCTGAGCTTGCGGATGGCAAAGCGCGGGTCAAAGTCCGACAGCAGGCTTTGCTCGTTCCATTCCACCTTGATCCACGGTGGGTTGCCCAGCACCACGTCGAAACCGCCGCGCTGCCGGAAGATGTCGGCAAACTCCAGTTCCCAATGCAAAAAACGCTGCTGCGCGGCTACCTGCTGGGCCACCTGCAATTGCGGCAGGGTGTCGACCAGCGCGGCGATATCCACGTGGCCGTAGCGGTCGCGTTCGGGGGTGAAGTCCAGCGTGGATTGCGGGACAGTTTCCGGGAACAGGTCGCTGCCGCCAGAACTGGCAGCAAGGCTGGCGTTGCCGAGCAACACGGTTTCCAGCACGAACCACCATTCCTCGCGGCTGGGCAAATCATCTGCCTTGTCCAGCGGCCAGAACCAGAGCGCGCACCAGTAGTCCATCACCAGCTTCAGGCGGCGGTAGGGGCTGGCGTTCTTCTGTGCCTCGCTGAGCATTTCGCGCTGGAAGGTGGCGTCCTTCTGCGCGGTGGTGGTGGGCGCACGGTTGACTTCGGCACTAGGCCAGACGTGCAGTTCGTCGCTGGTGGCCCGGCGCACGCGGATCAGTTCCTGGGCATGCTGTTGCCAGAGGGCTTCAGCGGCCTGGGCGATGGCTTGCACGCGGGCGATTTCATCGCGACCGAGCGGCGCGCAGAAGGCTTTGCGCCATTGCTTGAAGCGTTCAAAGGCGGCAGGTTCCAGTGCCTTGACCACCTTGTCGGTGACGGCGCCCATACCCTCGGCGGGCAGCAGGAAGTGGAAGATATCGGTGACGGAGGGTGTTTCCGAGAGTGCGAGGGCTCGCGGCACGGCGCAACGCCAATCGCGCTCGGGCATGTCTTTTTCACCCCGGCCGGGCGACAGTTGCGCGGTGCTGAAGACGTCGCGCCGCGCGCCGACCAGGGAGTTACCGGCCACCAGTTGCATGCCGAACCAGGGCACATGGCCGCCCTTGAAGATGGCGTTGAGCCAGAGCGAGACTTCGGCCAGTTCCACGGCCACGGGGTTGAGATCGACGCCGAACACGTTGGTATCGGCGATATACATCTTCACGCGCTGTTTTTCCGCCGCGTAGTCGTCGTGGGGGATGCTCTGGCCCAGTTCCTTCTGCTTGGCCTGCAGGTAGGCTTCGGCAAGCTGGCTGACGGCTTCGTTCAGGAAGGCCGCGCTGCCCATGGCGGGTTCGCAGAGGGTCAGGCGTAGGATGTCGTCGGCACTTTTGCCGGGCAGGATTTCGCGCAGGGCGTGTTCCACCAGGCAGCGGGTGAGGATTTCCGGGGTGTAGTAGCTGGCGGACTTCTCGCGGGCGCGGCCGGCCAGGCGGTAGATGAAGCGGCCCTTGGGGTACAGGCGCGGCTCGCCGCCGAACAGGCATTCAGCGTCGCTGTACTGGCTGATGGCGCTGGCAGGCACGAAATAGGCCGCTTCCAGCGGGTCGAGTTCGGCGTCCTTGCGTTTTTCGCGGGCGCTGGGCGACGGTGTGTCGTCGTCATCCGTGGCGTCGCTGTCATCGGGGATCTCGGTTCCGTCTTCTTCCGAGCTACTGGTCTTTTTAGCCTTGGGGTCGCGGCGCACTTCATACAAGTCTTCTTCGGCGAAGAAGCCACGGAAGGAGAGCAGCGCCTCGTACACGGCACCAAGCTGGTTGATGCCAAGAGTGGCATAGCTGATGCGGCCACGGCGACCGTTCTTGCCGCTGCTGCCACGCGAGAGTGACATCAGCTCGATGACGTGTTGCAGGACGTGGTTGCGCAGCTTGACGCTGTTCAGCAGCCGGGTGCGTTCCGGGTCGAACAGATGGCCTTGCAGCGGGGCGATGGTGAAGCCACTGCCTTGCGTGATATCGCTCTGTGCAAGTTCAAGGCCGGTGTCTAGTTCTTGCTGCCCGCTGCCGGCATCGCGGCGCGGGAAGCCCTGCCAGATCAGGCCGAACAGTTGTTGCAGGCTGTCGTGGAAGTAGAAGCCGTTGCGGGCTTCGTCGGTGGTGAGCGGGGTCTGTTCCAGCTCGCGCAGGTGCTCGACGCTGTAGCCTTTCAGATAGGCTTCGGCCTGGATCGGGGCGTAGCCGAGTTCGGGGCGGGCCTCGATGTAGAACAGGAACAGCAGCCGGTACATGTAGCGCAGGCTTTCGCGGCTGAGCTGGTCGGCCAGGTCGGTGTCGGTGCGCTCGTAGAGCTTTTCCTTGCTGACTTCGCGCTTGTAGCGGATGGCCTCGTTGGCGATCAGTTCGATGCACTCGCGCAGGGCGTACTTGAGGTCGGTGGAGACCTCGAAGGCGTGCTTGTGGGAGCTATCGTCCAGGCTGTCGAGCAGGGCTGCGCCGCCTTCCGCCGGCAGGACGGACTGTTTGCCCAGCAGGGCGCAGAAGGCGCGCAGGCTGTATTCGTCACGGGGACCGAACAGCTCCGGCAGATCGAAGCGCAACAGGGCCTTGCGGCCCCATTTGCTGCGTTCGATCAACAGCCATTGTTCGTGGTGAACCAACAGCACCCAGCGGGGCGGGGTGTCGTCGGCGAACAGGCGGCGAGAAAGGGTTTCCTCCCAGTCTGCATGGTGACGGCCGGTCTTGGCACCTTTGCCGTCACACGGGGGCAGTTGCAGCGGCGCGGTGTCTTCGTCGCCTGGCAGGGCCAGCGCTGTGGCGATGGCCAACAACGGGTGGCCCTTGCTGTCGCGGTATAGCGCCAGCAAGGGCAATTCGCCTTCGCGGCCGGCGTCGGCCAGGGCTAGGGTGTGCGGCTGCAATTCGTAGCCGAGCGCGGCCAGCAGCGGCTGGGCCAGTTCGTGCAGCAGGCGTGCGCGTGCTTCGGGGCGTTTTTCACCCAGGAAGCGCTCGCGGTCGCGAAAATAGCCGTTGGCACCGCTGGCGCTTCTGAGGCGGGCGACGGGGCTGTTGCTGCCCTGTTCCTTCCACTGATCGAACAGCGGTTTGAGATCCTTGACCAGGATGTCGTCCAGGTAGTGCTGGCTGTAGAACTCGTTGGCGTTGCTCAGGCCATTGATGGTGAAGCTCATTGGGCCGCTCCTTGCGCCACGTCCTGTCTTGCTGCGTCCTGTTGGGAAACCAGGGCGGCAACAACGGTGAACTGGGCGCGGTCGTCCAGTTGCAGCGTGTCGCGCACCCATTGCTGGTATTGGCCGAACAAGTCGGCGGTAGCGCTTTCACGTTGCTGGCGCTGGGCGGCGCGGACTTGTTCGATGCCGCCCTGCGCCAGTTCCAGTTCCATCTGCGCGAGGTGCTTGTCGCGCAGGGTGACCAGCTTGGTCAGTTCCTGGTCCAGGCGCTGGCGGCAGTCGGCATCGAATGCCTGCTTGATGGGGCGCAGATGCATTTCGGCGGCGTGGATGACAGCAGGTAGGGCTTGCTGCCAGAGGCGGCTGTCGGGGGCATGGCCATCGTTGGCCGGGGCCGGGTTCTGGCCGCCGTCCAGCCCGGTACGGTGCAGGGTGTTGGACAGGTTCAGCACGGCCTGCACCTGGCCCCGCGCATCGAGCTGCACGCCCAGCCATTCGGCCAGCATGGCCTGGCCACGCCGGTTGGGCACCTGGGCCAGCACGAGGATGATGGCTTCATCCGCTTGCAGACCTTGCGGTACGCGCAGCAGCGGGGCGCGTTGGCGGCCGAAGGCAGCCATCAGCTTGTAGTCCAGCCATTGGGCGATGGGGTGCAATGGCCAAAGATAGTGCAGTTGCGGCCAGTCGCTGCCGTCGCGGGATTGGGCGATGGCGGCCTCGACCGTGCGCCTGTCGGCGCAGAGGGCAAACGTATTGTCGGTGGGCCACATTTCCGGGGCGAGGTCGCGCTCCAGAATCTGCGTCAGGTCACGCCCCGGCTGGAAGCTGAGGGTGCGGGTTGCGTCGTCGGCCTGTACGGCGGGTTGCTGCTCGGGTTGGTACTGGCGCAGCCAGCGCAGGCCGTCACGGGCATAGTGGTAGTGACCGGCAAACAGGCTGGGCAACGTAGCGGTAGGGGATGGCGTGGTGGAAGGCACAGGTTCGCCGCCCACAGGTGGCGTCGCGTTGTTGGCGGCATCGCCCCAGAGCAGTTCGAAGGGATCGACGTCGCCACCCGCCAGTTGCTGGGCGAAAGCTTCGGCGGTGGTGTTGCCTTCGATTGCCTTGGCCACTTCCAGGGTTTCGGCGTCTTCATCGTACAGGCCCATGAAGGCGGAGGGGTCGCCAATGTTCTTCGCGGCCTGCTCGTCCTTTTCGATGAGAATTTCCAGGTAGCGCAGATCGCCACGGACACGCTCGTTACGGGGCTGGGTGTAGAGGTATCCGATCTTGGGCGGCTGCGTCTGGCCATAGCGGTCCACACGCCCGTTGCGCTGCTGGAACACCATCAGCGACCAGGGGATGTCGAAGTGGATCAGCCGGTGCGACTGGTAGTGCAGGTTCAGACCTTCGGAAGCCACATCCGAGGCGATGAGCAGGCGCAGCGGTGAATGGCTGCGGCCGAAATCCTCAACAATCTGCTGGATGTCCTGATCGGGCAATTGGCCGTGCAGGATGGCGATGGCATCCGCCTTCAGGCCCAGTGCGGCAGGCAAGTGTTGTTGCAGGAATTTCAGGGTTTCGATGCGTTCAGTGAAGAGCACCAGGCGGTCATCGGCGGCACGGCCGTCCCAGCGCCAATGTGGATCGTCCTTGAGTTGGGCGATGAGATGTTGCAGCTTGCTGAACTGTGTGGGTTCGATCTGCTGCACGAGGGCTTGCAGGTCGCGCAGCGAAGCCAGATCGGGATGCGTGGCATCACGGGCTTCCAGGCGGCGGATGCGTTCCTTGAGCGTTTGCAGGCAGGCGGCGGGCGAGGAGAACAGCGCCTTTTCCAGCACGGTGCGGAACAGCATGGCGCCGTCGCGTGCGCCGCTGCCATCGCTGGCGAGCTTGAGTTCGGCCAGCGCATCGAAGGCGAGGTTCTCGGCGGCGCTGGCCTGGGCAGCCAGCTTGAAGACCTGGCGCTCGGGGAAATCCTGCTTCATCTGTTCGCGCACGTCGCTCTTGAAGCGGCGGATGAACAGGTGTTCCACGTCGCTGCGAGTGTAGTCGGCCCTGGGTGGCAGCACGGTGGGGTCGAGCATGCGCACCAGGCTGGCGAAGCTTTCCTTTTTGCCGTTGTGCGGCGTGGCGGTGAGCAGGATGAGCGCATCGGAGCGCTGCGCCAGCAGGTCAGCCAGACGGTTGCTCTGAGTGCGATTGCCCTTGTAGGAGACGTTGTGGGCCTCGTCGATGATGATGAGATCCCACCACGCGCTTTCCAGGTAGTGGCGGTACTCGCTGTCGCGTTTGAGCGTATCGACCGAGATGATGGTGCGGTCGTAGTAGCTGAAGGGGTTGTGGTTGGCCGGTATCTGGCGGCGGATGCGCTGGATGCCAGCCGAATCCAGGCGCGTCAGGGCGATGGTGAAGCGGTTCCAGAACTCCTGCTGGAACTGACGCATCATGCTTTTGGTGGTGACCACGAGGATGCGTCGGGCACGACCGCGGCGGATCAGCTCGGCGCTGAGGATGCCTGCTTCAAGGGTCTTGCCCAGGCCGACGGTATCGGCAATGAGCAGGCGTGGACGCAGTTGCTGCAGCACATGGTGAGCCGGGTCGAGCTGGAAGGGCAAGGTGTCCATCACGGCCTGCTGCCCCAGCACCAGGTCATCGCCCTGCACGGCAGATTGACGCAAACGGGCTTCGATCGCCAGCCGTGCGGCCATGAATCCGGGAGAGTCGTCGAACACTAGCTCGGTTTGTGCCGGGTCGATCAGGGTGACGTCATCGAGCGCCGTCAGGAACAGGGCGTGGCGATTGCGCACGGTTTCCGACACGCCGATGCAGGACAGTTGCCAGCCGCCCTGGGCGCATTGATCGGCATGCTGGACGAGCCATTCTTCGTCGCGGATCAGGGCGCGGGAACCGGGGGCGGGAGGCTGGGAAAGGGACATGGAGTTTCTACGCTACGCTCGGGTGAATGGATGGGGTACTGGGAAGCAAGCCAACGGACACTTCATCACGCTGACGATTCCGACGGCCGTCCATCCTGCGTAAGTACCTGCAACCCGTGCTTGCGGGCATATTCGATCACCAGCACCTCTACCATCGAGGCCACGGAGCGGTGTTCACGTTCAGCTGCGGCACGCAACAGTTGCTTGACGTTTGGCGACGTCCGAATGGAGAGTGTTTCAACCTTCAAGCGCGTCATTTGCAAGACCTTTGGATAAGTCATATTTACTTGCAAATGTACTGCACTTTGCATGGCACGAAAAGGCTATGTTTTCGACGCATGTGGCTTTATGGCTTGGCAACTTCCATTACGAAAAGCCAAGGGCAATAAGCCGCAAGGGAATGGCGCCAAGGGTCAACGGCCCTATCCAGAAAAGGAAAAGGTTGTCTCGGCCCCGGACGGACTCACACCACCAAATTGGCCGACGGCGCCAACCGGTCGATGTAGTCCGACCACGCCTGCACCATCTCCCGCCTCTGCTCGGCGTATTCCGCCCGGTTGTAGACACCACGCACGCCGCCGATGGTGTGGTTCAGCGCCTTCTCCACGACATCCGAAGACCAGCCCTGTTCGTGCAGCAGCGTCGAGGCGGTGCGCCGCAGGTCGTGGATGGTGAAGGCGGGGATCTTTTGCCCCTGCTTCAGCGCCTGGTTCAGCGCATTGTTGGCGAAGGGCTTGGCCAGAGTGCCACGCCCCGGCAGTACCCAGTTGCTGCTGCTGGCCAGTGGCTTGAGTTCCTTGAGCAGGGTTTGCGCCTGCGTAGACAGATAGACGATGTGAGGCTTACCGGTCTTGGAATTCTCGACCGGGATGTGCCATTGGCCTTTGTCCAGATGCACGTCTTTCCACTGCTCCAGCATCAGCTCGGACTTGCGTACCAGGGTCATCAGGATCAACTGGAAGGCGATCTTGAACTGGCGACGGATGTTGGAGGCCTGCATCGCGTGCAGGAATCGCCGGATTTCGTCCGGTGTCAGCGCCCGGCCGCGGGCGGCGGCGCGGTAGACGTGCTGCATGGGCAAGGCCATGACCGGGTTAGCTTGGATCAGGCCGCAGGTCAGTGCGTAGTCGAACATGCGCTTGAGCAGGCCGCGCACCTAGCCGGCGGCGGCATCGAAGCTTTGTTCCTTCTTGCGCCAGATGACGCTGCGCACGTTCTCAGCGGTGATGCCCCCGGATCGGTTTGCTGCCGATGTGCGGCAGAATGTCCTTTTCCAGGTAGCGGCGGGGAATGGTCACGTTCTTGCGGTCGCGTGACTGGATGTCCTTGAAGAAGCGTTCGGCGAAGTCGGCCACGGTGGCGTCTTCTGCGCCGGCCACCTTCTCCTGCTGCTTCTTCCTTGCTGGCGACTCGCCCATAGCCACCTGGGGGGCCGCCTCGTCCCGCTTCAGGCGAGCATTCTTCAGCGTCAGCTTTTCGTACTTGCCATTGAGCCGGTAGCGGTAGCGCCAGACGACGCCCCGGTCGGGAAGACCTCCACATACAGCCCACGGTCGTCAGTGACGCATAGGTCTTGTC
>Ga0182735_1000895_pt1 | contig 21294 bp, 23 predicted proteins | sample eDN5th30CKraftMG_FD_128524 | JGI IMG/M metagenome (GOLD analysis project Ga0182735, IMG submission 128524) | Enriched Miracle-Growth compost microbial communities from Emeryville, California, USA - eDNA 5th pass 30_C Kraft MG (version 2) (version 2) ...
CCTGCCGCAATCTGGCGCCCAAGCAGCGCATGCAGGGCATCCTGTGGGGCACGGCCGGCGCGATCATCCTGCGGGTGGTGCTGATTGCCTTCGCCCTGACCCTGCTGGCCATTCCGTTCCTCAAGGTCGTCGGCGGCCTGTTGCTGCTCTGGATCGGCGTCAAGCTGCTGATTCCCGAGGACGACGCGCACGGCAACATCAAGGGCGGCACGTCCATCGCCGCGGCCGTCAAGACCATCATCGTGGCCGACTTCGTCATGAGCCTGGACAACGTCATCGCCATCGCCGGCGCGGCCCAGAATGCCCACGAGGGCCACCAGATCGGCCTGGTCGTGTTCGGCCTGATCGTCAGCGTGCCCATCATCATCTGGGGCAGCACCCTGGTGCTCAAGCTCATCGACCGCTATCCGCTGGTCGTCACCTTCGGCGCGGCCCTGCTGGGCTGGATCGCCGGCGGCATGGTCATCACCGACGTCTTCGTCGTGGATCAATTCGGCCCGCAACCGGCTGCGGTTAAAATCGCCGCGGAAGTCATCGGTGCACTGCTGGTCGTAGCCGTGGGGCGGTGGCTTGCCAGCCGTAAAACCGCATCCAAGGAATCCGCGCATGAGTCTGCGTAAAAGCGACAACCCCGAGTCCGGCCTCAGCCTGTTGCAGGGCCTGCTGGTACTTGCCATCCTGGGCGTGATTGCCGCGGTCGTCTTCTCCAGCCTCGGCAATTGACCCGGCCCGTGTCCGATCCGCAACGTCTCGTCATCGCCACTCGCGCCAGCCGGCTTGCCCTATGGCAAGCCGAGCATGTGCGCGACCGGCTGCGCGCACTGTACCCGCAATGCGCCGTCGAACTGCTGATACTCACCACCCGGGGCGACCAGATCCTGGATCGCACCCTGTCCAAGGTGGGCGGCAAGGGCCTGTTCGTCAAGGAACTCGAAACCGCCTTGCTCGACGGGCGGGCCGACCTGGCCGTGCATTCCCTGAAAGACGTGCCGGTCGACCTGCAGGCGCCGTTCGAATTGTGCGCCGTCCTGGAACGCGCCGATCCCCGGGACGCGTTCGTATCCAACCAGTATGCCGCGCTGGCCGACCTGCCCGCCGGCGCGGTGGTGGGCACTTCCAGCCTGCGGCGCGAATCCCAGATCCGCCATCGCTATCCGCACCTGGTCGTCAAGCCGCTGCGCGGCAACCTGGATACCCGCCTGGGCAAGCTCGACAACGGCGACTACGCCGCGATCGTGCTGGCCGCGGCGGGCTTGCAGCGCCTGAACCTGGCCGAACGCATCCGCGGCCGGCTCGATCCGGCCGACAGCCTGCCCGCCGCCGGCCAGGGGGCCCTGGGCATCGAGATCCGCAACGACCGCGACGACCTGCGTCAATGGCTGGCGCCATTGGCCTGTGCCCGCGCCACGGCCTGCGTCACGGCCGAACGCGCCGTCTCGCGCGCATTGGGCGGTTCGTGCCAGGTGCCGCTGGCCGCCTACGCCGAACTCGACGGCGATATGCTTACGCTGCGCGCGCTGGTGGCTTCGCCCGACGGCACACGCATGATCCGCTGCCAGCACCAGGGTCCGGCCGGGCAAGCCCAGACCGTTGGCCAGGCCGCCGCGCAGGAATTGCTGTCCAACGGCGCGGCCGCCATCCTGGCCGAACTGCTCGACCCGCCCACGCCCTGAAGGCGCTTGCCGGCCGCCCGCGGGGTTCGCCAAGAAGGGGTGCCCATGTCGCCTATCGCCATCCTGACACGGCCCGCCGGGCGTAACGACGCGCTGGCGCGCGAACTGCGCGCGGCCGGCTGGCAGGCGCTGGTATTGCCGGCGCTCGACATCGAACCGCTGGCCATCGAGCCAGCCCAATTGCCGTTGCCGCAAGACTACGACCTGGTCGTGTTCGTCAGCGGCAACGCCGCCCGCCACTACCTGGCCCAATTGCGCGATGTCGCGGGGCAGGGGCACTGGCCGGCCGCCACGCCCGCGGCCACCGTCGGGCCGGCCAGCGCGAGGGCCTTGCGCGAACTGCCCGGATTTGGCGCCGATACAACAGTGCTGTGTCCGCCGCCGCAGGCACCCACGCACGACTCCGAAGCGCTGTGGCAGGTGTTGCGCGAATGCGGCGAGCTGCCGCGGCGCGTGCTGCTGGTGCGCGGCACCCAGGGGCGCGACTGGCTGGCGGACCAGCTCGAAGCCTCGGGCACGCTGGTGCGGCGGCATGCCGCCTACCGCCGCCGCCCCGCGCCGTGGCCGCCCGAGGCCTTGCGGCAATTGCGCGAATGGGCGCGCCTGGGCAAGCGGCCGACCTGGCTGCTGACCAGCGGAGAAGGCCTGGCAGCCATCCAGGCCCACATCGGCCAGGCCGGCCTGGATGCCTGGTGGCAGGGCTGCGGCTTCGTGGTCACCCATCCCGTGCTGGCCCAGCGGCTGCCGCGCGCCGGTGGCGAGGGGCAGCCGCCGATGGTAAAAATCTGCTTGCCTGCCGATGAAGCGATCCTTGCGGCCTTTGTTGCCGCTTGAATCGAAGTTTTGGCGTTTCACCGAATACAATCGCGTCATGACAGACCAGACCCCCGCCATCGAACCGGCCGCCAAGGCGGCAGCCCCGGGCGCAGGCTCGCCCGCATCGCCGCCGCCGGCCCCGCCACGGGCCAAGGCGTCTTCCGGCGCCGTTGGCACCCTGACCGTCGCGCTGGTCATCGTGCTGTTGTTGGCCATCGGGCTGGGCTGGGCGTTGTGGATGCAGCGCAAGCAGTTCCTGACCGCCGGGCGCGAGATCGCCACCCGGCTCGAATCCCTGGACCAGGCCGCCGCGCAAAGCCGCAAGGACGCGCGCGAAGCGCTGGCGCTGGCCCAGGCGCAGGCCGGCCGCGTGGCCGAGCTGGAAAACCAGGCCCAGGAAGCCAAGAGCCGCTACGACGACCTGCAGCAAGCCTGGCAAACCTTCAGCGGCGGCGCCAGCGACGAAATCCTGGCCAACGACATCGAACGCCTGCTGATGATGGCCAACCAGCAATTGCGGCTGGCCGGCAACGTGAACAACGCGATCATCGCGCTCGAAACCGCGCAGGCCCGCCTGGCGCGCGCCGACCGTCCGCGTTTCGCCACCTTGCAGCAAAGCATCAACGGCGATATCGATCGCCTGCGCGCGGTGGCCACCATCGATATCCCGGCGCAATCGGCCCGCATCGACCGGCTGGCCGGCCTGGTGTCCAAGGCCCCCATGCTGGTGCCCGATGCCGCCGCGCCTGGCGCGTCCGGCGATGCCGTCGCGGCCGCGCCGCAACCGGCGCCCGCGCAAGAGTCTGATCCGCGCAGCCAGTTGCCGGCCGATGCCGCCTGGTGGGAACGCTGGCGCGCCGAGATCGCCTCGTGGCCCGGCCGCGCCGGCAGCGTGCTGACGCACGAACTGGGCGATCTGATCAGCGTGCAGCGCGTCGATCAGCCCGCGGCGCTGATGTTGTCCGCCGAACAGGCCGGGCAGGCGCGCGCCGCCCTGCGCCAGCGCCTGATGACCGCGCAGCTGGCGATGCTGATGCGCCAGCCCGAGGTCTGGAAGAACGAACTCGACAACGTCGTCACCACGCTGCGCACCTACTACGACGCGCGTTCGGCCGATACGCAGGCCGCCTTGCGGCTTGCGCAAGACCTGGCGCAAACCGACATCGCCGTGCGCCTGCCCGATGTCAGCGACAGCCTGGCCAGCGTGGCCGCCTTGCGCGCCGCCGGTTTCGACGCGCCCGCCACTCAGGACTGACGCATGCGTACCTGGTTCTGGACTCTGCTGCTTGCCGTCGTCGCCGTGGCCTTGGCCGTGGTGCTGCGTTCCCACGCGGGCAATGTGATGGTGCTGGTGTGGCCCTGGCGCATCGAGTTGTCGCTGACGCTGTTCGTCTTGCTGGTGCTGGCGCTGTTCGTGGCCCTGTATGTGGGCTTGCGGCTGCTGGCGTGGCTGCTGGCCATTCCCGATCGCATGCGGGCCTGGCGTGGCCAGCGCGCCCAGGCGCGCGACCACGAACTGCTCGAACGCGGCTGGACTGAACTGCTGGAAGGACGCTTCTCGCATGCCGAAAAAGACCTGACCAAGCTGCTCGAGCAAACGCGCGTGGCCAGCCGGCGCGTGCTGGCGGCCTTGTCGGCCGCGCGCGCCGCGCATGGCCTGGGCGAATTCGAACGCCGCGACCGCCTGCTGGAATCGGCACGCGAACATGCCAAGGGCAACACCGGGTTGCAGGAAGCCATCGCCACCGTGTCGGCCGACCAACTGCTCGACCAGGGGCGGGCGCAGGATGCGCTGGCCGTGCTGGCGCCGCTGCAGGATGGTGGCGTACGCCACCTGCACACCATGCGGCTGTTGCTGCGCGCCGAAGCCGTGCTGGGCCACCATGACCGCGTTTTCACGCTGGCGCGCGGGCTGATGCGCCGCAATGCGCTGTCCAAGACCGAAGCCGAGCTCCTGATCGACAAGGCGGGGGCCGCCCGCCTGCGCGCCGCCGCCGCGTCGGGCACCGATGCCTGGCGCGCCGTCTGGAAAGACCTCAAGAGCGACGAGCGCGTGCTGCCCGAGATCGCCCTGGCCGGCGCCACGGAGTTCGAAGCCGCGGGCGAGCCGGCCGAGGCGGCTCGCGTGCTGGAAGCCGCGGTGCCCGTGCATTTCAAGCCGTCGCTGGTGGCGGCCTATGCGCGCTGCGATGCCGACCAGGTCCCGCGCCGGCTGGCCAAGGCCGAGGCTTGGCTGCAGAAGCGCCCGGCCGATGCCGAGCTGTTGTCCGCGCTGGGCATGCTGTGCCTGAACGGGCAATTGTGGGGGCAGGCCGAACGCTATCTGCAGCGCAGCCTGGGTTTCCGCAACGATTCCCACACGCATGCCTTGCTGGGCAGCCTGTACGATCGCCTGGACCGTCCGGCCGATGCGGTGCGCCACTGGCGCCTGGCTACCGCCGCCAGCATGGCGCTGCCGGTGCTGGCGGCCGATCAGGCCTTGCCGGCGGCCGAGACGGGCTCCGATCCGCTGCACCTGGATGCGGAAGGCGAGTATTCCGCCTATCCGCCCGAAACCAACCTGCCAGTTCCCGAGGTCGCGCCCGCCCCGGCCGAGGCGCCGCAAGCCGCGCCGGCCGACTATGTGCTGGACCCCGATGCCCGCGTGGCGGGCCGCGAAGCCACCGGCGCGGCGCAGCCCGAGCCGGCGGCCGTGCCGCCCGCCCGTTCCGCCATCGACATCGAAGACTACTTCGACAGCGCGCCGATTCCGGTGGCCGCCTTCGACGTGCCGGTGCCCACCTACGGTCCGGCGCCGTCCGCGCCTGCGGCCGACGCCGAGGCCGACGCGAAGCGCGGCGACGGCAAACCCCATTCTCTTCCAGACAAACAAGGTTGAACCATGAGCCTCGATCGCGTTTCTTCCGGCAAGAAGCTGCCGGAAGACTTCAATGTCATTATCGAAATCCCCATGAACGCCGACCCGGTCAAGTACGAGGTCGATAAAGAAACCGGCGCCGTGTTCGTCGATCGCTTCATGCTGACCGCCATGCACTACCCGTGCAACTACGGCTACATCCCGCAGACCCTGTCCGACGACGGCGACCCCGCCGACGTGCTGGTGGTGACCCCGTTCCCCATCCAGGTCGGGGCGGTGGTGCGTTGCCGCGCGCTGGGCGTGCTCGAAATGGACGACGAGGCAGGCGGCGACGCCAAGCTGCTGGCCGTGCCGGTCGACAAGCTCTATCCGCCGTACCGCCACATCAAGTCGTACGAAGACCTGCCCGTCGAGGACATCAGCCGCATCCAGCACTTCTTCGAGCACTACAAAGACCTGGAAAAGGGCAAGTGGGTGAAGGTCAAGGGCTGGAAGGGCGTGGAAGCCGCCCAGGAAGAAATCGTGCGCAGCGCCGAACGCTATATCAAGGGCTGAGGCTTTCCTGGCGCCCCACATCGGGCCGCGACGCGCCATGCGTCGCGGCCCGATGCATTTTGGGCGTGGCCTGTGCAAAAAAGGGATAAACTCGCGCATTGAATTCCAGTGCGCCGGCCGTGCCGGCATGCTTTCAACCAGGTCAAGGACACAATGGACTACGTTTTCCCTCCGTCGCCGCCTGTTGCCGTGCCCGTTGCCGGCAGCGGCGCGCTGCTTCCCGTGCGCCGCGTGTATTGCGTGGGTCGCAACTACGCCGAGCACGCCAAAGAAATGGGCTTCACGGGCCGCGAGGATCCGTTCTTCTTCTGCAAGCCGGCCGATGCGATCCTGCCCGTGGCCGACGGCCAGACCGGCTCGATGCCGTATCCGTCCAAGACCGTCAACCTGCACTACGAAATGGAGCTGGTCGTGGTGCTGGGCAAGGGCGGCAAGAACATTCCGGTCGAGCAGGCCAATGATTGCGTCTGGGGCTATGCGCTGGGCCTGGACATGACCCGCCGCGACCTGCAGGGCGAAGCCAAGAAGCAAGGGCGGCCCTGGGAAGTCGGCAAGGCGTTCGACCTGTCGGCGCCGCTGGGGCCCGTGCATCCGCGCAGCGCCGTGGGCACGCTCGAGCGTGGCGCCATCTGGCTGGATGTGAACGGCCAGCGCAAGCAGTCCAGCGACATCTCGCAGATGATCTGGAATATCCCCGAGAGCATCGCCTACCTGTCCGGCCTGTTCGAGCTGAAGGCCGGCGACCTGATCTTCACCGGCACGCCCGAGGGCGTGGGCGCGGTGGTGCAGGGTGATGCCATCGTGGGCGGCGTCGAGGGCCTGGGCGAACTGCGCGTGCGCATCGCCTGACCGCCGGTTTCTTTCCAGGAGCAAGATCATGCGCGGACGAGTCATGCTGACGGCGCTTATTGTTTTCGGTGTCGTGCTGCAAGGCTGCAATACCGTGGCGGGCATGGGCAAGGACGTATCCCGGGCGGGAAACGCCATTACCACCGCCGCCGAAAAATAAGGCCTGACGGCCCCAAGACAACGGCCCCCGAGGGGGCCGTTGTCGTTTCCGGCGCCACCAGCCGCGGCATGTGCTGCCGCGGGAATATTCCATCCACCTCGGCATCCGCGAATAGCCGGCACATCGCCGTCATTTCACACTACCGCCTCGTTCACTGAAGAAGGGGCTGGCTATGGTCCAGTGTGTATCCCGGCAGCGCGGCCAGGGGATGACCGAGTACATCATCGTGGTGGCGCTTATCGCGGTGGCGGCGATCGCCGTCTACCAGTTGTTCGGCCAGGTCGTACGGTCGCAGACCGCCGCCATGGCGCGCGAGCTGGCCGGCGAAGACGGCACGACCCAGGCGCGCGCGGCGCAGTCGGCGGCCAGCAAGGCCGCCGCCCAGACCAAGGCGCGCACGCTCAAATCGTTTACCGGCAACGCGAAATGATGCGCCGCGCAGCGCCGTGGGCGAGCGGGCCCGCCAGGCAGGGCGGACAGGCCCTGCCCATCGTGCTGGCGCTGGCCGCCGTCGGCGGCATCGCGCTGGTGGCGCTGTACAACGTCGGCCAGACCGCCGCGGCGCGCGTGCGCTTGACCCACGCGGCCGATGCCGCGGCCTACAGCGGCGCGCTGGCCCAGGCGCGCACGCTCAACTTGCTGGCCTATATCAATCGTGCGCAAGTGGCGCATCAGGTGGCCATGGCGCATCTGGTCACGCTCGGGTCGTGGGCGCAGTTCGGGCAGGCGCAAGCGCAACAGCGCGGGCGGGGCAACCCGCCCGCCGGCCTGATCGCCATGCTTTTCGGGGCGTCGGCCGGCGGGGCCTATGCGCGGGCCGGCGCCACGCAAGATGCGCTGCCCGAATTGGCCCGGGCATTCCAGCAGCACGACCAGGCCGTGCATCAGGTGCTGCGCCAAGCCTCCGCGTCGGCCGTGGCGCACCTGGGCGAATTCCGCCTGCAGACCATGTTGCGCGTGCTGCACGCCAACTATCCCGAGCACTACGCCGCGTCGGGCCAACAGGCCGCGTCGCAGGCCGGGCCTCTGCAATTGTCGGTGCTGTCCGACAACCAGGAAGGCTACGTGGGGCTGCGCCCCGGCAACACCGCGGGGGGCTTGCGCGGCATGATCGAGCTGGCCGCCGGCCGCTACGACTTCCTGCGGCCGCGCAACCTGACCCGGCACAGCAACTGGATCGTGCATCGATCTTGCCCCACGCGCCGCCACGAACTGCGCCGGCGCGGCGGCACCTGGCTTGGCGACGACGGACGCTGGGGCGCGCTGGATACGCTGTCCTACCATGCCTTGCGCTCGAATCGCTGGATCGGCTGCTACTACCGCGAGTACGCCATGGGGTGGGGGCAGGCGGGGCGCCATGCACTGGGCGCGGGCGATTATGTCGACAAGCCGCCGCAGGATTTTTCCCAGCAGGACTTCTGGCGTTGGGTACACGAGAACACTTCATGGAACCTGTTCTACGGCCGCAGCAATCCCATGGCCAATTCCTACGCCGTTGCCGGCGCCGCACGCTGGGCCAGCCGCGGACTACCCGCGTATCACGAACTCGACGCCGGCGCGGCGGGCCTGCCCCTGCGCTTCGCCATCCAGGTGCGCCAATCGGCCGCGACGCTGCCTACCACCGATGCGGCCAGCGCCTTGGCCGCGCCGGCCGGCCGCTATACCTATGCGGGCCTGGCGGCCGACGAAGCGGTCACGGTCACCAGCGCCGCGGAAACGTATTTCTCGCGACCCCAGCCGCAGGACGGCCGGCCGGCCGAGCCGGCCGGCCTGTTCCGCCCCTATTGGCAGGCCCGGCTCAGCCATGCGCCAGCCGAACGGCTTTCCGGGTACTTGCCATGACGCGCCTGCAATATCGTTCCATGCCGCGTGGGCAGGCCATGGTGGAAGCGGTGCTGGCGATCGCGCTGCTGGCATTGTTCATGCATGGCATGGCCACCGTGGGGGCGCTGCAGTTCAACGGCCTGGCCGCCGCCCAACTCAGCCGCCATGCCGCGTTTGCCGCCGCGCGTGGGCAGACCGACCTGCCGCATGCGCGCACGGCCACGGTATCCGAGGGGCCCGTGCAGTGGCTGGACGCCAGCGCGCAGGCCGGCGATCCCCAGGCGGTCGCGCTGGCGCGCGATTGGCTACGCGCCGATCCCAGACTGCGCACCGCGCAAGCCACGGTGCATCCGCCCTCGGCTGCCGCCTTCGCCCGGCGCGACAGCCCGGCTTCGGTGCTTGCCATACGGCGCCACACCACCTTGGCGGCCAATGCCGGGCATGCTTCCAGCGACACCGCCGCCGCGCAGCGCATCGAAGCTTCGGCCGCCGGCTGGGCGGATGCCGCCCGGCGTTCCCGGGATGCGGCCCAGGCGTTGCGCCGGCGCATGCAACCCGTCGACGCGCCGTGGGGCCGGGGCGACTGGTCGGTCGACTGGCTGGGGCCATGGGCCGACCTGGCACCCTTGCCGGCCGCCACGCCGGGGCGCTGACATCATGCGGTCGTCTTCCATCGGGTTTCGGCATTGCGCGGCGCGGGTGGTTCGCCCGCCCGAGGCCGGCACGAGACGGGCAGGGGCTTTTGCCTGCCTGGCCGTGGTGTCGCTGGCCTGCGCCGGTGCGCCGCTCGCGCCGGACAGCCTGGCCTTGCCGCCGGGCAGCGTGCAGACGCCGTTGGGCCGCGGCATGCGGCTTTACGGCATGCCGGCCGACGTGCGCCTGCTCGACATGCCAGTACCCATCGCGCAGGCGATTCCTTTCCTGACGGCGCGGTATCCGGTCTTGTCCGACCTGGGGGTGTATCCGGGGCTGGCGGTGTTGTCGGGCCACGCGGCCGGGCAACATTGGGTGGCGGCCCTCGAGCCCGCTGGCCCGCGGCGCACGCGCGGCAGCCTGTCCGTGCTGGCGGCATCCGGCGATGCCGGCGTGGCGGCATCCCGGCGTCCCGGATGGTTGCCAGCGAACGCGCGTTTGCGGCTCGATTTCGGCATCGACGATGGCGACGGGCACACGACACAGCAGGTCTGGACGCTGGCATCGCCTGTCGCCACGGCTCGCCGCGCGATCGACGATGGTTTGCGGCGCGCGGGCTGGCGCCGCGAGGCGGCCGCGAGCGAATCGTCCGCGGCAGGCCACTGGGCACGCGGGCGGGTACGCCTGCAAATCACTATTACCGCCGCCGAGGGCGGCGGCAGCGGCATCTTGCTGCAGCGGCATGACGAGGTCTCTCCATGATTTCCCGGCTTTCCGCCTTCCAGCCGCGCCTGAAGGCGCTGGGCGTCTACGGGTTCGCACTGGCCGCCGGCCTGCTGGCGGCCTGGGCCGCGCGCGAGCATATCCAGGCCCGGGTGCGCGAGATCGAGCGGCAGGCCGAGGTCGTCGTGGTCGACCGGCTGGTGGCCGCCACGGACCTGCCGGCCGGCACCCCGTTGCACATCGATCACCTGGCGGTGCGCGGCATCCCGGCACCTTGGGTGCCGGGCGGCGCATTCGATGCCGAGGCCGTCGAGCAGGTGCTGGGCGCCGTGCTGGCGGTCGACCTGCAACAGGGCGAGGCCCTGCTCGACGTGCACTTGGCGCCCCAGGCCGCGGCACAGCCGGTATCGGGTTTGCTGGCTACCGGCCGGCGCGCGGTGACGCTACCGGCCGACGAGATCAACGCGGCATCGGGGTTGCTGCGGCCGGACGACCTGATCGATCTGTTCGTGTCCTTCACGCATCGCGGCCAGCACCTGACGGCGCCGTTGCTGCAAGGGGTACGCGTGCTGGCCACGGATGCCAGCCCCGACGCGGCGCCCTCCATCACGCTCGATACGTCGGCGCAGGATGCGATCAAGCTGGTCGCGGCCCGGCACGCCGGCACCCTGACGGCCATGCTGCGCCGCCAGGGAGACGCGGTCGCGCCCCGGCCGTCGGCGCCCGGAGACCTGGCCGCCCTGATGGGTATCGACGACCGCGATGCGCCGCCATCCCCGGCGGTGCCCATTCTGTATGGCGATCGCCTGGATGCCGAGAGCGCCTCGATCGGCCATGAAGATGCCGGCGCGCCCGTCAAGGAGGCGCCATGAACCGTTCCCGCATCGTCGCATGGATGGCCGGTGCGGCAGCCGTGCTGATGGTCCGGCCGGGCGCGGCCGGGGGCCCGGCCCCGGCGCCCGTGGCGTTGACGCTGGAAGTGGGTCAGACGCAAGTCGTGCGCCACGAATCGGTCACGCGCGTGGCGGTCGGCAATGGCCAGGTGGTCAGCGCCGTATCGGTGGACGGCCGCGAGGTCGTGCTGTTCGCGCGCCAGGAAGGCGTGTCGTCGGTGCATGTCTGGACGCCCGCGGGCGTGGGCGCCGCGTACGAAGTCCAGGTGCGGCCGGCTGGCTGGGCACACATGCAGCAGGAAGTCCAGGCCTTGCTGCGGCACATCCCCAATGTGCGCAGCAGCCTGGTGGGCGACAACATCGTCATCGAAGGCGACGACCTGGCCGACGACGACCGCGTCCGCATATCGGCGCTAGCGCAGCGCTATCCGCGCATCCTGGATTTCACCGGGCAGGTCGGCTGGGACAGCATGGTGCTGCTGGATGTCCAGGTCGTCGAATTGCCCACTTCCCGCTTGCGCGAATTCGGCGTGCAATGGGATGGCGTGTCGCAAGGCGGCCTGCAGGCCGGGCTGGCGTGGCGCCCGGGCTCCGGCGTACGCCCAGCCGGGACGGACGCCGCCGATGCGCCGCCGCTGGCCATGCAGGGGATGGGCGCGGGCGGCTATTTCGGGGTGAACGCGCTGATATCCGGGCGCATCGCGGCACTGGCGCAGCGCGGCGAGGCCGTGATGCTGGCGCAGCCCCAACTGCTGGCCCGCAGCGGCACCACGGCCTCTTTCCTGGCCGGTGGTGAAGTGCCCTACAGCACTACCGATGCGCAGGGCAACAGCGTGACCGAGTTCAAGCCATACGGCGTGTCGCTGAACATCACGCCTCGCATCGATCGCAATGGCGCCATCCGCTCACGCATCGAAGTCGAGGCCAGCTCGGTGGATATGTCATTGAGCGTCGCGGGCGGGCCGGCCCTGCGCACGCGTCGCGCCGCCACCGAATTCAATGTGCGGTCGGGGCAGACGCTGGTGCTGGGCGGGTTCCTGTCGCGCGAGCGTTCCCGCGAGCGCAGCGGGCTGCCGCTGCTGCAGGATATTCCTTTGCTGGGCACACTGTTCTCGTCGCGCCGCGATCAGCACAAGGAAACCGAACTGGCCATTTTCGTGACGCCGCGCATCGTCTCGCAAGACCATGCCGAGCTCGCCTTGCGCGTGCAGCGCGGGCGCCACGTGCTGGGGCAGGCCTTTCCCGATGCGCCGGCGTTGGGCACCGCGGCGCCCGGCGCCGGCGATCCCGACTGGAGCGCCTATATGGGCCCGGGCTCGCAATGGCGCGCGGCCGCGACACGTTTCCCCAGGTGATCCATGCTCGATATTCTGATGATGTTCGAAGACGGCCAGCAGCGTACGGTGCGCGCGCCGGTGCCGCTGGTGATCGGCCGTTCGGCCCAGTGCGGGCTGCGCATTGCCAATTGGCGCGTGGCCAAGTGCCATGCGCGGCTGGTGGGGCAGGGGTCCGCGCTCGAGCTCGAAGACATGGGTTCTCTAGGAGGCACCTTCGTCAATGGCCAGCGTATCACCGTGCATCGGCCGGTACTGCCCGAGGACGACATCGTGGTGGGCCCATGCCGGATGCGCGTGCGCCTGGCGGTCGATGCGGCCGGCGAGCCCGACGACCCGCCGGTTGCCGACGCCGTGGCGCAACTCGCGCGGGATGACGCGCCCGTTGCGGCGGCGAACGATGGCGCGCCGGGAGCGCTGGCCTTGTTGCCCCATCGCCAGCGTCTGCATGCCGCCTTGTTGCAGGCCCTGGACTTGCGCCGTCGCGATGTCGCGGGCATGAGCGACGACCTGCTGCGCAGCGAGGCGCGGCAGCTACTGGACGCCATCGTGGCGGCCGATGCCGGGCTTCCCGCGCACGCCGATCGCGCCGCCCTGTGCCGCGATGTGCTGGACGAGGCCGTGGGCCTGGGGCCCCTCGAACCCCTGTTGGCCGACCCAGACATCAGCGAGATCATGGTCAATCGCCACGACGAAATCTATGTCGAACGCCAGGGACGCCTGTGGCGCCACCCGGCGGCCTTCAGCAGCGAGCAGTCGGTGCGCTGGGTCATCGAGCGCATCGTGGCGCCGCTGGGCCGACGCATCGACGAGAGCGCGCCCATGGTGGACGCCCGGTTGCCGGACGGCTCGCGGGTCAATGCCGTGATCGCGCCGGTGGCGCTGCGCGGCGCCTGCCTGACGATACGCAAGTTTCCCGCCCGGCGGCCCCGCATGGCGGACCTGGCGCAGGCCGGCTCCATCGACGCGGCGATGGCCGAATTCCTGCATCTGTGCGTGCGCACCCGCAAGAACGTCGTGGTGTCCGGCGGCACCGGCTCGGGCAAGACTACCCTGCTGAACATCCTGTCCAACGGCATTCCCGAGGGCGAGCGCATTGTCACCATCGAAGATGCCGCCGAACTGCGCCTGGACCACGCCCACCTGGTCGCGCTGGAGGCGCGGCCGGCCAACCTCGAGAACCGAGGCCGGATCGATATCCGCGACCTGGTGCGCAACGCGCTGCGCATGCGGCCCGATCGCATCGTGGTGGGCGAATGCCGCGGCGCGGAGGCTTTCGACATGCTGATGGCAATGAATACGGGACACGAAGGTTCGCTGACCACCTTGCATGCCAATTCGCCGCGCGATGCGCTGGGCCGGCTCGAGGCCATGGTGCTGATGGCCGGCATGGACCTGCCGCTTTCGGTGGTGCGCGAACACATCGGCGCCAGCGTGGATATCGTGGTGCAGCTGGCGCGCCGGTCCGACGGCCGCCGGATAGTCACGGCCATTGTCGAGATCACCGGCCTGGAAAGCGGCCGCATCCAGCTGCAGGAACTGTTCCGCCACCAGGGCGCGCAGGGCTTTCGCGGGTGCGGGCTGCTGCCGAGTTTCGCGGATGACTGGCGAGCCTCGGGCATTCCGTTCGATCCGGCCTGGTTCGGCGAGAACATGTCCACCGGGCGCGCCGGCGGGCTTGCGCCATGATCTGGCTGGCCGTTGCCATGTCCACGGCCTGCGCGGCCCTGCTGGCCTGGCGCGTGCAGGCCTGGTTCGGGCCGGCGCTGCAGCGCTACCGGCGCGTCTACACCGACGATGCCGGCGCCAGGCTGAGCGAGGTGTTCCTGTTTATCGATCCGGCGCAATTGTGGCTGGGTGCGATCATGCTGGCCGCAATGGCCGGGCTGTCGGTTTTCGCCGCCAGCGGCAGCATCGTGCTGGGCGGCATTGCCGCCGTGCTGGCCAGCCGCCTGCCGCGTCAATTGGTGGCGCGCTTGCGGCAACGGCGCCTGGCGCAGTTCCAGCAGCAGTTGCCCGGCGCATTGCTGGCCCTGGCTTCGGCGCTGCGTGCCGGCGTGGCGGTTTCCACCGCATTGCGCCATATCGTCGACCACAGCCAGACGCCGCTGGCGCAGGAATTCGCGCTGATGCTGCGCGAGCAACGCCTGGGCGTGACGTTCGACGCGGCGTTGCGGAACCTGGGCACACGCGTGCCGTCCGAAGCCACCGCCCTGGTAGTGGCCGCGTTGAGGGTGGCCTCGCATACCGGTGGCAACCTGGCCGAAACGCTGGACGGCATCGCGCGCACGCTGCGCGACCGCCTGCAACTGCAGGGCAAGGTGCGCGCCCTGACCGCCCAGGGCCGCTTACAGGCATGGATCGTCGGGGCCTTGCCGCTGCTGCTGATGGCCGTGCTGGATGGCATGGAACCCCAGGCCATGGCGGTCCTGTGGCATACGCCGGCAGGCTGGGCGGTGCTGGCCGCGGTAGCCATCCTGGAAACGGCCGGTGTCCTGATGATCCGGCGCATCGTCGACATCGATATCTAGGGCTGGCCCATGTCGAACGAATGGGGGGTATCCGCATTCTCCGTGCTTGCCATCATGCTGGCCGGCGCGGGGGGCGGCGTGGCGGCCTGGCTGGCGGCCCGGCCGGTACTGCGGCGGGGCGGCGATATGGCCGGCGGCGCGGCATCGCTGGCATGGGGATGGCGGCTGGGATGGCCATGGCTGGCCGCCACGGCCAAGGCTTGCGGCCCGTTGCTGTCGTGGCGGCTGCGCGCGCGATTGGCGCGCGTGGCGGAACAAGCCGGGTTGCCTCTTGCCGTCACGCCCGCGCATCTTGCCGCCCTGATGGTCAACGCCATCCTGTTGGGAGCGGCGGCGGGCGCCGGCCTGGCCGCGTGGGCCGGTGCGCCGCATGCGGCGCCGTGGGCCATGGCCGCGGGCGCGCTGTTGGCGGGCGCCGTGCCGGCGAGCCGCATTCGCCGCCGCGTGCGGCACCGGCGCCGCCGCATCGGCCGCGAATTGCCCTTCGTGCTGGACATGATGACGCTGTGCGTGGAGTCGGGGCTGAGCTTGCACGGGGCCTTGCAGCAAGCCGAGCAGCATGGCCCGCCAGGGCCGCTGGGCGACGAGCTGGCGCGCGCCCTGGCCGACATGCGCGCCGGCATGCCGCGCGCGGCCGCCTTGAAGGCCCTGGCCGAACGTGCCGACGACCCTGCCGTGCGCGGCTGGGTGGCCGCGCTGGTCCAGGCTGATGGCCTGGGCATGAGCCTGGGGGCGCTGCTGCGGGGCCATGCCGCGCAGTGCCGCGCCGAGCGCTTCCAGCGGGCGGAAAAGCTGGCGATGGAAGCGCCGGTGAAGATGCTGCTGCCCTTGATCGGCTGCATTTTTCCGTGCACGTTCATCGTGCTGGGCTTTCCCATCGCCATCCAGTTATGGCAGGCCGTGCAATGAACGGGCGGCGCCGTACCGATGCAGGGCGCATCCGGCTGGTGCGCGCCCGTGGCATGTCCGGGCGATTGCGCGGGTTGCTGTGCCGCGCTCGGGCGCCGGGGCCTGGCACCGGCCTGTTGCTGTCGCCTTGCAATGCGATCCACACCTTCGGCATGCGCTATGGCATCGACGCGGCATTCATCGACCGGCGGGGACGCGTGTTGCGCCTGGTGCGCAGTCTGCGGCCCGGTCGCATGGCATGCTGCCTGCGCGCGGCGGCGGTGGTGGAATTGGCGGTCAACGAGCACGACACGCCGCTGCGCTACCGCCGACGCCTGCAGGCCGCCGTGCGGCGCGCGGGTTTCGGCGCTTACGCGGCCGGTACGAAGAACCGCTCGCGCAGCGCCTGAAGGCCGATGCGCTCCAGGATCTCGCGCAGCCGCTCGGCCGGCTTGCGGCGCGGCAGGTTCTTGTAGTGGGCGATGATGAGTTCGTTCTTCATCGAGTGTTCCCAGCCCACCAGTTCGGTCACGCTGACCTGGTAGCCGTGCGCCTCCAGCTGCAGGCAGCGCAGCACATTAGTGATCTGGCTGCCGAATTCGCGCGTATGCAGGGGGTGGCGCCAGATCTCGGCCAGCGGGTCGGCCAGCGCGCGCGCCTTGTTCTGGCGCAGCACGGACGCCACCTCGGCCTGGCAGCAGGGCACCACGACGATGTACTTGGCGTGCTTTTCCAGGGCGAAGCGGATGGCGTCGTCGGTGGCGGTATTGCACGCGTGCAGCGCCGTGACCACGTCCACGCGCGCGGGCAACTGCTCCGAAGCGATCGAGTCCGCCACCGACAGGTTCAGGAAGGACATGCCGCCAAAGCCCAGCCGGCTGGCCAGCGCCTGCGACGAGGCCACCAGTTCGGCGCGGGTTTCGATGCCATAGACGTGCGACGGATCCTGTAGCGCCTTGAAGAACAGGTCGTACAGGATGAACCCCAGGTACGACTTGCCCGCGCCGTGGTCCACCAGCGTGACGGCGCCATGCTCGGCCTTGACATCGCGCAGCAGCGGTTCGATGAACTGGAACAGGTGGTAGACCTGCTTCAGCTTGCGGCGGCTGTCCTGGTTCAGCTTGCCGTCGCGCGTCAGGATGTGCAGTTCCTTGAGCAGTTCGACGGATTGGTCGGGGCGGATTTCGGGGGCAGGGGACACGGAAACGGCGCCCCGCAAGGGGCTCGGAAAATGGCTAGTTTACTGAAAGCCAGGTGGCCGCCGGCCGGCCGGGCGCTTGTCACGGCAAGGTTGGGGAAAACCCATATAGATACAAGCGTTTGATCTATATAGCATTCTGATCTGTATACAGAACAGAATTTTAATTAGAATGCGGCACTGGGCCAGCTGCCCACCGCGTTTGCCCGTCTTCCCCTGTCGAGCGAGGCCTTATGTCCGAGTCTTCCAGTCGCGTCAACGAACTGACCCCCGATCCCGCCGTGCGGTTCGATCCGGATATCGGGCAGGCTTACCTGAAATATGCCGGCATGCTGGTCGCGCGGGGCTATGTGCAAAGCTCGCTGGGCGGGATGGTCATCCGCGCGGCGCATCCCGATTACCCGGACGGCGTGGCCTATGCCAAGCCCTCGGCGGTCTCGCTGGAAGAAATGACACTGGAAGACCTGGTGATCACCGATATCCCGGACGGCCGCATTCTGTACGGGGATCGGCCCACCACCGTGGGCCACCAGATGAACCGCGAGATCCTGCGGTTGCGGCCCGACATCAATTGCGTGATCCACCTGCATCACGACGAGACCATCGCGTTCCTGGCGGCCGGCTTCGAGGAGATCCGCAGCACGTCGCTGACGTTCTCGTACCTGATGCAGAAGCCCGCGCACTATTTGCCGGCGCACCTGAACGTGGAAGAAGACGTCGCGCCGATCAAGACCTTCATTGCCGACACGAACTGCATCATCATGCGCCGCCATGGGTTCACTGTACTGGGGCGCACCGTGTCCGAGTGCTACCACCGCACCAACGTGCTGGTCTCGGAAGTCAAGCGCAACATCATCGTCGAGACCTTGTCGGGCCTGCACAAGACTCGCCCCGAATACCTGTCCCGGCAGGACATGGAATGGATGTACGCGCGCGGCGACAGCGTGGTGTACCCCAATGCCGTCGCCAAGCGCAAAGGCGGCTGAACGACCCCTTCCAACGCAGTTTCCGACCGCAGTCCCGACCTTACGGAGCCCCTCATGTCCGCATCCCTGAAGCGTTTCAAACTGCTGTGCGTCGCGTCGCTATGCTGTGCCGGCGTGCTGGCCGGCACCGCGCAAGCGGCCGATGCCTGGCCCGCGCGGCCCATCAAGCTGATCGTGCCATTCCCCGCCGGCGGCGGCACCGACATGGTGGGGCGCGCGATCGCCGAGTCGCTGAGCACGACGCTGGGCCAGCCGGTCATCGTCGAGAACAAGCCCGGCGCCGGAGGCACCGTGGGCTCGAACCAGGTGGCGGGCGCCGCGGCCGACGGCTATACCCTGGGCCTGGCGACTTCCAGTACCCATGTGACATCGCACATCCTGAAGAAGGACACGCCGTACAACCCCCTGACCGATTTCATGCCCGTGTCCGAGATCGGCAGCACCGGCTATGTGCTGGTGATCACTCCCGATTTTCCCGCCCGGGACATGAAGTCGTTCCTGGATTACCTGAAGCAGCATCCGGGCAAGGTCGAGTACGCCTCGGTCGGCCCCACGACCCTGGGCTACTTGATATCGGAACTGTTCAAGCTGGACAGGCAGGTCGACATGATGCATGTGCCCTACAAGGGGTCGTCGCAGGTGTACACCGACCTGATGAGCGGGGTGGTGAAGGCGTTCTTCGACAATCCGGTCGCCTCGGCCGAATACATCAAGGGCGGCAAGCTGCGTGCGCTGGCGGTCACCCAGCAGACGGCGCTGCTGCCGGGCACTCCGTCGTTCGCCCAGGCGGGTGTGCCGGGCTTCGACGCCGTGTTCTGGTATGGGGTGGTGGCGCCGGCCGGCACGCCGCAGGCCGTGGTCGACAAGATCCAGGCGGGCGTCGCGCAGTTCGCGGCCTCCGAGCAGGGCAAGGCTGTGCTGGCGCGGCTGGGGGTCCAGCCCATTGCCAGCACGCCGCAGGCTTTCGCCAAGCAGATCCGCGACGACATCGCGAAGTGGAAGGGCGTGGCGGACCGGGCCGGCATCGCTGCCGAGTGATTCCGCCGGGCCGCGGATATACTGCACGCATCGTCGGGGCCGCCTAGCGGCGCCCCGGTTTGCGGGGACCAGGTGGAATTCACAGCAGACAGCATCGTCGACCGCGTCTATGACCAGATCAAGGCCATGGCGGTGTCGTACCAGTTCAAGCCCGGCGAGCGCCTCAACGAGGGGGCGCTGTCGCGCCGCCTGGGCGTGAGCCGCACCCCGCTGCGCGAGGCGCTGAATCGCCTGAATACGGAAGGGCTGCTCAATGCGCTGCCCGGCAAGGGATTCTTCTGCCGCGACCTGGACGTACAGGAAATCTTCTCGCTGTACGAAATGCGCAAGGTGATGGAAACCGGCGCGGTGCGGTTGGCGGTGGCGCGCGCCAGCGATGCCGATATCGACGCGTTGTGCGCGTTCCTGGAGCAGACTACGCCTGGTTCGGGGGGGCTGTCCACGCCGGAACTGGCAGAACTGGATGAAACCTTCCATCTGCGCCTGCTGGCGATGTCCGGCAACGCCGAAATGCAGCAGGTGCTGCGCAACATCAACGCCCGCATCCGCTTCGTACGCTGGATCGACATCGACCTGGGCGACAAGCGCCATGGCGTGCCGGCCGACCACCATGCCATCGCGGCGGCACTGAAGGCGCGCGACGCCGAGCAGTGCGCGGCGCTGCTGGAAAAGCACATCAATCGCCGCCAGGAACAGATCAGCGCGTTCATCAAGGAAGCCTACGCCAAGATCTACATGTCCGGCGCCGCGCCGGGCACGGCGGGCTAGCGCCGCCGCCCATGGCAACGGGCGGCCTTCGCGGCACGACGCCCAGGCCGGCCTCGCAATACCACCATCCCCATCAAGCCCCGGTCAAGTGTTGCACGAAGCTGCGGCACAGCGCCGTCTGCGGACGCAGGGTGCTCCAGAGCACGTGGCTGCGCACCTGGATGCGAGGGGTCAGGGGGCGCGCGGTCAGGCCGGGCACGGGCAGGGCCGCCAGCAGGCCGGATTCCACCAGGGCGATGCCCGCGCCATGGAAGGCCAGCACGATGCCGGTCATCGAGGTAGCCACCTCGATCTGGATGTTCAGGGGCCGCTGCAGGAACGCGTTCAGGTGATGGCGCAGCAGCGCCTGCGGCACGTAGGTAATGATCGGATAGGGCAGCAGGTCGTCGATGGCGATGGATTCGCGCGCCGCCAGTGGATGGGTCTGTGGCAGGATGCAGCTGAGTTCGGCGGACTGCATGGGCAGCGACTGGATCGCGGCGTGATCGCCCGGCGCGAACGACAGGCCCAGGTCGACCTGTTCGTTGATCAGGCGCTCGGCGATCAGGTTCGAGTCCATCGATTGCAGCGAGACGCGCACGTTCGGGCGCGTCCGGGCGAATTCGGCCACCGCCTGCGCCAGCCAGGCATTGGCGATCGGCGAGCTGGCGGCGATCGACAACGAGCCCTGCATGCCTTCGGCCAGGTCCTGGCTGAACCGTTCCAGCCCGGCCACGCGGCCGAAGATGTCCTGCACCTCGGGCAGCAGCGCGCGCGCTTCCGGCGTGGGGATCAGCCGGCCGCCCTGGCGCCGGAACAGGGTGAAGCCCAGGCGCTGCTCGAAATGCTTGATGGTGGCGCTGACGGCGGGCTGGGTCACGTGCAGCAGGTTGGCCGCGCCGGTGATCGAACCGGACACCATGACGGCATGGAAGGCCTCGAGATGGCGCAATTGGATGCGGGCGAGCATGGCGGAAGCGGGGGTCTCCATAAACCGGTCTTATGGCCGGCAACGTTTATGTGATTGGCTGCCATGTTAGTCCACTGCCTAGAATCCCCGCTCATTGTGCCGGCCACGCCCGTTTTCCGCCCGGGCGCGCCGCCGTGCCGTTGATTGTCAATCCAGGAGCGCCCATGCCCCAGACCCAGGAAACCGTTTACCGGCCCAGCCAGGAAAACCTGTATTTCCCCAAGTACCCCAAGTTCGATTCCGTCGAGGCCGAGCGCTGGCACCGGCGCCAGCGCCTGGCCGCCGTCTGTCGCGTGTTCGCCAAATTCGGCTACGAATACGGCTTCGCGGGCCACGTCACGGTACGCGACCCGAAACACCCCCACCTGTACTGGACCAACCCCTTCGCCATGGATTTCGGCCGCGTGCGCGCCAGCGACATGCTGCTGGTCGACCACGCGGGCACCGTGCTGGAAGGCCGCTGGGCCGTCAACCGCGCCGGCTTCGTGCTGCATTCGGCCATCCACGAGGCGAATCTCGACGTCGTGGCATCGTGCCATGCCCACACCACGCACGGCATGGCCTGGGCCGCGCTGGGCCGCCCGCTGGACCCCATCACCCAGACCGCCTGCGGCTTCTA
>Ga0182735_1000896_pt1 | contig 21290 bp, 17 predicted proteins | sample eDN5th30CKraftMG_FD_128524 | JGI IMG/M metagenome (GOLD analysis project Ga0182735, IMG submission 128524) | Enriched Miracle-Growth compost microbial communities from Emeryville, California, USA - eDNA 5th pass 30_C Kraft MG (version 2) (version 2) ...
AAATCCGCCACCCGCTGATCCGCCACAAGCTCGGCATCATGCGCCGCGCCGACCTCAGCACCAAGAGTTTTCGCGAGCTGTCCCAGGAAGTCGGCGCGCTGCTGACCTACGAGGCCACCAAGGACATGCCGCTGGCCGGCGCCAGCGTCGAAGGCTGGTGCGGCACGGTCGAGGTCGAGAAAATCGCCGGCAAGAAGGTGACCGTGGTGCCCATCCTGCGCGCCGGCATCGGCATGCTCGATGGCGTGCTCAGCCTGATTCCCGGGGCCAAGGTCAGCGTGGTGGGCGTGGCCCGCAACGAAGAGACCCTGCAGGCCCATACCTATCTGGAACGCCTGGTGGGCGAACTGGACCAGCGCCTGGCGCTGATCGTCGACCCCATGCTGGCCACCGGCGGGTCGATGGTCGCCGCCATCGACATGCTCAAGCGCGCCGGCTGTCGCGAGATCCGCGCCCTGGTGCTGGTGGCCGCGCCCACCGGCATCAAGGCCGTGCTGGACCGCCATCCCGACGTGCAGATCTATACGGCCTCGATCGACCAGGGCCTGAACGAACACGGCTATATCGTGCCGGGCCTGGGCGACGCGGGCGACCGCATCTTCGGCACCAAGCAGAAGGCCGAATAGCCCGCCGCGGCCTCAGGCGGCCAGCGCCTGCGGCTGGCCTTCCAGGTAGGCGCCGAACCAGTGCAGCCGGCGCGCCAGCCCGGCCACCTCGCCGACGATCAGCAGCGCGGGCGCGCGCACGGCATGGCGGCGCGCCACGCTGGCCAGTTCGTCCAGCCGCCCCGTCACCACGCGCTGTTCGGGCCGGCTGCCGTTCTCGACCAGCGCGAAGGGCGTGGCCCCCGAGCGGCCGTGCTCGATCAGGCGCGCCGACAGCGTTTCCAGCTGCCCCACGCCCATGTAGAACGCCAGGGTCTGGTGCTCGCGCGCCAGGCCGGCCCAGTCCAGCGTGTCTTCGTCTTCGCGGCAGTGCGCCGTGACCAGCCGCACCGATTGCGCATGGTCGCGGTGCGTCAGCGGAATGCCGGCGTAGGCCGCGCATGCCAGCGCCGCGGTGATGCCGGGCACCACTTCGTAGCGCACGTGATGCGCGCGCAGGTATTCCAGTTCTTCGCCGCCGCGGCCGAAGATGAAGGCATCGCCGCCCTTGAGCCGGACCACGCGCCGGCCGGCGCGGGCGTGTTCGACCAGCAGCGCGTGGATGCGCGCCTGGGTGGCATCGTGGTCTTCGCCCGGCAGCTTGCCTACCGGTACGCGGTCGGCATCGCGGCGCGCCAGCGCCAGCACCGCCGGGCTGACCAGGCGGTCGTACAGAATGACGTCGGCCTCGTTCAGGGCGCGTAGCGCCTTCAGCGTGAGCAGGCCGGGGTCGCCCGGCCCGGCGCCCACCAGCACCACGCTGCCCTGGCTGGCGTCCTGCGGAGCCTGCAGGGCCTCGCGCAGCACGCGCTCGGCTTCGGCCGGCTGCTGCTGGCGCAGCAGGCCCGCCACGGGGCCGTCCAGCAGCCAGTCGTAGAAGCGGCGGCGCTGTTTCAGGTCGGGCCGGCGTTCGCGGATGCGCGGGCGATAGCGCGCCGCCAGCGCGGCCAGCGAACCTAGCGAATGATCGAACAGCGACTCGACCCGCTCGCGCAGCCGGCGCGCCAGCACGGGCGCCACGCCCGAGGACGAGATGGCCACGATCAGCGGCGAGCGGTCGACAATGGAAGGCACCTGGAACGACGACAGTTCGGCGTCGTCGACCACGTTGCTGAAGATGCGCCGCGCTTGCGCGGCCTGCGACACGGCGGCGTTGACGGCGCGGTCGTCGGTGGCGGCCACCGCCAGCCAGGCATCTTGCAGCCACTCGGGGCGGAACGCGCCCGCCAGGAACCGGATGCGGCCCTGTTCGGCCAGCCGGGCCAGCTCGGGCGCCAGTTCGGGGGCGCCCACGCAGACGTCGGCCGAGGCCTCCAGCAGCACCTGCACCTTGCGCGCGGCGACTTCGCCGCCGCCCACCACCAGCACGCGGCGGCCCTGCAAGTCGGCGAATAAGGGGAAAAGCTTCATGAAAATCAGCCTCGCGGGCCGAGCCCGCAATATGTCAATCGATCATAGAGACAGCCTTACATCCCTACAACTTTTGATTTATTGGATTGATATAGCGAGAAGTGATTAGTGCCCTCAGCCCCCGGGCGGCTGGCCTGGCGGGCCGCCCAGCCACTGCGCCATGTCCACGACTTCGCGGGCCACGTCGCCCAGGCGGCGCTGGCTTTGCATGGCGCGGTCGCGCAGCAGGCGGTGGGCCTGTTCTTCGGATACGCCGCGCAGTTGCATCAGCAGCCCCTTGGCCTTTTCCACGGCCTGCCGGTCGGCCAGGCGCTGGCGGGCCTCGGCCAGTTCGACCCGGCGCGCCCGCTCGACGGCGCCGCGCTCGATGGCCACGGTCAGCAGCGGCTCGATGCGCTCCGGCGGGACGGCGCCCACCACATAGGCCGCCACGCCGGCCCGCAGCGCCGCGCGGATGGTCTCGCGGTTGCCGTCGTCGGTGAACATCACCACCGGCCGGGCGCTGAATTCGCTGGCCACGCACACGTCTTCCAGCGTGTCGCGGGCGGGGGCGTCGGCGTCGATCAGCACCACGTCGGGCGCCAGCCGGGTGATGGCCTCGGCCAGGTCCATGCCGGCGGCGCGCTCGGCCACGACCTGCACGCCGGCCGCCACCAGCGTCTGCCGCAATGACGCCGCGCGCCCGTCCCCGTCGTTGAGAAGCATGACCTTCAGCATGATGGCTCCCGTTCCACTTCCGAAAAAGCAATATCCATGCCATTGGCCATCAGGCGCGCCGCGCGCGTGCCGGCTGCCCGCGCGCAGGGCGGCCGGCACAGTCATGGTGCACCGCCGCATGCGGCAACGCACCAACTTGGATCGTCCGGCCGCGCGCGGGCCGGCCCGGCGCTGGGCACGCATGGTTGGCATGGTGTTTGCTTGAGTGGAAACGGGCGGCCAACGGCGGCGGCCCGGCTGCCCGGAGGGCGGCATTGACCTGAACAACGGCGTTCTGCGACCCTGCCCGGCCATCGGCCAGGCGGCGCGGAACGCTTTTTTTATGGAGCTCTCGATGACTGGCACGCCCCGCAATACCGATTCGGCCGCCACGCCCGACGCCACGTCCGCCGGTATCGCCGATGCCCAGCGGCGCAAGTGGCTGGGCAGTACGGCCAAGGCCATCGCCGGCGCAGGGCTGCTGGGCCTGGTCGACCCCCTGGTGCGCGCGGGCGCGTGGGCCGCCGGCAGCGATGCGCCCGAGAAGGCCGAGGTGCGCATCGGCTTCATCCCGCTGACCGACTGCGCGTCGGTCGTCATGGCGTCGGTGCTGGGCATCGACCGGAAATATGGCGTGAAGATCGTGCCGTCCAAGGAAGCATCGTGGGCCGGCGTGCGCGACAAGCTGATCAATGGCGAACTGGATTTCGCCCACGTGCTGTACGGCCTGGTGTACGGCGTGCACCTGGGCATCGGCGGGCCGCAGAAAGACATGGCGGTGCTGATGAGCCTGAACCAGAACGGGCAGGGCATCACCCTGTCGGCCAAGCTGCGCGAGGCCGGCGTGACCGACGGCGAGACGCTGCACAAGCACATGCGGGCCGAGCAGCGCGACTACACCTACGCGCAGACCTTCCCGACCGGCACGCACGCGATGTGGCTGTACTACTGGCTGGCCGCGCACGGCATCGATCCCATGCGCGACGCCCGCGTCATCACGGTGCCGCCGCCCCAGATGGTGGCCAACATGCGCGTGGGCAACATGGACGGCTTCTGCGTGGGCGAGCCCTGGGGCGCGCGCGCCATCATGGACCGCATCGGCTTCACCGCCGCCACCTCGCAGCAGATCTGGGCCGACCATCCCGAGAAAGTGCTGGGCACCACCGGCGACTTCGTGGCGGCGCATCCGAACACCGCGCGCGCCGTCACCGCGGCGGTCATCGAGGCGGGCAAGTGGATCGACGCCTCGGCCGACAACCGCCGCAAGACGGCCGAGACCATCGCCGCGAAATCGTATGTGAACACCGCCGCCGACGCCATCGTCGACCGCATGCTGGGCCGCTATGCCGACGGCCTGGGCAAGACCTGGGACGATGCGCACCCGATGCGCTTCTACGCCGACGGCGCGGCCTGCTTTCCGTACCTGAGCGACGGCATGTGGTTCCTGACCCAGCACAAACGCTGGGGCCTGCTGAAGGAACACCCCGACTACCTGGGCGTGGCGCGCGCCATCAACCGGCTCGATCTCTACAAGCAGGCCGCCGCCGCGGCCGGCGCGCCGCTGCCGGCTGGCGAATCGCGCGCGTCCACGCTGATGGACGGCGTGCGCTGGGACGGCAGCGACCCCGCGGCCTATGCCGACAGCTTCAAGATCAAGACCTGAGGGAGCACGCGCCATGCCGAGCTTATCTTTTTCCTTGCCGCGCGGCGCCGCCTGGCGCGAGGCCGCCGAGGCATCGTTGCGCGCGGCAGTCGGGCCGGTCGCCGGGTTCGCCCTGTTCGTGCTGGCCTGGCAGGCCGTGGCCATGTCGATCCCGGACATCCCCACGCCCGGCGCCACCTGGGACGCGGCGCGGGCGCTGTTCGCCGACCCGTTCTACGACAACGGCCCGAACGACCAGGGCATCGGCTGGAACGTGCTGGCCTCGCTGCGGCGGGTGGCCATCGGCTTCGGCATGGCGGCCCTGGTGGGCATCCCGGCCGGCTTCGTGATGGGCCGCTACGCGGCCGCCCAGGCCATGTTCTCGCCCATCGTCAGCCTGCTGCGGCCGGTGTCGCCGCTGGCCTGGCTGCCGCTGGGCCTGCTGCTGTTCCGCGGCGCCGACCCGGCGGCCATCTGGGCGATTTTCATCTGCTCGATCTGGCCCATGGTGGTCAATACCGCGGCCGGCGTGGCGCGCGTGCCGCAGGACTACCTGAACGTGGCGCGCGTGCTGAATCTGTCGGAATGGCAGGTGGTGACCAAGGTGCTGCTGCCCTCGGTGCTGCCGCACATCCTGACCGGCGTGCGGCTGTCGATCGGCACCGCCTGGCTGGTGATCGTGGCGGCCGAGATGCTGACCGGCGGCACCGGCATCGGCTTCTGGCTGTGGGACGAATGGAACAACCTGAAAGTCGAGCACATCATCGTCGCCATTTTCGTGATCGGCATCGTCGGCCTGTTGCTCGAGACCGCGCTGGTGCGGCTGGCCCGGCGCTTTGCCTACATCGAGGAGTAACGCCATGGAAAAGTTCGTGCGCATCGAGAACGTCGGCCAGACCTTCGTTACCCCGCGCGGCAGCTTCGTCGCCTTGCGCGACATCGACCTGACAGTGGCGCAGGGCGAATTTATTTCGCTGATCGGCCACTCGGGCTGCGGCAAGTCGACGCTGCTGAACCTGGTGGCCGGCCTGGCGCGCCCCACCTGCGGCGTGCTGCTGTGCGCCGAGCGCGAGATCACCGGCCCCGGGCCGGATCGCGCCGTGGTGTTCCAGAACCATTCGCTGCTGCCGTGGCTGACCTGTTTCCAGAATGTGCACCTGGCGGTGCAACGTGTGTTCGGCGCCCGGGAAACCAAGGCGCGCCTGGCCGAGCGCACCCTGGCCGCGCTGGAACTGGTGGGCCTGTCGCATGCACAGGCCAAGCTGCCCGGCGAAATATCCGGCGGCATGAAGCAGCGCGTGGGCATCGCGCGCGCGCTGGCCATCGAGCCCAAGGTGCTGCTGATGGACGAACCCTTCGGCGCCCTGGATGCGCTGACCCGCGCGCACCTGCAGGACGAACTGCTGAAGATCGTGGCCGCCACGCGCAGCACCGTCATCATGGTGACGCACGACGTGGACGAGGCGGTGCTGCTGTCGGACCGCATCGTCATGCTGACCAACGGCCCGGCGGCCACCATTGGCCAGGTACTGCCGGTGCCGCTGGCGCGCCCGCGCGAACGCGTGGCGCTGAGCGCGGATCCTGCCTACCTGGCCTGCCGCGCCGCGGTGGTCGACTTCCTGCACCGGCGCCACGGTCATCCGGCGCAGGCCCCGGCCGCTGCGCCGTCCGGCCCGCCGGCCGAGGCCATGGAAACGGAAACCGCCGACGCCTGAAGCGCGGCGCGAACAACCCGAGAGACATCATGGACAAGAAACTGAAACTGGTGATGGTGGGCAACGGCATGGCCGGCGTGCGCACGCTGGAAGAACTGCTGAAGCAGGCTCCCGACCTGTACGACATCACCGTATTCGGCTCCGAGCCTTATCCCAACTACAACCGCATCCTGCTGTCGCCGGTGCTGACCGGCGAGCAGACGGTGCAGGACATCGTACTCAACGACGTGGACTGGTACCGGTCCAACGGCATCGACCTGCGCATGAACTGCAAGGTCGAGCGCATCAACCGCGCGCGCCGCACGGTCGTCGGCGAGGACGGCAGCGAAGTGCCCTACGACCGCCTGTTGCTGGCCACGGGATCGAATCCGTTCATCCTGCCGGTGCCGGGCAACGACCTGGACGGCGTGGTGACGTTTCGCGATATCCGCGACGTGAACCTGATGATCGAGGCCGCGCGCACGCACAAGCGCGCGGTCGTGATCGGCGGCGGCCTGCTGGGCCTGGAAGCGGCCAGCGGCCTGGCCGCGCGTGGCATGGACGTATCGGTGGTGCACCTGGGCTCCGGCCTGCTCGACCGCCAGCTCGACCCGCAGGCCGCGCTGCTGCTGCAGGGCAGCCTGGAAGCGCGCGGCCTGAAGTTCCTGATGCCGCGCCAGACCGAGGCCCTGCTGGGCAACGACGACGGGCGGGTGCGCGCCGTGCGCTTTGCAGGCGGCGAGGAAGTCGAGGCCGACCTGGTGGTGATGGCGGTGGGCATCCGGCCCAATACCGAACTGGCTGAACGCTGCGGCCTGTACGTCAATCGCGGCGTGGTGGTCAGCGACACGCTGCAGACCTACGACCCGCTGATCTACGCGGTGGGCGAGTGCGTCAGCCATCGCGGCATGGCCTACGGCCTGGTGGCGCCGCTGTTCGAACAGGCCAAGGTGGCGGCCAACCACCTGGCCCTGCACGGCATCGGCCGCTACGAAGGCAGCGTGACGTCCACCAAGCTGAAGGTCACCGGCATCGACGTGTTCTCGGCCGGCGATTTCCTGGGCGGGCAGGGCACCGAGGCCATCACCCTGGCCGACCCGGTGGGGGGCATCTACAAGAAGCTGGTGCTCAAGGACGACAAGCTGGTCGGCGCCTGCCTGTATGGCGACACCGCCGATGGCGCCTGGTACTTCCGGCTGATCCGCGAAGGCAAGCGCATCGAGGAACTGCGCGACCAACTGATGTTCGGCGAAAGCGCCATCGGGGGCGACACCGGCCACGCCGGCGAGAACCGCGCCATCGGCATGGCCGACAGCGCCGAAGTGTGCGGCTGCAACGGCGTGTGCAAGGGCGCCATCGTCAAGGCCATCCGCGAAAAAGGCCTGTTCACCGTCGACGAGATCAAGAAGCACACCAAGGCCGCCAGTTCCTGCGGTTCGTGCACGGGGCTGGTGGAACAGATCCTGATCAATTGCGTGGGCGGCGCCGCCGACGTCAAGCCCAAGTCCGAGAAGGCCGTGTGCGGCTGCACCGACCTGACCCACGGCGAAGTGCGCAAGGCCATCCGCGAGCATCACCTGGTCACCATCGCCGACGCCATGCACTTCATGGAATGGCGCACGCCCGACGGCTGCGCCACCTGCCGTCCGGCGCTGAATTACTACCTGCTGTCCACCTGGCCCGGTGAGGCGCGCGATGACGGCCAGTCGCGCCTGGCCAACGAGCGCATGCACGCCAATATCCAGAAGGACGGCACTTACTCGGTGGTGCCGCGCATGTGGGGCGGCGTCACCAACCCGGCCGAATTGCGGCGCATCGCCGACGTGGCCGACAAGTACGCGATTCCGCTGGTCAAGGTGACCGGCGGCCAGCGCATCGACCTGCTGGGCGTGAAGAAGGAAGACCTGCCCAAGGTGTGGGCCGACCTGGACATGCCGTCCGGGCATGCCTATGGCAAGAGCCTGCGCACCGTGAAGACCTGCGTCGGCAGCGAGTTCTGCCGCTTCGGCACGCAGGATTCCACCGCCATGGGCATCGCGCTGGAAAAAGACCTGGTGGGCATGTGGAGCCCGCACAAGGTCAAGCTGGCCGTGTCGGGCTGCCCGCGCAACTGCGCCGAATCCGGCATCAAGGACGTCGGCATCATCGCGGTGGATTCGGGCTGGGAACTGTATGTGGGCGGCAACGGCGGCATCAAGACCGAGGTGGCGCAGTTCTTCGCCAAGGTGAAAACCGCCGGGGAAGTCCTGGAGTACAGCGGCGCGTTCCTGCAGCTGTACCGCGAAGAGGCCTTCTACCTGGAGCGCACGGTGCACTACCTGGCCCGCGTCGGGCTGGAACACGCCAAGGCCCGCGTGGTCGAGGACGCCGCCCAGCGGGCCGAACTGTATGCGCGCCTGAAGTTCGCCCTGTCGTTCGAGACCGACCCCTGGGAAGCGCGCCGCGATACCGCGCCCGCCGCCCGCGAATTCCAATCCCTGACCGTGTGAGGCCGACCATGTCGCAAGCCGCTGCCTGCCAATGGCACAGTATCTGCCATCTCAACGACATTCCCTCGCAGGGCGCGCGCGTGGTGCGGCGCCCCGGGCAGGACGACGTGGCGGTGTTCCGCACCCGCGACGACCAGGTGTTCGCCGTGGCCGACCGCTGCCCGCACAAGGGCGGCCCGCTGTCGGCCGGCCTGGTGCACGGCCGCTCGGTGGCCTGCCCGCTGCATGGCTGGGTGATGGACCTGGCCAGCGGCCAGGCCCAGTCGCCCGACGAGGGCTGCGTGCGGACGTTCCCGGTAAAGGTCGAGGGCGGCGCGGTGTACCTGGGCCTGGACGAGGACTGACGTGACCCATCCCCGAAACGCGGCGCAGGAACGTACAGTGGCCTCGGTGTGCTGCTATTGCGGCACCGGCTGCGGGGTGCGCGTGACGGCCCGCGGCGAGCGCGTGGTGGCGGTGCAGGGCGATCCGGCCCATCCGTCGAACCGCGGCAAGCTGTGCAGCAAGGGGCTGGCGCTGGCCGACACCGTGCGCCGCGATGCGGCGCGGGTGCTGCGCGCCGAGTGGCGCCCGGAACGCGGCCGCGAACGCGTTCCGGTGGCGCTGGACGACGCGCTGGACCTGGCCGCCGGCAAGCTGGCCGCCGCTATCGGCCTGCACGGGCCGGACGCGGTGGGGTTTTACCTGTCGGGCCAGTTGCTGACCGAGGACTACGCGGTCTTCAACAAGCTGGCGCGCGCGCTGGTGGGCACCAATAACATCGATACGAACTCGCGGCTGTGCATGTCCAGCGCGGTATCGGGGTACAAGCTGACGCTGGGCGCCGACGCGCCGCCCGCCTGCTACGACGACCTGGAACGGGCCGACATGGTGCTGGTCGCCGGCGCCAACATGGCCTACGCGCATCCGGTGCTGTTTCGCCGCCTGGAAGCCGCCAAGGCGGCCCGCCCCGCCATGAAGATCGTGGTGGTGGACCCGCGCCGCACCGACACGGCCGCGCTGGCCGACCTGCACCTGGCGATCCTGCCGGGCACCGACGTGGCGCTGTTCCACGCCATGCTCAATGTCATGGTGTGGGAAGGGCTGGCCGACCCGGCCTATATCGCCGCGCACACCGCCGGGTTCGAGGCGCTGAAGTCGCGCGTGCACGAGTTCACCCCGCGCGCCGCCCAGGATGTCTGCGGCGTGCCGGCGGCCGACATCGCCCTGGCGGCGCGCTGGTTCGGCCAGGCCGGCGCCGCGCTGTCGCTCTATACGATGGGGCTGAACCAGTCCAGCAGCGGCACCGCCAAGAACGGCGCGCTGATCAACCTGCACCTGGCCACCGGCCAGATCGGCCGGCCCGGCGCCGGGCCGTTCTCGCTGACCGGCCAGCCCAATGCCATGGGCGGGCGCGAGGCAGGCGGCATGGCCACGCTGCTGCCCGGCCATCGCGATCCGGCCTCGCCCGCCGACCGCGCGGCGACGGCCGCGCTGTGGGGGGTGGACAGCCTGCCCGACACGCCCGGCAAGCCCGCGCTGGAAATGTTCGATGCGGTGCTGGAAGGGCGCATCAAGGTGCTGTGGATCGCCGCCACCAACCCGGCCCAGTCGCTGCCGGACCAGGCGCGCGTGCGCGCCGCGCTGCAGAAGGCCGAATTCGTCATCGTGCAGGAAGCCTACGCCGGCACCGAGACGCTGGCTTATGCCGACCTGGTATTGCCGGCGGCCACCTGGCCGGAAAAATCCGGCACCGCCACCAATTCCGAACGCCGCATCAGCCGCGTGCGCGCCGCCGTCGCGCCGCCCGGCGACGCCCAGCCCGACTGGCGCCTGGCCGCCGCCGTAGCCGGGCGCCTGGCCCGGCTGGTCGCTCCGCACAAGGCCGCCTTGTTCGACTATGCCGACGAAAGCGCCGTCTTTGCCGAGCAGGCGCGCATGACAGCGGGGCGCGACCTGGACTACAGCGCGGTGGATTACGCGCTGCTCGATCGCGCAGGGCCGCTGCAATGGCCATACCGTGGCGGGGTCGGCCTGCCGCGCTTGTACGCCGATGGCCGGTTCGCCACGGCCGATGGGCGGGCGCGCTTTTTCGATGCCGGCTACGCGCCGGTGGCCGAACCCGTGTCGGCGCAGTATCCGCTACGGCTGACCACCGGCCGGCTGCGCGACCACTGGCACACGCTGGCGCGCACCAGTTTGGCGCCGTCCCTGACGCGCCATGAAGAAGAACCCTGGCTGTCGCTGCATCCGCTCGACCTGGAACGCCTGAAGCTCGCCCCGGGCGCATTGGCGCGCGTACGTTCGCGGCGCGGGGCCGTCGTGCTGCCGGTGCGCGCCGACGACACCCTGAAGCCGGGGCACGCGTTCCTGCCCATGCATTGGGGCAGCGCCTTCATGGCGGGCCTGGGCGTGAACGCGTTGACCAACCCCAGCCGCGATCCGGTGTCGCGCCAGCCCGAGCTCAAGCATGCGGCCGTGGCCGTGGCGCCGGCCCGCCTGCCGTGGCAGGCCATGGGCTGGGCGGCCGGCGACGCGGCGCGCTGGCGCGCCGAATTGGCGCCGTGGCTGCGGCGCTTCGACTATGCGGTGGTGGCGCCCTGCGCGGCCGGGCCGGGCGTGCGGCTGCGGCTGGCCGGCGAGTCGGCGCCGCCCGCGCATGTGCTGGATGCCCTGGCCCAGGCCCTGGACGTCGGGCAGCCCGATGCCGCCTTCGACGACCCGGCCCGCGGGATCCTGCGGCGCGTGCGGCTGTCGGCCGGCACGCCCGCGGCCTTCCTGCTGGCCGGCGACGTGCGCGCCAACGACGGCCTGCTGGCCTGGGCCGACGGCGGCCAGGCGCCGGCCAGCCTGGCCCTGCTGCTGATGGGCCGCACCCAGGCGGCGCCGCGCTCGCGCACGGTATGCGCCTGCGCCGGCGTGACCGAGCAGGCCATCCTGGCCGGCGTCGACGCGGGCCAGGGCGCCGAGGAACTGAAGGCGCGCCTGGGCTGCGGCTCTGGCTGCGGTTCGTGCATGCCGGAGGTACGCCGCCTGGTTGCGCTGCATGCCGCAAGCGCGGCGGGCGCGGGCGCCTGACGCCCAGCGCGCTACCTTGGCGAGAAGGACGCGCCAGGTGCCGGTGTGTCACCGCGCGGCGCTTCGGGACGGGTCGTCACGCCAGGCTAGGGCTGCTTTATGGCCGCCAGGAAGGCCGGATCTTTCACCAGCTCTTCGATGTTCAGGCGGATCGTGTCGTTGAGCGCGCCGAAGAAGTTGGCGAACTTGGTGGTGCGGCGCTTGATTTCCTTGGTAGCCTGGTACACCGGCCGGTCGTTGGCCTTGTTGACCACCAGGTAGGCAATGCGCAGGGTCCAGTCCACCGAATAGCCCAGGTCGTCGATCAGGAACTCCTGGATGTCGCCGGTCAGGCGGGTGGGCTGCGCGGCGCCGTTGACCTTGACGCCCATGAAGCGCAGTTCGGCGAACGTGGCGTCGCGCACCAGGTCCTTGATGTCTTTTTCCAGCAGGATGCTGCCCATGGCCGTGTTGCGGATCTGGTTCGGCTCGATCCTGGCCGGCCGGTAGCTGCCGGGCGAGCCGCCGCTGGCCAGTTGCGACGAAGACAGGCCGGCGTTGGCGTAGCGGTCGTTCTTGGGGGCCGGCGCATTGTCGTCGGCCTGGTTCGGATCGTAGGTGAAGGCGCCCACCTCGACAGTGCCCTCGGCGCTGAGCACGGACGACGGCGAATAGGTGACGGGAATCGTATTGGGCACATTCGCGCAGCCGGCCAGGGTTGCCGCGCCGGCCAGGGCGGCCCAGCAGAAGGCCCGGCGCAGCGATGCGGAAAAGCGGCATGACAAGAACGACATGGAATTGGCGGGAGAGGATGAAGGGAGGCGCAATTCTATACAAAATAAAACAAAATATTTGTCAACTTGTAGATTCGCGTCTTTCGCGTGCTGGCCGGTATCCATTGTTTCCAAGGCTCTCGGCACATCGGCCGCCCGCCGGCCGCCGGCAGGCCAACCGGTGTAGTATCGAAAAGCCATGCCCGAGCGCATGGCTTTTTTGAGTTTCCAGGAGCACCCGGTGGCGGCACGCTTTTTTTCTTATCTCTTCCTGGCGGCGGCGGGGCTGTCGGCCCCGGCCTTGGCCGGCCTGTGCGATGCGCGCTTCATGCACGACGGCGGCGCCGTGCAGCTGACCGGCTCCGGCAATCTCAGCCTGGGCGCCGATCTGACCTTCGCCGAAGTCGCCAAGACCGACTCGGCCAACTGCCGCGCGCGCGTGCAGGGCACGGCCAGCTTCAGCTATGCCGGGCTGCCGCCCGGCAAGTCCAAGCTCGACTACCTGATGACCATCAAGCAAGGCAAGGCGGAATTCGTGCGTTATGCCAAGGCTGGCGAAAAGCCCGAAAACGGCGGCCAGTTCGACTTGCGCATGCTGGGCCTGTTCGCCTACGACGGCCGCATCGCCGAAGGCCAGCGCATGCCCGGCGCCGTGTACCGGCTGAACATCGGCAAGGATGCGCCGGTGGGCGGGCAGCCCACCACGGTCGTGCGCATCGGCGAGAAAACCGTGGGCGCCAAGCAGTCGCTCGATACGGCGCTGGGCCGCCAGTCGTGCTGGCCGATACGCTATACCCGCAATACCGACCCGACCCTGGCCACCTTCCAGGGCCTGACGCTGCCCATCCCGGGCCTGAACACCACCGTCACCGACTGGTACTGCCCGGCGGTCAATCTGGTCATGCGCCAGGACATCGACCAGAGCGGCGTCAAGTCGGCTGTCGAGATCACCCGCATCAAGTAGCAGTCCGTAGCATGCGCCGGTGCGATTTGTATCGGCCGACTGGTATGATGAACGCGTCATTGACCCGTCAACAGGAGCCTTTATGACCACCCGACGATCCGAGGAAGTCGCCAAAGAAAAACTCATCGACAGCGTCAAAAGCAGCCTGAACGATGCGGAGAACCTGCTGCGCGAAGCGGCATCCAGCTCGGGCGACAAGGCCACCGAGCTGCGCGACCGCGCCATGGCCTCGCTCAAGCGCACTCGCGAAGCGTTGTACGACGCCCAGGATGCCGTGCTGGAACGCGGCCGCAAGGCGGCCCGTGCCACCGACGACTACGTGCACGACAATCCCTGGCAAGCCATCGGCATCGCGGGCGTGACCGGCCTGCTGCTTGGCCTGCTGATCGCGCGTCGCTAAGGCGCGGGGCCGGCCTTCGCGGGCCGGCCCGCTCTTGCCCATGGGCCTGCGCAGATCCGTATTCGGCGTGGCGGGCAGCCTGGTCAGGCTGCTGCGCACGCGCCTGGAATTGTTCGCCTTGGAAGCCGCCGAAGAAAAGGCGCGGCTGATCAAGTTGCTGGGCATGGCGTTCGCCGCCTTGCTGTTCCTGACCCTGGCGGTGCTGGTGTTCAGCGTCACTATCGCGGTGGCCTTCTGGCCCACCGAAGACCGTTACCTGGCACTGGGCCTGCTGGCCGCGCTGTACGCGATCATCGGCCTGGGCTTGTTGCTGGCGGTGCGCCGCGAGCTCGTGTCCGGGCCGGTGCCGTTCTCGGCCACGTTCGAAGAACTGGGCCGCGACGCCGACCTGCTCGACAGCGTGCGGGCCGCGCAAGCCGAGCAGGACGAGCGCGCCGACCATCGCCGCGAAGAGGGCTGAGCCATGGCCAGATCGTCTCCCGCCATCGACCGCGCGGTGCGCATCGAGCTGCTGCGCGCCCGTGCCGCCATCGAGCGCGAATCGCTGGCGCACAGCATTGCCTCGGCCAGCCGTTCGCTGCAGCCCGGCAACCTGTTCAAGCGATGGCTGCCGGGGTTGTCGCGCGGCAACCTGTCGCAACTGGTGTGGCAGGGCGTCTCGCTGGCGCGCCGGTATCCGTTCATCAGCTCGACCGTGTCGGCCTTGCTGATGGGGCGCGGCAAGCGCTCGCGCCTGCTCCGGCTGGCCGGCGGCGCGCTGCTGGGCTGGCAGGCCTTCAAGGCCTGGCGCGGCTCGCGACCCGACGACGGCGCCGCGCCGCCGGCGGCGCGCTGACCCGCCCGGTCACAGCCCCAGCTCGCCCCACATCTCGTCCACGCGCTGCTTGACGGCCGCGTCCATGGCAATGGGCCGGCCCCATTCGCGGTCGGTTTCGCCCGGCCACTTGTTGGTGGCGTCCATGCCCATCTTGCCGCCCAGCCCCGATACCGGCGAGGCGAAGTCCAGGTAGTCGATGGGCGTGCGTTCCACCAGCACGGTGTCGCGCACCGGATCCATGCGCGTGGTGATGGCCCAGACCACTTCGGTCCAGTTGCGCGGGTCGATGTCCTCGTCCACCACCACGATGAATTTCGTGTACATGAACTGGCGCAGCACGCTCCACAGGCCGAACATCACGCGCTTGGCGTGGCCGGCGTACTGCTTGCGGATCGACACCACCGCCAGCCGGTAGCTGCAGCCCTCGGGCGGCAGGTAGAAATCGACGATCTCGGGCAATTGCCGGCGCAGCAGCGGCACGAACACTTCGTTCAGCGCCACGCCCAGCACGGCCGGCTCGTCGGGCGGCTTGCCGGTGTAGGTAGAGTGATAGACCGGGTCGCGCCGCATGGTGATGCGGTCGACCGTGAACACCGGGAACCAGTCCTGCTCGTTGTAGTAGCCGGTGTGATCGCCGTAGGGGCCTTCCAGCGCCATTTCGTAGCCGGTGTCGGGCGGAGGCGGGGCGCCTTCGGGCACCTGGGGCGCCACCGCGCGCGGGTCGCCGGCCGGCAGCAGGTGGCCTTCCAGCACGATCTCGGCCCAGGCCGGCACCGACAGTTCGCTGCCGAGCGCCTGGCCGACTTCGGTGCGCGAGCCGCGCAGCAAGCCGGCGAACTGGTATTCGGACAGGCTGTCGGGCACGGGCGTGACGGCGCCCAGGATGGTGGCCGGGTCGGCGCCCAGCGCCACGGCCACCGGAAACGGCGTGCCCGGATGCGCGCGCGCGTGTTCGCGGAAATCCAGCGCGCCGCCGCGATGCGACAGCCAGCGCATGATGAGCTTGTTCGGCGCGATGGGCTGCTGCCGGTAGATGCCCAGGTTCTGCCGGCGCGCGTTGGGGCCGCGCGTGATCACCAGCCCCCAGGTCAGCAGCGGCGCCACGTCGCCGGGCCAGCAAGTCTGGATCGGCAGGCGAGACAGATCGACGTCGGCGCCTTCCCAGACGATTTCCTGGCAGGCCGGGCCGCGCACGCGCTTGGGCGCCATGTCCCACAGGGCCGATTTCAGCATGGCCACCTTGCCCAGCGCATCGCGCAGGCCGCGCGGCGCCTCGGGCTCGCGCAGCGAGGCCAGCAGTTCGCCGGTGTCGCGCAGCGCGTTGACGTCGTCGGCGCCCATGCCCCAGGCCACGCGCTTCGGCGTGCCGAACAGGTTGGCCAGTACCGGCATGGCGGCGCGCGCGCCGTTGTGCATGGCCTGTTCGAACAGCAAGGCCGGACCCTGGGCGCGCAGGACCCGGTCGGCGATCTCGGTCATTTCCAGGTGTGTCGAGACCGGTGCGGCGATGCGCTTCAGTTCGCCGCGCAGTTCCAATTGCTGCAAGAAGTCTCTAAGGTCGCGGTATTTCACTACAGATCCCGGTCAATTCGTTACATTTTTGGGGTGGAACAGAGGTTAACATCCAGACCTCTTCTTTTAACGCAGGAGGTCTCCATGCCCGATGCGTCAGTGGCAGGCCTGTTCCGACAGACCGCCCAAGGAGTGCACCACCAGCTTGCCGAGTGGTTGCGTATCTGCTGCACGTATCTGGGTATCGCAGTGATCGTCACGGTAAGTATGGGCTTCGCCTTGCCTGGTTTGCGCGACCAGGCCCTGCAGGTGCACAAAGCCTTGTTGACCGCCTTAGCGCCTACATCCGTATCGTCCGGCCCCTTCGCCGAATCAGGGTACGACCCCGCCTATGACACCCCTTCCGCGGTGGCCATGGCGATTCCGGCTGCGCCGGCCAGCAATGCCACCGGCTTCCTGGGCCCGCTGCGCAGCGACCTGCCGCCGGCCCCGCCCAAGAAGCGGGTGCGCAGCACCGTGTCCGGCCCCCAGGTCGAGGCCTTGCGCAACTATATATCGCGCAAGTACCGCGTGGCGTACGATGCGACGTCCGTGCTGGTCAGCACGGTGTACAAGGTCGCCCGCGAAAAAGAACTGGATCCGCTGCTGCTGCTGGCGGTGATCGCCATCGAATCGCGCTACAACCCGTTTGCCGAAAGCTCGGTGGGCGCGCAAGGCCTGATGCAGGTCATGACGCGCGTGCACCAGGACAAGTTCGACAGGCTGGGCGACGGGATGAACAATCCGCTGGACCCGATCGCGAACATCCGCGTCGGCACCACCATCCTGAAAGACTGCATCGATCGGCGCGGTTCGATCGACGGCGGCCTGGCCTGTTACGTGGGCGCCACCGGCCCCAGCGACGGCGGCTACGGCGCCAAGGTGCAGGCCGAACGCCGGCGCCTGGCGCTGGCCGCGGGCATCGCGCTGGCGCGCGAATAATCCGCGGGCCTGGCGCTGCGGCTACGTAGCGCCAGCCACTTTCCGGTTTTTTCCAGGCGGCCCCTTCGCTACAGCACCGTGCCGATGCGGCGCACGGCTTCCTGCAGGCGGTCCAGCCCGGTGGCGTACGAGAACCGCAAGGTGTGATGGCCATGCGCCGGCCCGAAGTCCAGGCCCGGCACGACCGCCACGCCGGCCTCGTGCAGCAGCCGCTGCGACAGCACGGCGCTGTCCAGGCCCAGGGCGGCGATATCCGCATAAATATAGAACGCGCCGTCCGGCTTGACCGGCACATGCAGCCCCAGGCGCTCGAATTCGGGCAGCAGGTAGTCGCGGCGCTGCTTGAAGGCGTCGCGGCGGTGTTCGTAGATTTTCAGCGTGTCGGGCGCGAAGCAGGCCAGCGCCGCATGCTGCGCCAGGGTGGGGGCGCAGATGGCCAGGCTGGCCGCCATTTTCTCGATGGGGCCGGCCAGCCGCTGGGGCACGATCATCCAGCCCAGCCGCCACCCGGTCATGTGGAAATACTTCGAGAAGCTGTTGATGACGATGATGTCGTCGTCCAGCGTCAGGGCCGAGCGAGGCTGGCCTTCGTAGCTGAGCCCCAGGTAGATCTCGTCGACAATGGCGAAGCCCTGGCGTTCGCGCACCGCGTGCAGCAGCGCGGCCAGTTCGTCGCGCGCCACGGTCGTGCCGGTGGGGTTGCTGGGCGAGGCCACCAGCACGCCGCGCGTGGCGTCGGTCCAGTGATCGCGCACGTCTTGCGCCGACAGCTGGAAGCGCTGCGCGGCGCTGCTGGGAATCAGGCGCGGCCGGCCGCCGGCGGCCAGGATGAAATTGCTGTTGGCCGGGTACGACGGGTCGGGCATCAGCACTTCGGCGCCGGGCTCGACGATGGCCGCGCAGGCCAGCGACAGCGCGCCCGACGCGCCCGCGGTGACAATGACCCGCGCCGGGTCGACCTCGGCGCCGAACTCGGTTGCGTAGAATCGGGCGATGGCCTCGCGCAGCCCGGCCAGCCCGGCCGGTGCGCTGTAGCCGCTCAGGCCGGCCTGGGCCGCGCGTTCCAGCGCTTCCACGACCTGGGGGGGTGCGGTAAAGTCCGGTTCGCCGATGCCCAGGCTGATGATGTCCCGGCCCGCCGCTTGCAGGGCTTGCGCCTCTTTAAAGAGTTCGACGACGTGGAAAGTCAGGAAGTCCTGGGCGCGTGAGGCTAGGCGCAACATGTTGGTTCTCGAAACGAAATAGGAATTGTAGATGCAGCCATCGCGGCGCGCATTCTTGTTCGGCCGGCGGGTGCCCCGCACGCCGTGGGACGCCTTCCGCCAGCGCCTGGAGCGCGCGGCGCCGGGCCGCCTGCTGGCGTCCGACGCATCGCCCGGGCTGGCGCGGCTGGCCCCGGCGCGCGTCGAAGACGTGCGCCATGCGCGCGCCCTGTGCTCGGAATATGGCGTCATGATGGTGCTCGACGGCGTGCGCGGCACCGGCGGCGACCCGGACGCCGACGCCGGCCGGCCGGTATTGCGGGTCGACCCGTCCGGCCTGGCCGGCCTGGCGCCGGGGCCGCGGGCCGGCCAGTGGCGCGCCCAGCCCGGCTGCCGGCTGGGCGAGCTGGCCCAGGCCGGGCTGGCCCAGTTCCGCGACGCGCCGGCCGACACCACGCTGGCCGTGTGGCTGGCCCAGGCGCACGCCTGGCCGTCCGGCGCCACCGCCGACAGCGGCGTGATCGGCGTGGACCTGCTGCTGTCCGACGGCACCGCCGAGACCCTGGGGCCGTTCGGCCAGAGCGACCTGCGTCCGCTGCGGTCGGCCACGGTGCAGCGGCTGGTGCCGGCGCTGTTCCAGCTGTCGTCCTCGCCCGATGCGGCCGCCTGCCGCGCGCATCCCGGCTGGCCCTGCAGGTACCGCCTGGACGCCTTGCTGCCGGCGCCGCCGGCCGAAGTGAACCTGGCGCAACTGCTGCTGGGCCACGGCGGCGCGCTGGCCTGGGTGGAAGAGGTGTTGCTGGCCGTCGGCGCGCCGGCGCCGGCCTCGCCCGGCGAGCCGCCGCCGGCAGACCTGGCCGGGCCGGCGCGCCGGTTGGAAGTGCGCATCAAGGACGCTTTCGATCCGCTGGATTTGTACCTGTCCTGAGGCACAAGCGCGCCTGATGGAGGCCGCTTGGCCGGGCCGCCGCCGCGGCCGCAACACCTTGATCGCTCAAGTATTCAGGGGCCGCCGCCACGTCGCGGGCTGTAAGTAAGGCGGGAGTAAGATAGGCGCCTCGCTAAGCTAGAATCCCTCACTTTCCTGCACCAACCCGAGTAGCCCTGCCTTATGGACGCCAACTTTCGCAAAGCCGCGCTTGAATACCACGAGTCCGGCCGACCCGGCAAAATCTCTGTCACTCCGACAAAGCAGTTGTCCAACCAGCGCGACCTGGCGCTGGCCTACTCGCCGGGCGTGGCCGCGGCTTGCGAAGAAATCGTCAGCGATCCGGTCAACGCGGTGCGCTACACCGCGCGCGGCAACCTGGTGGGGGTGATCACCAACGGCACGGCCGTGCTGGGGCTGGGCAATATCGGCGCGCTGGCCTCCAAGCCGGTGATGGAAGGCAAGGCGGTGCTGTTCAAGAAGTTCGCCGGCCTGGACGTCTTCGACATCGAAATCAACGAGACCGACCCGGACAAGCTGGTCGAGATCATCGCCGGGCTGGAGCCCACGTTCGGCGGCATCAACCTGGAAGACATCAAGGCGCCCGAGTGCTTCACGGTCGAGCGCAAGCTGCGCGAGCGCATGAAGATCCCGGTGTTCCACGACGACCAGCACGGCACCGCCATCTGTGTGTCGGCCGCGTTCATCAATGGCCTGAAGGTGGTGGGCAAATCCATCGACAAGGTCAAGATCGTGACCTCGGGCGCGGGCGCCGCGGCGCTGGCCTGCCTGGACCTGATGGTGGACCTGGGCGTGCCGATCGAGAACATCTGGGTCACCGACATCGAAGGCGTGGTCTACGAGGGCCGCACCGTGCTGATGGACCCCGACAAGCAGCGCTTCGCCCAGAAGACCGGCATGCGCAAGCTGGCCGAGGTCATCCAGGGCGCCGACGTGTTCCTGGGCCTGTCGGCCGGCGGCGTGCTCAAGCCCGAGATGGTGGCCTCGATGGCGGCCCGCCCGGTCATCCTGGCGCTGGCCAACCCCAACCCGGAAATCCTGCCCGAAGACGCGCACGCGGTGCGCGACGACGTGGTGATGGCCACCGGGCGTTCCGACTACCCGAACCAGGTCAACAACGTCCTGTGCTTTCCGTACATTTTCCGCGGCGCGCTCGACGTGGGGGCCACCACCATCACGCGCGAAATGGAAATGGCGGCGGTGTACGCCATCGCCAAGCTGGCCCAGGAAGAGCAGAACGAAGTCGTGGCGGCCGCCTACGGCACCTACGACATCAGCTTCGGGCCCGAATACCTGATTCCCAAGCCGTTCGATCCGCGCCTGATCACCCGCATCGCCCCGGCGGTGGCCAAGGCCGCCATGGACGGTGGCGTGGCCACGCGTCCGCTGGCCGACCTGCAGGCGTACGTCGAGCAACTGCAGCAGTTCGTGTACCACTCGGGCGCCTTCATGAAGCCGCTGTATTCGGCGGCCAAGAGCTTCGTGCGCGACGGCGGCAAGGCCCGCGTGGTGTTCACCGAGGGCGAGGACGAGCGCGTGCTGCGCGCGGTGCAGGTGGTGGTCGACGAAGGCCTGGCCAGGCCCATCCTGGTGGGCCGCCCGGCCGTGCTGGCGGCCCGCATCGAGAAATACGGCCTGCGCCTGCGCCTGGGCGAGGACGTGGAAGTCACCAACCCCGAATACGACGAGCGCTTCCACCGGTACTGGACCACGTATTGGGAAATGATGTGTCGGCGCGGCATCACCAAGGAAATGGCGCGGGTGGAAATGCGCCGCCGCCTGACCCTGATCGGCGCCATGATGCTGCACCTGGGCGATGCCGACGGCATGATCTGCGGCACTGTCAGTTCGTATGCCGAGCACCTGCGTTTTGTCGACGAAGTCATCGGCAAGCGGCCCGGCGCCAAGGTCTACGCGGCCATGAACGTGCTGCTGCTCAACGAGCGCATGGTGGCCCTGGTCGATACCCACGTCAACGACAACCCCTCGGCCGAGCAGATCGCCGAGTTCACCATCGCCGCGGCCGAGGAAATGTCGCGCCTGAACCTGGTGCCCAAGGTGGCGCTGCTGTCGCGCTCGAA
>Ga0182735_1000897_pt1 | contig 21284 bp, 16 predicted proteins | sample eDN5th30CKraftMG_FD_128524 | JGI IMG/M metagenome (GOLD analysis project Ga0182735, IMG submission 128524) | Enriched Miracle-Growth compost microbial communities from Emeryville, California, USA - eDNA 5th pass 30_C Kraft MG (version 2) (version 2) ...
CCCTGAATCCCGGGGGACGCCGCCGCCAGATGCAAGAATTCCAGACAAAAATCAACGGATTGCGGGATATGCTTCGGGCTGCGGCCAACGCTGCAGGACGCTGGATGGCGGGGCGCCCGCGCCAGAATCAGGGCGCCGGCGGCGTTGACCAATATCGTTTCGCCTCTTGGTCTTCCACCTCACATCGGCTACAGGCCAGTGGAATGGAATAACGCGAAAGGCGCGTGCGCCAATCGCGCGACGGAGTAGACTGGCATGGATATCAACGGCGTTTCCGCAATCGTCACCGGCGGTGGTTCGGGCCTCGGCGAGGCGACGGCGCGCGCGTTGGCGGCGAAGGGCGCGAAGGTCGCCATCATCGACCTGCAGGACGACAGGGCCCGCGCCGTCGCCGCCGACATTGGCGGCATCGCCGTGCGCGCCGACGTGACCAGCGAAGCTGATGTCCGCGCCGCGCTCGCGGCGGCCGCGCAGGCCCACGGCGTCGTTCGCATCGCCGTCAACTGCGCTGGCGTTGCTCCGGCGGCCCGCGTGGTCGGCAAGAAGGGGCCGCACCCGCTTGAGCAGTTCCAGAAGGTGATCAACATCAACCTGGTTGGCACCTTCAACGTGATCCGCCTTGTGGCGGAAGGCCTGGTGGAGGCTGATCCGGTCGGCGAGGAGCGCGGCGTCATCGTCAACACCGCCTCGGTCGCGGCGTTCGACGGCCAGATCGGCCAGGCGGCCTACGCGGCGTCGAAGGCCGGCGTCGCCGGCATGACCCTGCCGGTCGCCCGTGATCTCGCCCAGTACGGCGTGCGCGTCTGCACCATCGCGCCAGGCCTGTTCCTGACGCCGATGCTGCTTGGTCTGCCGGAGGAAGCGCAGAAGAGCCTTGGCCAGCAGTCGCCGTTCCCGTCGCGCCTCGGCAATCCGTCCGAGTACGCCAGCCTGGCGGTGCAGATCGTCGAAAATCCGATGCTGAACGGCGAGACCATCCGCCTCGACGCCGCCATCCGCATGGCGCCGCGCTGAGGATATTCCGGCAGGGCGCCCGCCGGCCGGCGCCGGAAACTGGCGCCCGGACGACAGGGCAAAAGCCGGTTCAGTGAGAACGGATTTCGCCCTGCGCGGATTTTGCGCCCCTGGGGGCGCGGATATCAGGCGGGGCGCTCCAGCCGGGGCGCCCGCCATTATGGAAGGCGCGGTCCCCTGCGGCCGCGTCGCAGGGGAGGAAACATGACGCTCGAACGCATGAAGCTCACCATTGATGGCCCGGTCGCCATCCTGGCGTTCAACCATCAGGAAGTGCTGAACGCCCTGTCGCCGCAGCTGCTGGCGGATTTCGCCAAAGCGCTGGACACCATTGAAGACCCGGCCAGCGGCGTGCGTTGCCTGGTGCTCACCGGCGAGGGCCGCGCCTTCTGCGCCGGCGCCAACCTGCAGGGCGACATGGGCAAGCGCGAAGGCGGCAAGATCGACGCCGGCGCGGCGCTGGAAACCGTCTATCACCCGATCCTGCGCCGCCTGCGCAATCTGCCTTTCCCGATCATCACCGCCGTCAACGGTCCGGCCGCCGGCGCCGGCATGAGCTTCGCAGTGATGGGCGATCTGATCGTCGCCGCCCGCTCGGCCTACTTCATGCAGGCGTTCCGCCGCATTGGCCTGGTGCCGGACTGCGGCTCCACCTGGCTGCTGCCGCGCCTGATTGGCCGCGCCCGCTCGCTGGAACTGTCGCTGCTCGGCGACCGCCTGCCGGCCGAGAAGGCGCTGGAATGGGGCCTGATCAACCGCGTCGTCGATGACGGCGAGGCGCTGAACGAGGCCCTGAAGCTGGCGACCGAGCTGGCCAATGGCCCGACCGTAGCCCTCGGCCTGATCCGCAAGCTGTACATCGAATCGACCGACAACAGCTTCGAGGAGCAACTGGATCTGGAGCGCCAGTCCCAGCGCACCGCTGGCCGCGCCCAGGACTTCGCGGAAGGCGTGCAGGCGTTCCTCGAAAAGCGCCCGGCCCAGTTCAAGGGCCGCTGACGGCATGCCGCGTCCGCAGCCATGCAATGTTGCGGCGCCTGAATGATCTGAAAGCCCTGGCGAAAGCCGGGGCTTTTTGTTTGACTGGAGCCCGCAGAAACAGGCCGGGCCATCCCGTGCAAGGCGCCCGTCCGTCGGACGTCCCACACGACGCGCAACGGCTGCGCGAAGAACGCCACAAAACAAAAACGGCAGAGCGGAAGCCTGGTCGGCGTGAACGGGTCCGCTCCCTGGGAGGATACATGAACTTCAAATACATGAAGCTGACCCTGGAGGGTCCTGTCGCCGTGCTGGCGTATAACCGGCCGGAGGTGCTCAACGCCATGTCGCCGGAATCACTCGCCGAATTCGGCGAGGCGCTCGACATCATCGATGATCCGGCCAATGGCGTGCGCTGCGTGGTGCTCACCGGCGAGGGCCGCGCTTTCTGCGCCGGCGCCAATCTGCGCGAGCGCGCCTCCGGGGACGCGCCGGAGGCAGGCGCGGTGCTGGACACGTCCTACCATCCCATCCTGCGCCGGCTGCGCGCCCTGCACTGTCCGCTGATCACGGCGGTCAACGGGCCGGCGGCGGGCGGCGGCATGGCGTTCGCGCTGATGGGCGATCTGATCGTCGCCGTCCGCTCGGCCTATTTCATGCAGGCGTTCCGCCGCATTGGCCTGGCGCCGGACTGCGGCTCCACCTGGCTGCTGCCGCGCCTGATCGGCCGCGCCCGCTCGCTGGAGCTGTCGCTGCTGGGCGAGCGCCTGCCGGCTGAAAAGGCGCTGGAATGGGGCATGATCAACCGTGTCGTCGATGACGGCGAGGCGCTGAACGAGGCGATGAAGCTGGCGCGCGAACTGGCCAACGGCCCGACCGTGGCGCTGGGGCTGATCCGCCGGCTCTATGCGGAATCGAACGAGAACAGCTTCGAGGAGCAACTCGACCTGGAGCGGCAGTTCCAGCGCGCCGCCGGCCGCGCCAGCGACTTCGCCGAAGGCGTGCAGGCGTTTCTGGAGAAGCGGCCGGCGCGGTTCACCGGGCGTTGATGGGCGTCGTTCCCTGACGGGACAGGATTCGCGGACATGAAAAAGGGCGCTCGCTGGAGCGCCCTTTGTCCGTTCAGGGTCCGTTCGGCTTCCGGCGGCTTACTCGGCCGCCACCTGCGCGCCTTCCGGCAGGGTGCGGGCGTCGAGCACGATCACGTCCGCATCCGGCTGCCTGGCGAACAGGCGCTGCACCAGTTCGTTGCGACGCTCCAGCGTGGCGCGCTGGTTGATGTAACCCTTGTCGGTGATCTCGTTGCCGTCGACAGAGGGTGGCTCGGACATCAGCAGGGCGCGGGCGACGCGGGTGCTGGAGCCGGGATTTTCCGCATTGTAGGCCTTGAGGCCGTCGCGCACCGTGGCGATCACCGCCGGATGACGGATCAGCTCTTCGGCGCCGGCGTCCGGCAGCCCGGCGATCTGCCGGCAGGCCATGACGTTCGGGAACACCAGCAGGGCGATGTAGTCCTGATCCTGGCCGGCGACCACCGCGTCCTGCGCCGCGGGCGACATGGCGGCCACGGCGGCGACGCGCAGCGAGCCGACATGGACGAAGGTGCCGGTCATCAGCTTGAAGTCCTCGACCACGCGGCCGGCGAAGACCAGGCCTTCCTCCGGGCGGTTCTGGTCGACGAACACGCCGGCGTCGCCGATCTTGTAGAAACCTTCCTCGTCGAAAGCCTTTTCCGTCAGCTCCGGCTGGCGGTAGTAACCGGGAGTGACCGTGACGCCGCGCAGGCGCAGTTCGTATTTGTCGCCGACAGGAACCATCTTCAGCTCCATGCCGGCGAAGGGCAGGCCGATCAGGCCGACGCGCTCCGTCTCCCAATAGGTATAGGTGGCGGTCGGCGCCGTCTCGGTGCAGCCCCAGCCGGTGGAGAACACGTAGCGCTTGCCGGTGTATTTCACCGCCAGGTTCTGCATGCGGGTGTAGAGGTCGTCCGGCAGGGTGGCGCCGCCGTAGCCGAGCTGGCGCAGGTTCTTGAAGAACGCCTTGCACAGTTCGGGATCGCGCTCCATGGCCGACACCAGCGCGGCGAAGCCGGCCGGAACGCTGCCGTAGTAGGTGGGCGAGATCTCGCGCAGGTTGCGGATGGTTTCGTCGAACTGCCCGGGCAGCGGCCGGCCGTCGTCAATGTAGAACGAGCCGCCGTCCGCCAGCACCGAATGGAACGTCGAGTTGCCGCCCATGGTGTGGTTCCAGGGCAGCCAGTCCAGCACCGTGCGCCGGGTTTCGGCCGGGTCGCGCGGGCAGGCCTGCTGGCCCATGGCGACGTTGGCGGCCATCATTTCCTGGGTGTTGATGACGGCCTTCGGCATGCCGGTGGAGCCGGAGGTAAACAGCAGCTTGCCGACGGTCTGGGGCCTGATGGCGGCGATGGATTCCGCCACGGCGCCGGTCACCGGCGTCTTCTCCCAGTCGGCGTAGGCCACGCTGTCGACGCCAGGCGCCGGGCGCTCCACATGGACGATGGTGACGCCGGTGAGGTCCAGCGCCTTCAGCGCATGGGCGAAAGCCGGGCCGTCCTGCACCATGATGACGCCGGGCGTCAGCAGGTTGAACACATGCCTGAGCTTGGTGAAGTCCTGGCTCATCAGCGAATAGCCGGGCGACACGGGCGCCGCCGGCAGGCGCGCCTGCATCGCGGCCTGGGTCATCAGCGCGTGTTCGATCGAATTACCGCTGAGGATCATCACCGGGCGGTCTTCGCCCAGGCCGAGGTTGAGCAGCGCCTGGGTCAGGGCGTCGACCCGCTGTTTCGCCGCGCCGTAGGTCACAGTGTCCCAGGCGCGATCGGGGCCGCGACGCTGGGCCAGCCACACCGCGTCCGGCGTCTCGGCGGCCCACTGGGCGAGAAACGCCGGGATGTGCTTCTCGTAAGCCTTGAGCGGGATGCGCTGGCGCATGACCATGGAGCCGTCGGCGCGCCGCTCGAGCTCGATGTCGCGCGGCATGAAATTCAGTTTATGGAACGGCGGCAACTGGCTTCCGGCCATGGCGTCTCTCCTGCAGACCTTTGCTGGGCGCGCACCAACCGCCGCGCCGTGTTGAAGCGCGCCGCCGTGCCCAGTCATTGTGGTCGCCGACGATATATCTGAATGGCGGTACACGCCAGTACTTGGCTGGGAATGCTGGCGATAACGCCTATTCGCGGAGCGCGTGGCAGGGCGCGTTTTTGGGGTGGACAATAAAAAACGCCCGGTTGCCCCGGGCGTTTCCATATCGCGCCACATCGCCGGATCAGGCGACAGCGGCCGGGCCTTTGGCCTCTTTCGGCCAGTAGCGGTCGCGCAGGATGCGCCTCATCAGCTTGCCGGTCGGGGCGCCCGGCAGTTCGGGGTCGAAATCAATGCTCTTCGGGCGCCTGATGGGCGACAGCTTCGTGCGGCAATACGCCATCAGCCCGGCGGCCAGTTCCGGTCCCCCTCATAGCCGTCGGCCGGCTGCACGACAGGAGGTGAACGGTCTGTTGCTGGTGTTATATGAAGTTTTGCAAGACGATATTTAGGTCAGTTTATAGCGGTGTATCATTTATCATTATAAATAATAATATATTGTGGTGATTTATAATGTATTTTTGGTATTCGTCTGAGAAAGCATATTTATGGGTTGGTTTCATGATATTTTCGAGGCGTGTTGGCCTGATGTTTTTGAGGCGTGTTGGCCCAGGGATGTGGCAGCCGCGGTGCGGTCTGACAGGGTTGATGACGCCGCCGAAGTTCGTGGCGCCCTTCACGGTGGTGGGATGCGCGTTCAACGCAGTCCGTCGGCTAGCTCAGACCGGCTGCTCGTCCTGCAGGAGGGTGACAAGTATTCCGATGTGCGCAAGGCTATAGAGCAGAAGCACGCCGCGCAGAGCAGTTTCAGGGGCATTGTCAATGCTTTTGCCAAGAGGGTTCAGGCCAATGCCGCGCCGAACGCGATGTTTTTTCTGAGAAAAGACGTTGACGATGAAGTGCGACCATACCGGATGGAGGAGTTGGCCTCGGGGCGACGCCACGTGCCGGATGGCCTCTATATATTTGTACTGCCTGAAGATGCTGTGGGAGAAGTTGTTTGCGGCGATTCTGGCCCGCACCAACACGTGGGCGGGCCGCCGAAGGTCGCGGGGCATGCGGGCCTGGCGCACCAGCAGCGGGTGATGTTCGCCGGCCATCTGTATTTTTCAGATGGCGTGCTAACTAGCTGGACCAATGAGAGCGGGCATTATCAGTTCTCGGCCGCTGCTGGAAAATCATCCGCGTTGCCGCCGCACATAAGAGAGCTGCTGCTGCCTCGCGAACTGTACGCTCCGCGCATTAACTTCACCAGTTATTCATACTGATACGGTTGCGCCCGGAGACGTGGTCTCCGGGCGTCCGTGTGGCGGTGTTGTCCAGACAAAATTCAGGCGACAGCGGCCGGGCCTTTGGCCTCTTTCGGCCAGTAGCGGTCGCGCAGGATGCGCTTCATCAGCTTTCCGGTCGGGGTGCGCGGCAGTTCTGGGTCGAAATCAATGCTCTTCGGGCACTTGATGGGCGACAGCTTCGTGCGGCAATACGCCATCAGCTCGGCGGCCAGTTCCGGCCCCGCCTCATAGCCGTCGGCCGGCTGCACGACAGCCTTCACTTCCTCGCCCATTTCCGCGTTCGGCACGCCGAACACGGCGGCGTCGGTGACGGCCGGGTGGCCGATCAGCGCGTCCTCGGTCTCCTGCGGATAGATGTTCACGCCGCCGGAAATGATCATGTAGGACTTGCGGTCGGTCAGGAACAGATAACCGTCCTTATCCAGGTAGCCGACGTCGCCGAGCGAGGACCAGCCGTGCTCGTTGTAGGCGCCTTTCGTCTTCTCCGGGTCGTTGTGATAGCTGAACTCAGGCGCGCCAGCGAAATAGATCTGGCCGATGTCACCCGGGCCTTCCAGCTGGCCGTCCTCACCGACAATCTTGATCTCGCCGACCAGGGCGCGGCCGACGGAGCCTGGGCGCTCCAGCGCTTCCTGCGAGTTGATGATGGTGACGCCATTGCCCTCGGAGCCGGCGTAGTACTCCAGGATGATCGGCCCCCACCATGCGATCATCGCCTTCTTGACGTCGGCGGGGCAGGGCGCGGCGGCGTGCACGGCGCTCTTCAGCGAGGAGATGTCGTACTTGGTGCGGATGGCGTCGGGCAGCTTCAGCATGCGGATGAACATGGTGGGCACGAGCTGCGAGAAGGTCACCTTGTACTTCTCGACAAGGCGCAGATACTCCTCGGCGTCGAACTTCTCCATGATGATCGAGGTGCCGCCATAGCACATGATCATCATGTTGAAGCGCATCGGAGCCGCGTGATAGAGCGGCGCCGGCGACAGGTAGACCGTCTCGCTGTTGGCGCCGCACATCGTGCCGACGAGGGCGTTCAGGAACGGGTTCAGCTGGGTGATCGGCGTATTCTCGAACGGCTTCTTCACGCCCTTCGGCCGGCCGGTGGTGCCGGAGGAATAAAGCATGTCCGGGCCGGTCACCTCGTCGGCGACCGGCGTCTCCGGCATGGCCTTCACCGCGTCCTCGAAGGACTGGAAGCCAGGGATAACGCCGCCGATCATCAGGCACACGGTGTCGGGGCTGAGCTGCTTGCGCAGTTCTTCCGCGCGGTCGGCGAACCTGATCGAGGTGATGAAGACCTTCGCGCCGCAATCGCCGACGATATAGGCGATCTCTTCCGGCTGAAGGTGGGTGGAGATGGCCGTGTAGTACAGGCCGGCGCGCTGGGCGCCGAACGCCACCTCATAGAAGCGGGCGCTGTTCTCCAGCACGAACGCCATGTGATCCTGCGGCTTCAGGCCGAGGGAGCGGAAAAGCTGGGCCACCTGGTTGGAGCGGGCCTCAAGCTGGCCATAGGTCACGGTTTCGCCCGTGGCGGCCATGATGTAGGCCGGCTTGTCCGGGTTGGTCCTGGCGTGAATGGATGGATGCGTCACTTGGGCCCCCTCACGGTTCCGAAGGTCACGGGATTTGTTGGCGCGGGCTGCGCGTGATGGATCGGCGGCAACCGGGTGGCCGCCGCCTTCCGTCTGGGCGTTGACAAGCACGAACGCAGACATTGCGCAAGGCGTCATGCCGTCAGGGAAGTGATCCGCCATATTGGCGGATCGCCTGATGCCGTCGCGCTTACCTGATGAGCGGGCAACCGCCCTCGTTCACCGGCCGGATCATCTCGTCGCCCGGGATGCTGCGCACGACCTTCGCCAGGTCCCATTCGGACCTGACCTCGGACGGCGCCTTCACTTCCAGCAACAGCATGTCGCGGATGACGCGGCCGTCCTCGCGCAGCCTGCCGTTCTTCGTCATGAAGTCGTTGATCGGCAGTTCGCGCATTTTCGCCATGACGGCCTTCGCCTCATCCGTATTGCCGGCGTCGATGGCCTTCAGATAGTGCGAGACGGCGCTGTAAACCGCGGCCTGGGTGTGCGCCGGCGGGCGGCCCATTTTCGCTTCGTAGCGCTTCGCGAAGGCGCGGCTGGCGTCGTCGGCGTCCCAGTAATAGCCGGCGAGGAACACGGCGCCCTGGGCCAGCTCGGAGCCGATGCCCTTGGCATTAATGATGGTGAAGATCGGCACGGCCAGCTTGACGCCCTTGCGGGTGACGCCAAATTCGGCCGCCTGCTTGATGGAGTTGGTGGTGTCGGCCCCGGCGTTGAGCAGGGCCAGCACCTGGGCGTCCGCGCCCATGGCCTGCATCAGGAACGATGAATAATCGTTGGTGGCGAGCGGCGCGCGCACGGCGCCGACGACCTTGCCGCCGTCCTGCTTCAGCGTGCGGGTCATGTCGTCCTGCATGGCGTGGCCGAACGCGTAGTCGGCGGTGAGCAGGAACCAGTTCTTGTGGGTGTCGTCCAGCAGCGCCTTGGCCAGACCCTTGGCCAGGGAATAGCTGTCATACAGCCACAGGGCGCCGTTGGGCGAGCAGGCCTTGCCGTAGAGATCGGCGTGGGCCGAGCCGACATGCAGGGCGATGCGGTTGGTGTCCTGGGCGAGCTTCTGGATTGCCAGCGACACGCCTGAATTGGCCATGTCGACGAAAGCGTCGACCTTGTCCTGGTCGATGAGCTTGCGGGCGTGGGCGAGGGCGACGTCAACCTTGAGCTGGTGATCGACGGAGATCAGCTCCACCGGCTTGCCGGCGGCCTTGCCGTTGTGATCATCAATGGCCAGCTGGGCGGCGACCACCGAGCCCTTGCCGGAGGTGTCGGAATAGGCCGACGACTGGTCGTTCATGACGACGATGCGGACGGCGTTGTCAGAGATTTCGGCCTTGGCGGCCAGCGGCGCGGCGCAAGCCAGCACGGCGATAGCGCCGAGCAGGCGCTTTCTGAATTGGTTCATCAGTTCCCCCAGCGCGCCTTTTCCGGCGCGTATCATGACGTCTCGCTTCCGCGACATGCCTTTGCTTCGGCGCATTTTTCCTTGCGAAAAGCAGCTTCGACTTTTCGTAAATGCGCTGGCGCGCGGAAACGGGCAGCGCGCCGCCGGTCTCCGTGGAACTGTTTCTTCCCTGTGCGCTTCTCCCTTCCGCCGCGACTGATGTCGCTGGCGCCGGGGGCGCTTGTCGCAAAGGGCCGCCAGGGCTTGTGGAAGCCGCCGGCGATCCGGGCCGGCGCGGCGATCGACGCCGCGCCGGAAAAGCTGGCCGTCAGATATTGCGGCCGATCAGCTCTTTCATGATCTCGTTGGCGCCGCCGTAGATGCGCTGCACGCGGGCGTCGGTCCACATGCGGGAGATCGGGTATTCCCGCATGTAGCCGTAGCCGCCGAACAGCTGCAGGCACTCGTCCATGACCTTGCCCTGGGTGTCGGTGGTCCACCACTTGGCCATGGCCACGGTCTCCACATCGAGCTTCTTCTCCAGCACCAGCGCGGTGCAGTGCTCGACGAAGGCGCGGGCGACGCGGGCGTGGGTCTTCACTTCCGCCAGCTTGAAACGGGTGTTCTGGAAGTCGGCGATGGTCTTGCCGAACGCCTTGCGGTCCTTGACATATTCGGCGGTCAGCTCATAGGCGCGCTCCATGGCGGCCACGGCCTGCACGGCGATGATCAGGCGCTCCTGCGGCAGCTGCTGCATCAGATGGATGAAGCCCATGCCCTCGCGCTCGCCGAGGCGGTTGGAAACCGGCACGCGCACGTCGTCGAAGAACAGCTCAGAGGTGTCGGCGGCGTGCTGGCCGATCTTGTCGAGGTTGCGGCCGCGACGGAAGCCCTGGACCTTGTCGACCTCGACCATGATCAGCGAGATGCCCTTGGCGCCCAGGGTCGGGTCGGTCTTGGCGACGACGCAGATCAGGTTGGCGGTCTGGCCATTGGTGATGAAGGTTTTCTGGCCGTTGATGACGTATTCGTCGCCCTCGCGGCGGGCGGTGGTCTTGACGCCCTGCAGGTCGGAGCCCGTGCCCGGCTCGGTCATGGCGATGGCGCCGACCAGTTCGCCCGAGGCCATGCCCGGCAGCCAGCGATGGCGCTGTTCCTCGTTGCCGTAACCATAAACATAATGGGCGAGGATGCCGGAGTGCACCGAGTTGCCCCAGCCGCCGACGCCGGCCTTCACCTGCTCTTCAACCAGCACCTTCTCGTGCAGGAAGTTGCCGCCGGCTCCGCCGTACTCCTCCGGGATCGAGGCGCAGAGCAGGCCATACTCGCCCGCCTTGTTCCATATCTCGCGATCGACGATGCCCTGGTCTTCCCAGCGCTCCACATGCGGGACGCACTCGCGCTCGAAAAAGCGGCGGGCGGTCTCGCGGAACATCGCGACGTCTTCAGGCTCGTTGGCGAGGGCAAACTGGCTCATGGCGGATTTCCTGTCTGGCGTTTCCAGCGCTGCGTCGTGACGGACGGAGCGCCCCGGCGCGCCCGTGGCGGGCCGGGTCTGGTCTGGAGGCTCTATATCTATCTAACACTTGCTTGACAATCGCGCCGGCGGTCCCGGAACAGCGACGTTTGCGCCAGGGCGCCCGGCAACGCCCGGCCTGGCGGCCACAAGCAAGGCCTGGGCGGCGGCCCCTGGCAACGCCCTGCCCGCGGCCCCGGCGCCGCATCAGCGCGCCGTCTGGCCTCACGCCTCAAGCTGGCGCGCGCCGATGGCGATGGTCGCCACGCCATGGGTGCGGTTGCGGATGGTGAACACCGCCGTGCCCGGCTCCAGGCCGCGCCGCACCTCGGACAGATCGAAGCCGCCGGCGAGGCGGGCGTGCAGGCCGGCGATGTCGGCGGCGCGCCAGGAGACGCCCCACAGCTCATCGTCCTGCTCCGCCTTTGCCGGGTCCTCGCGGCTTGCGACCTCGATCTTCATGTCGCCGCAGCGGAACAGGGTGACGCGCGCGCCCATCTGCGGGAACGTGCGGTCGAAGCGCAGGCTCAGGCCCATCCGCGCGCCCCAGAAGGCCATGGCGCGGGTGGGATTGGCCGAACGCAGCACCAGATGGTCGACGCCGACAACGGCGCCCGCGCCGGCAAGCCCGGTTTCAGCCTCACGACGCGTGTCGCGGGCCGGAACCGGCTCCAGCGTCACTGGCGCGCCGTGGCTGGCGGCGCTGTCGAGGCGCAGGCGCGGCCCGTCCGGCCCGCTCTCCCGGGTCCAGGCCACGCCGCGATTGTCCAGCAGCCTGGCGGCGCGCTCCAGGTCGTCCACGCCAAACGCCATGCCGCAAAGTCCTTCTCCGCCAGAATGCGGGAGGATGGCGCCGGCGGCCTGCAACAACACGTCGGTGTTGGCGAGGCGGAACCTGGCGCTGTCAGCGGCGCGCGCGTGCGGCGCCACGCCGAACAGGTCGGCGTACGCGGCGCAGGCCCCGGGCAGATCGGTCACGGCGATATCGATGCGATTGAGCTGCTTGATCATGACGCTTCCTCTTTGTCTGGTAACGTCGTTGCTTCCGCGCCGGAGGACAAGCCGGGCGCGCGGGCAAAATTCACATTGCCCCAGGCGCGCCGCCGGGCGAAAAAGGTCTCAACATCATCAACGATGAAACAATCTCTTCCGGGAAGAAACGCATGAGCTACCTGAACGCGCAGCCCACCATCGGCGCCCAGACCCTGCGCGCGCTGGGGCGGTATCCCGACCGCACCGCCTTTGTCACCGACGCGGGCGCCATCTCCTACGCCCATGTCATCGACATGCTGGGACGGATGCAGGCGGTGCTGGCCGGGCTGGGGCTGCCGCGCGGCGCCGGCGTCGCGGCGCTCACCTCCAACCGCTGGGAAACCTGGTGCCTCACCCAGGCGGCGCAGGCGTCCGCCCTGTGCACTACGCCGCTGCATCCGCTCGGTTCGCTGGAGGACCATCTGGACCAGCTGGCCGACGCGGAGATCCAGGTGCTGGTGGTGGACGCGGAAACCTACGCGGCGCGCGGCGCCGATCTGGCGCAGAAGGCCAGCGGCGTGCGCCATGTGCTGACCATCGGCAAGGCTGACTACGGCGTTGACCTGATGGCCGCCGCCGCGGCGACCGGCGCGACCACGCCGCGCGATCTGGCCCGCCCGGACGACGCCTGCGTCATCGGCTACACCGGCGGCACTACCGGCAAGTCCAAGGGCGTCTGGCGCGACCATCGCAGCGCCGCCGCCATCAGCCCGGCTATCCTCGCCGATTTCGAACTGCCGGATACGCCCCATTACCTGGCGGTCGCGCCCATCAGCCACGTGGCGGGCACCAAGGTGATGCCGACGCTGATGCGCGGCGGCTCGGTGACGCTGATGAAGAGCTTTAACCCGGAGCGGGTGCTACAGACCATCGAACGCCAGCGCATCAACTTCACCCTGCTGGTGCCGACGATGATCTATGTGCTGCTCGATCATCCGGCGCTGGCCAAAACCGATCTGTCGTCGCTGGAGCTGCTGCTCTATGGCGCCTCGCCCATGTCGCCGACGCGGCTGGTGGAGGGGCTGGAGCGGATCGGCCCGGTGTTCTCGCAGCTTTACGGCCAGTCCGAGTGCTATCCGGTGTCGGTGCTGCGCAAGGCAGATCATGATCCGGCGCGGCCGGAACTGTTCGCCTCCTGCGGCTTCCCGCTCTCCAACTGCGACGTGGCGCTGCTCAACGAGGACGGCGAGCGCGTGGCCCCGGGCGAGGCGGGCGAAATCTGCGTGCGCGCGCCGCAGGTGATGGGCCGTTACTGGAAGCGTCCGGAGCAGACGGAAGAGGTGTTCCGTCACGGCTGGCTGCACACGGGCGACGTGGCCCGGGCCGACGAGCGCGGCTATCTCTACATTGTCGACCGCATGAAGGACATGATTGTCACCGGCGGCTTCAACGTTTATCCGCGCGAGGTGGAGGACGCCCTCACCAGCCATCCCGCCGTCGCCATGGCGGCGGTGATCGGCGTGCCGGACGCCAAATGGGGCGAGGCGGTGAAGGCGCTGGTGGTGCGCAAGGCCGGCGGCGATGTGAGTGACGAAGAACTGATCGCCCTCGTGAAACAGAAGAAAGGCTCGACCCAGGCGCCCAAGTCGGTGGAGTTCATCGACGCGTTGCCGGTGACCCCCGTGGGCAAGGTCGACAAGAAAGTGCTGCGCGCCCGCTACTGGGCCGGCCAGCAGCGCATGGTGGGATAACGGAATGCTCGACAGCAAGATTCGCGGCCGGCTGCGTCTGCCGGTCATCGCAGCGCCGATGCTGCGCGTTTCGGGGCCGGACCTGGTGGTCGCCGCCTGCCGCAGCGGCGTGGTGGGCTCATTCCCCACCGCCAACGCCCGCACGGTGGAGGAGCTGGACCAGTGGCTCCAGGACATCGCCGCGCGCTCCGCCGCGGGCGGGGCCGCTTACGCGCCCTGGTGCCCCAACCTCATTATCCGCCAGCCGCGCATGCAGGACGATCTGGCCTGCCTGGTGCGCAACCGGGTGGAGATGGTCATCACCAGCGTCGGTTCGCCGGCGGCTGTGGTGAAGCCGCTGCACGACATCGGCGCGCTGGTGCTGGCTGACGTGGCGACGGTGAAGCATGCGGAGAAGGCGCTGGAGGCGGGGGCCGATGGCCTGGTGCTGTTGACCGCCGGCGCCGGCGGCCAGACCGGCTGGATGAACGGTTTCGCCTTCGTGCGGGCGGTGCGGGCCATGTTCGACGGACCGGTCGTGCTGGCCGGCGGCGTCACCGACGGCGCCTCGCTGCTGGCGGCGGAGGCGCTGGGCTGCGACCTTGCCTATATGGGCACCCGCTTCATCGCCACGCATGAAAGCATGGCGGCGGACGCCTACAAGCAGATGCTGGTGTCGTCTTCCATGGACGACGTGGTGCTGACGAAGGCTTTCACCGGCCTGCAAACCAACATGCTGCGCCCGTCCATCGTGGCCGCCGGGCTCGATCCGGAACGGCTCGACGAACAGGTCAGCGCCCAGACAGCGAAACAGATGTTTGGCGGCGGCTCGCAGGCGCCCGGCCCGAAGCGCTGGGTGGACATCCGCAGCGCCGGTCATTCGGTTTCCGGCGTCAGCCGGGTGGAGCCGGTGGCGGCGCTGGTGGACGAAATCGCCGCGCAATACGCTGCGGCGAAGGCAAGGATGCTGGCGGCGCTGGCCTCCTGAGCCAGGTGTCTTGGGCAAGATTTCCTGACCAGGGTGTCCTGACCAAGGTGTCCTGACCAAGGTGTTCTGGGCAGGCCTGAAAAACAGAACGCCAGCCCGACGGGCTGGCGTTTTTGTTCTCCGTTCCGCGGCCGCGCCAGGCGGGCCCCGGTATCCTTCACTTCTCCACGAACGCTTTCTCGACCACGAACTGGCCGGCCTCGCCGTGGTTGCCTTCGGCGAAGCCTGCCTCCAGCAGCATGGTCTTCAGGTCGGCGAGCATGTGCGGGCTGCCGCAGATCATGGCGCGGTCTTCCTCCGCCGAGAGCGGGGCGAGGCCAAGGTCGTCGTACAGCTTGCCGCTCTGCATCAGCTCGGTGAGTCGGCCAGTGTTGCGGAAGGCTTCGCGGGTCACCGTGGGGTAGTACAGCAGCTTCTCGCGGGCGTCCTCGCCGAGGAATTCATCCTCCAGCACGGATTGCACCAGCTTTTCGCCGTAGGCCAGCTCGGAGACGAAGCGGCAGCCGTGGGTGAGAATCACCCTGTCGTAGCGGCCGTAGATCTCCGGATCGCGAATCAGGCCGGCGAACGGCGCGAGGCCGGTGCCGGTGCTGAGCAGGTACAGGTTGCGGCCGTTTTCCAGATTGTCGAGCACGAGCGTGCCCGTCGGCTTGCGGCCGACGATGATCTCGTCGCCTTCCTTCAGGTGCTGGAGGCGCGAGGTGAGGGGGCCGTCCTGAACCTTGATGGAATAGAATTCAAGCTCCGGGTCATAATTGGCGCTGGCGATGGAATAGGCGCGCAGCAGCGGCTTTCCGTTCACCGGCAGGCCGATCATGATGAATTCGCCATTGCGGAAGCGCAGGCCGTCGTTCCGGGTGGTGCGGAAGCTGAACAGCGTGTCGTTCCAGTGGCGAACGGCAAGGACTTTTTCCGTATAGAAATTGCTCATCTTTCATCCACGAACTGGCGGACACGGGCCGCGTCGCCACGCCCGGAACGTCCAGGCCCATGGCGGAGCAGGAGGGGTAACACAGGCAAGCCGCGCTGCTCAATAATTTCCCGATCACGTGTGGGAAAAGATTTTAAATTGGCGCATGGGCTGTGAAATAGAACGAATCCATTCTGCTTCAGGGCAGGGCGGCGAAAATTTTTTCTACCCTGCTTTACCGGCCGGGGGAAACTCCGGTCCTGGAAACTCCGGCCCTGGAAATTCCTGCCTGGGAACCTCCGGCCTGGCGGGAGCCGCCGGTCCCGACGCCGCTGGCGCGTTTTTCACCTCTGTCAGCCGGTCAAGGCGCGCCAGCTCGGCGGCGACGCCGGCAACCAGCGCCGCGACCCCGGGATCGGTCGATGTCAGCCGGGCGGCGTCGGCCGGGCTGGCCTGGCCGTCGATGGCGTCGGCAAGGCGCGCGACCGTGCGCGCGTCGCCATCGGCCAGCGGCGCCGGCTCCCGGGTGGACCAGATGGTGATGCCGTCGCAGATCCGCTCGGCGCAGGCGACCAGCGGCAGCCACGCCGCCGCTTCGCGGCCGGCCGGCGGCGGCTCGGCCATGGAGCGCTGGAGCTGGACCCGCAGGTTGGAAAGCGCCCCGTAGGCAGCCCGGCGCCGGCGGGCCACAATCGCCTGCTGGCGGCCCTGCGCCGAAATGGTGGCGCGCAGGCAGTCGGCGATGCCGGCGCGCGCCGCATGGAAGGCGTGCGCCACCTGCCGCTGCTGGCCCCTGCGCCAGGGGAAATAGCCGAAGGCCAGGACAATGGCGGAGCCAATGAGCGTGTCGACCACCCGCTGGAGGCCATAGTCAATGTTCTTCAGGCCAGGGTGGGCAAGGTCGATGAGAATGAGGACCAGCGGCGTCAGCACGACGGTTTGCACCGCGTAAGAACGTTGTTTGGCCCAAGGCAGCGTCGCGGCGAGGACGACCGTCAGCAGCGCCAGCAGCAGACCCTTGGGAATGAAAATCAGGGCGGCGGCGCCGATCAACACGCCGCCGACCGTGCCGACGCCGCGCAACACCGCGCGGGTGAACACGGAGCCGAAGTCAGGCTTCATGACAATGCCGACGGTCAGCGGAACCCAGTACCAGTGGCCGGCGTCATTGAACCAGCGCGTGGCGTAGGCGAGGCCAAGGCAAAGCGCCAGGGCGAGGGCGGACATGACCGTTTCCCGCCCGCAGGCCAGACGGTCGAGGATCACGCTGACGGTGAAGCGCCGCCCGGCCGTGGCGTTGGCGGGCGCGCCGCCAGGGGCGGCGGCGTTCTGGCCGCCCGCGCCCGCGGCCTGCCACGCGGCCTGCAACGCCGCCACCGCGCCCAAAAGCGGGCCGGCCGGCGCGCCGGAGCCGATGGCGGGCGGCGACGGCCTCCCGCTTGCCATGGCCGCGGCCAGGTCGGCAAGCTGGCCGGCGGCGGCGTCCAGCGCCTCGGGGCTGTCGCTGGACAATATGACGGTGAACAGCTGGTCGACGGCCTGCAGGATCGCGCCATGGGCGGCAGGTTCGCCGGCAGCGCCGCTGGACAGGCCGTTGCTGTCGATCAGCGCCTCATAGGCGGCGCCCAGCCCATCGGTGACAGCGCGCCGCGCCGCCTCGATCTCCGCCTCCGGCGCGGGCGCGGGCGCGGCGCGGGCGCGGGCCAGCCTGGCGGCGGCGTTGATCAGATCCGCCAGGATATGGCGCTGGCGCTGGCGACGCGCCAGCAGCGCCTCCACGCCCAGCAGGCAGGCGTAGGCGGCGGCGCCGCCAAGAAACATCAGGGAGCAGCGCCAGAATGGATCTATGGCCGGAATGCCGATGGCGATGCCGGCGGTGAGCAGGAGCTGAAGGGCGCCAGCCGAGAAAGCCTGGCCATAGCTGCTGACGATCCCGGCCAAAAAACCAACGAGCATCATCGCGACGACAACGGCGGCCCAGGGCAGCGCGCCCAGGTAGCCAGCCAGATAGCCGGCGGCGCCGATGGGCGCGGATATCAGAACCTGCCTGAAGATCGTTCTGTAGGGCGCGCGACGCTCGCCAGAGGCAAGCATCAGCGCCCCCATGGCGATCCACATGCAGTCGCTGGTGGAATCCGTCGCCACGCCGACGATGAAGGGCGCGCCGATGGTGATCGCGGCGCGGATCGACAACCCGACCGGCCAGCGGGCGGGCTGCATGCGCGCCAGTTCCCGGATCCAGTTCGCCGGCGCCGCGTGGCCGTCCGGGACCGGCGGCATGTCTGTCAGGTTACCCGTCAAAACACTCTCCAACTGCCAGCCGCAGAAAACCGCCTGCAGCGCCCAACCGTCCGCAGCGCCCAACCAGGCGCAGGCCAGCACGGCATGCGCGGCCAAAGGAGCAGGGTCCCGACCGGGGCCGGCTGCATCTGGCCCTGCGCCGGGTCAGGCTACCCTGTTTGGCGCGTGGGATAAAACATGGGCGGCGGGGATGAGGCGATTGTGTCGCCGGCCCCGTCAGCGCCAGGCAGAGCCAGGCAGGCGGATTTCACCATGGCGACATCGTGAGTGGGGCGTCGCTGCACCGCTTTGCCAGCCGCCAGCCGGCGCCCTGCTTCCGGCGGGGCCTGCCGGTCACACCGCCAGCAGCGCGTCGCGGACGGCGGGATCGGCGTCCAGTTCGGCCATGGTGCCCGAAAAGTGGGTTGCGCCGCCGGCGAGCACGTGCGCCCGGTCGGCCAGGAGGCGGGCGAAATTCAGGTTCTGCTCGGCCACCAGCAGGCTGAGGCCCTCGCGTTTCAGGGTCAGCAGCGCCGCCGCCATGTCCTCGACGAGGCGCGGGGCGAGCCCCTCCGCCGGTTCGTCGAGCAACACCATGTATGGGTTGCCCATCAGCGTGCGGGCGATGGCCAGCATCTGCTGCTCGCCGCCGCTCATGGCGCCGCCGGGGCGCCCGCGCATGCGGCCGAGATTGGGAAACAGCTCGAACAGCCGCTCCGGCGTCCATTGCGGCGCGCCGGGCCGGGGCGGCTGCCGGCCGGCTTCCAGGTTTTCGTCCACGGTCAGGTCGGTGAAGATGCGCCGGTCCTCCGGCACATAGCCCAGACCGCGCCTGGCGATGGCGAAGGGCGGCATCGGGCCAATGTCCGCGCCGCGAAAGGCCAGCTCGCGGGCGCTGCGCCGGACCAGGCCCATGATGGCGCGCAGGGTCGTGGTCTTGCCGGCGCCGTTGCGGCCCAGCAGGGCGATGATTTCTCCCGGCCCGACGTCAAGGCTCACGCCATGCAGGATCTGGGCCTGGCCATACCAGGCGTTGAGCCCGTCGACGCGCAGCCCATCCGCATCCGGTTCGCTGGCGACCGGCGAACCGGATGGCATTTGTTGTGCGGCCATGCATGCTTCCTTGATATTCATCGAAGAGAAGCGAAGAGGGCTTCCCGGAACACTGGGTCATTACAGTTATATCAAAAAAATACTGTCATGAAGACTTCGGATCGCCCGGATGAGGGCCGCTGGTGGCGGCGAACAGCACGCCGTCGCCCAGATAGGCCGCGCGCACCGCCGCATTGTCGCGCACGTCCGCCGGCGCGCCGCTGGCGATCAGGCGGCCGCGATCCAGCACCAGTATCCGGTCGGCGTGGGCGAAAACCGCATCCATGTCGTGCTCGGTGAACAGCACGCCGATGTTTTGCTTCCTGGCGACGGCGACCGCCGTGCGCATCAGGTCGGCGCGATCGGCCGGGGCCATGCCGGCGGTGGGCTCGTCCATCAGCAGCAGGCGCGGCGCGCCGGCGAGGGCGATGGCCAGTTCCAGCCGCTTGACGTCGCCATAGGCCAGCTCCGCCGCCGGCCGCTCCGCCTGGGCGGCCATGCCGGCCAGCGCCAGCAGGCGCATGGCGTCATCGCGGGCGATGTTCCGGCCGGCGCCCCAGGGGCGCATGATCTGGCCGCGTCCGGCGACGAGCGCCGTCTGCACGTTCTCGCGCACGGTCATGGAGGCGAAGGTGGCGGCGATCTGGAAGGTGCGGCCGACGCCGGCGCGAAAGGCGCGCGCCGGACCGGCGCCGGTGATGTCGCGACCGGAGAGCAGCACGCGCCCGGCGTCCGGCTGCAGCTGGCCGTTGATGAGATTGAAGCAGGTGCTCTTGCCGGCGCCGTTGGGACCAATCAGCGCCACGATCTCGCCGGCGGCGACCGAGAAGCTGACGTCGTCCACGGCGCGCACGCCGCCCCAGGCCCTGGCGAGGCCGGTCGCCGTGAGCAGGGGAGGCGCGCTCATGGATGCTCTCCAGAACCAGGCGGCCGTTTCGCCCAGCGATCGCGCCACTGGTTGACGACGCCGACGAGGCCGCGCGGAAAGGCCAGCACCACGGCGAGGATCACCAGGCCGAGCGCCAGCTTCGACCATTGCGTCTGGCTGAGCAGCCAGATCGACAGCGCCTTGTAGGCGACGGCCCCGACCAGCGGCCCCAGCGTGGTCTGCACGCCGCCGAGCAACACCATGGCGAGGGAATCGACAGAAACCGGAATGGCCAGCGTATCGGGAAACACGCTGCCTTTCAGAAAAGCAAACAGGGCGCCCGCCACGGCCGCGCCGGTGCCGGCGATGGCGAAGGCGCACCAGCGCATCAGGCCCGGGCGGACGCCGATGCTGGCGGCCCGGCGCGCCTCATCGCGCACGCCGCGCAAGCCATAGCCAAAGGGGGAGAACATGATGACCCGGCTGGCGCCGATAACCAGCACGGCGACGCCCAGCGTGAGCCAGTAAAAGCCGGCGGGCTGCGCCGCGAAGCCGGTCGGCCACAGGCCCAGCACGCCATTGTCGCCGCCGGTGACCTCGACCCACTGGAAGGCGATGGACCAGAGGATCTGCGCGAAAGCCAGGGTGAGCATCGCCAGGTAAACGCCGGACAGGCGCGCCGCCGCCAGCGCGAACAGGCCGGCGCCGACGAGCCCGGCCAGCGGCGCCAGGGCCAGCGCCGCGCCCATGCCAAGGCCCAGTCCTTTCACGGCCAGCGCCACGCCATAGGCCCCAAGACCGAAGAACGCCGCATGGCCAAAAGAAGCGACGCCGGCGACGGACAGCAGCATGTGCAGGCTGACCGCCAGAATGGCGAAGATCAGCGTTTCGGTGGCGGCGATGACCAGATATTCGCCGCTGATGAAGGGCAGCGCCATCGCGGCGAGCGCCAGCGCCGCCATGGCGAGGCGTCCGGCGGCGCCGAGCGGCCGCCAGGGACGCGCCGACGTGGCGGCGGGCGGGCGCTGGGCGACGTCGGGACGCCCCAGCAGGCCCCAGGGGCGCACGGCCAGCACAGCCGCCATCACCAGGAAGATGATGACCAGGGAAATTTTCGGAAACAGCAGGATGCCGAAGGCGTTGAGCTGCGCCACCAGAAGGGCGGCGATGAAAGCGCCGGTGATGCTGCCGAGGCCGCCGATAACCACCACGACGAAGGCGTCGACGATAATGCGCAGATCCATGTGATGGTTGACGGATTCGCGCGGCAATTGCAGCGCGCCGGCCAATGCGGCGAGAAATACGCCAAGAGCGAACACGCCGGTGAACAGCCATTTCTCATTGACGCCGAGCGCCGCCGCCATCTCGCGATCCTGGGTTGCGGCGCGCACCAGCACGCCAAAGCGGGTGCGGTTGAACAGCAGCCACAACAGGCCGAGCGCCACGGGGCCCAGAACGATGAGGAACAGGTCCCACGCCGGGATCATCTGGTCGAACAGGGCGATGGAGCCGGTGAGGCCGGGCGCGCGGCGCCCCACCAGTTCGTCCGGCCCCCACAGCA
>Ga0182735_1000905_pt1 | contig 21201 bp, 26 predicted proteins | sample eDN5th30CKraftMG_FD_128524 | JGI IMG/M metagenome (GOLD analysis project Ga0182735, IMG submission 128524) | Enriched Miracle-Growth compost microbial communities from Emeryville, California, USA - eDNA 5th pass 30_C Kraft MG (version 2) (version 2) ...
CACGTCTGGGCAGATGAGTTTGGGCGTGCGCTCGAGGCCGGCTGGCGCACGTGGTCGGAAGATCCAGCCCACTTCTGCGACGCGCAGCGCAAGCTGACGATCCCGCAGATGATGCGGCTGGCCTTCCGCCACAAGATTGTCGATGGCGACGCGCTCGCCATCCTTCAGTGGATGCCTGAGCGCCTGCCGCGTGGCGCGCGCTATGCGACCGTTCTGCAGTTAATTGATCCCGATCGCCTGTCGAACCCGCAGCAAAATTTCGACCGGCAGACGATGCGCGGCGGCGTTGAGGTCGACGAGTACGGCGCGCCGGTGGCGTATCACATCCGCAAGGCGCATCAGGGCGACTGGTTCAGTGGCGGAAAGCAGGTGACGTGGGAGCGGATCGCCGCCGAAACCGATTGGGGTCGACCGATTGTCGTCCACGACTACGACTTCGACCGCGCGTCGCAGCATCGCGGCGGCGCGGGCATTCTGACGCCCGTGCTGCAGCGACTGAAGATGCTGATCAAGTACGACGGCACGGAACTCGACGCGGCGATCATCAACGCAATCTTTGGCGCCTACGTCACGAGCCCGTTCGACAAGCAGCTCGTGACCGAGGCGCTTGGCGACGGTGAGGACGTCGAGGCATACAACGGGTATCAGGACGCGCGCGCGGATTTTCACGACAAGACGGACCTACGTCTCGGCGGCGCGCGGTTGCCGATCCTATTTCCCGGGGAACAGATCAACACCGTATCGGCCACCCGGCCGGCGGGCAACTTCGCCGAGTTTGAGAACGCCATGCTGCGCAACGTCGCGGCGGGCACCGGCATGTCCGCGCAGCAGATCACGCAGAACTGGGCAGACGTCAACTACTCGTCATATCGCGCTGCCGCGCTTGAAGCGTGGAAGACGTTCGATCGGCGCCGCAGCGACTTCGGGCGCGGATTCGGCCAGCCCATTCTGTGCGCGATGGTCGAGGAAATGATGGACATCGGCGAGCTTCCGCTCCCGGTCGGAGCGCCTGAGTTCGCGATGGCACGCGCGGCATATACGCGTGCGTGGTGGATCGGTCCCGGCCGCGGCTACGTCGATCCGATGAAAGAACGTCAGGGCGCGGCGCTAGGCATCGAGTCGGGTCTGTCGACGCTCGAAGACGAATCGGCGCAGTTGTCGGGCAACGACTGGCGCGACAACATCGATCAGCGCGCGATCGAGATCCAGTACTTCAAGGATCGTGGCATTCCTCTTCCATCCACGCTGAAAGACGACGCGACGGCGGACGAGGTAACACAGGAGCCGAAGGCGCAATGACATTGGAGAGGCTATGCACGGCCAATTGGCGTTTCTGAGCCAGCGGATGTTCAACACTCCGCTGGCGATCAAGCGAGAGAAGGCCGAAGTCGTTATGGCGTCTCTTGCCGACCGGCTCGGCATATCGCACATCGGGCGTCTCGATGGATCGACCATCAGCCCGATGGCGTTCGGCGCGTGGGACGAGGAGTACGAGTCCGACACCCGCGCCGGCCGCGTTGTCGATCCCGGCTACGACATGATTGCCGACACCGGCATCGCGATGATCACCGTGCGCGGAACGCTCGTCCAGAAGCTCCGGTCGCTCCGGCCGTATTCCGGCATGACCGGGTACGACGGGCTGCGGCAAAGCATTCTGTCGGCTCATGCCGATCCGGGCGTGCGCGCGATCGTATTCGACATTGATTCGCCGGGCGGCGAAGTCGCTGGGTGTTTCGATCTCGCCGATACCGTGTACGGACTGCGCGGCGATAAACCGATGTGGTCGATCCTGTCCGAGTCGGCGTACTCGGCTGCGTATGCGCTCGCGAGCGCGACCGACAAGATCATCGTCCCGCGCACCGGCGGCGTCGGTTCGATCGGCGTGATTACGATGCACGTCGACTGGTCGAAGGCACTCACGGCGTCTGGCTATCAGGTCACGTTCATCACGTACGGCGATCGGAAAGCGGACTTCCATCCGGAGATCCCGCTTTCGAAGGAAGCGTTCGAAGCCGCGCAGGCCGACATCAACACCATGGGCGAACTGTTCGTTAGCACGGTCGCCCGTAACCGGAATCTCGCTGCTGATGCTGTGCGCGAGATGCAGGCCGCCTGCTTCATGGGCGAAAACGGCGTCAGCCGAGGGCTTGCAGACGCAGTGATGGCGCCAGATGCGGCGCTCCTGGCCTTGCTAGCCGAGCTGGCCTAACCAACACTCTCACGAGGTATGCAATGAGTTTGAAAAAGACCCTTGCGGGCGTGGCGCCGTTTGCCCACCTGCTGAGCCGTGCCGGCGCCGCGCGCGCCGAACAAGAAGACGACGAGCGCAAGCAGCGTGAGGACGAGTCCGACGAGGACTATGCGAAGCGCATGGAAGAGCTCGACGACAAGGAAAAGGCAGAAGAAGAAAAGCGCAAGGAAGAAGAAGCCAAGAAAGCGAAGGCGGACGACGTCGACGGTGACGACACCGAGGCGGAAGACGGCGACGACGAAACCGACGACTCGAAGAAGGCCGCCCGCGCAACCGAGCGCGCACGCTGCGCGCGAATCATGGCGCACGGCATCGCGACCGGCAATGTCGAGCAAGCTGCGAAGTTCGCCTTCAACACGAAGCTGTCGTCGGCGGACGCGATCGCGATCCTCGGCTCGGGCGCGCAGGGGGCCGCTCCGGCGGCCGTCGCGCCGGCCGCGCCCCAGCGCAGGTCGCTCGATGAGCGTATGGCGCACGCCCGGCCGGCAAATCCAGGCGCCTCGGCACCGGCTGCGGCTGAGCCGACGCTCGCCCAGAAGATCCTCGCGGCGGGCAAGCTCCGTCGCGGCGAACTCTAAACCCTCCCCATACCCGGAGAAACCCAGATGGCTTTGACTCCTACCACGGTCGGGGAGAACCCCCAAGTCCCGTCGGCTTCCGCACAGGCTTTCGTTCCTGACCAGCTAATCGCGGGCCCGAAACAGCTCGTCACCCGCAACGTCACGATCACTGGCGGCCCGTTCGTGCGCGGCACGGTGCTCGGCAAGATCACGGCGAGCGGCAAGTTCACGGTCGCGCTGTCGGCCGCTTCCGATGGCAGCCAGACGCCGACGGCGATCTTGGCCGACTACGCCGATGGCAGCGCTGGCGATGTGGTCGCGGGCGTGTATCTCGAAGGCGAATTCAACGTCAACGCGGTCACGCTCGGCACCGGTATCACGTCGACGGCCGCACAAGACGCGCTGCGCCCGCTCGGCATCCACCTCAAGTCCTCGGTCTCGGCTGCTGATCCGAGCTAAACCCTCAATCGAACTGATGTGAAGGCCCCGCCACAGAGCGGGGCTTTTTCATTTGGGCCACACACTCGGAGAGAGCAATGCCCGGAAACCTGATTTTTGATACGAACACCCTGATCGGGGTCGTCGAGAACCTGAAGCTGGCGCAGAGCTGGCTGCTGGACCGGTACTTCACGAACATCGTGATGTCGGACTCGGAATTCGTCTCCATCGACGTGGATGTCGGCAAGCGCCGTATGTCGCCGTTCTGCTCACCGTTGGTCGAAGGCAAGCTGGTCGAGAGCCGCCGATACCAGACCAATACGTTCAAGCCGCCGTACATCAAGGACAAGCGCGCGCCGGATCTGCGCAAGCCGGTCCGTCGCATGATCGGCGAACGCATCGGCGGCGCGCTCGATCCGGAAGTGCGCGAACAGATGAACCTCGAGTTCGAGCTCAACGATCAAATCGACATGCTGACGCGCCGTCTCGAATGGATGGCCGCGCAGGTGCTGCTGACGGGCACGCTGACCGTTTCGGGTGAGGGCTTCCCGACAACCGTGATCGACTTCGGGCGGGACGGCTCGCTGACGATCGCGCTGACCGGCGGCGCTCAGTGGACTGCAGCGAACATCACGGCCGGCACCGCTAACCCGACTGCCAACGTGGAGACGTGGCAACAGCAGATCTTGAAGTCGTCGGGAGCGGTCGCAACGGACATCATCTTCACGCCGAAAGCGTGGAATGGTTTCAAGCTGGATCCTGTCCTGAAAGGCGCGATTCTTTATCCGGCCCTCGGTGAGAATGGCAATGTGCTGAACGTCGGCGCACAGATCCAACGTGGTGCGGTCGCCAAGGGTGTGTGGGGCCAATACAACCTCTGGCTCTACAACGACTGGTACGTCGACGACAACAACGTCGAACAGCCGATGCTTCCGGACGGCTCCCTGATCATGACCGGGCCGGACCTTCAGGGTACTCGCGGTTTCGGCATCATCGAAGACCCGGCGTTCAACTATGCGGCGCTGCCTTTCGCTCCGAAGACGTGGCTTGAAAACGATCCGGCACAGCGCTTCATGATGATGCAGTCGGCCCCGGTGATCATCCCCAGCCGCGTGAATGCCGCGCTTGCTGCAACCGTCGCGTGAGGTGACTAATGGCTACCAACGAAAGAATGGTCGAGGCCGTCGTCGCACGCAGCCGCACGATCCACGATCGAGTGATTGTGAAGGGGAAAGACGGTAAGGCCGATGAGGTTGTCGATGTGATCAAGACGGCCGGACAAAAGGTGCGTTTGCCCGAATCCGAGGTTGCGCGGCTTCGCGGGCTTGGCTATTTGGTTCCGCAGCAGGTCGATGAGGTGCAGCTTGAGGGCGCTCAGATCTCTGGCGGTCAGGTGTCGATCAACCCCGCGGAGTAAGTGATGGACTGGGACGACATCGTCGACGGCAAGATCCTCGGTCCTCTGATAGCGCAGTTCGGGACGGCGATCACCTATATGCCGATCGACGGTGGTTCGTTCCAGATCACTGGCGCTTATGACAAGGCGTTCTTCGGCGTCGATCCAGTTACCGGGTCGACCGTCGTCACGCAGCAGCCGACGGTCGGGATTCAAGTCTCGCAATTCCCCGTCGAGCCGCAGCAGTACGACACGCTGATGATCAACAAGACGGGCGAGCAGTGGCAGGTGCGCGAGGTCCATCTCGATGGCCACGGCGGCGGCCGGCTCATGCTCAACGTCATAGGGCAAACCGATGTCTGATCCGACTGGCCGCGCCGAATTGCGCGGCATGCTGCTCTCGATCTTGCAGACGATTCCGGGTGTGGCTGTGTATTCGCCCGGTGACTGGAATGTGGCGACGCCCAAGCTGCCCGCGATCAAGCTGCGACCGGCGAAAGAGCGCAAGCAATCGAACGGCAGAAACGGTCCGACGGCTTTCACGACGGTCGCAGCATTCGAGATCAAGGCGGAGGTGTCGGCGGCATCTGGCCCGGCCGCTCTTCTCGCGCTGGAGACGCTCGGCGCGGAGATAGAAGAAGCGGTCTTCAAGAGCATTCCGTTGCGCCGTATCGTGCAGGACTTCTCGTTCTGCGACACGGAAACGGAGGTGACCGCTGATGGCTCGACACACGTAGGCGGCCTTTCAATCCTCCTGGGCCTTGAGTTCGTCGAGACGTTTTATCCGGACATCAACACGCAGTTGCTAGCGATGAACGTGACGGCTGACCTCACGAACGTCGCCGATCCGAACGGCACCTATCCAGACCCACCATTCCCCGACGCTGTCACGCCGGCCCCGCGCACGCAGGGCCCGGACGGCCGCGCGGAAGGCGAGGTCAACGTTCAATTTCCTCAATAGGAGCGACGAATGATCGTCAAACCTGCACCGGGCCTCAAAGTGCGGCATCCGGTTACGAAGCAGTTGCTGCCGGATGAAGGCATCGAAGTGCCGGACGGCGACATCTTCTGGACCCGCGTGCTCAATGACGGCGACGTCGTTCTCGCGGACAACGCGGCTCTGCCCGCACCGAAGCAGTCGGGGAGTGACGCAGAATGACCATTCCGTTCAAGCAGATCCCGCAGAACATCCGCACGCCGTTGTTCTTCGCCGAGATCGACAATTCGCACGCGAACTCCGCGGTTGCGAACCAGCGCGCATTGCTGATCGGCCCGATCACGTCGGCCGGCATCGCGACGCCCAACGTGCCGCTCATTTCGTCTGGCACGGGCGACGCGAACGTCCAGGCAGGCGCGAACAGCGTGCTCGCATTGATGACGGCGGCGTATCGCCAGAACGATCAGTTCGGCGAGCTCTGGTATCTGCCTGTGCAGGACGCGGCGGGCGCCGTGGCCGCGACCGGTACGATCGCTTTCACGTCGGCGCCGACGGCAAATGGCACGATCTCGCTCTATATCGCCGGCCAGCTTGTCACCGTTCCGGTCACGGCGGGCCAGACGACCGCGCAGATTGCGACGGCTGTCGCTGCGGCGATCAATCTGATTCCCTCGATGCCCGTCACTGCAGCGGCATCGACGAGCACGGTGACGCTGACGGCCGACAACAAGGGCCTCGTCGGCAACGACATCGACGTCCGCTTCAATTACATCGGCACGCCGGCCGGCGAAGCACTGCCGACCGGTCTGGCTGCGACCATTACGGCGATGGCGGGCGGTACGACGAACCCGACCCTCACGACGGCGCTCGGCAATCTTCAGGATATGCCGTTCGACTTCATCGCTTGCGCGTTTACCGATACGACGTCGCTCGACGCCCTGAAAGCGTTCCTGAACGATTCGACCGGTCGCTGGAGCTGGCAACAGCAGGTGTACGGTCACGTGTTTGTCGCATATCGCAGCACGTGGGCGGGGCTCACCACGTTCGGCACGTCGCGCAATAACCAGCACGAGTCGATCATGGGCTTCAATGACTCGCCGACGCCCGCATGGCAATGGGCGGCGGCGATCGCGGCGGTGACGGCGGTGAGCGTGCGCGCTGATCCGGGCGTACCGATGCAGACCGTCGCGCTGACCGGCGTGCTTGCGCCGCCGCTCCAATCGCGATTCAACCTGAGCCAGCGCAACACGCTGCTCTATGACGGCATCGCCACCTTCACGGTTGGTGACGACGGCACCGTCGCGATCGAGAACCTGATCACGAGCTACCAGACGAACGCGTTCGGCCAGCCCGACAACAGCTATCTCGAAGTCGAGACGATGTTTCTGCTCGCGTACGTGCTGCGTCGCCTGCGCACGCTGGTAACGTCGAAGTATGCGCGCGTGAAGCTGGCGGCGAACGGCACGCGCTTCGGACCGGGCGCCGGCATCGTGACGCCGAACATCATCAAGGCTGATCAGATCGCCGAATATCAGGCGATGGAGTACGAAGGCTACGTGCAGGGCAGCGATCAGTTCGCTCAGTCGATCATCGTCGAGCAAAACGCGCAGAACCCGAACCGTGTCGACGTCCTCTGGCCGGGCACGCTGATCAACCAGTTGCGGATCTTCGCGCTGCTCGCGCAGTTCCGTCTGTCGACCAGCCAGACGTAAGCAGTTCGCCAACGCTGTGAGCCGCCCATGACCGGGCGGCTTTTTCTTTTGTGGAGAAGCCAACGATGGCGAACAACACGAATTTCATCGCCGGCACCGCGTATATCACGATCGACGGCGTCAACTATCAGCTCGAAGGTGAGTTGCGATACGACGTCGGCACCGTGACGCGCGAGTCGCTGGCCGGCCAAGATACGGTGCACGGCTTCAGCGAGAAGCCCAAAGCGCCGTCGATCTCTGCATCTATCCGCGACTCGGGCGGCGTCAGCCTCGCTGCGATCAACGCGATGCGCAGCAACACGGTCGTTCTCGAGCTCGCAAACGGCAAGACGATCATCGGCCGGAACATGTGGACTGTCGAAGCGCAGGAAGTCGATACGACCGAAGCGAAGTTCACGGTGAAGTGGGAAGGCCTGCAGGGCTCGGTAACGGAGCAGTAATCGATGAGCGACACAAAAACCATCCAACTGCGCAAGCCGCTGAGCTACGGCAAGGGCGATCAGGCGAAGACGGTCGACTCGATCACGCTGCGTGAGCCGACCGCAGGCGAGTATGAGAAGGCGGAAAATGCGGCCGGTGTCTACGGTCTGCAGATCGCCCTTGTCGCGCTGCTCAGCGGCGTGCCGGTCGACGTCATCGATCAGATGTACGCGAGCCAGATCGACGAAGCGGCTGACTTCATCGGTTCGTTCGGCAAGGAAGCGATCAGCGGCATGAAGGCGAGCGCCGACGAGTTCGAGCTCGTTCTCCAATCGCCGGTGAAGCTCACAGCCGACGACAGCCCACTGAATGTCGCTTCTCTCGAACTGTGCGAGCCGACGAATCAGCAGAAGCGCAAGGCGTCGGCAGCCGGCGGCACGTTCGCCTCGAGTATCGCGCTGATCAGCATCGTGTCGAAGGTGCCGAAGAACGCAGTGCGCGCACTGACCGCGCGCGACTTCATGGCTGCGTGCGCGTACTTCAACGGTTTTCAGCTTCGGCGGACAGCGAACTCGGACGACTGATTGCCGCCGTCACGGCCATGCCGGAAGGCTGGGACGACGTCCTCGCCGACTTGACGCATTTCATGCGGTGGGGACCGAACGACGCTGACGGCATGACGTTTTCCGAGACTTTGCGTTGGCTTGACCAAGCCAAGCGCATGAAACAACAGATTGGAGTGAAGGCATGAATATTGGGGGCGGCGCAGGTGCAGTGCTCGGCACCACCTCGGGCATCTCCAATCTGGCTAGCTCGCTGGCCGCGCGGCTTGGGGGCTCCGCGGGGTCGTATTTCGATCAACTGCGGCCCGCGTCATTCCGCGGCGTGCCGTTTGTATCGCTCGGCGGTGAGGGCGGCTTCGGTCGCCGGAACGAACTGCATGAATACCCGCTGCGCGACACGCCGTGGGTTGAGGATCTTGGGCGCGGCACGCGGCGCTTTCGCGTGTTCGGCTTCGTCGTTGGCGACGACGTCATCGCGCAGCGCGACCTGCTGATTGCAGCGTGCGAGAAGGAAGGCGCTGGCTCACTCGTGCATCCGACGTATGGTCGGCGAGACGTCAGCCTGATGGATAGCCGCTGGATCGAGCGGTGGGAGAAGGGCCGGTATTTCGAATTCGAGTTTGAATTTATCGAGGGCGGTCCTCGTGTCTTCCCGGCGACCTCGGTGGCGGGCGGCAGTCTTGTAGAAAGCGCCGCGAGCGGCCTGAACGTGGCGGCCGCTCTAAATTTCGCTCGCACGGCGCTGACAGCAATCGCGTACGGCGCTGCGGTGCTTGGATCGGCAGTGAGCACGGCGGTCGGCTGGTACACGGCGGCGAAGAATTTCGTCGGAGACGCGCGGAACCTCTTCCGACTTCTGACGAATCTGCCCGGGGACTTTGGTCGGTTCGCCGGCAGCGCGACGGTGCCGACATTCAGCAAATTTCCGAGCTCGTCCGTCGACACAAGCGGCGCAACCGTCGAAAGCCTCACACAAGCTGCAACACTTGCGCGCGCGAACCTCGACACCGCCTCTGCGACGCTGGATTCAGCAGCGAGGAATCTTGACGCGTCGACAATCGACGACTTCACGGCGGCGGTACAGGGGGTCACGAGCGCGATGCTGGCGGCGACGCCGGATCCGGCTGATTCGATGCGCTTGCTAACGTCGTTGGCCGCCTACGAACCGAGCGGCGTGACGACGGCGTCGGCGATCGGCAGCGCAATGGCGACCATGCAATCGGCGTGCTCGGACCTGTTTCGGCGCACAACCATCGCTTCCATAGCATTGGCGGCGTCTACTTATGAGCCTACTTCGAGCGACGACGCGGCGAGGGTGCGCGCTCAGGTGGTCGATCTAATCGACGCTGAAGCAGCGATTGCTGGCGATCAAGGTGACGATGAGACATACGACGCGCTCCGATCGCTGCGGCGAGCCGTTGTATCAGACTTGAATCAACGCGGAGCGGGACTCCCGGCAATGCGGGCATTCGCGTTCGCAACGCCGCTGCCGGCACTCGCCCTTGCGAACCGCATTTATCGCGACGCATCGCGCGCGGATGAGTTGGTCGCGCAAGCTGACCCTGTGCATCCCGCGTTCTTTCCAACACGCTTCAAGGCACTTGCGACCTGATCCATGGCGAACAACCTGACGATCGTTATCTCCGCGCTCGACAGGACTGGGGCGGGCTTCGCATCGGCGAACCGGAACCTGCGTGCCATCGATCAAGCGATGATCCGTACGAGTCGATCATCGCAGCGCATGACAGCGGTGCAGAGCTTCGTGACTGGGGCGACACGCGCCAGCGCGCTCAGCGGCGCTTTGCTTGCTGGCGTGGTCGGCGCGGCGGCGCTCGTTACATCGAAAATTCTTTCGATCGAATCGGCGTGGGCGAACACGGTGCGCAGCGTCAGCAACAAATCGCTGACTCTTGGCATCGATGCCAAGGAACTATTCGGCATTCAGAATGCAGCGAAGTCTGTCGGTTTGAGCGCCGAGGAGGCGACGTCATCCGTTGAGGGCGTAACTCGCGGATATTACGAGTCGACGCAGGGTCGAGATCCGCAGAAGCGGATGATCTACCAGGCGTACGGCATCAACGGGCTCGACGACCGCGGCCAGTTCAGTTCAGAGCGTCTGTTCGAGCAGATCGCCGCAGCCGGCGAGAGCGTGAACAGTCGGAACGGCCCGCTCGCGCGCCATCGCCTGTTTGAAGCTCTCGACGCCGGCGGCCTGGAAGATCTGCTGAATAAGGGCGCCGGCGGTGTGCGCGATCGCTACGCGCGCGGCGTCGCGCTCGCTCCGAGCGAGGACGATATTCGACACGCGAACGACTACGCGGAAGCGATGGCACGTCTCGACGCCCAGTTCGACAAGACAAAGCAGACGATTCTCGGTGGCCTTGCTCCAGCGCTGACGACATTCTTGGAGGGTGTTGAGCGGGTTATCGCGCGGGTGAACGGGCAGGATTACGTGCCGACGCGCTGGAACGGCACGGGCTATGTGCCCGCTTCGTCGCCGGATGCGCCGCCCGCAGCGAACCTCGGCGACCGCGCAATTGATGGGCTAGAGAAATTCGGCAACTTCCTGCGCGGGAACGGAGCGCGCACGAATGCGCAAGTCGGCGCCGAGCCGAACGCCAACGTCCCGGGCGCCGTTTCGTTCTTCGAGTCGCGCGGTTGGACGCGCGCGCAGGCGATCGGCATCGTATCGAACCTGCAGCATGAGAGCGGCATCGACCCGGCGGCGAGCGGCGATAACGGCAAGGCATACGGCATTGCCCAGTGGCACCCGGATCGCCAAGCGGCGTTTCAACAGTGGGCCGGGAACTGGATCGGTAACTCGACGCTCGAGCAGCAGCTCGGATTCGTCGATTACGAGCTTCGCCAAGGCGGTGAGCAGCGCGCAGGAGCCGAGTTGGAGATGGCTCGTACGCCTGGCCAAGCGGCCGATGTCGTGTCCCGACTGTACGAGCGGCCTGCCGCGGCGTCAGCAGAGGCGGCCGCGCGAGCCGCGACTGCAAACCGCATCGCCGGTCTTTATTCGGGAGGCCAAGGCTCAGACGCATCTCAGCACGACGCGGCGGTGTCTGCACGTTCGGATGGCGAGCTGCGGGTGAAGGTCGAACTCGGCAACCTGCCCAAGGGTTCTCGCGCTGAGGTCTCCGGCACGTCTAATGTTAAATCTACGGTGGAGCGAGGCTCTACCGGCTCAACCAGTCAATTCGCGCTCGGGGCGACGTACTGATGAATTCGCTCGTTGTTACCTTGCCGGAATCGAATATCTCGATCACCGGCTGGAAAGGCGCGCGCGTCACGCGCTCGATCGAGAGTTGCACCGGTTCGTTCGTGCTGGAGATGACCGAGCGTTTTCCGGAAGAAGTCGATGAGGCGTCGCTGATCGGCGGCGTACCAATCCAAATCGCGATCGACGCGGACAACCTGTTGCTGACCGGATACGTCGATACCGTCGAATACATCATCACGCCGCACGAGCATCTAGTCCGCGCGACCGGTCGCGGCAAATGCCAAGATCTGATCGACTGCAGTGCGCCGGTCGATCGAATTCTGGCGAACAGCCGTATTGATGCTGTCTGTCGGTCCCTGCTGAAGAACTTTGAAATAGACGTTGTTGTTTCGGCCAGCCTGCAGGCTGTCATCGACGAATTGCCGACGATCCCGTTTCAGTTGATCTCGATCACTGAGACGCCGTGGGAGATCATTGAGCGCTGCTGCAGGTACAGCGGCGTTCTCGCTTTCGAGCTTGAGGACGGATCCTTGTGCCTTGCGTTGGCCGGCGACGCGCTTGGATCGACCGGGCTCGAAATCGGGAAGAATGTAGAGTCGGCTGTATCGGTAAAGAGCTCGCTTGGGCGCTTTTCGAGCGTTTCTGGTGTGCTGACGAACTACAACAACGCGACCGACATAGGCGTCAATCTGCTGCCGGAATATACGGCGTATGACCCGGGCGTGAAGCGGTATCGCCCGAAATTCATCGTGTCCGAGCAGCCTTCGTCGGATCGGACGTATCTCGAGCGGCGCGTCGACTGGCAGATTGCGCGTGCCTATGGCATGTCTCGGCAGGTCCGCGTGCTGGTGGATAGCTGGACCGATTCGAGCGGATCGCCCTGGTATGTGAACTATCAGGTGCCCGTCACGATGCCGCTGCTCAAGATCCCGGAAAAGACGCTCCTGCTCATCACCGAGATCAGTTTCATCCTCGACGAGAACGGAACGCATACAGAGCTTCTGCTGGCGCCGCGTCAGGCATATCTGCCCGAGCCGCTTGTTCTACAACGCATCGATCCGGACATCGCGCCGGCCTGAGGACTTTGAATGCTCGACGCACTGAACTCGCTTTCACGGCGAATTCGTCTGTTCGTGAGCCGCGCGGTAATCTCGTTCGTCGATGACACGCGAACCGTCCAGTACCTGCAAGCGAAGATCAATGCGCTCGAGACGGTCGGCGACATTCCGCGCTACGTCGAGTACGGGCTGTCATCGAATCCGCCTCTAGGCTCCGAGGCGCTGATCGTTTTCGGGAACGGTGAGCGCACGAACGGCATCGTCATCGCCACATCGAACGCGAAATATCGCGTCACGGCTCTGGCAAGCGGCGAGGTTGTGGTGCACGACAACACGGGTCAGAAGGTCTATCTATCGCAGGCGGGCATGGTACTAGACGGCGGCGGCAAGCCTGTGACGATCACGAATACGCCGGAGATCGAAGCCGACACGCCGTTGTTGAAGTGCAAGGGCGACATCATCGACAACTATGAAACGAACACGCGAACGGTTGCGGGAATGCGCCAGGTCGCGAACCTGCATACGCATCCGATCGTGAACGTACAGACTGGCGGAAGCACAATCAACACGCAGCCGCCGACGCAGCCGGAGTAATAGATGCCTGACATCAGCATTGTCTGGGATACGGCGAACAGCCGTGGCGACTGGCAGCAGCTCGGACCTGATCTGCTCACAGGCAACGATCTTCAAACCGCCGTCCTCCTAAGCTTATTCACCGACCGCGTCGCGAATTCCGACGACGTCATTCCCGACGGCACCGGAGACCCACGAGGCTGGTGGGGCGATCTCGACGAAGACAGCCCGATCGGTTCGCGGCTGTGGCTGCTCGATCGGTCGAAGCAGACTCAAGAGGTGCTCAACAACGCGCGCGATTACATCGTCGAGGCGTTGCAATGGCTCGTTGATGATGGCGTCGTCGCGAGCATGGATGTTCAGACGGAATGGACGCGAGACACGTTTCTCGGCGCGCAGATCACGCTCTATCAACCGGCCGCCCCAAGCGTCTCACTGACGTACGCTTGGGCGTGGCAACAGCTCACCTGATATGCCATTCCAACGAAAAACGCTCTCCACCTTGATCAGCGAGGTGGCGGCCGACATCAATTCGGCCTTGCAAGATGCGGATGCGACGCTGCGTCGTACCGTTCTGAAGGTGGTCGGAAAAGTGCAGGCAGGGATGTCGAACCTGCAGATGGGCTACCTCGACTGGATCGCAAAGCAGGCGGTGCCGTTCACCGCGGAGGATGAGTACCTTGAGGGGTGGGCCGCGCTCAAGAAGGTGTATCGCAAAGCTGCGACGCCTGCGCAGTTGACAGCCGCGTTCTCTGGTGTAACTGGAACGGTACTGAATGTGGGAACGCAGGTCGTGCGCAGCGACGGCGCGACATACACGACGGGCGCAACGGCGACAGTCGACGGGACGGGTTCGCTCTCGGTGACGATCGTGGCGACATCTGCTGGTTCTGACGGTAACGCCGATCCTGGCACGACCGTCGCACTCGGTGTCGCGGTGTCGGGACTGCAGTCCTCGGGGACGATCACGGGCACCGTCGCATCCGGCGCAGACATCGAAGATAACGATGATTTGCGCACGCGGATGCTTGCTGCATATCAGAACACGCCGCAGGGCGGCGATCTCAGTGACTATGTCGGCTGGGCGCTTGCCGTGCCCGGTGTGACGCGCGCGTGGTGCGCGCCGAATGGCTTCGGTGCCGGTACGGTCGTGATCTACACGACGTGGGATGCCGCCGAGGCTTCACACGGCGGATTCCCTCAAGGCACCAACGGGTGCTCGCAGTACGACAAGGGACCGGGCGGCACGCCGCGTGGCACCGTCGCGACCGGTGATCAGCTCATCGTCGCCGACACGATAGTCAATGAGCAGCCGGTCACTGCGCTCGTTTATTCGTGCGCTCCCATCGCGAACAATCTGACGCTCACGCTTTCTGGACTGACGGGCACGTCGACATCGACGCGCGCAGCAATCTCCGCAGCGATCTCCGATGTCCTTTTCAGAAACGGCGATCCGCGGTCGGGCACGATCAATCGCTCGGACATCGAATCGGCAATCGCGTCGGTGTCTGGCACGAGCGGATTCGTCATTACGCTCGTTCAGGGCGTGGTGGGAACGACGACAACGACGTATCCGGGGAACATCACGAGCGGATTTGGGCAGCTTCCGGTGCTCGCCGGCGTGAACTACGTTTGAGGCATCCATGCTTGCACCGAATTTCAAAGCGGCTGACTTTCTCGCTGCGATGCAGGCGCTGTTGCCCCGCGGTCGCGTATGGCCGCGTGATCCGGATACGGTCCAGACGAAGGTTTTGTCTGGTCTCGCGCCATCGTACGAGCGTCAGACGGCACGCGCGAATTATCTGTTGCTCGATGCGTTCCCTTCGACGACGTATGAGCTTCTCCCGGAGTGGGAGGCAACGCTCGGGCTGCCTGATCCGTGTGCGGGGGAGGCGCCGACAGTTCCCGCGCGGCGCGCGCAGGTCATGGCTCGACTCACCGCGCTGGGTGGTTCGTCGATTCCGCACCTCGTCGCATTTGCGGCATCGCTCGGCTACACGGTGACCATCACACAGTACACCCAGGCGCGCGCGGGCATGTTGCGCGCGGGGCAGCCAGCGAACGGGTACGACTGGAACTTCGCCTGGAAGATAACGGCGCCCATAGCTACGGTCGTGCGCGCGGTGGCCGGGTCTATGGCCGCGGGTGACCCACTCGCATCATGGGGCAACTCGGTGCTTGAGTGCGAGTTCCGCGCAATCATGCCCGCACACACCATTCCAATCTTCGCTTACGCATAAAGAGGTCACATGCAACGCATTGACGATGCAACCGCGGCAACGAGCTTGCCAGCGCCAGAGGCAGCGGGAACGCCCGGATATTTCACGGAAGGCAATCCGACGGCTGGAACGCCCGCCACAAACGTGCGCGGTTCATGGCTGAACATGGTGCAGGAAGAGTTGATGGCGGTTGTCGTGGCCGGTGGCCTCACGCCAAGCAAGACGACTTACACGCAAGTCCGCGATGCGATCAACGCTTACGTTGGATCCGGCCGCCTGCTGCGTACCACGATGTACCTTAATGTAAGCGGAACGCAGCAAGTGTCGGTTGACGGTGGGACGCTTACAACAACCGGCGCTACCACCTTCAACGCGCTATCCGCGACGAAGAAACTGAGAATTCGAGTCATTGGTGGCGGGGGGGCAGGCGGCGGCACTGTAGCCACGAGCGCTTCACAGATTTCCATCGGTGCCGGAGGCTCTGCTGGTAGCTACAGCGAGGGTGTCTACACGAGCGGCTTCGCCTCGGCGTTGGCAGTAACTGTAGGCGCCGGCGGCGTTGGTGCATCCGGAGCCGCTGGGGGCAGTGGCGGGGCATCCAGTGTGGGAAGCCTTGTCACAGCCGCAGGCGGAATTGGTGCAAACTCCGGCGGTGCCACTGCAAACTCCGGAGGGTCATTGAATCCTGGCCAGCCTGGCGGGTCGATCGGAAGTGGCGGGAACATCGTTAATACCACCGGGCAGTATGGAGGTTCAGGAATCTACATAGTCGGTGTGATTCCCCAAGGCGGCTCGGGCGGAAGCACGGTGTTCGGTGCGGGCGGCGTTCACATCGGATATGGTGCGGGCACGATCGGGCAAGGTTACGGTGTTGGGGGCAGTGGTGCGTGTGCGAACGTTTCGACCGCTGCTCAAGCCGGAGGGGCAGGAACTGGTGGGATTGTCCTTATCGAGGAATTTGCGTGATGCCAAGAACTTATGCATATGTCGTCGACGGCGTAGTGCGCGAGATTATTCAAGCCGCAGTCGACGAAGCGGGAATCGAGATCTCTATCGAGGATCGCTTCACGCCCGACTTCGTTGAGAGTCTTATCGACATAACCGACGTTGTGCCAACTCCGGATCAGCGCTGGACATACACGGGTGGCGTCTTTGCCGCGCCGGTTCAATATCAGCCAAGCGCTGTTGAGATACTTGCTACGAATACGCTTCAGCGTGATGCATTCCTGTCAGTAGCCGCAATCAATATCGCGCCACTGCAGGACGCAGTTGACCTCGGCATAGCGACCGATGACGAAACGGCGCTACTTAAGCAGTGGAAGCAATACCGTGTCTCTGTCAATCGCATCGATCTGTCACAAGGCGACCCGACATGGCCGGCTCTTCCGACCGCTTCATAGTCAATCGGGGAGACTCTTAGCCTTCGGGATAGCTCAGTTGGTCTCTTCAAGAACCGGTGTCCCGTCCCGCTTGAATATTGCGACGCGAGTAAATTTTGGGATGTCGTGAAACAGGGTTTCTTGCGTCAACATAACGGCGGCGCACGCCCCTCGCGTCTGCATCAGTCTTATGAGCGTCTCGGTATTCACGTTCTCGTAGATTGATCTATTGAAAACAACGTTCGAGTACCCCCGTACTGGACCGTCCGTTCCGATGACGCTACAAGAGAGATCTACATGGCCCGCGATCCACGCGGCGAACTTCTGGTTTTTCGCGTTGACACTTGACCATGCGGCATACCGTTCGTTTTCCTGATGCATCGTTTCAACGTTCTGCCTCGCGGCAACTATGATCAGGGCGGCCAAGATCAATGCTGCCCCAGTCTTCTTGTTCGAAAGTAGATGCGCAAACGTATAGGCAAAAATGAGCGATAGGGGTACCACGACTTTCAGTCGATCGAACGAATACTTCCCGGCGTGGGGAAGGAAAAGCAAATTTTCTGCGATCGGAAACGAAGAGACCAGCAGGACCGTGAAGAATATCGCGCGCGATTTCTTGTCTATCTCGTTGTTGTAAGCCAGCCATCCGAGGCACAGAAAGGCCAAGACGAGGAAGGTGCCGTAGGAGGTAACATATCCTTTCAGAAGATCGGATGCCGAAACAGGATCTTGGACACTTCGGACTTTGAATCGCGCAAACAAGGTCTGCACTGTGGAGGAAAGGTCCAACGCTGAAAGGAAATGTATCGCGGTCGCAGCTAGCGCGATGCAGGTGGCGATGCCGACGAAATATGCGGCCGGCGCGAAAAGCGCCTTTTCTTTGCGTCGCAGGATGAAGTAGATACCGAACAATGCGTTTGTCACGACGCCTGTCCACTCAACGTATGCGGTCAGGAACGAAGTTATCCCGAGGAGCACTAGGATACGCTTCCCGCTCAGTTCGTCTTCACTATTCAGAACGTGCAGAGCGACGAGCAGCTGCAACAGCAGGAGCGGCTGTTCCAGCGACTGAGACCAGTATACGAAGCCAAACGACTGAAGTCCTTCGCGGGAGAAAAGAAGTACCGCGACGGCCAATACGCCTGCCGCACTGCATGTGCTTTCGGAGAAAGCGCTGGTTCTAAGCGCGCGGAAAACGAGGGAGTATAGCAACAGCGAGGAGGTCAGCCCCAGCATGCATCCGAACGCCATCATGTAGTGCAGGCTCGGCTGAATGTGAAGCAGTTTGGCTAGCAACGCCGGGACAAAGAAACCAGCCGATGGGAACGACGTGTAAACAAAATCGCCCTTGGCAGTTGGCAACGTTGCGCCCCACGAGATCCAGCGATCCAGGGGGTTCGACAGCGTAACAATCGGAAGTAGCCCGCTTTCAGAAATAGGGCGAGCCGCAATCGCTTTCACAGTCAGAAGTGAATGGTACGCAGCGTCGAGATTCTCGGTCCCAATGTCGCTTCTGAAGTCGTTCAGTCTTATCAGTATTGACGCAACGAAAAGCGCGAGCACCGCGGCAACGCCAAGGCAATTCCCGACTCGACCGACCGCTCTGTATGTCATGGTTGCAGGACGAAAGATAGTTCGCGCGGAATTGTACAGGACGGGTGCATCAGCCCTGTCGATTGGAAATGCGCGGCGAGATAGACATCGAGCCAAGTATTCGATCGATGTGGTTCATCCTTTGAGCCGCCCGCGAGGCGGCTTTTTCATGCCCGGACCACCGGCGAGATTGCGAGGACAAGCCAGATGTCGGAATTCTGGAACGAGGGCGTGAAGTCGATTGTGACGGCTCTCGGTAGCGTAACCACCTTCTGGGTTGGCGGCCGCATGTGGCGGCAGATTGATCGCAGGCGACAAGCGGAGAGCGAAGGCGAGGCGAATATCGTCAAGGCGGACTCGGCCGCGCAGGTTGAAGCGATCGCGCGATTCGAGCGCCTTGCGACGCTTGCTGAAGAGCGCGCTGGTCGCGCCGAAGCTAGAGAACTGCTTGCTGTGCAGCGCGCTGATCGTGCCGAAGAGCTGATGCGGTCCGCCGAGCAGCGAGCCGATGCGGCAGACCGGCGCGCGCAGCGCGCGGAGGCCGAGGTGCTCGAACTGAAAACGAGAATCGAACGTCTCGAGAGGGCGATCGAGAACCGGAGGGAGTCAGATGTCTCGCGTTCGTGACTGGCGGTGGTGGGTGATGGGGCTTTGCATCATCGGCGGGCTGAGCGGTGTCGCCGCAGTCGGCTTTTTCATTGGGCAATGGGGGATGTCGGTCGATCGCGCTGAATGGGCGAAAGAACGAGCTGGGTATATCAAGCGCTTCCCCGAGGTGCGCGCAGAGACGCGAAACGCATGCGTCGCCGAGTATGAGAGCAAGGTGCAGCAGCTGCAGCAGCAGAACCAGCAAAACATCCAGGCGATGTCCGACCTTCGATCGCTGATCACAGATACGCATGATGTTGCTCAATACACCCTACGCTTTCTCGGCGACCGCGCGAAGCTGACCGACGCGCGTCAGGCTGCCCTCATCAAGCAAACAAGACAGGCCGCCGCGGCGGCGACAGTGGCCGCCCAAAAGACGGAGGCAGTCGAGCAGAAAGTCGCCGTCGCCGCGACGAAGGCGGACGAAGCCGCGAACACAGCGAAGGCAGTCGACAAGAAGTTGGAGACGGCCACGCATCCTTCATTGCCCGCGCAGCCCTGGGCGGGAAGTCGCCGATAGTCGGCACCAGATTTCGATCCGAGCCCGGCCGCATGCCGGGCTTTTTCTTTTCAGAGGCCATATGAACCTCAAGCTCCGCCTGGTCGATGACGCGGCCAAGGTGCACACGTACTCGTCGACGATTATCGCGGCGTCGCTCGGCGCTGTGTCCGCCGCGTCGCCTTTCATCGAGGCTGCATGGACTGGCATGCCGGATGAAGTGAAGTCACTCCTGCCGGATAGCTGGCGGCTCGCGATCGCGATCGCCGTCGGCTGCCTCGCCATCATCGCCGCGCGCTACACGACGACGGCACCGAAAACGACCACGACCGAGGCGGCAGATGGCGACGCAAGCGCAGCAGCCGAGTAAGCGGCCCGGCAAGAAGACACTCGCCGCGACGATCGGCGCGGCGGCCGCGGCCGCGCTCGTCGCGATGACGGCGTCGCAGGAGGGCGTTTCGCTCAAGCCATACAACGATCGGCTCGCGAACAACATCCAGACCGTCTGCTTCGGCGAGACGAACGTTGAGATGCGGGCGTACACGTTGACCGAGTGCAAATCGATGCTAGGCGACAGCCTTGCGGGCTACGCGGCGGCCGTGCGCGACATCACTCCGGGCTTCGACGCTCTGACGGATGGGCAGAAGGTTGCCGTCGTGGATCTCGCCTACAACATCGGCGTGCCGAACTACAAGGGATCGACGCTGCGCAAGCGCTACATCGCGCGAGACTTCCCCGGCGCGTGCAGCGAGTTCATCAAGTGGCGCTTCGTTGCTGGCAAGGATTGCGCGATCGCGGCGAACCGCTGCGGCGGAATCGTGACGCGTCGCCAGCTCGAGGCGCAGGCCTGCCGAGGAAACTGACATGGCGAAGGCAAAAATCGTCCGCGATACCGAAGGCCTGTTCTATGGCATTCGTTACAAGTGCCCCTGCGACGCGTGCGGTGGTGCAGTCATCCTGCCGGTCGCATGGTTACCGCAAGGCGAGACCCGCGAATCGCCGCATAACGCCAACAAACCTCATTGGTCGTTCAATGGCGATTTCGACGCGCCGGTTTTCGGCCCGAGCGTTCTCACGAAATGGGGAAACCGCGTGTGTCATTCGTTCGTCGGCTGTAACGGCGCGGTGCCAGGCCAGATTGTCTTTCTCAGCGACTGCACGCACTCGCTCGCAAACCAGACGGTAGATCTCCAGGAGGTCGAAGCGTGAGTCCATATCTCATCACTGGCGTTATTGCCGGCGCAGTCGGCATCGCGATCGGCGGCGCCGCGCTGCATACGGTTGATTCCACCAAGCTCGCGACCGAGCAAGCCGCGCACGCGCGCGACAACGAGCTGAACGCGCAGAAGCTACAGGCTGTTTCCGACGCGGCCGCCAGCGCAGCGCGCGCGGCGATCGCCAAGCAAAACGACGCCGCCGCGCAGCTCGCGCAACTCGACGACAAGCTCAATCAGGAGAAGGCATCTCATGAAGCCGACAATGCGAAGAATCGCGCTGCTATCGCTGATGGCGCTCGCCGGCTGCGCGTCGCAGTTACCGCCTACACCCCCGCAAGCAGTGGCAACGCCGCAGATTCAGGCGCAAGCGCCGGCAGCGTGGGCAATGGTGCCGGTGGCACAGCCGAGCTATCACCTGCGTTTGGATCAGCTCTTTTCGGGATCGTCGACGACGCCGACGCCGACGCCCGCGCAAAAGCCGAATACCTCCAGCACTACGTCTGCATCCTCCA
>Ga0182735_1000907_pt1 | contig 21190 bp, 16 predicted proteins | sample eDN5th30CKraftMG_FD_128524 | JGI IMG/M metagenome (GOLD analysis project Ga0182735, IMG submission 128524) | Enriched Miracle-Growth compost microbial communities from Emeryville, California, USA - eDNA 5th pass 30_C Kraft MG (version 2) (version 2) ...
CAGCATGTCGGCGGAATCGAAGTCCGACCCGTCATGGAATTTCACGCCCGGGCGCATCTTGAACGTGTAGGTCTTGCGGTCGTCCGACAGCGTCCAGGATTCCGCCAGATCGCCGACGATCTCGGGATAGTTGTCGTGGGAGAACTTCAGCAGCGTATTGTAGTGCGGGGCGAGCACCTGCAGCGAGAACGAGGTCCCCGTGGCATGGCAATCATAGGTGTTGCTCTCCTGGTCGACCACATGGCGCAGCGTGCCGCCGCGCTTCGGCGTCTCCTGCGCCGTTGCAGGCAGGGCCAGCGTCAGTCCGATCAATGTGCCGCCAATGGCCGCGGCAAGGCGCATTCTTGTTCCCTCAGACATGTGTTCCTCCCGGCTGAGCGATGGATGAATGTCATCGCGAAGGCTGCTTGCTCCTCCCAGAGGTAGCCTTCGACTGTCAGGCAGGGCGCGTGGCAGATATCCTGCCGTTGCGTCATGCGGTCGAAATCCAGCACGATTTTCCGGAATGGTCGAGTGGTGCACATGCAGAAAGGGGCCGTGCGATGCACGACCCCTGAAAGCAACGGGCTAACTGCGTGACGATCAGCGGTCGAGCCAGACCGTGTCCAGTTGCAGGTTGAGCACCGTGGTCGGCGGCAGCTTCCAGCCCTTCATGCTCTTGTGGTAGCCGACCTGGCGCTGCGACTTGAAGCCGGGGATCGTATAGGCCTGGTCGAGAATATAGCTCTCAATGTCCCGCACGATCGCGGCGCGCTTGGCGTCGTCGCCCGCCGCATCGGTTTGAGCATCGAACATCTCGGTCAGCTTCGGGTCCTGCAATCCCGAATAATTGTTCGGGCTGCCGGGCATAAATTTCACCAGAACCTCGTTAGGATCGACGCTGACCGTATTGTTGAAATCGATGGCGACGTCGTAGTTCTTGCTCTGGAGCGCGGCGAAATATTGCGGCGTTTCGGCCTGGATCTGGTCGGCCTGCACGCCGATCTTGCGCCACTGGTCGAGGACGAACACGCCGAGCGGCTCCCATGGCTGGCGCAGATTGCGGTTGAGAAGCGTCAGCTTCAGGCCGGCATGGCCGGATTCTTCAAGCAGCTTCTTCGCTTCCGCGCGCTGCGCCTCGACATCCGTGCGGAAGCCCGGCAGCGTCGAAAGCTCTTCGTCGGAGCGCTCGGCGATGTAGCCGGGCGGGAAGTAGAGGCCGAAACCCTTCAGAACGGAGATGCGCGGCAGGACCTGGTCGCCTTCCACGCGGCTGATCGCCATGTTCAGCGCCTGCCGCACCTTGGCATTGTCGAAGGGCGGCTTGGTCAGGTTGAAGGTGAGGAAGTTGGTGATGTTGAACGGGCTCTGCTGGAAGGCGATGTCGGGGTTCATCGCTTCCAGCCGTTCGCGATCCGGCGGCGAGACGAGGAAGAGGGCCGCGTCGACCTGATTGCCGGCCAGCGCATTGATCACGCCGGCGCCATTGATGAACTGCGCGCGGATGCCGTCCAGATAGGGCTTGCCCTCATCCCAGTAGTTCTCGTTGCGCTTGGCGTCCCAATGCGAGCCCTTGACGTTCTCCACGAAGGTGAAGGGACCGGTGCCGTTGACATGGGTTGCCGGGAAGTTCGGGTCCTTGGCGAGGTCCTCGGCCGAATAGACGCAATTCCAGGGGCTTGCGAAAAGCGCCGTGGCTGCGGGGTTGGGTTGATCGAGCGTGACCACGAAGGTTTGCGGGTCAGGCGCCGACATGGATTCGATCGGGGCAAACTGCCCCTGCCGCACCGAGGTGACACCCTGCGGCGGGTTCTTCAGCCGCTCCCAAGTGGCCAGCATGTCGGCGGAATCGAAGTCCGACCCGTCATGGAACTTCACGCCCTGGCGCAGCTTGAACGTATAGGTCTTACGGTCGTCGGAGAGCGTCCAGGATTCCGCCAGGTCGCCGATGATCTCGGGATAGTTATCGGGATGGAAGCGCAGCAGCGTGTTGTAGTGTGGGGCGAGCACCTGCAGCGAGAACGACGTGCCGGTGGCGTGGCAGTCGAACGTGTTGCTCTCCTGTTCCACCACATGGCGCAATATGCCGCCGCGTTTGGGCGTTTCCTGCGCCATGGCGGGCAAGGCAAGGCCAAGCCCGATCAGCGCGCCGAGCGCTGCAATGGTTGCTATTGATCTCTCAGACATATTTTCCTCCCTGCTGAGCGATGAAATCCGGATCTGTGTCGAGCCGCTGTTCGATCTCGTCGAGCAGCGATTGAAGCTGGAGCAGCCGTTGCGTGCCGAGCGCCTGGCGCAGGCGGGCTTCCAGCAGGTCGATGAAGGGCTGGCACAAGGCGACGATCTGCAAGCCGCCGGGTGCCAGGCTGGCGACCTTGCGGCCGGCTTCCCCTGCGGCCGAGGCTTCGACCTGCACGCAGCCGCGCCGGCCAAGCTCCTTCAGGATGCGCGATGTGGAGGGGATGCCGAGGGCTGCACGGGCAGCCAGTTCCGAAACGCAAATGCGCTCATCGTCGGCCAGAACCGAAAGGATGCGCCAGTGCTGCTCCGAAAGGCCGAATGCGGAAAGACGCCGCCGCAACACCGCATTCAGCGCCTCTCTGGCGCGCGCAAGGGAGATGGGCAACTCGCGCGGCGCGGCCGCTTCGAGATTCCGTCTCTGTGCGCGATGGTGGGACAAGGCGATAAGCTCCCGTTCGGATAGTCTGTGCAACGAATATATTTCCATTGAACGGATAGCAATTGCATTCAGTAGAAAAATATGGGAGGTGCCTTTGGCTAGGAAAGTGAAATCCGGGGGAGACGAGATGGCTGGCGGCGCGGCGCAGGTTCAGGCGGACGAGACTGTCGGGCCGGTCGCACGCGCCTTCCGCATGGTGCGCGCCATCGCCGATGCGCCCCGGCCGGTGAGCCTGACCGAACTTGCCGAAGCGGTGGAGCTTGCGCCCAGCACGGCGCATCGCATGCTGCAATTGCTGGCGCGCATCCAGATCGTTGGCCGGGCCGGCGAGCGCCAGCATTATGCGCCGGGGCCGGAACTGCGGCGCATCGCCATTGCTGTGGCGCGCAATACCGATGTCTCGGAGCGCGTGCGCGAACATGTGCAGGCGCTCGTCGCCGCGCTGAACACCACGGCCGTCTATTGGAACTACGATACCGGTGCGCGCATGCTGGTGGCCGGCGAGATCCAGTATTCGACGCATCTGATCGACTTCCGCGAGGGGGCTTTCGCGCCGCGGCCGCTGCTGTGGGGCGCGCAGGGGCGTGCCGTTCTGGCTTTTCTCGACGAGGCTGAATTGCGCGCGCATCTGGCCGTTGCGGGGGCGGCGTCCCCGACCGGCCGGCGCATCGAGGATGTCGATGCGCTGCAGGCCGAACTGGCCGAGATCCGCGAGCGCGGCTTTGCGCGTTCGCAAGGCCACACCATCGCCGATGCCGTCGGCTTTGCCGCTCCCGTCTTTGGCGGCGATGGCCGCGTGGTAGGCTGCATCGGCATTCCCATGCCGCTGTCGCGGTTTCGCGAGAAGGATGCGCCGCTGCTCTCCCGCGCGGTGGTCGATACCGCCGCCGCGATCAGCGCCGAATTCGGCGCGTCCGTTTCAACGCACAGGAAATAGCAGGGAAGAGGAAGCCCATGAATCTGTTGCCATCGCCGTTCAGCGTTCCCGCAGCGACGCCCTATTATCCGGAGTTTCCGCTCTATGCGCTGCGCGTGCGCTCGGCGGTGCCGTGGGAATTCAATGGCTGGAAGCCGGAGAGCCTGTCATGGAAGAAGGGCTGTTATATTCATGGCGGATTGTCCGGTCCCGGCGGGCAATATCTGTTTCGCGGCCCGCAGGCAGCCGAATTCCTGGCCTCGATCTGCGTCAACGGGTTCGAAAAATTCCGTGTCGGCACGGCCAAGCACGCGGTCATGTGCACCGATGACGGGCTGATCGCCTCGCACGGCGTGATGCAGCGCCTCTCAGCCGACACGTTCCGCCTGTTCGCGGCGGGGCCGTGGGCGGCCTACCAGCACAGCCGGACGGATCTCGATGTCGAGATGATCGCGGAGAGCAACTATCTGTTCCAGGTTGCGGGGCCGACCTCCCTGCAGACGCTCGAAGCGGCGACAGGTGAGGACCTGAAGGACATCGCCTTCCTGCGCTACCGTGACAGCATCATTGCCGGGCACAAGGTGCAGATCATGCGCATCGGCATGGCCGGAACGCTGGCCTACGAAATCCATGGCCCGATGGAAGAGGGGCCGGAGGTTTACGAAACGGTGTTCCGGGCCGGTGCGCCCTTCGGCATAGAGCGGCTCGGCTGGCAGACCTATACGGTCAACCATGTCGAGGGCGGGTTTCCGCAGGCGAACTGGACCTTCTTCGGCGCCGCGCAGGAGGACCCGGACTTCATCGCCTTCGTCAACAGCGCCAAGAATGTGCGCTGGGCGCCGCCGACCTATTCCGGCAGCGTCGATCCGGCAGACCGCCGCGCCCGCTACCGCACCGTTTCGGAAGTGGGCTGGGAAAGCTCGGTGAAGCTCGACCACGACTTCAAGGGCCGCGCCGCAATAGAGCGCGAGCTCGCCGATCCGCAGCGGACCATCGTGACGCTGGAATGGAATGCGGATGACGTGATCGATGTCTACGCCTCGCTGTTCCGCGAGGGGCAGGAGTTCAAATATGTGGAACTGCCGACATCGCCGCATTTCCGCATCATGCTGGCCCATGCCGACAAGGTGACTATCGGCGGGCGCGAGGTCGGCATCGCGTCGGGCACCTGCTACAGCTACCATTTCCGCAAGATGATCTCGCTCTGCACCATCGACCGCGCCAGTGCGGCGGAAGGCACGGAGGTGGTCGTGCACTGGGGCGATTTCGGCGGTCGCATCAAGGAAATCCGCGCCCGCGTGGCGCGGTTCCCCTATCTGACCGAGGGTCGCAACCAGGCCGTGGACGTATCTGCCCGGTAGGAGCGTCGCATGTTCACCGGGCGGCGGGCATTGCGTCCCTGCCGCCCGGATGCAAGCATTGAAGCGGGAGGAGACCGCAATGAACATAGACGATTATCGGAAATATCTCAGGGCCTTCGTGAAGCCCGACTATGATGCGCTGCATGAGTTCTTCAGCGAGGACGTGAAGCTGCAGGTGAAGGACCGCATCCTGCAGTCCAAGGCGGGCCTGCGCGCCTTCTACGATACGTTCCACCAATATGTGCGCGAGGAAGCGAAGCTGATCCAGTTCGTGGAGGGGCCGGTCGAGAATGGCAGGCAGACTTGCGCCGTCGATCTCGTCTTCCGCTTCACCGGGCTCAGGGATTTTACCGACGAGGTGCGGGCCGATCTGGAGAAGCGCGCCGGCTATGGCTGGCGGCAGGCGCTGGCCAAGGGCGAGACCTTCTATATGGAGAACCTGATCTTCTACGATCTGGTCGACGGCAAGGTGGACCGCGTGCGTGCCGCCGTCACCCAGCCGCCGGGCGGTGCAAAGCAGATCTGGGACGCCACGCCGGAGGCGTGATTTGAGCATTTTGCAGCCAGGCGGAATCGCTTGGCGTCGCAGAAATGCGGCTAAAACAAAGAGCTGGAGCGGGTCGGCGTTTCCGTGAAATGCTGAACCACTCTAGCGCCGGCTTGTGTAGATCCACAGGGTCAGCGGCGCGAGCAGCAGGGTCAGGATGACGGGCGCCAGCAAGGCGAGGCCGATCTGACCGGCGGTTGCGCCGCCGCCCATCAGGCCGCGCATGGCGGTCGTCATCAGCGAGACCGGATTCACCTCCACGAAGGCGCGCAGCCAGGACGGCATCGTTGCCGGATCGACCATGATGTTGGAGGCGAAGACGATGGGGAACAGGACGCTGAAGCCCAGCGTCATCACCGTCGTCGGCGTGCGGATGAGCAGGCCGAGCACGATGAAAATCCAGCCGGTGCCGAAGCCGATGGCGACGAGCAGCAGGAAGGCGGCAAGCACGCCGGCGATCCCGGCATCCGGGCGATAGCCGAGGATCAGACCGATGGTGAGGATGATGCCGCCGGCGATGAGATGGCGCATCACATCGCCCACCATCAGACCGGCGAAGGGCGCCAGCGGCCAGATGGGCAGCGAGCGGAAGCGGTCGAACAGCCCCTTGCCGAGGTCGGTCGACAGCCCCATGCCGGAATAGACCGCGTTGAACACCACCGTCTGCACGAGGATGCCGGGCAGGAAATATTGCAGGTAATCGCTGCTCGAACCCGCCAGCGCGCCGCCGAACACGAAGGTGAACAGCAGCGTGAACATGATCGGCGTCATGACGAGGTCGAAAAGCTGCTCCGGCACGTGGCGAAACTTCAGCACCGCGCGCCAGCCGAAGACGAGCGCATTGGACACGCCCGATGGGCGCGGCGGCCGCGCGACGGCGGTGAGCGCGCGCATGGCTGTGTCTTCGCTGGTCATGGCGTGGGTTCCCCGGAAGGCTCGGCCGCGTGGCCGGTGAGCGCGAAGAAGACGCTGTCGAGGCTGGGCTGGCCCATGGTGAAATCCGACAGTTCGATGCCGGCGGCAAGCAGGTCGGCGACGGCTGCATTGGCAGCCTCGGCGCTGCTGGCTGTGACGGAAAGCTCGCCGCCCTCGACATTGGGCTGCGGCGCGTGACCCAGCCGTGCTTCGAGCAGGCGTGCGGCCTCGTCGAGCTGTGACGGGTCGTAGAGTGCGACGCGCAGCGAGCCGGAACCGGTCTGCGCCTTCAACTCGCGGCTGGTTCCCTCAGCGATCTTGCGGCCGCGATCGATCACGGCGATGCGTGCCGCCAACTGGTCGGCTTCGTCCAGATATTGCGTCGTCAGCAGGATGGTGACACCGGAATCCGCAAGCTGGCGAATCATGCGCCAGACATCCTGCCGCGCCTTCGGGTCGAGGCCGGTCGTCGGCTCGTCGAGAAAGAGCACGCCTGGCGTGACGATGAGCGAGGCGGCGATGTCGAGCCGCCGGCGCATGCCGCCGGAATAGTCCTTCACCTGTTTCTGCGCCGCATGGGCGAGATCGAAGGCGGCGAGAAGGTCGTCTGCCCGGCGCTTTGCCTCGACGCCGCGAAAGCCCCAGAGTCGCGCGAGAAGCATCAGGTTCTCGCGATCTGTCAGGTCCTCGTCCAGCGACGCGAACTGTCCGGTCATGGCAATCGCGCCGCGCACCTCGTCGGCCTCCGCGAGCAGGTCATGCCCCATGACCGTCGCATTGCCCGCATCCGGCGCCGTGAGCGTCGCGAGGATCCGCATCAGCGTCGTCTTGCCTGCGCCATTGGGACCGAGAATGGCGAAGATCATGCCGCGCGGCACATCGAGATCGATGCCGGCAACGGCGGTCAGTTCACCGAAGCGCTTGACCAGCCCACGCGCCGATACGGCCATCGCCATGGCGCTGTCTGTCGCGGCTGAATCTCGGTTGGCATGCATGGTGGAGCTCTTTCGGGAGGGTGCGCAGTAGCGAAACGGCATACGTTTCGCAACGGTCCAGTTTCTCCTGCCACGCAGAGCCAGTGACAGCGACAGGCGGCGAAGGTCAATCCGTCCGCGCCGTCGCCAGCGCTCGGGGAAGCTCTTGCGCGAACAGGTCGAGCTCCGCATCAGGCCCGACGCTGACGCGGATGCAGCGGTCGAGGCCGGGCGCCATCGGCTTGCGCACGAACACATCCTGCGCCAGCAGCGCCTGCATCAGTCTGAGCGCGAAGGCAGCATCTCCTCGCGTATCGATGGTCACGAAATTGGTCGCCGAGGGCAGGGCGGCAAGCCAGTTGTCGCGCGCGATTTCCGCGATGCGCTCGCGCCCACGCGCGACCTTGGCCACGACCTCGCGCAGATAGTCCTGGTCCGCCAGCGCCGCCAGGCACGCGGCCTGCGCCATACGGTTGACGCCGTAATGCGCGCGGATCTTCTCGAATGACTGGATCAATCGCGCCTCGCCGAACGCATAGCCGCAACGCAGGCCGGCAAGCCCATAGGCTTTCGAGAAGGTCCGCAGGCGGATGATGTTCGGCAGTGAGACGTCGATGGCCGGAACCGCGCCATCGGGAGCCGTCTCGCCATAGGCTTCGTCCAGCACCAGCAGCGTGGTGGCGGGCAGGGCATCGGCGAAGCGCATCACCGCGCCGGCGTCCCACCATGTGCCCATCGGATTGTCGGGATTGGACAGGTAGACGAGCGGCGCATTCTCGCGCTCGACGGCCGCCAGCAGCGCATCCAGATCCTCGCGATCATCGCGATAGGGGACGGTGACGAGCCGGCCGCCAAAGCCCGCGACGTGGAAGTTGAAGGTGGGATAGGCCCCCAGCGAGGTGACCACCGGCGTGCCGTCGCCGACATGCAGCCGCACGACGAGGTTCAGCAGCCCGTCAATGCCTTCGCCGACGACGAGATTGCCGATGTCGATGCCGAGATGCGTGGCCAGTGCCGCGCGCAGCTCATGGCTCTCCGGATCGCAATATTTCCACATCTGGCCGGCCGACCCAGCCATGGCGGCGATCACCGAAGGCGATGGCCCGAAGCCGCTTTCATTGGCGCCGATGCGGGCCCGGAAAGGCCGCCCGCGCTGGCGCTCCTGCGCCTCGGGGCCGACGAAGGGGACTGTCGCAGGCAGAGCGTCGACGAGAGGCGTGAAGGGAGGGCGTGGCGACATGCGGGACGTTTCCGATTGTCGCAAATGTCTACGCCGGGAGCGTGCAGGCCGCAATCGGCATCCACACCGCATGGGATGCTCTATGCCAAAGAAAAAGGGCCCGGCGAAATCGCCAGGCCCCTTAAGCTCAGATGATCCTGAAGGGATCAGAAGCTGCGCTGAACGCGAACCGCCGCGCCCCAGAAATTGTCGCCGTTCGAGCTGAAATAGTGCACGCCGGGCGTGACTGTGAGGTTCTCGACCGGGGTGTACTGAACCTCGGCGCCAGCCAGCCAGCCGGCATCGTCGCTGAACCACTGCGCGGTTCCGGCGAGCGTGACCTTCTCGCTGAACTTGTGCGCAAGGCTGCCCAGCACGGACCACTCGGCCACGTTGCCGAAATTGTTGATCGCGTACCAGCTCGCACCGGTCATGTCGCTGTTGTAGAAGCCCTGCAGCTTGGCGGTGGTGTTGCCGAAAGTGCCGGTCAGTGCTGCGGTCACGCCCCATTCGCCGGCGAGGGTGTCATAGCCGGCGATGGCGCCGATCGAGCCCCAGCCCTGCTGGACCATCAGGCCGCCTTCGAAGTTGGAGTCCCAGCTATCGCTGTTCGGGTTGTCGAGGACGGCGACGATCGCCGAGAAGCCGTTGGCACCGGCGAAGGTGTACGAAATCTCGGTCGTGTTCTGGAAGGCGTAGCCGTTGGAGATGCCATAGACGTCAGCGCTGACGTCGAGGATCGAGTCAAGACCGGCATAGCCGAGGAAGCGGGTATAGGGCGTGTCCGCCTTACCGATGCGCAGCGTGCCGGAAGCGCCGATCAGCTCGATATAGCCTTCGTTCAGGATAGCGCCCTGGCCGAAAGAGCTGCTGTACTGGACCCATGCGTCGGCATAAGCGCGCAGCGTGCCCCACTCGGTCTCGCTGCGAGCATCGGGCTGCAGCGCGAAGCGCGCATAGGTGGCATAGCCGCTCTGGAAGCCCGGCACGTTCGAGGAAAGCCCCGCCGCAGTCTCGAAGCGGACATAGCCGCCGATCTTCAGGCAGGTCTCGGTTCCGGGAATGTAGTAGAAGCCGGCGCCGTAGACGTCGCAGATGCGCACATATTCCATCGGCTCCGGGTCAGCATAGACGATTGCGTCTGCTGCCTGCGCGCCAGTGGCCAGGACCGTCGCGGCGGCGGAGCCGATCAGAAGGCTCTTGAGGTTCATTTAGTCTCTCCGAGATGCAAATTGTTTCGCTGACCGACCCGGTTGGGAGCCCGGACCAGATATGGCCTGACTATTCGTCCCTTTCTTTGCCGTTTCAACAAAAAAGCTCGGCTTTGGCCGCAGTCCAGCCATGCAAGCAGCGCGTGTGTTGCAGAAAAGCTGCTACGGCTTGCCTGCCATTTATGCATTTGCCCACGGCATGGTGCATTGCATCAGGGAAATACATCGCCTTGCATAAATGGCAGGCAGGGTAACAGCCTGATCTTACAGGCATATGACGGTCGACACCGATCCGCGACGCATGGATTCGGCTGGTCTGTCCTAGCGGAAGCCCGTCACGCGGACCACTTCGGCGGGCGATGTGAGGCCCTGCCGCGCCTTGTCGACGGCGTCGTCCGACATGGTGGACATGCCGTCCTGGAGGGCGGCTGCCTCGATGCGGTTGTTGTCGGCGCCCTGCGCGGCGAGCTCCATCACGCGGTCGTTGAGGACGAGGATCTCGAATACGGCGATGCGGCCGCGATAGCCCGCACCGTTGCACCGCGCGCAGCCCGCCGCCTCATGGACGGTCTCACCGGCGCGGAAGCCGACCGCGGCGAAACGGGGGTCGGCCGCCAGATGCGCCTCGGTCATGGTGAAGGGCCGCTTGCAATGGTCGCAGAGCCGCCGCACGAGGCGTTGCGCCACCACGCCGCGCACCGCGCCGACAAGCAGGTAGTTTTCCACGCCGAGGTCGCGCAGGCGGGTGAAGGCGGCGGCCGATGTGTTGGCGTGCACGGTGGTCAGTACGAGGTGGCCGGTCAGCGCCGCCTGGATGGCGACATGCGCAGTTTCGCCGTCGCGGATCTCGCCGACGAGGATCACGTCGGGATCCTGGCGCACGAAGGAGCGGATCGCGGCGGAGAAGGTGAGCCCGATCGCCGGCTGGATCTGCGCCTGCACGATGCCGGGGATCTGGTATTCGACCGGGTCCTCGATAGTGACGATCTTGCGGCCGGGATCGTTGAGCCGCGAAAGTGCGGCCGCAAGCGTCGTGGTCTTGCCGCTGCCGGTCGGGCCCGCCACCGCGATCATGCCGTGCGTGTGGTCGAGCAGGCGCAGCAATGATTGCCGGTCGCGCTCGTTGAGGCCCACGGCCGTCAGGTCGAGAAGCGTGCCCTCGCGCTGCAATATGCGCATGACCAGCGTCTCGCCATGGATCGAGGCCAGCGTCGCGACGCGCAGTTCCACGTCGCGTTCGCCCACCCGCATGCGCATGCCGCCATCCTGCGGCTTGCGCCGCTCGGCGATGTCGAGCCCGGCCAGAACCTTGATGCGCGACACGATCGCCTCGCCCATCTCGGCCGGCGGCGGCGGCATGACGCGCAGCACGCCGTCGATGCGGTAGCGCAGGATGAGGCGGCCGCGCATCGGTGGCGCGCGCTTCCTGCCGGAATTTGCCGAGAGCCTGCGGCGTCAGCATATGGCGGATGTCCGGCTTCGCCTGCGCGATGACGGCTCGCAGGATGGTTCGGTGGAGACCGCCCGAAAACTGTTTCCCGCAGCTGCGATCATCGATTCCGGCAGCAATCTCGGCCCGGCGCAGAGCTTCTTCCGCCTGTTGGCGGAGGCTGACGAGACTGCCGATATCGTCATGTTCGCCGATCAGGACGATTTTTGGCTGCCCGACCGGGTGGCACGCGCCAGCGACATGCTGGCTGCTGCCGGCCCGTCGGACATGCCGCTTCTCTATTGCTCGCGCGTCAGCGTCACCGATGAGCGGCTGAGGATCGTCGGGGCGATACCGCCCGAGGATACGCGTCCCTCCTTCGGCAATGCGCTGATCGAGAATATCGCGATGGGCTGTACGATCGCGATGAACCAGGCAGCGCGCAGGCTTCTGCTGTCGCGCCCGCTGCCCGGCGACGCGCTGATGCATGACTGGTGGTGCTATCTGGTTGTGTCGGCATTCGGGCGGGTGGTATTCGATCCGCAGCCGACGATCCTCTACCGGCGCCATGACGGCACCTTCACCCATTTTGAGGTGAGCTATGCCCGCAACATCCTGGCCCGCATCGTGCGGCCCGGCGTGCTGCGGCGGCTGCTTGAAATACGCAGCCAGACACGCAGCTTCTGCGCCGCCTTCGGCGACCTTCTGCCGCCGCGCGAGATGCGCCTGGTCGATCTCGTTGCCGGGATCGGCAGCGCTTCATCTTTGCCGGCGCTTCTGTCGGAGAAGGAAATCACGCGCAATCGCGCCGTCGACACGATGATTTTCCGTGCCGCGGCGATCGTATGTGTGGCAATCGGGAAATGAGGCGTCGCGTGGCGCGACATAGCGATTGATTGTCTCGCCGCATTTCTTTATCCAGCGACGCACCGGAGAGGTGGCCGAGTGGTCGAAGGCGCTCCCCTGCTAAGGGAGTAGACCTCAAAAGGGTCTCGTGGGTTCGAATCCCATCCTCTCCGCCAGTTTTCCCAATATCTCATTGTTTTAATTATATCTTATTGGGCCGATTTGGTTTTACGTACGTTTTTACGCACAGCATTGTCCGCACGCGATTCAGCCCCTGTAGACATCTGATCCGGTTTTCTTGAAATTGCTTCGATCGAGCCATCGACGATGGAGGGGCAGTGGGGTCGGCGAGCAACTTCGCCTTTCTTGGCGTTTACGACAAACGGCTGATGACGCTGGGCGGCCTCGCGGAACGATACTTCCGCGACGACCCATCGACGGCCATCGTCAAGTTGCGGCAGTTCGCCGAGCTGACCGCCAAGATCATTGCCGCTCGCCATGGGGCCTATCGCGACGAGCGCGAGACTTTTGAGGAGACGCTGCGGCGGCTGGCCTATGACCGGATCATCCCACGAGAAGTCGCCGACATCTTCCATGCCCTACGCAAGTTCGGGAACGTCGCGGTGCACGAGGCGAAGGGCAGTCACGACAATGCGCTGACGGCGCTCAAGTTCGCTCGCTCTGTGGGGGTCTGGTTCCACCGCACCTATGGCAGGGAGCCGAACTTCAACCCCGGTGCGTTCGTCCCACCGCCTGAGCCGGTCGATGCCACGGCTTCGCTGCGGCAGGAGATCGAGGCGCTGCGCCGGAAGGTCGCCGAGACCGAGGACGCCGCCGCTGCCGCGCGCCGCGAGGCAGACGACCATGCCCGTGCCCGCGAGACGGTCGAGGAGCGGCTGCTACGCGAGGCCGAAGAACGGGCGGCATGGGAGCAGCTTGCGCAGGAGAGCGAGGCCGAGAAGTCGGCGATTGCCGTTGCGCTGGCCGCCATGCAGGCTGAGGCGGAGGCAGCCCCCCGCGCCGACGTTCTGGAACTGGTCGAGCGTGGTGAGGAAGCCGCCACCAAGCTCGATCTCGACGAAGCCGAGACGCGCGCCCTGATCGACCAGCAGCTACGCGACAGCGGCTGGGAAGCCGATACCAAGACCCTGCGCCACAGTGCGGGCATTCGACCGGCCAAGGGCCGGAACATGGCGATTGCCGAATGGCCGACCGCCAACGGTCCTGCCGACTACGCGCTGTTCGTCGGCAGGATGCTGGTCGGCGTGGTCGAGGCCAAGCGCAAGCGCAAGAACATCTCGGCGGCCATCGACCAGTCGGAGCGATACTCGGTCGGGATCAGGGAGAGCAGCGACTATACATTCACGAGCGGACCCCGAGTTCATGGAGAGGGCAAACATCGCGTGCCGTTCGTCTTCGCTGCCAATGGCCGCTCCTACCTGAAGCAGATCGAGACCGAGAGCGGCATCTGGTTCCGCGACACGCGGCGAGCCGTCAATCATCGTCGTGCGCTGGTGAACTGGCCGACACCGGAGGGCCTCAGCGGTCTGCTGGAGGTCGATCAAGACGCGGCGGATGCGGCGCTGAAGGCCCAGCCATTCGAGTTCGGCTTCCCGCTCAGGCACTATCAGGAGGCGGCTATCCGAGCCGTCGAGGCGGCGCTGTCGGACGAGCAGCGGTCGATGCTGGTGGCCATGGCAACCGGCACCGGCAAGACCAAGCTCGCCATCGCACTGCTCTACCGGCTGCTGTCGGCCAAGCGGTTCCGCCGCATCTGCTTCGTCGTGGACCGCTCCGCTCTCGGCCACCAGACCGAGGGCGAGTTCTCAACCACCAAGGTCGTGTCAGGAAAGACCTTCGCCGAGATTTTTGGGCTGAAGGGTCTGGGCGACGTATCGCCCGACATGGAGACTAAGGTCCATATCTGCACGATACAGGGCCTCGTGAAGCGGGTGTTGTACGCAGCCGATGCCTCTGAGACGCCGCCGGTCGATCAGTACGACCTGATCGTCATCGACGAATGCCATCGTGGCTACCTGCTCGACCGCGAGATGTCCGACGCCGAGCTGTCGTTCCGGGGCCAGGACGACTACATCTCGAAGTACCGCCGCGTGCTGGAATACTTCGACGCGGTGAAGATCGGGCTGACGGCCACGCCCGCCCTGCACACCACCGACATCTTTGGCGAGCCGATCTTCCGCTACTCCTACCGCGAGGCGGTCATCGACGGCTTCCTGATCGACCATGAGCCGCCGATCAGGATCGAGACGGCGCTGGCACGCGCCGGGATCACCTTTGAGAAGGACAAGCAGCTTGACCTCCTCGACACGAAGAGCGGCGAGATCGACACTGCCACCTTGCCCGACGAGCTGCACTTCGAGGTGGAGAAGTTCAACAGGCAGGTGATCACGCCGGAATTCAACCGCGTCGTCGCCGAGGAATTGGCGAAGCACATCGACCCCGAGCTGGGCGGCAAGACGCTCATCTTCGCCGCAACCGATGCCCATGCCGACATCGTGGTCAGCGCCATCAAGACGGCGTTCGCCGACGCCTATGGCGAGATCGACGACGCGGCGGTCAGGAAGATAACCGGCAGCGTCGACAAGGTGCAGAACCTGATCCGTTCCTTCCGCAACGACGCGAACCCAAAGATCGCCGTCACCGTCGATCTGCTGACCACCGGCATCGACGTGCCGAAGATCACGAACCTCGTGTTCCTGCGCCGGGTCAACAGCCGCATCCTCTACGAGCAGATGATCGGGCGTGCGACACGTCGCTGCGACGAGATCGGCAAGGAGGTGTTCCGCATCTTCGACGCCGTGGACCTCTATCCCCACCTCCAGAACCTGACGGACATGAAACCGGTCGTGGTCAACCCGTCGATCAGCTTCGAGCAACTCGTCGGCGAGATGTTGGGGGCGACCGACGATGCCCAGCGAGAGACGATCCGCGAGCAGATCGCGGTGAAGCTGCGCCGTCGCCTGAAAAAGCTACCCGACGAAGCGCGGCAGCGGTTCGAGGCCGTCGCGGGCGAGACACCAGAGGCAATGTTGCAGCGGCTGTTGTCGGGCAACGCGCCTAATCTTGCTGCGTGGCTCAAGGACCGCGCCGCCATCGGCCCGATCCTTGACTGGCAGACGGCAGGCGACAATCCTCGTCACATTCCGATCTCGCACCATGCCGACGAGGTAGTTGCGGTCACCCGAGGTTATGGTGACGCTGAAAAGCCCGAAGATTTCCTCGACAGCTTCACCGCCTTTGTGCGCGACAACATCAACACCATCGCCGCACTCAAGCTGGTGGTGCAGCGCCCGCGTGATCTGTCCCGCGCCGATCTGAAGGAGCTTCGCCTTGCACTGGACCGCAAGGGCTTTTCCGAGGCCAATCTGCGCCGGGCATGGGCGGACGCGAAGAACGAGGAGATAGCGGCCTCGATCATCGGTTTTGTGCGGCAGGCGGCCATCGGCGACCCACTGACGCCATATGAAGATCGCGTCAGGACCGCCATGCGTGCGATCATGGCGAGCCGCCATTGGACGGAGCCGCAGAAACGCTGGCTGAAGCGGATCGGTGAGCAGATTGAGAAAGAGGTCGTCGTTGACCGCGAGGCCATCGACAGGGAGCCGTTCATCGCCGATGGAGGGTTCAACCGGCTCAACAAGGTGTTCGGCGGCGAGCTTGAAAGCGTGCTGGCCGGGATCAACGAAGAAATGTGGAAGAAGATCGCATAGCCATGAGCATATTCGATGAAACTCCGGAACCCATCGACAACCCCGCTATCGGAAACGGTTCCGTATTTGGAGAATGGCTACGCCGAGAGATGCAACAAAAAGACGTCACAATCGGGGCACTCGTGGAGAAGACGGGGATCACATACGCCGGTATCTGGAACATTGTTAAAGGAAATACCGTGTCTCCCCGCAAAGAGACCCGTCAGAAACTGGCGAATGCATTAAATGAAGTCATCCCCGCAGCCATAGAAGCAGAGATAGAGAGCCAGTCCACTCCTCTGCAAGGTTTCGAGTGGGTGGACTTCACGCCAACCGATCTAGAGACGGTGCCACAATCGAGCGGAGTTTACGTGTTTTACGACATAACAGACCGCCCGGTTTACGTTGGAAAATCGGCCAAGAATGTTCGTACGCGGGTCAAGGATCATCAAACACGCTTCTGGTTCAAGGCACCTCTGGTCGTGCGAGGGGCCTTCCTTGCAGTGCCAGACCCGGACCTATGCCTTAAGATCGAAACGATCCTGATCAAATTCTTGGGCAAGCACGCTCTCTTGAACACCAAGGGTGTGGTTCGTGATGGAGACGAAGCATGACCACCACCACAGACATCGTGGCCAAACTCTGGGGCCTGTGCAACGTGCTCCGCGACGATGGCGTCACCTACAACGAGTACGTGACCGAACTGACCTATCTCCTGTTCCTGAAAATGCTGGAGGAAACGGGTCGCGAGCACCGTCTGCCGGAAAACTATCGGTGGGGCATCCTCGCCAAGCGGGAGGGCATGGAGCAGCTCGATTATTACAAAGCCATGCTGCTCGACCTCGGCAAGGCGAAGGATGGCCTCGTCGCCGCGATCTTCACCGACGCGCAGACCCGGCTCAGGAAGCCCACCAATCTCAAGGCGCTCACCTCGAACATCGACCAGCTCGATTGGTTCTCTGCTCGCGAGGAGGGGCTGGGTAATCTCTATGAAGGGCTGCTGGAGAAGAACGCCGCCGACAAGAAGTCCGGCGCGGGCCAATACTTCACGCCGCGTCCGCTGATCGACTGCATCGTGCGCGTCATGCAGCCACAGCCGGGCGAGACAGTACAGGACCCGGCGGCTGGCACGGCGGGCTTTCTCGTCGCCGCCGACCGCTTCATCAAGGATCACACCGACGACCTTTACAAGCTGCCGGAGGCGCAAGCCTTCTTCCAGCGTCACAACGCTTTCGTCGGGGCCGAGCTTGTGCCGGATACGCACCGGCTCTGCATGATGAACCTCCTGCTGCACGGCATTGAGGGCGGTGTGGAGCTGATCGACACACTGTCGCCGGACGGTGAGGCGCTGCCCAAGGCCGACCTGATCCTGACCAATCCGCCGTTCGGCACCAAGAAGGGTGGCGGTCGCCCGACCCGCTCCGACTTCTCGGTGACGGCGGACACGTCGAACAAGCAGCTTGCCTTCGTCGAGCACATCGTCCGCGCCCTCAAACCCGGCGGACGCGCCGCTGTCGTGGTGCCGGACAACGTGCTGTTCGAGGACAATACGGGCCGTCGCCTGCGCACATGGCTGATGGACCTTTGCAACCTGCACACGATCCTGCGCCTGCCGACCGGCATCTTCTATGCGCAGGGCGTCAAGACCAACGTCCTGTTCTTCCAGCGCCGCAGGACCGATAAGGCGAACACCAAGGCCGTGTGGGTCTATGACATGCGGGCCAACATGCCCGCCTTCGGCAAGACCCGTCCGCTGACGGTCACCGACTTCGCCGAGTTCGAGACCGCCTATGGCTCCGATCCGAATGGCGGGGCCGAGCGCAAGGATCAGGGCGAGGACAGTCGCTGGCGCATGTTCTCCCGCGAGGCCATTGCCGCCCGCAACGACAATCTCGACATCGCATGGCTGCGCGACACCGAGGCCGAGGCCGAGGAGGCGCTGATAGAGCCCGAGGACATCGCCGCCGCCATCATCGGCCACCTCAAGGCCGCGCTGGAGGAGATCGAGGCGCTGTCGGAGGAGATTGAGCCGGATAGTGTCGAGGAGGCCGCTGCCGTCGCGGAGGCGGCAGAATGAGCGAGCTGCCACTGGGATGGACCGCAACCACTATTGGGACGCTCTGTGACCTCGTGAATGGCAAGGCGTTCAAGCCGTCTGACTGGTCGGACACTGGGCTGCCGATTGTTCGTATCCAGAACCTCAACAGGCCAGACGCCAAGTTCAACCATTATGCTGGGCATGTGGAAGCGCGCTTCCTAATAGAGGAAGGTGACCTGCTGTTTGCATGGTCGGGCACACCCGGCACGTCGTTTGGCGCGCACATTTGGGACGGGCCTAAGGCGGTCCTGAACCAGCACATTTTCAACGTGCGTTTCGACACCGAGACCTTGGATAGGGCTTTTTTTCGTTATGCGATCAACCAGACGCTTGATGAGCAGATAGCAAAAGCGCATGGCGGGGTAGGTCTGCGTCACGTGACAAAGGGGAAGTTCGAGGAGACCGCCATTGCTCTTCCGCCACTCCCCGAGCAGCGGCGGATCGTGGCGAAGATCGACAGCCTTACCGGCAAATCCAGACGCGCCCGCGATCATCTCGACCACATCCCCCGCCTCGTCGAGAAGTACAAGCAGGCTGTGCTCGCGGCGGCGTTCCGGGGCGATCTGACAAGGGAGTGGCGGGCGGAAAGAGGTGTCACCGCTCTCTACCAGACGGCGCTCATCGCCGATGTAATTACCGACATTCGCTACGGCACGGCAAAGAAGTGCGATTATGACGCGGGTGCAACCCCCGTCCTCCGTATTCCAAACGTCCAGCGGGGCGAGATCACGCTGGATGACTTGAAGTCAGCCGACTTCGAGACTTCGGAGTTGCGGAAATTGCAGTTGCGAGAGGGCGACCTTCTGGTGATCCGCTCGAATGGCAGTCTTGGATTGGTGGGGCGGTGCGCAGTAGTGAATGCGGCCGCTGCCGGTCTGCTGTTTGCTGGGTATTTGATCCGACTGCGGCTCGATACCCAGCTCGTACTGCCACGCTTTGCGCACCTCTGGCTTCAGTCCACGCCGATCCGCTCGGTCATCGAGGGTTTGGCCAAGTCGACCAGCGGCGTCAATAACATCAACAGCACGCAGATCGAGCGACTGCCGATCAAACTCCCCCGACCTGATGAGCAGGCCGAAATTGTTCGTCGTATCAACGCCGCCTTCATCCGGATCGACCGGCTCGCCTCCGAGGCGACCAGCGCCCGCAAGCTGATCGACCGGCTTGATCAGGCCGTGCTCGCCAAGGCATTCCGGGGCGAACTCGTGCCGCAAGACCCTGACGACGAACCCGCCAGCGTGTTGTTGGATCGGATCAGGGCCACGCGCGGAGCCGCTCCGAAGGCCAAGCGCAGGCGGAAGGCCATCCGTTCGAATCGTTGAAATCAGTCCAGTTGCTCGGCTTGCCTGCTGGCGTGCCGCGCAGCTTTAAAACGGGGGGAGCACATGCGCGAAGCAATTGTTGGTTGTATATTTCTGCTGGCTCTTGGATGCATCAGAGCATCGGCAGCGGATTTCGCTGCCAAAAATCTTGCAAACTGCGCGATGATGATGGCTGGTGAGATTCAAGCCGGCGACAGCGCAAAGTTTGGAAAGATTGCGGCTTCTCTGAATTTGCTAAAGGCCAAGCCTGGGGACTACATCTACAACGAAACTGAGAGGGCTGTTTGCCTGGATAGCCCCGGCGGCTCGTGGGTCGAGGGGCGAACAATTGCCGGGCTCGTGTCAGAGTTTGGCATGACGACGCGCGTATTGGATGGCGACGAATGCCTCTCAGTCTGTTCTCTCATTTTCATGGCGGGACGCTTTCGAGGAGAAGAGTTTGACGGCCCGTCGCGATATTTGCACGTGCGGGGTCGTCTGGGCTTTCATGGCCCTTACCTGGTGCCCCCAGAGGATCGATCATATTCTGCATCCGAAATGCATGCGGTATCAGTGGCGCAGAATCTGGTCATCGCCGACTTTATTAAATTCGGGTCCGGCGGCTATGCCCACTCGAACGGAGGGGCTGTATCGATGAGCCTCGTTGGCGAAATGTTGGCTCGTGGTCCTGACGAAATGATCTATGCAGACACGGTGGAGCGCATCGCGCGCTGGAACATCGCCCTTGAGGGAACAAGGGACGATATTCGACTGGATAAGAACGGCATGTTCCAAGCATGCGAAAATGCCTTGAATCTACCCTTCGACAAGCCGGCTGAAACAATCACGCCTAGCAGGTATGAGTCCGAGCCGGAAGTTGAAATCCAGAGAATCAGATCAAGTTACGGCAAATTAAAAGTCTTCGCTCGCGTGCAATTTTCAGGCGATGCAAACAGAGTTTGCGAAATAGAATTGAGGGAGTTAGGGAATGGAAAAATAGATACTAAGGTGAATGTAATATCTATTTGTACAGACAATGGAAATACAGGAATATTAACCGGACAATGTCCAGATTATTCAAGTGTATTTCCATTCTATTACGCATTGCCGCCAGAAACGCCCGTCGGCGCACTTGCAAAACAGCGTTGAACAGACTGTGCGCGATAGCGAAGCCAATCGTTACCCGACTGATCTAGTCGGCGAAAGCTCGCGGTATCCTGCCAGCTATCAAAAAGCGAAATCGATTGGAGCACTTGTACCAAATCGCAATAAGGGATAGGAATTTTGTCACGAAATTCCGGTGATCGCGATGGTCACAGAACGAATGCAACTCGCTCCAAAACAGCTTCGCTTTGTCGAAGAATATCTCATTGACTTGAACGGCACCCAGGCAGCCATCCGGGCAGGGTATTCTGCTGCTGCCGCAAAGGTGACTGCGTCGCGCCTGCTAACCGATGCTAACGTGGCAAGCTCGATTTCGGCCTTGCGCAACAAGATGTCCAAGAAGCTCGAACTCACCACCGAGAAGGTGTTGTCCGAGCTTGCCAAGATCGGCTTCGCGAACATTGCCGACTTCTATAGAGCGGATGGACGCGGAAATCTTGCTATCGATGTTCATGCCCTGACCGACGCGGAGAAGGCGGCTGCTATTGCCCAGTTGGACGTACAGACCAGCCCAGATGGGACGCAAACGATCAAGCTGAAGCTTGCCGACAAGAAGGGCGCGCTGATCGAGCTCGGCAAGTATCTTGGCTTGGGACAAGGGAGTGCTGAGATGGCCGCCACGCAACGTGACGGCGCTGAAACCGACCCGAGGCGGTTGGCGCTGGCTGTCCTCGCAATGCTGCGCGACGCGGAAGAAGCCAGCCGCCTCAATCCGCTGACTGTCCGTCGTCAGAACATTTGGCACAACTCGCGGCGTAAATTAGCGGAGTGCGGGCCTCGTCCTGGGGTTGATATTAAGCGGCGATCTTGCGGTGCAGCAAGCGCCGATGTTCGATGGTC
>Ga0182735_1000910_pt1 | contig 21113 bp, 17 predicted proteins | sample eDN5th30CKraftMG_FD_128524 | JGI IMG/M metagenome (GOLD analysis project Ga0182735, IMG submission 128524) | Enriched Miracle-Growth compost microbial communities from Emeryville, California, USA - eDNA 5th pass 30_C Kraft MG (version 2) (version 2) ...
ATCGGCATCGCCTCGCAAGACATTCCCAGGCTTACCGAACGCTTCTACCGCGTCGACCGCGGCCGTTCGCGCGCCACCGGCGGCACCGGCCTGGGCCTGGCCATTACCAAGCACGTCGCCATGCGCCACAACGCCGAGCTGCACATCCGCAGCCGCTTCGGCGCCGGCAGCATCTTCTCGGTGGAGTTCCCCGCCCCCCGGGTCGTCATCCAGCCCGAAGACAGCCCGCCAGGCGCGTAAGCCGCGGCGATCGCCTCGGGCTTCGCCCCGCCTTACCGCGGACAGGGCGGGAAAACTACACCAGCACGCGCTCGATGCCGCCGGCGTTCGCGTCGCGCACGTAGTCTTCCATCCAGGTTTCGCCCAGGATGTGCTTGGCCATTTCAATGACGATGTAGTCCGCGTCCATGCCGGTGTCTTCCTCGTAGCGCGAAAGACCCTGCAGGCACGACGGGCACGAGGTAAGTATCTTAACCTCGCCGTCGAAGCCGTCGGCGCGGATCTGCGCCGTGTTCTTGGCCAGTTCTTCCTGCTTGCGAAAACGCACCTGGGTGGAAATGTCGGGGCGCGACACCGCCAGCGTGCCCGACTCGCCGCAGCAGCGATCCGCCTTGATGGTGGCATCGCCCACCAGCGCCTTGACCGTCTTCATGGGATCCTGCAACTTCATCGGCGTGTGGCAAGGGTCGTGGTACATGTAGCGCGTGCCGGTAATGCCTTCCAGATGCAGGCCTTTTTCGAGCAGGTACTCGTGGATGTCGATGAGGCGACAGCCCGGGAAGATCTTGTCGAACTCGTAGCCGGCCAATTGGTCGTAGCAGGTTCCGCAACTGACCACCACCGTCTTGATGTCCAGGTAATTGAGCGTGGTGGCCATGCGGTGGAACAGCACGCGGTTGTCGGTGATGATTTTCTCGGCCTTGTCGTTCATGCCATTGCCGCGTTGCGGGTAGCCGCAGCACAGATAGCCCGGCGGCAGGACCGTTTGCACACCCACATGCCACAGCATGGCCTGCGTCGCCAGGCCCACCTGGGAAAACAGGCGCTCGGAACCACAACCCGGAAAATAGAACACCGCCTCGCTGTCCGAAGAGGTTGCGTCCGGATTGCGGATGATGGGCACGTAATCCGGGTTTTCAATGTCCAGCAGCTTGCGCGCCGTCTGCTTGGGCAGGCCGCCCGGCATGCGCTTGTTGACGAAGTGGATGACCTGCTCGCGCACGGGCGCTTTGCCGATGGTCGCGGGCGGCGCGGCCATCTGCTTGCGGGCCGGCGCCTTGAACAGGTCGTGGGCGGCGCGCTGGGCCTTGTAGCCGAAATCGATCATGGCCTTGCGCGTGGCCTTGATGACGCGCGGATCCTTGGCGTTCAGGAAGAACATGGCCGCCGTGGTGCCGGGGTTGAACGACTTCTTGCCCATGCGGCGCAGCAAGGCGCGCATTTCCATGGAGACATCGCCGAAGTCGATGTCCACCGGACAGGGGTTGTAGCACTTGTGGCAGATGGTGCAATGGTCGGCCACGTCCTCGAACTCTTCCCAGTGCTTCAGGCTCACGCCCCGGCGCGTCTGCTCTTCGTACAGGAAGGCCTCGATGAGCAGCGAGGTGGCCAGGATCTTGTTGCGCGGCGAGTACAGCAGGTTGGCGCGCGGCACGTGGGTGGCGCACACCGGCTTGCACTTGCCGCAGCGCAGGCAGTCCTTGATGGCGGTGGAAATGGCGCCGATCTCGCTTTGCTGCATGATGAGCGATTCGTGGCCCATGAGGTTGAAGCTGGGTGTCCAGGCGTGGCGCAGGTCGGCGCCAGGCATGAGCTTGCCGGCGTTGAACCGCCCTTCCGGATCGACCCGGCGCTTGTAGTCCTGGAAGGGCTGCAGCTCGTCCTGGGTCAGGAATTCGTATTTGGTCAGGCCGATGCCGTGCTCGCCGGAAATCACGCCATCGAGATCGCGCGCGATCTGCATGATGCGCGCCACGGCCTGGTTGGCTTCGCGCAGCATCTCGTAGTTGTCGGAGTTGACAGGGATATTGGTGTGCACGTTGCCGTCGCCCGCGTGCATGTGCAGGGCCACGAACACCCGCCCCTTGAGCACGCGGTCGTGAATGGCCTGGATCTCGGCCAGCACCGCCGCGCAATCGGAGCCGCCGAAATACCGCTCCATCAGGGCGCGCACTTCGGTCTTCCAGGAAACGCGCACGGTGTGATCCTGCACCACGTCGAACACACGGACGCTGGGCTGGTCGCGCAGGCGCTGCTCCAGCACCTGCTGCAGATCCTGCATGCCCAGGTCGAGCATGATGGGCAAGCCCTGCGCCAGCGGCATGTCCAAGTTGTCCAATAGCCAGGTCCAGCGCTCGCGCACCGCCTGCAGGGTAACCACCGCGTCGTTGCGGCGCTCTTCGAAGATCTCGGCTCGCGTGTGCACGACGTCGTCGTGGTCTTCGGTCTTGCCCACTGGCAGCTCGCCGCTGCTCAGGAACAATTCCAACTGGTCGAGCAGGCGCAGCTTGTTGCGGGTGGAAAGCTCGATGTTGATGCGCTCGATGGCGTCGGTATATTCGCCCATGCGGTTCAGGGGAATGACGACGTCTTCGTTGATCTTGAAGGCATTGGTATGCCTTGCAATGGCCGCCGTGCGCGCGCGGTCCAGCCAGAACTTCTTGCGGGCCTCGGCGCTTACGGCCACGAAGCCTTCGCCGTGGCGCGTGTTGGCCAGGCGCACGACTTCGCTGGCGGCGGCCGCCACCGCATCGGCATCGTCTCCCACGATGTCGCCGAACAGCACCATCTTGGGGAAGGCGCCGCGCTTGCTCTTGGCCGCATAGCCCACGGCGCGCAGATAGCGCTCGTCCAGATGCTCCAGGCCGGCCAGGATGGCGCCGCTGGCGCGGCCGGGGCCGTCAAGGAAGTTCTTGACTTCGACGATGGACGGAATGGCGTCGCGCGCCTGGCCGAAGAACTCCAGACAGACCGTGCGGGTGTGGCTGGGCATGCGGTGCAGCACCCAGCGCGCCGAGGTGATCAGCCCGTCGCAGCCTTCTTTTTGCACCCCCGGCAGCCCGGCCAGGAATTTGTCGGTCACGTCCTTGCCCAGCCCCGCCTTGCGGAACCTGGAGCCTTCGATGACCAGGGTTTCGGAACGCAGCAGCTTGGCGCCGGGCGCGGCCTTGCCGTCGAACCACTTGAGTTCGAAGCGGGCCTGGTCCACGTCGTGGATCTTGCCCATATTGTGCTCGAGCCGGGTCACTTCCAGCCAGTCGCCCTGCGGGTCGACCATGCGCCACCAGGCCAGGTTGTCCAGCGCCGTGCCCCACAGCACGGCCTTCTTGCCGCCGGCGTTCATGGCCACGTTGCCGCCCACACAGGAGGCGTCGGCCGAAGTCGGATCCACCGCGAACACGAAGCCCGCGGCTTCGGCCGCCTCGGTGACGCGCTTGGTGACGACGCCCGCGCCCGTCAGCACGGTGGCCACGGGCTCGGCCAGGCCGGGCAGCGAAGTTTGCTCGACCTCGCCCAGCGCATCGAGCTTTTCGGTGTTGATGACCACCGAACGCCAGGTCAGCGGAATGGCGCCGCCCGTATAGCCGGTGCCGCCCCCGCGCGGAATGATGGTCAGACCCAGTTCGATGCAGGCGCGCACCAGCGCAGCCATTTCAGCCTCGTTGTCGGGCGTCAGCACCACAAAGGGGTATTCCACGCGCCAGTCGGTCGCATCGGTAACGTGCGACACCCTGGACAGGCCGTCGAACTTGATGTTGTCGCGGGCCGTGACGCGCGCCAGGCGGCGCTGCACGCGCTTGCGCAAATCGCGGGTCTGGCTGAATTCGTTTTCGAAGGCCGCCACGGCGCCGCGCGCCGCCTGCAGCAGGTGCGCCACTTTGTCGTCGCGGTTTGCATCGCTGCCGTCGCGCCGGTTGTCGATTTCGGTCAGGCGATGGTTCAGCGCTTCGATGAGCTGGCGCAGGCGCTTGGGGTTGTCGAGCAGGTCGTCCTGCAAATAGGGATTGCGCCGCACGACCCAGATATCGCCCAGGACCTCGAACAGCATGCGCGCCGAGCGCCCCGTGCGGCGTTCACTGCGCAAATCGCTCAGCCATTGCCATGCCTCGTCGCCCAACAACCGGGACACGATCTCGCGATCGGCGAAAGACGTGTAGTTGTAGGGAATTTCGCGCAAGCGCGGCGTTTGCTCAAGGGGGGCCTTGGCGGCAAGCAACTGACTGGCTAGAGGGGCGTTCATGGCTTCTCGGGGGAGGGGAATTGCAGTTTTAGCTGCAAGTTTACTGCATCGAACCGGGAGACCCCGGCCAAGCCGGGCCGGCAGGCGAGCGTTGCAGCGGCATGTTCAGGATCGGCCGTGAGCGCGGGCGGCGGCCTTTACAGCAAACCGGGAAACACCCACAGCAGCCCGGCCGTCATCCCCGCGTAGCGCACGAACTTGCCCAGGGCCATGTAAAAGACCGACGGCCAGAACGGCAGTTTGAGCCAGCCGCCCACGGCGCACAACGGGTCGCCCACCACCGGCAGCCATGTGAAGAACATGACGGCGGGTCCCAGTTTGTGCACCCACTGGCTGATATGCGGATGCCAGCGTCCGCCTATCTGCGCCAGGCCCGCCGGCTTCGCACGCCGGGCGGCCTCGTGCTCGTGGCTCGCCGCCGCATGCCCGTGCCGTTCTTTCCAGCGCTCGAAGGCCTTCTCGGCGCCAAGCCCCATATAGTAGGTAATGATCCCGCCCAGCGTATTGCCCACCGTCGCCGCAGCCACTGCCGGCCAGAACATGTCCGGCACGGCCTTGGCATAAGCGAAAACCACCGGCTCGGACCCCAGCGGCAGCAATGTGGCCGACACGAGGCTCACCAGGAAAATGGCGCTCAGGCCCACCTTGGGCAATGCCAGGGCGGCCAGCAGCCAATGAATCGACGCGTGAATCCATGCTTGCATAGGGCGCTAGTCTACAGAAGAATCGGGAAGGCCAACGGGAATCCATGGAAGCGGGTGGAAGACCGGGAGCTACCCACCAGGATCAGCTGTGCTCTTCCCGAGCGGGGCACGCCCACTGGCCATGCTAGGTCAGGGGGCAGACAATTCGACCCGGCTTCCGCCCTACCTTAAATATACCGGCTGGCTATAGAAAGAAAAAAAGGAGAAATCAGTATTGAACTCCACGAATGAAGATGCTCAAATGTCTGCAATTTGTATCAAGAGTTAACGTCGTTTATTAGTAAAACCCTTGCCCAGCACACCAAGCTCTCCAGCCTGACCCCGCTGAGCCATTGCACCCGGCGATTCCGAACGCACCGACAGGCCCGCCCCCTGCCACATAGCTGCATCGCCGCCACCGCGAGCGGCTCGCTTGTAGGCCAGCATGGCCGATCCAGAGAAAAGGCAACATCATGACTACAAAAACGTCGACCCGAGACTCCAAACCGCAAACCAGGCTGGAGCCTCTTTTCTTCTGCCCGACCAACCACCCCGTCATTCCACCTTTCTCACCTACCCCGCTTTTTCTTCCCCGCCGCACACTGCGCTGGGCATTGACTGCCTGCGCCTTCGCCACGCTTGGAGCCCTGGCTCATCCAGCATGGGCCGATGGCGGCGCCGGCGGCGCAGCCTCCGGCGACACTCGAACCAGTCCTGGAGGCACGCCGGCGAGTCCAGCGGGTCAAGATGGGGTAGACAACACCGGCACTACTTATCGCAAAGGGGGTGGGGGTGGGGGTGGGGGTGGGGTAAGTTTTTCCACGGGCGAGGGCGGCAAAGGCGGCAATGGGGGAATTGGCGCCGACGGCACCCCAGGAGCAGGTGGCTCTGGCGGGGGCGTCGGCAGCACGACGATAATGGAAAACACCTCGTCCCTTTCCGGCATTAACGGCGACGTAGGCATCGCCGGCACCTGGGTTGTTAATAGCGGCGGAGGCGGGGGTGGCGGCGGCGGCGGGGGTGGTTTTGGCTTAATGCTGAACACTACGGACGCGGCGAGCAATCAGTCGAGCGCCGCAATCAACGGCGGCTCGGGCGGTGCAGGTGGCGGCAATGGAGGGCAGTTCGGGGGTTCAGGCGGGGGCGGCGCTGGCGGCGGCGCCGTGCTTCTGAAAGGCTCGGGTGCATATAACAACGCTGGGACATTACTAGGCGGCAACGGCGGAGCCGGGGCTGTAGGTCAAGCCGTCAGTGGCGGCAGCGGCGGCGACGGCGGCGCGGGAGCCGTGCTTACGGGAGCAAGCAGTCTGACGAACCAAAGCGGTGGTGAAATCACCGGAGGCAGCGGCGGCGTAGGCGGCAACAGCAACTTCGCCCGCACAGGAAACGGCGGGTCTGGCGGAGCCGGCGTGCTGCTGATCAACGGCGGAGACGTAAACAACAGCGGTACCATCATCGGCGGCGCGGGAGGGGCGGCAGGAACGGCATCAAACGGTTCAACAGCACCAGGCATGGCCGGAGCGGGCGGCGCCGGCATCGCCGGCTCCAATATTTCCATCATCAACGCCGGTACAATCTCGGGCGGTTTGGGCGGAGGCGGCACGCAGGCCGCCGCCCTGCAGTTCACTGGCGGCGACAACTTCCTAGCCGTTGAAGGCTCTAGCTGGCGCTTAGACGGCAATATCGACATCCAGGCCGGCACTCTCACCTTCAAGCAATCTGACAAGCAAACCGTGGCCAACATCATTACAGGCGACGGCACGCTGATCCAGGATGGCGAAGGCACTCTGACGCTGACAGGGGCAAACACCTATACGGGCGGCACGGAAATTGCTGACAGCCATACGCTGGGGGTCGGCCACAGCAGCGCCCTGGGTTCGGGTACGGTCACGATGGACGACGGCAGTACACTGGCCTTCAAGAGCGACGGGCTAAGTTTGGCGAACGGCTTCAAACTGAACAGCGACTCGACCTTCTCAGTATCTCTCAACCAAACGGCCACAATATCCGGCATTGTCGACGACGACACCTCTCACGGCTTATTATCGCTTGATGGCGGCGGAACCCTCGTTCTCACCAACCTCAATACCTATACTGGCGAAACATGGATCGACGAGGGCACGCTGGCGCTATCGGGCTCGGGCAGCATTGCCAGCTCCAGCAACGTCGACATTTGCGACTGCGGCGCGCTCGACATCTCGGGCACAAACAGCGGCGCTACCATACAAAGCCTGAGTGGCTTCGGCAGGGTCAAACTGGGCGACAAGACACTGACCCTGAGCAATGCCAGTGGCGTCTACGAAGGGAGCATCGAAGGCGCGGGCGGGCTAGTCATCAGTGACGGCGGCGCCGAATACCTGTACGGCGACAACTCCTATCAAGGCGGCACATCCATAGGCGCCAACGCTGTGGTCGCAGTAGGCAAAGATAGCTCGCTAGGCACTGGTACGGTCGCTATATCCGACAGTACCTATCTAATATTCGATGCGGACGGCCTGAACCTGGCCAACAATTTCAAGCTGAGCGGCGAAACGGCTTTCTGGATGGACTCGGGCCATATCGAAACGCTTTCCGGAATTATCAGCGACGGAACCTCTGCTGGCTCACTCGGCATAGCGGGCGATGGCAAGCTGGTACTCACCAATATCAACACCTACACAGGCCCAACCTGGATTACTTCTGGCACAGTGGCGCTGTCGGGCGCGGGCAGCATCGCCAACTCCAGCGGCGTCGATCTCTGCGACTGCGCCACGTTCGACATTTCCGCCACCAACAACGGCGCCACCATACAAAGCCTGGAAGGCGAAGGCACGGTCATGCTGGGGAGCAAAACCCTGACCCTCGGCAACGCCAGCGGCGATTACTCGGGAGTCATCCAGGGCGAAGGAGGCGGCTTGACGGTCAACGGCGGCAAGTTGACCCTGGACGGGGCGAACACCTACACGGGCTCAACCACAATCAACACCGGGACACTGGCGCTGGCGGATGCGGGCAGCATCTCTGCTTCCAGCGGCATCGCTATCCACAACGGCGGAACGTTCGATATTTCGGCCACTACCAGCGGCGCCACCATACAGAATCTTGAGGGCGACAACGGCACGGTAATGCTCGGCGGCAAAGCCCTGACCCTTACCAGTGCCAGTGGCACCTACTCCGGCGTCATCCAGGGTGCGGGAGGCAGCCTGCTAAAGAACGGCACAGGTACACTGACTCTGAACGGCATCAACACCTATACAGGCGGCACTACGGTCAATGCCGGCACGCTGGAGGTGGGCGATGCGGATCACCCCTCGGCCAGCATCCAGGGCGCTGTGGCGGTCAACAACGGCGGCACGCTGCGCGGCCATGGCAGCATCGCGGGCAATGTGGACAGCACCGGCACCGTCTGGCCGGGCGGCTCCATCGGCACGCTGACCGTTAGTGGTAACTACACACAGTCGCCGGACGGCACGCTGCAGATCGAAGTCAGCCCGACGGCGGCCTCGCAACTGAAGGTGGGCGGCACCGCCACACTGGCCGGTACGCTGAACCTGCTGTACGGGCCGGGCACCTACACCAGCCGGAACTACCCGATCCTCAGTGCCAATGCGGTCAACGGCACATTCTCCAGCGTTACTGCCAATAACCCGACGAACGTCGAATACAAGGTGCTCTACGACGCACTGGGTGTGAATCTGGACGTAACGGCCCTGGTGGTGGCGCCCACGCAGGCAACCATCTTCGGTGCCATGGGCGCCTCGGCGCTACGCGCTGGGCAAGGCGCCAACGAAGTGTTGCTGGGCCGGCTGGCAGGGCCTTGCGGCGCGGCAAGCGCTTTAGGCAACAACCAGGGTGCGGCCTCAGCAAGCGCCTCACGCTCGTCAGGCGGCGGCGCCTCCCTGGCCTGCCCGCAAACCAACGGCCTATGGATCCAGGCCCAAGGCACCGACACCCGCATCGACGGCAACCACGGCACGCCCGACGTGCGCGACCAGCACTACGGCTTTCTCACCGGCTTCGACCACGCCTGGCGCGGCATGACCGTGGGCCTGGCCGGCGGCTACAGCCATGGCGAGGCCAGCGAATCGGGCAACGGTTCGCGCGGCACGCTCGACACCCTGCGCATCGCCGGCTACGCCGCCAGGAATGTCGGCCCCTACACCCTGGCCGGCACCCTGGGCTATGCCTACGACTTCGCCTCCACCACCCGCTCGTTCGGGGCCCTGGGCTCGGCCAAGGGCGATGGCCACGGCCAGGAGTTCAGCGCCGGCCTGCAGGCCAGCCGCGCCTGGCAACTGAGCCCGGCAGTCACGCTCACCCCGCGCATCGGCCTGCGCTACGCTTACGTGAGCGGACTAGGTCTGGATGAAAGCGGTTCCACCGCGCAGAACCTGAACGTGGGCGACCAGCATCGGCAAAGCTTGCAGCCCTATGCGGGGCTGACGCTGGATTATCGTTTCACCTTGCCCAACAGCACCCGGCCCGCCAGCGTGCAATTGCGCGCCGGCTACGCCTACGAAACGCAAAGCCTCAACAGGAACGTCTCGGTCACCGCCGCCGACGGCACGGGCTTTACCATTGCCGGCACCCACGACTCTCGCGGCCAGCTCACCGCCGGCCTGGGCGCCACTTTGCCCATCGGCAAGGCGACCAGCGCCTACCTGCGCTACGACACCTGGCTGCACACCGGCAATGTCAATGCACAGGCCTTACAGGCGGGGGTCGATTACCGGTTCTGAACGCTGAAGGTATAGCGATTCATGATGGCCCAGACAGACACTGCCAAGGCCATCTCCAAAAGCATGAGCAAGGCAACATGCTATCCCTGGAAGGGGTTCAGCGTTTGAAGACTCGGGTAGTCGAAATGCTGCTGGTTGCGTGTAAGAACCGTCAAGCCGTAGCTATAGGCAATAGCGGCAATCTGTTTGTCCACCGGGCTGTCGGGCCTCAAGCCCATAAGCCATCCCCAAAATTGGGCGCACTCCAAATCGAAACCAAGGACTTGCTGAGCATATTCCCGGGTAAGCGCGTCGATCCACCCATCAAGCCGATCAGCTTGCAGCGAGTCGCCTCGTCGGCGAATGCGCACCGCACCCGCGCGCAGTTCACCGATGACCTGAACGGGCAAATACAAAACCGAGCTGTCGCACGAAGCAAAAAAAGCGCGTACGCCTGCATCGGCACGCACGCCCTTACGCAACTCACTTATCACGTTTGTATCGAGCAAATACATCAGCGGGCCGAACGAAAGTCAAAATCCTCGTCAACGCCCACATGCGGCATGCTCATCAGCACATCCTTGAACGAGCGCCGAGGTGGTTGAACCAATGCCATGCGCAAGATACGGCGGTGTTCGGCTTCGGCACTCGTTCCGTGACGAGCTGCGGCTTGCCTTAACGCCGCCACAACCTCAGGCTCGATGTTGCGGACTACGAGACTTGTTGTCATAGCACTCCCCTGATCTGGATGGTCCTATTATTCAGCCAAAATGCAATCATTGCAATCATTGCAATCACTTGACTCCGCTAACTTCGGAGCCTTGCCAAATCAGCCAGCCCCTCTTTCTCGGCTGGCCCTCGAAAGGCCATTTGCTCCTCGAAAGCATACACGGACAAAAAGAAAGCTCGTAGGCCGTGCAGGATGAATCCATCATCATCTTCAGTTGTCGTGGGCACCGGCAAGACCACGGCACAAAGAACGGAAAAAACCCTGTGGTAATCTGTTCACTTTGCGGGTTTCCTCCCTCGTCTTCATCCCTGCCATGTCCACCGACTATCTGAAACGCATACTGACATCCAAAGTCTACGACGTCGCCATCGAGTCCCCCCTGGAATTTGCCCCGCAAATCTCCGCGCGAATTCAGAACAAAATCTACTTGAAACGCGAAGACACTCAGGTCGTCTTCAGCTTCAAGCTGCGCGGCGCCTACAACAAAATGGCCAACCTGAGCGCCGCCGAACTCAAACGGGGCGTCATTTGCGCCTCTGCCGGCAATCACGCCCAGGGCGTGGCTCTTTCCGCCAGGAAGCTCGGCTGCCGCGCCGTCATCGTCATGCCCACCACTACGCCCAACGTCAAGGTCGAGGCCGTGCGCGCCCTGGGCGGCGAAGCGGTGCTGGCGGGCGACAGCTTCTCGGATGCCTACGCCCACGCGCTGCAACTGGAAAAGAAGGAAAAACTCACCTTCGTCCACCCCTTCGACGACCCCGACGTGATTGCCGGCCAAGGCACCGTCGGCATGGAAATCCTGCGCCAGCACGCCCAGCCCATCGATGCCGTGTTCGTGCCCATCGGCGGCGGCGGCCTGATTGCCGGCGTGGCGGCCTATATCAAACAGCTGCGCCCGGAAATCAAGATCATCGGCGTGCAGACCGTCGACTCCGACGCCATGATCCGCAGCGTCAAGGCGGGGCGCCGCCTGGAACTGAGCGATGTCGGCCTGTTCTCGGACGGCACGGCGGTGAAGCTGGTGGGTTCCGAAACCTTCAAGCTCTCCAGACAATACGTGGACGATTTCGTCGCCGTCACCACCGATGAAATCTGCGCCGCCATCAAGGATGTATTCCAGGATACGCGCAGTGTCCTGGAGCCCGCCGGCGCGCTGGCGCTGGCCGGGGCCAAGCACTATGCGGCCGAGCACAAGCTCAAGGGTGCAACCCTGGTGGCGATCACCAGCGGCGCCAACATGAATTTCGACCGGCTGCGCTTCGTGGCCGACCGGGCCGACGTGGGCCAGGCGCGTGAAGCCCTGTTCGCCCTGACCATTCCCGAAAAGCGCGGCAGCTTCCTGCGCCTGTGCGAAACCGTCGGCAAGCGCAGTGTCACCGAATTCAACTACCGCATCTCGGACTCGGACAGCGCCCATGTGTTCGTGGGCCTGCAGATATCATCCAGCGCCGACCACGACCGCATCGCCAACACCTTCGTAAAAAAAGGCTTCTCGACGCTGGACCTAAGCTCCAACGAAATGGCCAAGACCCACTTGCGGTACATGGTGGGCGGGCGCTCGAACCTGACCGAGAACGAAGTGCTGTACCGCTTCGAGTTTCCCGAAAGGCCCGGCGCCCTGACCAAGTTCCTGAGCTCGATGAGCCCCGAATGGAACATCAGCCTGTTCCACTACCGCAACCAGGGCGATGATTACGGCCGGGTGCTGGTGGGCATCCAGGTGCCGCCCAGCGACAAGAAAGCGCTCAAGGAATTCCTGGACTCGCTGGGCTATCCCTACTGGAACGAGACCGAAAACCCCGCTTACCGGCTGTTTCTGTAGTTCAAGCGTCGCTTTCGGAAAAGCTGCACACCGAAAAGACCGGCATGCCGGTTTCCTTGAGGTTTTTCGAGCCGCCCAGCTCGGGCAGGTCGATGATGGAAGCGGCCTCGACCACATTGGCGCCCAGGCGCTGCAGCAGCTTGGCAGCGGCGATCATGGTGCCGCCCGTGGCGATAAGATCGTCGATCAGCAAGACACGCTGGCCGGGCTTGACGGCATCTGTGTGCATTTCGACGGTGGCGTTGCCGTATTCCAGGGAGTATTCCTCGGCCAGGGTGCGGAAAGGCAGCTTGCCTTTTTTGCGCACCGGCACGAAACCCAGATTGAGTTCGTAGGCCAGCACTGCCCCCAGGATGAAGCCGCGGGCATCGATGCCCGCGACCAGGTCGAGCCGCTGCCGCATATACCGATAAACGAACAGGTCGATAAGAACGCGGAAGGTACGAGGGTCTTGCAGAACCGGCGTGATGTCCCGGAACACGACGCCGGGTTTCGGCCAGTCGGGCACACTACGGATCGCGTTGCGAACGTACTCGGCAGTATCAATATGCATGGAAATCGCCACTAACGGAAAATGCCCCCGCGCGGCGCCGCGACGCGGCGTGCCGCCCCCTGGGGGGAGCTTTTTGCGCCGGGAACAGCCCGGCGGCAGAAAAGGGGGAAGCCAAACAGGCTCAACTATAACCCTAATCCCCAGGGGCGTGGACGACTTCTGCCGCCCACGCGTCCGGGGCCTGTTGCTGACATTCAACGACCGTGCGACGCCAGCCAGCGGTGGCCGGCCACCGCGCAAAACAGGGAGCAAGGCGCCGGACCATGGCCTCCCGGCTCTCCCTTTGTCCAAAACGGCAACATAAACGTCATGTGCGTTTAAAATCGGGAAATGAAAATCGCCACGCTACCCTCAGCGGTTCAGTCCATGGAATCGGCCCACCGAACTTTTTCCATAGAAATCAGTGCCTTGCAGGCACTGAACAGCCGCCTGGACGACAATTTCAGCCAGGCCGTCGCAATGATCCTGGGCTGCGAAGGCCGCGTCATCGTCACCGGCATCGGCAAGTCGGGACATATCGCCAAGAAAATCGCCGCCACACTGGCTTCCACCGGCACGCCCTCGTTCTTCATGCACGGCGTCGAAGCCATACACGGCGACCTGGGCATGCTCACCCGCCACGACATGGTAATGGCCATTTCCTATTCCGGCTCGGCCCCCGAGTTGCTTACCGTGCTGACCGCCGCCAAGCGCATCGGCATACCGCTCATCGCCGTCACCGGCCACGAACAATCCGAGCTGGCCGCCAATGCCGACCTGCACCTGAACGTCCACGTACAGCAAGAGGCCTGCCCCCTCAACCTGGCGCCCACGGCCAGCACCACCGCCACCCTGGTGCTGGGCGATGCCCTGGCCGTAGCCTGCCTGGAGGCGCGCAACTTCAGCGCCGAGGACTTCGCCCTTTCGCATCCCGGCGGCGCGCTTGGCCGGCGCCTGCTTACCCACGTCAGCGACGTCATGCGGGTGGGCGACGCCCTGCCCATCGTCCATCCCGATACCCCCCTGCCCGAAGCCCTTGGCGAAATGTCGCGCAAGGGCATGGGCATGACCATCGTCGTCGACGGCAACCGCCATCCCATCGGCATCTTCACCGACGGCGACCTGCGCCGCCTCATCGTGCGCCACGGCGACATCCGCCCGCTTACCGTTTCCGAAGGCATGTCCCGCAACCCCAAAAGCGTCGCGCCCAGCGCCATGGCGGTCGAAGCCGCCACGCTCATGGACGCCAACCGCCTGACTCAGCTCCTGGTGGTCGACCCGGCCGGCGCGCTCGTAGGCGCCCTGCACATGCACGACCTGCTGGCCGCCAAGGTAATCTAGAGCCTGTTAACCCCATGTCACCCATGCAAACCACAACCATCCCCCATCCCGCCGAAGCGTTGATCCTGGCCAAGGTGGCTCCCGCCATCGTCGAGCGCGCACGCCAGGTGCGCGTCATGGCCTTCGACGTGGATGGCGTGCTGACCGACGGCAGCCTCTGGTACAGCGAAAACGGCGAAACCGTAAAGCGCTTCAATGCCCTGGACGGGCACGGCCTGCGCCTGATGGGCGAAAGCGGCATAGCCGTGGCGCTCATCACGGGGCGGGAAGGTCCCATTGTTGCTCGCCGGGCGGCCGAACTGGGCATCTCCTTGGTCAGGCAGGGCGTGCGCGACAAGGCCCAGGCCCTGGCGGCGCTTGCCCAGGAGCAGGGCTGCGCCTTGAACCAGATAGGCTTCATGGGCGACGACATCATCGACCTGCCCGCCCTGCAGCGCGTGGGCTTCGCCGCCAGCGTGCCCAACGCCCCTTCCTACGTCAGCCAGGCGGCGCACTGGGTGGCGTCCGAGCGCGGCGGCTACGGCGCCGCGCGCGAATGCTGCGACCTCGTCCTGGCGGCCCAGGGCCGGCTGCGCGCGTTCTTCGGCCCCAATGCCCTGGTTCTGGGCGGCGTTGCACAATAAGCATGAAAGAACGCGTTCCATCGATCGTCGCCGTATTCCTGCTGTTCGTGCTGGTGGCCAGCACCTGGTGGGCCGCCGGCTATACCCAGCGCGCCGTGCACATCGAGCCGCCGCGCCGCGTCACCCACGAAAAAGACTCATGGGCGGACAAGTTCGTCATGGTGCGCACCGACCCCGCCGGCATGGCCATCAATCGCCTGGAAGGCACCCATATGGAGCACTTTCCCGACGACGACTCCTATAAGGTCACCGACCCCAGGGCCATCGGCCAGCGCACCGGCTCGCCGATCACCATCGGCACCTCGCAAACCGCCGTGATGGATAAAAACGGCTCCCGCATCGTCATGACCGGCCATGCCCGCCTGCATCGCCAGGCCGACGAGGGACGCGCGGCGCTGGACGTCACCAGCGAACAGATCACCCTGCTGCCCGACGAGGACGTCGCCTTTACCGATCTGCCGGCCCTGGTCGTCAACGGCAACTCCACCATGACGGGCAAGGGCATGAGGTACGATAACAAAACCCGGACGCTGAAAGTGTTTTCAGCCAGCGATGTGAAGATATCGGGCCAGGACACCCAGAAGTCCCGAACGACAACCAAAAAAACAGAACCCAAACCATGAATTTACGCAGCGCCTTCCTTCCGCTCTCCTGGCTGGCAGCCGCCCTCGCGCTGGCATGTTCGGCCGCCCACGCGGCTCCGGCCGACTCATCCCCCAGCGCGGCAAAGGCCAAGCCCGCGGCAGCGGCCCCGGGCGGCAAAACGCCCGCCGCCGAACCCGATACGCTCATCCTGTCCGACAGCCTCAACTACAACGACGCCAAAAAAGAAAGCACGTTCACCGGCAATGTCGTCATGACGCGCGGCCCCATGACGCTGCGCGCCGACAAGCTGGTCATGCACGAAGACGCCCAGGGATCCCAATTTGGAACCGCCACCGTCAACCCAGGCAACCTGGTATTCGTGCGCCAGGAAACGCCCGAGAAATTCGAAGTCGTCGAAGCCCGCGGCCTGCGCGCCGAATACAATGGCAAGACCAAAGAGATCGAAATGATCGGCAATGCGGTCGTCACCAAGTTCGTATGCGGCAAGCCTTTCGACAAGATCAGCGGCGACCGCGTCAAGTACAACCAGGAAACCAATATCTACGAGGCGTTCAGCAAGCCGGGCGCTGCCCCGACTCAAGGCGGGCGCGTGCGCTCGATCGCCACGCCAAGCGCCAAGGCCGAGGCTGCGGCGGCCGACTGCCGGAAAAAATCCGCCAAGCACTAGCCCCACGACCAGCCCCACGCGACACAACGTCCCCTTATTTTCCAGAAGACGCCATCCATGTTTCCTTCCGCCTCGTCACGCACCAGCCAGCAGCGTGCGCCAAGTGCTTCGCACGGCAGCCTGCGCGCCACCGGGCTGCGCAAAACCTACGGCAAACGCACCGTCGTGCAGGACGTCTCGCTCTCGGTGGACAGCGGCGAAGTCGTCGGCCTGCTGGGTCCCAACGGGGCCGGCAAGACCACCAGCTTCTACATGATCGTGGGCATCGTGCCCACCGATGCGGGCCGCATCGAAATCGACAGCACGCCCATCACCAGCATGCCCATGCACAAGCGCGCGCGCCTGGGGCTTTCGTACCTGCCTCAGGACGCCTCGGTATTCCGCCGCCTGACGGTCGAAGAAAACATCCGCGCCGTACTCGAGCTGCAACTGGACGATGACGGCAAATCGCTGTCGTCCCACAAAATCGGCGAAAACCTGGAAACCCTGCTGGACGAACTGCAAATCGGCCACCTGCGCCGCAACTCGGCCATCTCGCTTTCGGGCGGCGAGCGCCGGCGCGTGGAAATCGCCCGCGCCCTGGCCACGCACCCGCGCTTCATCCTGCTGGACGAACCCTTCGCCGGCGTCGACCCCATTGCCGTCATCGAAATCCAGCGCATCGTCCACTTCCTGAAAAACCGCAATATCGGCGTGCTGATCACCGACCACAACGTCCGGGAAACACTGGGCATCTGCGACCGGGCCTACATCATCAGCGAAGGCACCGTCCTGACCAACGGCCACCCCAGCGAAATCATCGACAACGAAGCGGTGCGCAAGGTCTACCTGGGCAAGAACTTCCGCATGTAACGGCATCCGCCCCCCACCCGCGCCGTTTCAGCCACCCTATGCAAAACCCCAATCCCCGGGCACTTGATTTAGTTTGCATAAGCGATACACTGGGATCATGACAACTTTCTTAAAAGGAGAGCCATTTATTTCATGAACCGCGCATTTTGCGCACGCTTGCTTATTTTTTATAGGAGAGCAGCATATGAACCTGAGCATTAGTGGTCGTCATCTGGAAGTTACCCCGGCAATACACGCGTATGTCAAAAACAAAATGGCGCGAACCGCGCGGCATTTCGATAACGTCATAGACACACAGGTCATACTCTCGATCGAGCGCCTCAAGCACACCGCCGAAGTCACCATGCATCTGCGCGGCAAAGACATCCACTGCGAAGCCACCGACGAAAACCTGTACGCTGCCATCGACCTTCTGGCCGACAAAATCGATCGCCAGGTCATCAAGTACAAAAGCAAGGTTCAAAATCACGCCCACGAGCCCGTCAAAAGGCAGGAAATCGCTGCCGAATAATCCCACGGGAATTTTCTAGCAATACCAAGCTGCCTGTTGCGCCTAGCTGGCTGCACCCAAGGCTGCCCATCACCCTTTGCGGCCTCAATCGCCAACACGATTGAGGCCTCGGTGTTATATGAGGCGCCAATAACGGCAGCCAAGGCATATATAATGCACTCCATGAACTTAATGTCGCGTATTTTGCCGCCGCAAAACATCGTGCTCGATCTGGCTGCCACCAGCAAAAAACGGGCGTTCGAACAGGCCGGCCTGCTCTTCGAGAACCATCACGGCATCGCCCGCACGGCTGTCTTCCAAAGCCTGATCGCCCGCGAGCGCCTGGGTTCGACTGCGCTGGGACACCACGTTGCCGTGCCCCATGGCCGCATCAAGGGTCTCAAGGAACCGTGCGCCGCATTCATCCGCCTGGCCGACCCGGTGCGCTTCGACCCCAGCGACGGCCGCCTGGCCAGCCTGCTTTTCTTCCTGCTGGTTCCCGAAACCGCCACGCAAATGCACCTCGACCTGCTGGCCGAAATCGCCAGGCTCGTCTCCAGCCCCGCGGTGCGCCAGGCCCTTACCACCGAAACCGACGTCGCGGCCATCCACAGCCTGCTGACCAGCGATGCTCCCGAATAAACCGAGCCAGCCATGCTAACCGTCCAAGAACTCGTCAGCGACAACGCCGACAAGATCACTTTCACCTGGATTGCCGGCATGGACGCAGGCGGCAAGGCCATTCCCAACCAGGGCATGTACGGCGCCGACCTGGTCGGCCACCTCAACCTCATCCACCCGGCGCGCATCCAGGTCTTCGGCCCCGAGGAAATGCAGTACTACATCCGCTTCGAGCCCAAGCGCCGCGTGCACCACCTCGAAGACCTGGTCACGGGCGGCGTGCCGGCCATATTGCTGGCGGGCAGCCTGTCCGCCCCCGACGACCTGCGCGAATTCTGCGAAACCCAGCACGTCCCGCTGCTGTCCACTTCCATAGACGCCGCCCAGCTCATCGACCTGCTGCGCATCTACCTGGGCAAGCGGCTGGCGCCGGTTACCACCGCGCACGGCGTCTTCATGGACGTCCTGGGCCTGGGCGTGCTGATCACCGGCGAATCGGGCCTGGGCAAAAGCGAACTGGCGCTCGAGCTGATTTCGCGCGGACATGGGCTGGTGGCCGACGACGCTGTCGAACTGACACGCACGGCGCCCAACATCATCGAAGGTTATTGCCCGCCCCTGCTGCAGAACCTGCTCGAGGTTCGAGGGCTGGGCCTGCTGGACATCCGCACCATATTCGGCGAAACCTCGGTGCGCCGCAAAATGCGCCTCAAGCTGATCGTCCACCTCATACGCTCCAGCGCCGAGGCCTTCGAACGGCTGCCGGTTCAGGATCTTACCCAGGACATCCTGGGCATTCCCGTACGGCGCGTCATGCTGCAGGTTGCGGCCGGCCGCAATCTGGCCGTCCTGGTCGAGGCCGCCGTGCGCAACACCATCCTGGCCCTGCGCGGCATCGACACCATGGGCGAGTTCATCGAGCGCCAGGCGCTGGCCATCATGCAAAACACCAAGCAGGAATAAACACCGCGCGGCCAGCCCGCGGCCTTCGTCCGATACAATGCCAGAAACCCGTCAAGAATCACGGAGGGCGTTTTACATGCGGGACTCGACATTGCCATGCTGAAAGTCGTTCTGATCACCGGCATTTCCGGCTCGGGAAAATCCGTCGCGCTGCGTCTGCTCGAAGACTCGGGCTACACCTGTGTAGACAACCTGCCAGTGCGCTTCCTGCGCGAATTCATCGCCAGCACCCACGAAGACAGCCTGGAGCGTGTAGCAGTGGCTATCGACGTGCGCTCGCCCGGTGAACTGGACGGCCTGCCCTCGGTCATCACCGAACTGCGCGCCATGGGCACCGAGTTCCGCGTCATTTTCCTGGACGCCAACGACAACACTCTGATGCAGCGCTATTCCGAATCGCGCCGCCGCCACCCGCTCACCGACCGGCTGCAGCAGGGCGGGAAATCGCCTTCGCTGCGCGATTGCATCGACACCGAGCGCGAAATGCTGGCGCCGCTGCGCGAGCAGGAACACGTCATCGACACCTCCGACCTGACCCCAGGCCAGTTGCGCGCCTGGATGCGCGACCTCATCCAGGCCGACCGCGCCGCCCTGGTTCTGACCTTCGAGTCGTTCGCCTACAAGCGCGGCGTTCCCGGCGATGCCGACCTGGTCTTCGACGTGCGCTGCCTGCCCAACCCGCATTACGACCGCGACCTGAGGCCGCTGACGGGCCGCGACGAGCCCGTAGCCCAATGGCTCGGCCAGTTCGGCAGTGTGGAAACCATGATCGAGGACATCGCCGGCTTCATCCGCCGCTGGCTGCCTCTGTACATGCAGGACACCCGCAACTACCTCACCGTGGCCATCGGCTGCACGGGCGGACAGCACCGTTCGGTATACGTCACCGAGCAACTGGCCCGGCGCTTTGCCGATCACTCGCCCTTGCTGGTGCGGCACCGCAACCAGCCTCCCACCGATATCCCATGAAACCGCCGCGCCTGCTCATCGCCGCCCTCGCGCTGTGCTGCGTTGCCGTACTGGCGGGCTGCTCGACATCGGGATCGGCACGCCGCGGCGGCGGCTACTACCAGAACGACGGCCCGGGCGATCACCCGCCCGCCGACATCGACGCCATCCCCGACGCCATTCCCCGCATCGAAACCCCTTTCGCCGCAACATCCAGGCCCTACGTGGTGTTCGGCAAGCGCTATGTGCCCATCAGCGGCGACACTCCCTTCCGCCAGGAGGGCACGGCATCTTGGTATGGGCGGCAGTTCCACGGCGGCAAGACCTCCAACGGCGAAACCTACGACATGTACGCCATGACGGCGGCACATCCCACCCTGCCCATTCCCAGCTACGCCCGTGTAACCCGCGTCAGCACAGGCAAATCGGTAATCGTGCGCATCAACGACCGCGGGCCCTTCCACAGTTCACGCATCATCGACCTTTCCTATGTCGCCGCCGCCAAGCTGGGCATCATCGGCCCGGGCAGCGGCCAGGTCATTGTCCAGGCCATTACCAACACCGACATAGCCCGGGGCCTGGGCACGCGTACGGCCAAGGCCCCGGCGCCCGCCAGGCCGCAAATCGCTTCGTCCTCGTCCCCGGCACAAGCCGTTGCGGTTTCGTCCAGCCAGCCCGCCACGGCTCGACCCATTGCCACCGAACGGCGCATTTCCGCCCCCGCGCCATCGACTCCCGATGCGCTCAGCGTCATTTCCGGACCCCCCGCCGCCATGGCGGCCGGCGGTTCCGCGACTGCCTCCGAAGCTCCGGCTTCCGCTCCGGCCTCGGGCGTCTATCTGCAGTTCGGCGCCTTCAGCACCCCTGAAAACGCACAGTCGCTGGCGCAAAAGCTGAATCAAAAAATCGTGCTTCCCAATACCCCGCCCATTCATGTGCAGGCCGCCAATAATCTGTATAGGGTGCAAATGGGGCCCTACTCCAATCGCGCTGAAGCCATCGACGCCGCCGCCCGCATTCAGCAGCAGACCGGTGCCCAGCCCAGCCTGGTGGCAGTGCGCTAGGAGCGCTGCAGCGCCAGGGCGTAAAGCGTGTCGCGCGGCAGGCCCGTGACCTTGGCCGCCACCCGCGCCGCATCGCGCACGCTCACGGTTTCCAGCAAGGCATCCAGCAAAGCCGCAGTGGATGCGTCCAGAGCCTGCCCCTCCTGTTCGGGCGCCTCGTGCACGATCAGCACGAACTCCCCCTGGCTTCGATGGCTGTCGGCGGCCAGCCAGGGCAAGACCTGCTCCAGCGGC